>Ga0209607_1002331_pt1 | contig 15202 bp, 20 predicted proteins | sample AD_UKC117_MetaG_FD_184413 | JGI IMG/M metagenome (GOLD analysis project Ga0209607, IMG submission 184413) | Active sludge microbial communities of municipal wastewater-treating anaerobic digesters from Hong Kong - AD_UKC117_MetaG (SPAdes)... | ecosystem: Engineered > Bioreactor > Anaerobic >... | reverse complement strand
GGTATTCATGGAACGATTACTGAAGATTCCATGTATATTGGTTGGCTGGTCGTTAAGGAAAATTATAAGGGACAGGGCATTGGTACAAATTTTATGCAGAAAATGGAAGAAAAGGCAAAGGAGCATCATGTCTATAGTATCAATTTGGGAACAACTGACTTTCAAGCCCAAAAATTCTATGAGAAATTAGGGTATAAGATCTTTCTCACAAAGGAAAATGATCCAAAGGGGTATAATACATATGGTATGGCTAAAAAAATATAACGAATTCTCGATTATGTTATCTTAAAATTGGGATCGTTTTGTTTTCATATCAGAGTGGAAGATAACCGGAAAGGAGCTATACAATGAGAAAATTGAAATTGGGTTTAACGGAGATTGAAATCTCTCAATTTGGCTTGGGGTGTGTCAACTTTGGCACGACGGTTTCAGAATCTTTGTCATATAAACTGATGGATACCTATATTGAAAACGGAGGCAATTTTTTTGATACAGCCAATAATTATGCAGTTTGGAATGGCGGAGATGGTCGGGAGAGCGAAAGAGCCATTGGAGCCTGGCTGAAAGCAACAGGTAACAGAGAAAACATCGTGCTTGCCACCAAATTGGGGGCATTGGTAAAAGATGAAAAAACCTCGGGATTTTCACAAATGCAGGGTTTAAGCGAACAAGTCATCTTTGAAGAAGTTGAAAAATCCATGAAAACCATGGGTGTAGATACCATTGATCTGTTGTATTTGCATGTGGATGATTTTGAAACAGACCAAGAAGAGTATATGGGGGCGTTAAATAATCTGATCAGAAAGGGCTATGTAAAAGCCATCGGGTGCAGTAACTTTCTGACTTGGCGAATAGAAACCGCAAGGCAGATATGCAAAAAACACGATTATCCTTTCTTTTCAGCAGTTCAGCAAAGACTGAGTTATCTGAACCCAGTCATGGACGCTGATCTTCACCCCCAGATTCCATACAACAAAGAATTGGGACAATATCTGGATTTCAATAAGGACATGACCCTTGTCGCCTATTCTACGTTGTTAGATGGTATGTACAACAAAGATACCATCACCCATAAGGCCTATCAAACGGTTTATGGTGTTGAAAAATTTGCGGAGGTAAAAAAACACAAAAACCCCAATACATTTGTAATAAATCAAGTGGCAGACATGCATAACGGAACAGTTGTGCTCCTCACATCCAGTAAACCCGAACATTTGATTGAAAGTATACAATCGACAGTAAAACAATAGTACAAATGACTATCACAACCTTCTATTTTAGCGGTACCGGTAACTCAAAATGGGCAGCGTATAAATTTCAGGATTTTTTGGTCCAAAAAGGGATCGAAAATGATGTTTTCTCCATTGAAAAAGAAATAAATAAACTGCCTGACTTAATTGATACTACCAATGGCATTGCTTTTATTTTCCCGGTATATGGCATGAATATCCCCGAGAATATGAAAAGGTTTATGAGAAGTCTCAATAAAATCAACAGAAGCAAGGGGAAAAAGTCACCTGTTTTTATTATCACGACCTTTGGTTATGTTGATGGTTGTGGCCCGTATGAAGTTATGCGACAGTTGGATTCAAGCCAATTTCGGCTAAGAGGGTATACCGGACTTAAAATGGCTAATAACATCTGTACCCCTTCTTCGTATAATGAACCGCTTACTGAAGAGGTATTTGAGAAAAGACGGGCAAGAGCAACTGCTAAAATCCAAAAACTCGCAACTAAAATCTCTAATGGAAAGAGAAAGAAAGATTTTGGGATGTATTTCTTCGTTGGCCCGTTCAGAAAAAAGATGGCGAAAATAGTCGAAAATGGTTTTAGTAAACTCAGTATAGATGAAAAAAGTTGTACAAAGTGTATGCTATGTGTGAATAACTGCCCGGTTGGTGCGATTGTTTCAACGGATGGCAAATTGGTTATCACTTCCAAATGTGTTGCCTGCATGAGGTGTTACAACAACTGTCCAACCTTCTCCATTTTGCACGGAGAACAATTTGCAGATCCCAAAAAATACAAGCGCTATAAAGGACCCGATTTTGAGAAAAAAACTTTGTGAAAAAAATTTAGAGGATAATAGAACGGGAGGATGAAGAAGTGTCAATTCATTTTTGCCTAAATTCTCATTTATCAATCGGAACTTTCACTTTTCAATGTTTCCAAAAATGCATTAATTTCATTAGAAGTACTATTCCAAATTCTAGTTAATGATCTTACGAGTGGTTGTAATTCAATCCAATTAAGATAAAAGGAATAGGAATGTCTGTAAAAATGGCGGAATGACAGATATCGAGATAATAATAGCATTGTGTGGATTGAAATAACCGCTCCCCTATTTTTATTTGGTTCTGACATTTTTCTTAAAATTTCTTTATGCCATTGTGCATCATCAACAATCTCGAGATCAATCTTTTTTACGATAATCTGGAAAATATTCTCTATACCATTGTAAAAAGAATGTAGAATCGATGCCAAAGCAGCAAGCTCAACTAAATCGGGCGATGACTCCTCAACTTTTGAAAAAAGCGCTTGATAAGAATCAACCAATGTGTTTATTTGCTTGATTTCAAATTTAATCTTCTTGATAGCATTTTCATGCAACAAGTATCAACTCATTTTCACGGATTAGAAATTCTGAAAAAGCATCATCATTTTTAAGTTGAATAAGATCCACCGGGTGTTCCAACGTCATAATGAGTTCTGCATAGATAGCAAAAAACATTCCTTCCGGACATTTTTCTACAGCAAGGTCAATATCCGAGCTTCTGTTTCCGGTTTCATTTGCCAAAGAACCGAAAAGATAGATCTTTTCACAACCATTTTTTTTCAATATTTGAACTGCCTTTTCAATATCATTCCTATATTCATCGGGTATTTTTTTCATTCAGCACCTTTTGTTATTTTTTTGCTTTTTAGCTAGTTCTTAATAAATTATATCATAGCTCAAAAAAGGAATCCAAGGCAAAACAGAAACAACAAATACATAGGCAATACTTAGTCAATGGATGAATTTCACAATCTATCTTGCTTCTTAAGCAATCGTGATTTCATCATTCAAATAAACATCCTGAACTGCTTTAACCAATTTCATCCCTTCTTCAAGAGGTTTTTGGAATGCTTTTCTACCCAAAATCAGTCCACTGCCGCCGGCTCTTTTGTTGATCACGGCTGTTTTAACCGCTTGTGCCAGGTCATTCTTGCCTGAGCCACCACCGGAATTGATTAAGGGGATATTCCCGGCATAATTATTCAAAACCTGATATCTGGCCAGATCAATGGGATTCTCAGAGTTGAGTTTTGAGTAAATGCTGTCATCAAATTTTCCATAACTGCTGTCTCCCATGTTTAACGCTTTGTACCCGCCATTATTAACCGGTAACTTCTGCTTGATAATATCGGCTCCAATGGTCACACCCAGATGATTGGCTTGTCCGGTCAAATCAGAGGAGGCATGATAATCCTTATCCTTTTTAAAGGCATCATTACGCAAATAACACCAAAGAATGGTAAACATTCCCAGCTCATGGGCAAAAGCAAAGGCTTCACTGACTTCTTGAATCTGTCTTCGGGATTCTTCAGAACCAAAATAGATCGTGGCTCCAATACCGGCAGCTCCCATACTATATGCACCTTCAACAGTGGCGAATACAGTCTGATCAGTAATATTGGGATATGTCAACAACTCATTGTGGTTGATCTTGACGATAAAGGGGATTTTATGGGCATATTGTCGCGAAAACAGGGATAAAACACCATAAGTGGAAGCCACACCGTTACTGCCTGTTTTTAGCGCAAACTGAATGATCTTTTCAGGATTAAAATAATCAATATTCTTGGCGAATGAAGCACCTCCTGAATGCTCGACTCCCTGGTCCACGGGGAAAATCGAGAAATAACCGGTGTTAGCTAATCTTCCTGTATTATATAGCCAGGACAAATTACCTAAAACCCGATTGTTTCTGTCTGAATTCATAAATACTTCATCAACAAATTCTCCAGAGGGCAGTTTCAGCGTTTCCTTACTAATTTTCGGATCGGAAAAAGACAGCAGTTCTTCTCCCTCTTTGCCTAATAAGTCTATAATCCCATTGATTGACATGATCTTGTCACTCATAGTCCCACTCCTAATTTATAATAGTCTAATAATATTGACGGAAATAAAAAAATATATTTTTTATCCGATACTATATGCATAAATTACATATTCAATGGAGTTAGAAAATTGAAAGTAAGTATTGAGCGGGTATTATAATTCTTCAAAGTGTTGATTTTTTGATGCCAGATGAAAACAGTATTGAGGCCATGGTTATGAAGTATCCGGAACTCATTCCAACCAATTATGAAACAGAAACTTTGTCAGCGGATCCTTGAATTCAGCAGGTCCCGCAAGAGAGTTCGATTCATTGAAGTAAAAGGATTAACTTAAGGCTTATTTCGTTTTAAAAGGTCTTCTAAAGTGACTTCGGGATGATGATACCTCAAAATATTCAGATTGTTATTTCCCAAAGTAATGGCTTTTTGTGGGCACCATTGCAAACAGGCAAAACAATTGGCACATTGGTCTCCCCAAATTGGCTTTCCATTTTCCATGTGTATGTTGTGAACGGGACAAATTTTTTCGCAAATGCCACAACCATTGCAATTTTCATTTGCCGTATAGGCTAACGCATCCCAACCGTGAAAGGCAACTTTCGTCAGCAATCTAGCAAAAGTTGGAATTGATTTAAAAAAAACGCCCTGAAACAGGAATACTTTCATTGACTCCAAAGGTTTATTCTTTTCGATGCCATCTTTTTCATTTTTAATGATCTTGTTTGCGATCTTTGATTTTGCTTGTTCCCAATGCGCAAGCATTTGCTGATGACGTTTAACAGAAAAATTCGCTGATCCAATTCCATTATGAGGCATTTGGAAAGATAAACCGAGAGCCAACGTTCCGTCAACTTTTTGGAGTTCTTTTTGAAACCTGTTCAAGGTTTTTGAGGGGGCAATCCCATAATTGCAAATAGCAAACAGATAACTTGATTCGATTCCTTTGAGTTGACTCACAAATTGATTCATCACTTCAGGTGCTTTGAAATCATAAACCGGAAAGACAAAACCGATGATATCACTTTTCATCATAATACTTTTCTTTTCCAGCAAAGGTGCAATATTCATGGTTTTTGCATCGATCAACTCTGCCATATCCTCAGCTATTTTAAAAGAATTTCCCGTACCTGAAAAATAGAAAACGATCCTCTTATCATGGATGATATGCATTTTCAGTTCTCCTTTTATTGGCTTTCATTACAGGAACTTGGAATGAAAAAAGCAGGCGTTTTTGTCAAAAAGTCGGAGACCTCCATCCATTTTTCTTTTAAGAGTTTTTGAATGTTATTCACCGTATTTTGAATTTCTTCGTTATCAAAACGATCGGATTGTTTTGTGATTTTATTGATCAATTTCTCGTAATCTCTCATTTTTCCCAAACTTTTTTGCAAAAAGATCAATTGTTCAAGTTCAGTATCAAAAAGTTCTTCATGATTGATTGCTTGATAAAATTCAATCTTGTATCTGACTTCTTTTGCTTTTAATCTAAATTCGTGCCATTCGGGTTTGTTATCTTCGAAATTTTGATGCGAGTTGATTTTCAACTGATTAAGCGACTCCCGAATATTGCTTTCCATTTCAAATGCTGATAGCCTTTCTATTTCGTTTGCGATCTTCTGGTAATAGTCGGCATAGGGAGAGACAAAGTCTTGCTTACTTTGTTTTCCCAATGTTTTTGCCACTTGTTTTTTCTGCTTTGACGTTTTCTTCTTCCAGCAATTGTAAATGGATCTGCCAGGATTGGTTTTTTTCAAGATTTTTGTTTGTACACACCTGTCACGATATTTTCCGGTTGTGTCCATGACCGTTTTAATCGTTGTTTGTAATGGCTCACTATCACAACCGGACAATTCCATCAGTGACAGCCATCTTCTGTTCATGATCCGGATATCATGAGTTAAGCCTGTTTTAAATCCCTCGCTTTTTGCACGTTTAAAAAGGTTTTCAGTGGTTGAATACTGTTTTTTTAAGGGTTTGTATAACTTTTTTTTCTCGAATTGGTCCAGAATCCTTTCAATAGACCCTCTGTTAATAAAAAAAGCCAGTTCGGAATGAGTATTTCCAACCTCTCGCCAAAGGTTATCATCAACGTTGAAGCAATAAATAGAAGCCTTCGGAAACGAAATACTTGAAAGTTCACAGTTGATAAAATAGGCAACCAATTCTTCTAAAACGGGATTATGCCCGATGAGTAAAATGGCGTCAAGATGGTCATCCAAATTACGGATTGCTTTCAGATAATCCTCTATTCCACCTGTATAGAGATCCATATCGACTTTTCTGCTGATCTTTCTGTAAACAATGCTCTGTATTTGATCAGCGGTTTCCAAAGCTCTATCCGCATGTGAAGTCAAGATAATGTCCACTTTTTTTTGTAACTTTGCCAATAAAAAACCGATATTTTGAGATTCTTTAAGTCCTTTTGAAATCAATTTTCGTGACAAATCATTTTCAGCATTCCCGGCTTCAGCCGTTGCATGCCTGACCAATATGATTTCTTTCATCATATGCCTCCTTCTGTCAGTGACAGAAAGTTATCCTTTTTTGATGTTTTTTTATCTAATCATTATACCATTTTTCTTTAGATTGATTATATAACACAGGGGTTTTAAACAACCACTTATTCCATAATTTTTCGTTTGTTGTCAATTCCACCATGAAATGGCTGACGTTTATCCTGCTGGTTTTTCCCGCATTGAAAATAGGACTTCTTACCCGATGAGGACTTATTTCATAGGAACTTTCTTTCTCTTCATCGATTAATGTATCCGGTCGTACGCCAATCCATTCTATTTTTTCATATTTCTTTCCGATTTCATGATTTAAAAAAATCAGCTGCTTTAACATTATCCCGGTGAGGGGGAAGTAATAACATGAGTAATGAAAAGATAATACTTTCTCCCCATTTATTCCTTTCACGGTAACGCTTATTCGTATAAGCAGTCGTACTCATAAGGATCAACTTCACTTTCCCTTTTGAGCTTTTCTTTGCAGATTCACAGACACTTCGTACTGTATCACGGACTAAATAGTGCGGATGGCCAAACAGACCTTTAAATGTAATATTATGTCCCAGACAAGAAATCACCACATCACAATTTTTGATCAGTTGTTTCATCTCTGTTGAGTTGAATTCAGTAATATTACCCTTCATGATTTCGACTAACGGATTTTTTGTTATCTCTTCCGGTAAAATCGCAGTTTTTCGTATGAGAATATGCGTTTCGATATTTCTTTTAATTAATTGACGGACCACTTTTGATCCAGTTGCACCACTTGCACCAAGGACTAATACCCTCATGATGGTTCTCCTTTTTTGTCTGGTTTCTTCTTTTTTTCAATCACTCGATATTGGAACACCTCTTCAATCGGCACATTGAATGCCTGGGCAATACGAAAAGCCAACTCCAAAGAGGGATTGTACTTCCCGCCTTCAACAGCAACAATGGTTTGTCGTGAAACCCCTGCTTTCTCTGCAAGTTGCTGTTGTGTCATCTCGTCTGCAAAAAACCTTAATTTACGAATCTCATTGGTTATTTCAAATATTTTGCCCATTTTAAACCCCTCTTAGATAATAAATGATTTTGGCAAACTCCTCCATGATTCCTGCAAGAAAAAAGGAACCAAACAATATGTTCACCATGAGAAAGACCGGATAGCCCAAAACCAGGATGATTAGAGAAGCAAAAAAGCCAATGCCGGTGGTTACATAACCGACTCTCAATGATTTTAAATCAATCAATTTTGCCATTTCATCTTCCACCATTTCCTGTTTGATGTTTTTCTCTATATTTTCTTCTATATTTCTTTCTCTATCCTCATCATTACAGGATCCCACTTTCACACTTTCTTTCACTGCTATTCCAATTGAGTATAGAACATGAAAGATAATTTCCACAGCAATGGTCACCCCGATACCTATCCCGATAAACACCAGCATCAGTTGTGCCAAAGATTGTAATTCTTCCAAGGCTAAAACTCCTGATTGATACCTGTTGTTGACTTGGACAAGATAGACAATAAAAAGCACCGTTCCCGAAAGCATTCTTGTTATTTTTCTTGCGATTTGATAGGTCATTTTTATTCCTCCTATTTGATGTATGGTTTTTCAAACATAATATACCATATACTTTACACTATGTCAAGTATAATATACATATAGTGAAGTAAAACATACATCGGATATTTAAAAATCTCGATAACAGAGTCTTTCAAGTCATTCAGCTTCAATGCGAAGCACTTCTTTAAATCATCCAATTTTAGATTCTTGTTCTGATCAATGATATAATCATGGCATATACTTTTCGAACGTTAGAGTAATTTGGGATAATCAAGACATCGTCTAATGTGAGCATTTTAGGAGGAGAATTTCATGCAAATAGAAAATAGAAATGCATTTGGTAACATTCAATCCCTTCATCAATTGGAAAAGGTTGATATTCCAAAAGCTTCTCAAGTTTTAGCAGATGCCTTTCAAAATGATCCCCTTTGGTCAAAAACGGTTGGAAAAGAAAACAAAAAAGGCTATCCCATTATGGCTGAAATGCTTTTAAAGTATTGCTTAAAATATGGCCAAATCTACGCATCTTCTGATCATTTTGAAGGGATTATGGCTTTGGCTCAAGGTAATGCTTCTTATGTAACTTTTGGGAGACTATTGAAAAGTGGTGGAATTATCCCAATATTGAAACTTGGCCTTAAGCGCTTAATCACGATTGCAGATGCCTTTACTCCTATGGATGAGGTGAGAAAAAAACATATGAAAGATCGACCTTTTGTTTATATTCAAGTCATAGGCGTTTCTACACAACATCAAGGGAAAGGCTATGGCAAGAAAATGTTGAATGTACTTATTCAAGCAAGTGAACAAGCCAAAGTTCCCATTTACTTAGATACAGAGACGGAAAGAAATGTGGAATGGTATGAATGCTATGGATTTAAAACGGTTGAGCAAATGACCTTACCCGTCATCGAGCAGCCCATGTGGGCGATGATAAGGGATCCAGAGGGTAGATAAACATAAAACAGAATACTGATTTGGAAGTCGATATGCTTCAACATCACGCAGATACGATTCAAAGAATCATCAATAAGTTGAAAAAAAGCGAAGATATACGGGACGTTTTTGTATGCAGTTCCATTGCTCATGGATTTGAAACGCAAAAATCCGATGTTGATTTGATGCTTGTCATTTCGGATACGGATCATAAAGACACTCAGAAATGAGGGATATTCACTACTTTGAAACAGAATTCTATTCCTATGAGAACTGTTATCTTGACGGTAAATATGTCAGCAGAGCATTCATGAAACAAGTGGCTGAAAAAGGCTGTTGAGAGTCTTTTTAAAGCACAAAATTAGAGATGTGACCCAGAGTGTATAGAATTATTCGCTATGTATGCAATGTAGTGTATAATGAAGTGTTACCGGTTTCTTTATAAACGAAAGGTGATCATATGATAGGGATAATATGTGATTCCGCAAATGATATATCAAAAGATAATGTTCAAAAGTACGCTATTAAAATTGCTCCCATCCGTATCATCATTGAGGGCAAAGAGTATCGGGATGGTGATGAGGGTTGTCTGGAAGCGGTTCAGGAATACATCAAAGACCATTTTGCAAAAACAACTCAAGCGGACTTTCAGGATGTTAAAAAACTGATGAACGAACTGATTGAAGAGGGTTGTAATGAAATAATAGGTCTCACGATGGCCAATCAGGTGAGCGGTACAGTTAACGTTTTTCGACTCGCTGCAAAAGAAATCATGACAGAGAATGATCAGGTTAGAATTGAGGTCATTGATACGCTGAGTGTTTCCATGGGAGCAGGCATTCTGACCTTAAAAGCAGCACGCTTGAGGGATGAAGGAAAATCATTTGATGAGATCGTTAAACAAATCAGAGCGATGGTTACAACGCATTCGAGAATCATGTTTGTCCTCCCCACCATGAAATATCTCATCAGAGGCGGGAGAATTGGCAAAGTGGCCGGCACAATTGTTGAGGTGTTGAACATAAAACCCATAGTGGCCATAAATGAAGAGGGTGTTATTTATACACTCATGAAGGCGAGGGGTATTGACAAGGCAACGAAGAAGATGATACAAGAGATTCAACATGAAGTAGACAAGGGCCATGTTGAAGCACTCGCAATTGTTTACACCGGTAGTATGGAAAGCACCATGAACAACGTGAAAAAGATTAAAGATACTTTTGAAGGAAAGATAAACATCATCTATTCAAATGAAATCAATGCAACCCTCTGGACATACGCTGGGATAGGACTTGTTGGCGTCGCAATCATGACAGAGTGGAAGAATAATAAAAGCCCGAAAAAATAAAATAAGCAACCCGGTCAGTTTATTGATATTGATAAAATAGCTGTTGAACATATGAGTGAAACAGGATAGTTTTCTAAAAAAAATTTATCTAAAAATGGCCCTATTACTGAAAAATGGGGAGTTATGGCGTTGAAAAACTGGGCCAGCATTCTGTCCCAGTTGATGATTTATTTTAGGATTCTGTCATGGATCGGAGAAGGATTTTAATTTAATGGTTGGCTTTTTACAAAAAGAACTTGACAAACCCAAACATTCACCTTCCGTATTTTTTATTTTAGAAGATTGAAAACGAATTTTAAAAGTTTCTATATTGCGTCATCATTTTATCCGCCTTTTTAAAGATAAGCGGTTGCATCAACCGTTTCCACCATGGGACTTCCGCATGAAGATATTTTGTAAATTCCTCTAAAGAATTCCCATAAAAACTCTCTTTCCCTTTGATTTCCAGATATTGCTGATGGCCTTTGACACCATCTACCGAAAATGTCATCGAGCATTGATCAACAATTGTTTGATTCTTAGTGAAATTCAACTGCTTTCGTAGACAAATATCGTGAAGCTCTTTATCAAAGGTGGCTTCTACGGACACCCATTTCCCATTCAACAAGACCTCCGGGAATGTATGTGCGAAAGACTCCGGCCAATTGTTGTAGGCAAATCCGGGTAAAAAATCCTCAAGGGCCTTTTTACTCACATATATAAAATGAAATCTTGCTTTCAGCCCGGCTTCACGCATCATGGCCACTTGAAGGTTTGCCTTTTGCATACAAACTCCTTTTCCGTTCCTAAGAACATCTGCTGCTGGAATTTCCTGTGGAAACACCCAACCAAATTTTATCTCGTCTCTTATAAAGTAAAAGATTTTTTCAGCTTTTTCAACATCTGTCTTCGCTCCCTCAATCACTCTCATTGTCGTTTCTTTAATCAGCATTCGGTTTTCCTCCTCTGAAAATTGTTCTGTACAACCAGAAAAAAGCACCACCATGATCAACAACATTAATATGAAACCCCATCTCTTTTTCATTCAACTTCCTCCTCGAATTTATTATTGTTAACCTGTATAACTATAGAATAAAAAAATTACTCGACTTTCTTCAATTCTTCCACCAGTGACCTTAAAAACGTAATAAAAATTTCTTTTTCGCTCTCTTGAAGAGCATTTACGTTCTTTTCAATGACACCAAAAAAATCTTTTTCAAATAATTCATGCCCGTGATACGCCACAACCCCTTTTTCGCTGAGATAAAAAATAACCTCTTTTCTGTTGTTGATATCTTTGCTTTTTGTAATAAGTTCCAGCTCAAGCAATTGCAGAATAAACTTCGACACGGCACTCTTGGAAATATCCAACCGTTCCGCCAGATTTGTCAGGTTGATCCCGGGATTTTTTCCGATCTGTACCAGAGTGTGTATGGTTGAAGAATACAATAAATCACCCGTGCCGAAATCTCTGGGTTTACTCTCTATTTCACGCATTAAATCAACTGATTTCATGTAAAGCTTGATAATTTCTTTTTTTTTCTTCATATGATCACCGTTATTATTGTACACCTATATAACAATAATGTCAAGTCATCCAGATCCACAAAATATTACAAACTTTTCTTCACATATCTATTGGAAAAAAAAGATATTGTTTTGGTTTCAATTAAGGCTTGTCAAATTTGACCTGTTTATTCATACTTTCAGTATAACTTATTTGTGCTGATTTTTGTGTCCAGTTTTATGGGTTCATTATATTGACCAATTACTTGAACTTTAATGGAGAAAAAGTAATCAAATAAGCTCTAAAAATTGATGTGCTATAATCTTTCATACCGGAATCGAAAGGAAGGTCCCTTCTTTTGAATCTGTTAAAAAAAATCGATTTATTTAATTTAAAAGGCAAATCATTTTCGACTGTTTTTTATCTCATTTTCTTTGGATTTGGCTCATGTTTATACATTATTGGCGGTATTTTCAATATTATCATCAACTTGCACCCCATTACATATTTCTTACCTTTTTTCGGGGCTTTTATCAGTGTTTTTACCTATTTTTATTGTTATAAACGTGGTCAAACCTATCCTGCCATTGTAGTTGCTGCTTTATTTAATAATTTTATCTTCTCGCCCTTTTTGTGGCTTACTAATTTAGGGTTCAAGGGAGGCTTTCAGTATTTTGTATTTCTTTTTCTAGTGTATTCCGTTATCCTGTTGAAAGGGAAACTACGAACGATCGTTATCAGTCTTTACACCCTTACCATTGCCGGGCTAATGTTCCTTGAAGCTTCTTATCCCGAACTGATACGACGATGGTCGGCTGTGGAAGAAAATTATCCCGATTTGATTTTTAGTTTTCTTCTCAGTATGATTGCGGTTACAGTCTCAGTTTTTTCGCTTGTAAAGCTTTATGAACGAGAGCATGCAAAGATAACCGAGCTCTCTACAAAAGATCCTCTCACCAAACAATACAACAGACGCTTCATCACCGAATATTTACAATTACTCTATTCTGAAACTCATCACGAGCATTTATCGGGAAAGTATGCTGTTTTTATTGATTTTGATGATTTTAAGATCATCAACGATACTAAGGGCCATGAAGCGGGTGATCGATTGCTGAATCAAGTTTGTCAGGTGATAACAAACAACATTCGTTCGGATGATTATCTATCGAGAATCGGGGGCGATGAATTCCTTCTGATCATCAACACGAAAGATCAAAAGTCATCAGTAGATATTGTCAACAGACTTCTGAAAAAAATCGAAGAGAATTGCAGAATAACCGTAAGCGCCGGTGTAACTCCGTTAAAAAACAAAAAAGATGCCGATGAATTGTTCAGAAAAGCAGATGAAATCATGTACCAAGCAAAGCGAGAAGGTAAAAATAAATGCTGCTTCTCATAGAGCTAATAAACATATAAAGTATTTTCAAACAACAGGGACGGAGGTATTTGTAAATATTTCAATCTAAACAACAGGAACGAAGGTGTTTGTGATTACTTCTTTTCTGTTGCTTTTCAAATATTACCTAGTTGTCAGATATTTTCGGAACTTGTTTTCTGAGAACAGTTCATGGGTAACAAATTCACCTTTGTCATACATGGCATACGTCCCAAAGGGACTGCCAAGCTCTTTAACTTCGTCTGCACTTTTAAGTTGAATAATTTTGACGGGGATGGTTTCTTCATCACAGATCTTCGAAAGTAACGTCATGTATTCTTCCATAAAGGGACATTGATGGGTGTAAATGAAGCAAATGCCATCGTTAAAATCCGTTTTCCCCGTTTTGGCTTTTGAGGTAAAACTGGGATTTTCAGCCTTTTTGTTGAATTTTAGGACCATGAGTTCAAAATAAGGCGGTGCTTGGTCAACTACTTGAAATCCTTTTTTTTCAAAGAACTTTTTCTCTGTGAGAAAGGGTTTGTTTTTTGAGGATGTAATAACTACAATCCCGTCTTTGCCCTTATCCTTTGATTCATTGATGCATTCATCCAATAACGCCGTTGCAATCCCTTGTTTTTTGAACTTACCCGAGACCCATAGGCAATGAATCATCATGTAATTTTTTCCAATAACCGGTTTCCATGCATTTTCTATTGGCATATATTCAATAAACATCTTGCCACGATCGTCTAATCTTTTGAAGACCAAACCGTTATCAAACTCTTTTTTCATCCAATCTTTCTTGACTTTTGCCCTTGCCCGATTCCTTTTATCATTTCCAATGGCACAACAAATGTGCTCTTGTTCAATATTGGCCTTATCAACCGTCATTATCTTCATCGTAAAGCACTCCTTTCAATTTTTATTTGATTATACAGGACATACTTGACAAGGCTTGTCAGGATTTCCACCGTCTCCATTGGTTTTTAAAGCCCTATGTAATTGAATTAGAAATTTGATGATGCAATTATTTTATACATCCTATCACCTTCTTTTACCAATTTTATAATTATTGCATTTTTTGAATGATCAGTAATATTGGGCGCTGGAAACTAATGCATGGCTTTCAGTATTTTTGCCTCATCATAGATTGAAATTTTAATTGATGATTGAAAAAAGGATTAAATCTCACTTCCATCCTTTTTATTAATTTGGTTGTGATATTTTTCATGATAAAATATCATGGGGTTGACAAAATGAGTAGATTAGAAAAGTTACTGATGAAAGTGCTTTGTGGTACTAAAGACAAACAAATAATGTTTGATGAACTCTGTAAAATACTAAACGAATTTGGGTTCAATGAAAGAATAAAGGGAAGTCATCATATTTTTTATAAAGAAGGCATTGAAGAAATTATTAATATCCAGCCAAGTGGAGCAAAAGCAAAACCATATCAAGTTTAGCAGGTTAGGAATATTATAACAAGATATAAGTTAGGAGGGTTAGACAATGTATAAGTATGAACTGATTATTTACTGGAGTGAAGAAGACGGTGTATATATCGCAGAGGTCCCTGAACTTCCCGGCTGTACAGCTGATGGTATGTCTTATCAAGATGTATTAAACAACACTGAAAAAGTGATTGAGGAATGGATCGAAACAGCAAAAATATTAGGAAGAGACATTCCGGAGCCTAAAGGCCGATTGAAATATGCCTAGGTTTATAGATTCAGTGATAAAATAGAAACGGAGGTATTTTCAGAATCTAAATCCTCCATTTCCCGGAATATTCTCGGTACCACTTTGGAATTATTTCTCTAAAACTATTGTAGTCTTCAAAATTTCTCAAGGCCCTTTCCTTCATATCCAATACATCCCCTTCGCCAAAAG
>Ga0209607_1002329_pt1 | contig 15204 bp, 12 predicted proteins | sample AD_UKC117_MetaG_FD_184413 | JGI IMG/M metagenome (GOLD analysis project Ga0209607, IMG submission 184413) | Active sludge microbial communities of municipal wastewater-treating anaerobic digesters from Hong Kong - AD_UKC117_MetaG (SPAdes)... | ecosystem: Engineered > Bioreactor > Anaerobic >... | reverse complement strand
ACCGTGTCGGTGGGAAAAACGACGAGGTGGCCTTGCTGCAGGAGTACGGCCGTTTCTTGAATCGCTTGCGCATCAGATGCCGACAACAGGCGCGTGTTTATGTGTGGTACCTCATCTGGACGATGGGCATTCGCTCCCGGTTCTTCAGTTTCCAGTCTCTACTCTCCCATTTTTGCTGGCGTCTGGACCACCACAAAACGATCATGTCCGGCGAAGTCGGCTCTTACGACAACTTCAGCCGCAGGGAAATAAGTCTGGACCAGCGCCTGGGCTGCTGTCCCTTGCTGCCAGCCTATCTCCAAAATCATCATGCCGCCGGGAATTAGTTTCTTGGTGGCCTGCTCCAGCAGTTGTCTGATCAGGTCTAAACCGTCCTGCCCCCCGAGAAGGGCAACTTGCGGTTCGTATAATTTTACCCCATCGTCAAGCATCGTCCACTCGCCAGAGGTGACGTAAGGCAGATTAGCGGTGATCAGGTGGATTGGTGTGGAGATAGGAGCCAGGAGGTGGCCCAGGTGGAAAGTGACACGCTCCGGAGCGAGCGCGGCCCCATTCTGACGAGCGACGGCCAGGGCGGCGGGGGAAATGTCGGTGGCCTGAATATGTGCTTGGGGCAGGTAGCGGGCCAGTGTGACAGGAATGCAGCCGCTGCCTGCCCCTACGTCTACAACGTGGAGGGAGCCGCGTTCTCTGGCCCAGGCGATGGCTGTTTCCACGAGCTGTTCTGTTTCTGGGCGCGGGATTAATACGTCTGGGGTAACGTGAAAGTCGAGGCCATAAAAGGGTGCGTGGCCAGTGATATAGGGGATGGGTTCTTTGGCGGCGGCGCGCTGGAGGTAGGATTGGTATTGGCGGGTTTGAACGGCCGTTAATTCTTCATCGCTGTGGGCAATCAGGTAGCTGTGGGGAACTTGGAGGGTGTGTTCCAACAGCAAGCGCGCATCCAGTTCTGGTGTGGGAGAGGTGGCGGTGAGGAGAGAACGGCCGTGGGCGAGGGCTGCGCGGACGGATGTCGGGGGGGTGATTTCATTCATGCAGACTCTCCAGCTAGAAATAAGCCCTGGGAGATAGTTACAGTTAAACCCAAAATGTGAATACAGGAGTCTTGTGAACCGGATGTGGCGGTCGTGGTGTCAGTCACTGTAATGTACGTCAGGGTAGCCGCGTGGTAAAGGCGCGGGACGTCAGCTTTTGCCTTCAAAACAACGGCGTGGGGCCAGAGGCCCGGCTCTTCAACAAGGGTAAAAGGAAAAGGTAGCTTTGCAGCGTTATCTAGATGTTTGTGCAACGTTTTGGGGGTAAGGCCAGCGAGTTCCTGTAGCTTGGCACAATTGGTTTCGACCGTACGCTGAGCGACTGTATTGGTTTGTCTTGGTACAGCTAGTGAGTAATAATAAACGGCATCGCCAAACCACATGCAGGACAGTCCGGCCTGCATGTATTGAAGAAGGGTATAGTAAACGAGAGTGTCTGATTCTAAACGCATAAGCTTCTTATGCGGATTATAGAAACCGGCGTCAGACAATGCCACTCAATGGGGAACAAAACCGGATTCTAACGAAAGCACCTGAAAAACGGCCGTGTTCTCAAAAGTAATACCGTGCACAAAGTTGTGGCATACTTCCATAACATGAATGGAGCGAGTAAGCAATAATGACAAACGAACACATCTCACGGCGACGATTTTTGGCAGGAGCAGCGGCTGTCGGGGCAACGGCCGTGTTTGGCAACTCCTTACTGGCACAACAGGTCGCCAACACTCAACAACTTTGTTTTCTGCCCAGGCTATCAAGACCCCGCGATGATCAGCGACCAAACATCATTACACTGATTCTAGATACGTTACGCAGCGATCATGTGGGATTCTATGGTAATCCCACAATCCAAACGCCTCATATCGATGCGTTTGCCGCTCAATCGCAGGTGTTTGATCGAATGTATTCGGGTGGATTCCCTACTTTACTGAACCGTGCTGAACTATTCACAGGTCGCTACATGTACACAGTCATGAATTGGGGAGATCTACCGGACGATGCCGTGGTAATGGCCGACATTCTAAACCGTGCCGGCTATACAACTGGCTTGGTTTTCGATAACTGGCACCTTAAGGATGAAGGTTTTTTCTTGGATCGTGGATTCCAGTCATGGGACTGGGTACGAGGTCAGGAAGGCGATCGTTTCCGGGCCCAACCCCGCAGTCCGCAGTTACCCGCATCGCCGGAAAAATTCCGTGATGTAGAACAAGTGCGACAGTACCTGCGTAATATGGAAGGTAGGCAAACAGAAGCCGACTATCTTGTGGCGCAAACGATGATGCGGTCTGTATCTTGGCTAGAGCGAAATATGGATTATGGTCCATTTTATCTGCATGTTGACGTGTTTGATCCTCATGAACCCTGGGATCCACCGCAAAGCTACGTAGATCTGTATGATCCAGGTTACACTGGCGAACAAATTATTTCTCCGGCTTATGCTCCGCCCGATTATCTGTCGGCGGCAGAGCTAAACCATGTGCGTGCTTTATATGCAGCAGAAGTGTCCTTGACAGATCGCTGGGTAGGATACTTTCTTGAGGAACTGGAGCGTCTTGGTCTGATGGACAATACCATTGTGATGTTGTTTTCAGATCACGGCTTTATGTTGGGAGAACATGAGGCAATCGGTAAAGCGTGGTCTCGGAGTGGTTACTATGAGGCATATCCGCTTTACGAAGAGTTAGTCCACGTTCCGCTTATGGTGCGCGTGCCCGGGCAACCCCACCGGCGCAATAGCGCACTGGTGCAGCCAGCAGACATTATGCCGACAGTGCTGGATTTGGCAGCGGCGGCAGATCCGGGCACGATGCACGGGAAGTCGCTGCGGGCCATGCTGGAAGGTGCTGGTGAACCTGTCCGGGAAGTTGCCGTATCAGGACGCTCGCTGCTTCTGAGTTTGTCTAGTAAGAACCGGCTAAATGTTACGGACGGTGAATGGGTTTTGTTTCATGGGGCTGCCCACGCCAGCAGCCATCTATACTATTTGCCAGATGATCCGCAACAGCAAAACGATCTACTTGGCGTGGAGTGTACGCGCGCCAAGCAAATGCACGGTCAACTCATCGCTTTTCTCCAAACTATTGAAACGCCGGATGAATATATCGCACAGTGGCTCACACCACCTTGTTAAACATGGGAAGGTGGGATTTGCGTAAGGTGTATTTGGGAGTTTGTTACTTTTGGTGGTTGTGTTGATTATGCTGAACTTACTGGCTCTGTTATTTTTACCACCTCCTGTTTAGTGGAAGTAAGAAAGCAAAAAGGAAGGACTGAAGCGTTTTCAGTGAAAGTGACAAGTCATGCAATCACGTTATAATCGGGGTTTGTTTGAATTTTCTGGCTTTTTAGGAGAATCCTTATGATGTTAAAACCCCGACTACTGATGCTTTATGTTAGCGGGTTTCTAGTTTTAGTGTCTGTCTTAGTCAGTGCTTGTAGTGATGTGAACCCCTCCCAAGAGGCGCAAACTGTGCAGCTCCCTGTGGTAACCAATACAGACAACTCACAAAATGCTTATCCGGTTGAGGAGGGAGGTTATCCTGCCCCTGGAACGCCGCAGGGGGAAACGGATTTACCTCCAGTGCCGGCCGAAGCAGCCTTTTTTGCTCCGCCCTCCGAAGGCATTCCTACGTTTGCCGGTAAACTGGCTTTTCAGACAGAGCGTTTTGGCGCTTTGCAAGTGGCTATCTTAGATGGGGCTACAGGAGAAATCAGTCAGCTGAATAGTGAGGTGTCACAATCCTTTGAGCCTGATTGGTCGCCGGACTGTACGGCCGTTGTTTACACTACGGGTCCGGTCTCTGGTGAGGACTTTGAGGTCAATATTAAAGCGTTGGCCGGAGAGGCACGGCCGTTAGTTACGAGTTCCGATACTTACGATTGGGCGGCCGCCTGGTCGCCAATCGGTGATGTGATTGCGTATCAAAATAACCGGGATGCGCTCATCAACATCTGCTTTACAAATCTAGCTGGAGAAGACTTGGGATGTATGGAGCGCGGCAGTTTTAGCAACGCTATGCCGGCGTGGTCACCTGATGGCACACAGCTTGCTTTTGGCAGCAACCGTGAAGGTAATTGGGAATTGTATGTCACCGATTACCCCGCTTTTACCTCTCTGACTCGTTTGACTACGAACAACGATATTGATTTTCATCCTCAGTTTTCGCCCGATGGTCAGACAATTTTGTTTACCTCGAAGCGGCTGGGCATTTATGACCTATATCTTATAAAAGCAGATGGAGAAGGGGAACGGCCGTTAACTTCCGATCCTGCTGATGAGCGCGATCCCGTTTGGGTCGGAGATAGCCAGATTGCCTATACGGCCAACATTCAGGATGATTGGGAACTGTACCTTGTTAACGCTGATGGCAGCAATGTACAGCGTCTAACATATGCTCGGGGTGCAGATCAATGGCCCGCCTGGTGTGCCAGTAAATAAAGGTTGCAAAAACCAATAGACAAAGATCAAACTAACATGAGCAAAGTACTGGTCATCGGCCTGGACGGTGGCACTTACGATATTTTGCTGCCTCTTATGGAGCGTGGGTATTTGCCGCGTATGAAAGCGATGTGGCAGCAAGGTAGTTGGGGACGGTTAGCATCTACTATCCCGCCGTTTACTGCTGCAGCGTGGAGCACCTTTGCTACCGGGCAAAACCCTGGACAACATGGAATTCTATCGTTCCAAAAACAAGATCGCTTCCACTATCATGAAAACATTGTTGGTTATGTAGATTCGCAGCAACTAGGTTATACGCTTTGGGATATTCTTAGCGAAGCGGGGAGACAGGTAGTGGTTGTCAATGTACCGGTATCCTACCCGCCACGCCCGGTTAATGGGCTAATGATAACCGGAATGATGACGCCTAAAAACGCGACCTCGTATACCTTTCCGGCAGCCGTAGCGGAACAGCTCTCAGGTTATCGCATTGATGTTGAATTCATTCGTGAGGGAGAGGAGTTTCGCCGCTATGGTCTACCATCCAAAGCCAGTATGTTGGCAGAAATCCAAAAAGTTACAACAATACGTACGCAGGCCTGCCTTCGGTTAATTGGTGAGCAAAGTTGGGATTTTTTCATGGTTGTTTATACTGGCACAGATCGCATATCCCACTTTTTCTGGGACGATTTGACCAGGATATTGCTCACTCAACCTCCATCTAAAGCGGAATCCGATATCGAAAAGGGGTTGTTAACTTACTTTGAAGCACTGGATTCGGATATTGGGCGGCTGGTAGAGGCGGCTGGTCCAGAGACACATGTCTTGTTTATGTCTGATCACGGATTTGGCCCCTCACCTAACCGGCGTTTTTATGTTAACGTGTGGTTGGAGCAAATGGGGTTGCTGCGTCCTAAACAAACTCGGCGTCTGACGGATTTAAACTATTGGCGAATGCGTATTGGGCGCAACCCACACCTAAAAGCTATGCTCCGTCGCCTTCTATCCACACAGACTCAAGATAAGCTGGCCAGCACTGCGAAGGGCGGTTCTGATAGTAAAGGGATTGACTGGGCTATGACGCACGCCTACTTTGTCCCTATCTACTTTTATGTTTGCGGCATTGAGTTGAACACCTTGGAGCAGCATCGGGAAGGGATTGTGGTGGCAGGGACCGACTATGAAGCTTTGCGTGAGAAAATAATTCAGGCTGCTGATACGGTCAGGGATCCGTTTACAGGCGAAAAAATTGTGCAACAGGCTTTCAGGCGAGAGACTGTGTTTGCTGGTCCTTACGTGAAGGATTTTCCAGATATTATTTTGGTGTTGAACCCTGACTATGTTGGTTTGCAATCGCTGGCCGGCACACAGTTGGTAGAAAAACACGTTCCTTTTCGTCCAGGGGAGCATCGTCCTGATGGGATCTTTTTGGCTTATGGACCAGATATTGTGGCGCAACCAGAGCTACCAGATCTTCAGTTGGCTGATGTTTCGGCTACTATTTTGTATTTGTTGGGTGTGCCGGTACCGGATTCGTTTGACGGCCGTGTCTTGTCCGAGATTGTGGCTCCGGCATTTTGGCAAGCACACCCATTGCAGAGGCAGACGTTAGCGGAAAGGGAAAAATCGCCGGAACAAGCCGCTTCCTACTCCGTAGAAGATGAGGCGGAATTGGAGGAACGTTTGCGCGGGTTGGGCTATTTGGAATGAGTGATTCGTCTCTGAATAAGGTTGTGGTAATTGGCCTGGATGGAGTTGATTGGCGCTTGTTGCAGCCCTGGATTGACGCTGGAGAGTTGCCGACTTTGGCACGTTTAGTGCAGGAAGGGGCACACGGCCGTCTAAAATCCACCGTTCGCCCTGAAAGTTCAGTGGCCTGGACTACTTTTAGTACAGGCGTTAATCCTGGCAAACACGGCATTTTTGGCTTTGTACGTCATCAACCGAGCAGCTATGAGTTCCATTTAGCGGATAGCCGACATATCGGCGCACGGCGTTTTTGGGACTATTTGGGGGCAGCTGGTCTTAGAGTCGGATTGGTCAATGTTCCATTTACCTATCCACCTCAACCGGTGAATGGTTTTTTGGTTGGCGGCATGTTGACCCCCGGTTCCCATGTTACTTTTACATATCCCGCTGCCTTGCAGCAACGACTGATGCAGCATTTGCCCGCACCCTATCTTTTTGACGCTGGCGATAGTGCAAAAGATAAAGCCAAGTTATGGCAGAGTGTTTCGGCTTACACTCGTCAGCAGTTAGAAACGGCCGTCTTGCTGCTGCGCGAAGAGGTATGGAATTTTTTTGCCATCGTTTTTACCGGACCAGATCGGTTGCAACATTTTTTTTGGCCCAGTGATGTCAAAAAGAGTGAGGGTCCAACGAACGGAGAACTGCTGCTCACTTACTTTAAAGATCTGGATCAGTCGGTTGCTAAAATTTTGGGCGAGTTACCGACCGATGCTCTGGTGTTGTTTTTGTCTGATCATGGTTTTAACGCCGTGGGGCGCCGGTTTTATATCAACAGTTGGCTACAGTCCAAGGGATATTTATCTTTGCGGAGCCGCGCACTATCAACGGATTACCTCTCCAGGCTACTCACCAGGTTAAAATCTATCTCGTTAGTACGGCGCTTAAAACAAACGTTTCTTCCCACTGAATGGGGTGTGGGGCAGCTAAAAACGGCCGTTTTTGCTAACCCCATTGACTGGACAAAAACAAGGGTTTATTATGCCCCCGATGGAGGTTTACGCATCAATCTGCAAGGGCGCGAGCCAAATGGTATCGTTCCGTTTGAAGCGTATGAGTCGCTTTGCGCTACGTTGAGTTCAGAACTCTCCGCAGTCAAGGATATGGAAACCGGCTGTTCACCTATTGCGGGTGTGTATCAAAAGAAAAATCTCTACCATGGACCGTTTACTTCAAGCGCTCCTGACCTCATCGTAGAACCTCAGCGAGAACGAGACCCATTAGAGCAAAACTATTTGATTGATAGCAAGCTCGGTAGCGACTTACCCCACTTCACTTCTTCTACGCCTTACAATGGAAACCACGCGCCACATGGAATTTTGCTTGCCTGGGGAAACGGCGTGGCTGCCCATACGACGCTGCCTGAAAGTGACTTGCAGGATATTGCTCCCACTATATTGGCTGCAATGGGTGTACCTATTCCTAAAACGATGGACGGCCGCGTGTTGTTTGAATTGTTTACGGACCAAAAGTGCCCGGATCCTACGTTTCTTTCTGAAACGGAACCTTCCTCACTGGGGGAGGCTATGTATTCACTCGATGCAGTGGACGAACCGGAAACGGCCGTTATCGAGCGACTCCGCAACCTGGGTTATTTGGACTAAATGACTCCTGCCCTTCGCGTTTTCAAAAACTCATCAGCCCTCACTTTGTCCATCCTTCTGGAACGAGGCATTACCTTTTTTTTACCTTGGTATGTGGCCCGTATAGCCGGTCGAGAAGTCTGGGGAGACTACAGCACAGCCTATACATTTGTTTTAATAGCCGCTACATTAGCTCCTTGGGGACTAGTAGGTTTACTTCCCCGCAAGATTGCTCGTGACCACAGTGAAGCGGGAAGAATCTGGATTAATGCCAGCATGATTGTTTTGTGTGTCAGCCTTGTCACAACAATCGTCATGCTGCTTGCTACTTACTTGCTTAACTATCCAAGCAACGTACAGAACCTGATTTACCTGGGTCTTTTACTCGTCTTGCTGCCATCGACTGAAGCAACGCTTTTCGAAACAATGATCCAAGGGTTAGAGCGGATGGAGTGGATAGTTTTTGTGCGTCTGCCGGCCACGTTTTTTCGAGTTGCAGCTTCTATTTACCTCCTCGCTCAGGGGTATCCCATTGCCATTCTGTTCGTTTTACTAAGCATTTATTACACAATTAACTGTTTGCTATATTTCACTATCTTTAAGCGGCGAATTCCTGAACTTCACTTACGCCCCAATCTTAACTCCATTCAGGAGCTGTTTGTTCAAGCCTTTCCTTTTTTTATCATCGTTTCTACAACCGAGAGCTTCAAACAAGTAGACCGAATTTTTCTTTCAAAATACTGGGGTACGGATGCTGTAGGTATATACGCTACTGGCAGCATGTTTATACAATTGTTGTATATGCTGGCTCCAGCACTAATGGGAGCTCTGTTTCCAGGTTTGTCACGAGCCTACATCAGTTCGCAGGTCCGCTTTTCTTACCTTGTATCCTGGTTGTTTAAACTTTTAACGGTCGCCATCTTCCCGGTTATGCTTTTTACAATTTCCTTTGCCAGCCAGATGACTTTGCTCGTTTTTGGGCAAGAATATCTCTCGTCGATCATTGTCCTGCAACTGATGGCGCTGGGAATTTTGCCCTCCTTCTTGTCTCGGTTTCTTTATCGGGTGACGGTGGCGAGTAATAACGAGCGCCTGGCTATTTACGTGGCTGTAGTGGGTAACATGGCGAACTTGCTTCTGAACGTTGTTTTGATTCCGCGCTACGGAATCATTGGGGCTAGCATAGCCACAGTGGGCACGATATTGGTTAATTTGGGGCAAAACTTCTGGTATGTTACCAGATTCACCACACTAGATATTCGTCGTGCTGTACTATTGCCTGGTTTCTGTGTTGCTATCAGTGGAAGCGTATATGCAGTTTTGCTGTTTTATAATTCTATTGTGGCTTTTATGGTTGCCACCGTTGTTTTTGTTTTAGTCCTTATTGTTACCCGGACGGTGAGTCAGGAAGACTTGGTGAGTTTGCAGTTTGTTAAGCCTCGATAAGGTGATTTGTGCATATTCTATTTTTGTGCCATTTTTTGCCGTATTCACTGGCGCGTGACAGTGGTCGGTTAGATACCTTTCATTACATTTCTTCGTTGAGCAAACAACACGCCGTCTCTGTGATTGCTTTTGTCTCGCCGGAAGATGAAAATTGTTTGCCCGAAATGCAACAAATTTGTGAGGAAGTTGTCGTACTACCTTATCAAGAAAACGCCTTGATACCTCGTTTGGTACGGGCATGGTGGAGGTTGCTGCTGCCTAAAGTATACGGCCGTAACCATAGTCGCGCATATCGGCAAGCGTTGCAGTCACTTTTGGAGCGACGACATTTCGATGTGGTTATTGTTCACGGCATGATGGCTGAATACGGCCGTTACCTCAAAAACACGCCAAAAATTCTAGACGAGGTTGATCTTTTCTTCATGGTCGCTCATCAAATGTTCCGCAAAACTGGAGCGCTTCTCCCTCGTTTTTGGGCAGGGTTCGATTGGCTGCGCACGCTTGTTTGGGAGACACATTATCTTACCGTTTACGATGGCGTTTTTGTTCGGTCGGCTAAGGATGAATCGATTGTAAGAGATCTGGTTCCTCAGCAAAAACTGGCTGTACTTCCGCCTTGGTTCGAAGGACTGGCAGAACTACAGCAAATTCCTATTGAACGACCGCCCCACAACAACCTCCTCTTTGTGGGGGCTATGAACATTCCCTCTAACGTCGAGGCCGTAACTTTTTTTGTGCAGCAAGTTCTTCCGAGAATTCGCGCTCACGTGCCTGACGTTCAATTCTATATAGTGGGAAGTAATCCTTCACCAAGTGTGCAAAGGTTAGGCCAAGAGCAAGGGGTAATTGTAACGGGAGAGGTGCCTTCTCTGGCGCCTTATTATGCTGCCGCGAGTGTTGTGGTTGTGCCACTGTTCGTCGGTGGAGGCATTATAGTAAAAACCCTAAACGGTCTGGCCAGCGGTCGCCCTGTTGTTACTACGGCCGTCGGAAACTCTGGTACGGGTGCGCAGCAAGGGCGTGACTTGTGCCTTGTATCACCTGATCCTCAGGAGATGGCTATAACCATTTGTGATTTACTCAGCAATCCTAACCGCTGGGAACAGTTTGCCAATAGCGGTCGGGAGTTTATCCGGACACACTATGATTGGAAGGAAACAGTAAGCGGCTTGACATACTTTTTGCGGGGAATCAGCTAGGAAAACCGGTCTTTACACCTGATTAACCCCTGGAATAACCCAAAGGGAGTATGGTTTTTCTTCAAACCTCCACTAAAATCAGAAAATGAAAGCCTATTGTCGACCCGTAAACTTAAGTGACGGAGTCTAATTTAAGGAGATAGATAGAATATGAAAAAAGTATCCATTGCTAGTGTTTTAGTTTTAGTGCTCTCTGTCCTGATTGTTGGTGCCATGTTTGCGCAAAGCTTTCCGAATGCAGGAACGGCCGTCACCAACGCTGTGCTGCAAAACAAAGGCACCAGTCCGGCTACCGTCAACGTAGCCTACTATGATGCCAGTGGTGCTTTGCAGAACACCGAGACCGTTACAATTCAGCCCAATGCTGTAGTCGAAGTCAAAACTGAAGATGCCCCCTTACCAGCTGGTTTCCAGGGCGCTGCAGTAGTCTCTTCTGATCAGCCTCTTGCTTCAGTTGTTAGCATCCGCAACACTGGCGTAACTGCGTCCGCAGGACAAACCACTCAAGGTGCCTACAACGGTACTGCCAGCCCGGCAACTACAGTTTCCTTCCCCTCCATTTGGCGTTTTGATGGCATCGTTTCCCGGGCCACCATTCAAAATACAGAAAATAGCGCCGCCGCCGTAGAAGTCAACTTCTACAATCGGGATGGTGATCTGTTGGGTACCTGCAATGAAAACTTGAATGCATATGGTTCTTTAACCTATGACATGCGTACACCGCCTGCTTGTGCAGGTTGGACTGATGCAGTAGCCGATGGTTCCATCACTGCTACTTCTGCCAATATGCTGGCCGGTGCCTCCACCGCTGCATGGCCTAACCGTGCTGGTGCTTACCAAGCTCTGACCAGTGCCGATGCTGGTACTGTGCTGTATGCTTCTTCGCACTATCGTTTTAAGCTGAACGCCAGCGACGCGGAATATACGCTGTTCTCGGCTATTAACATTCAGAACACAGATGCGACCAATGATGCTCCTATTACCGTCGAGTATTATACTCGTGGTGACTCCTCCGGCACGCCCGCACTGACGATCAATACCACAGTTCCTGCTGGTTCCGCTATTGGTCTGAATACCAAAAATGGTGCTTCAGTAGATGCTGCTCTCTTCAATGCTCTCGGCACAGATTGGGACGGTTCGGTGAAGATTATATCCGACAATGACATTCCGTTGGTTGGAACCGGTATCACGAACTGGGGTACTGTCGGTTATGCAGGTATCTATGCTTTGGTGAGCGACAACGGCGCCGCCAGTACCATCTTTGTCCCAGCACAGTATCGTCGTGTTGTCAGCGGCAGTTGGGCGCAATGGTCCGCCATTAACTTGCAAAATATTGGTGGTTCCACTGTCTCTCGCGCTGATTTGACCATCACCTACATTGACACCAATGGGGCAGCCGTTGCTACCTTTACTGGTGATGACCTGCCTTTTGACTTGGCTTCGGGTGCTGCTTTCGGTTTGAATACCCGGAATGGTGGTAATCTCACCGCGGCAGACTTTGAAGTTTTGGGCAACAATTTCATTGGCGGTATTTTGGTTGAGGGGCCGGCTGGTAGCAGTTTGGTTGCCGTTAACAACATTGTTTACAGCAATCGCGCCAGCGTTTATAATGGCGTGCCAGAATAGTCGTCTGAGATCTGTAAGTAAGTAAAAAAGAGGCAAAAGATTTAATCTTTTGCCTCTTTTTCTTTGCGTGTGAGTTGAAAACCGTCGTGTAGACCTCGCAGATAAGCTACGGCCGTTTCCCATCTTCCATGTAACAAGAAAGAAATAACCGCCTTTAGTGCACTGAGGCTACGATAGCAAAAGATCAGGATCGGTATACCACGTCCAGCGTGACGATGAAAAAAAAGTATGCTGCTGCGAGCTAAATAATACCGATGGTGTGGCGAGCCTTCCCCCCCCGAGCTAAGCGAAACATCATGGAAAAGATGGGCTTTGGCAACTAAACGTAACCGATATTTCGCCTCTTGAAAGCGGAGGCACCAGTCAAGATCTTCATAGTACATAAAGTACCGTTCGTCAAGAAACCCTACTTGACTGGCAGCCTGCATATTGACTAAAAGGCAAGTGCCAACCAGATAGTCGACATCCTTTGACTGTGACCACTTTGAACTCTCCTTTTTCCCTTTTCCTGTTCCGTACATTTCTAACAACCAGGCGTGACGCTGCCCCCCGGCGAACCAAATTCGTTTCGGATCTTTAGTGTAATAGACTTTTGGTGACAAAAGTGCTAAATCTTCTTCTATCTCCTCAACGAGGTGACTAACCATGTCTATAGCGGCAAATGTGTCATTGTTAAGAAGCAAAGTCCATTCATAACCGTGCTCTTTGGCGAACTGCAAACCATGGTTACAGCCTCCTGCGAACCCCAAATTCTCTGGTGTCTCTTCTACAAGCACTTCAGGGAGACTTTGACGAAGTACGCTTGCAGAGTTGTCACCAGAATGATTATCTATAACAAGAATATCAAGGCATGGATATGCAGAACCTTGCAGATTTCGCACACAGGCTATCGTTGCTTCCGCCTGACGCCAGTTCAAAATGACAGCAAGGATGACTGGTTGGTTCATGAAGGCTCTTTTGTCCTGCTAGCTCCCCAGCACCAAGCAATTTTTGTTAGATAGATAGCAGGTAAGGTGTACCAGAAACGAGTTAGAATAAACGGCCGTTTCCAAATAATTCGTCCGGTTGCCCAAGCGGCGACTATCGGAGACAACCACCAGACTAACCGCCGATGGTTAAGCAGCCAGGGGGCTTGCAGCATATTCGCATGGCTTAGGCGCAACTGGCGCATATGATACCCGGATAACGCACAGTCTCGCCACACCGTTCTCAAGCTACGACGATTATGTATATGATTAACAATTGCCCCAGGCCAATAATATGGTTGGATACCTGCCTGGCGCATACGTGTGGTCCAGTCCACATCCTCTACCCGATTAATAGCTTCGTTCATGCCTCCTACGTGGTTCCACACATCCCTATTCACCGACAGGTTCAATGTTGCTAAAAAGTCGCGCGGGCCTGGTGGGTTAAGGGTAAGCACTTCATGGAACAAAGTCAGATTGTACGTTAAGTGCCAGTAGTTCTCCCCAGTTGGCAGCACGCTCCCGCTGACGACTGCATGGCCCGCTTCATGCGCGGCAATGTGCTCGGCAAGCCAGTTAGCTGCTGGTACACAATCACTATCTAGAAACACCAACAGGTCCGCGTCTGTATACTCTACACCGCGATTACGAGCCACAGAGGCGAAAACCGGTTCTTGGGTATCCACAAATGTGACCAAAGTGCTGAATGGAACAAGTTGAGCTTCGTCTTTGCCCACTACAATAATGTCTGGTGCTGATAAAACCCCTTCTTGTTCCAGAACGGCGTTAACAATACGATCGATTATTGGGGAGTTAAGGCTGGGGATAATTACGGCCGTTGAATGCATAAAGACCTGTTAACCCAACACCAAATTTTCAAACTGCTCGACCAGTTTTTCCCACCCAAAACGGCCGTTCTCTTCCTCAATCTTCTCCACCATCTTCGGCCCCATCTCCTCCGCAAAAAATCGCTCGATCGCTGCCGCCAGGGCCGCCGGGTCCTCTGGCGGCACCACCAACCCGGTTTGCCCATGCGTCACCACTTCGCCCAGGCCACCCACGTTTGTCGTAATCACTGGCCTCCCGTGGCCGAACGCCACCTGCACGACAGCGCTTTGCGTGGCACTGCGATACGGCAAAACGACTACGTCGGCCCGCTTCATGCAGGCGGCTAGTACCTCATCAGGTACATATTCGTTTAATAATGTCACCGCATGTTGAATTTGTAGGCGGCTGATTTGCTCCTCGTAGGCCCTTGATCCTTGCCAAAACTCACCGACCACCAGCAGGTGCAACGGCCGTTTCGCCAGCACCAGCGGCAGCGCTTCGAGCAGCACATCCAGCCCTTTATACGGCCGTACAAAACCTGCAAATAACAGCAAAGGGCATTCCTCTGGCAGTGTCACCGGCAGAGCCGTTTCCCGTTCGCCTAACGCCGCGTAAGTCGGAATTGGCGTCACGCGGCAGTTTGCCCCCGGCAAAAGCTGCACCAAGATCTGTTCGTCGGCAGCAGCGTGGAGGATAAACCCATCGCCTGGAGACAATGTAAGTTTAGTCAGCCAGGGCAGCAGCCAGGGCAGCCTGCCCTGCTCATGAGGTAGCACATTATGACAAATAAACAACAGCCGTGGTTGCCCAGGCAGTCGTTTAACGGCCCGCCCCAATACGCTCCAGGCTGGCGCCCAAAAAGGCACCCACCACGGAATCACCACGACCTCAGGCTGCCATTCGCGCAGGCGGCGAATCGTACGCCCCCAGCTCAATGGGTTGAGCGGATTAAGCAAATATTCGGCCTCTGTGCGCAACGGCCGTTCGCTGGGGTCTCGGTCGCTTCGCCCCGGAAAAAGCCAGCGCGGATACTGTTGCGAAAACGAAACGAACAGCACATCGTGCTGCTGCCGCAGCGCCTCTGCCAATAGAGTGGTGTAGTGAGCAATTCCCCCACGATAGGGGTAAGTAGGACCAATCAGAGCGTAGCGTGCCATGCGCCGATTATAACGACTCTCGGATCAATTGGGCAGCCGGTTTTACCGATCAGGTAACACAGACTAAAATCCCTGTCATGATTCTTGTTACCGGCGCTACAGGCTTTGTTGGCCGCTCAGTGATGGATTGGTTGGCGCGGCGCGGCTGTGAGGCACGGCCGTATCACGGCCGTATCACCGA
>Ga0209607_1002326_pt1 | contig 15229 bp, 9 predicted proteins | sample AD_UKC117_MetaG_FD_184413 | JGI IMG/M metagenome (GOLD analysis project Ga0209607, IMG submission 184413) | Active sludge microbial communities of municipal wastewater-treating anaerobic digesters from Hong Kong - AD_UKC117_MetaG (SPAdes)... | ecosystem: Engineered > Bioreactor > Anaerobic >... | reverse complement strand
ATGACGTTATACCCTGTTGCGATATGCTCCACCGGTATCTTGACCGTAAGCGTCCGCCGCAGCCCGTCCGTGACCGGCACTGTCTCCGAATAAAAGCGCACGCCGTTAATGGAGATCGTGATGTTCGAAAGCGTCTCGGATACGAGCTGCGTCGTGGAAAAGCTCAGCGTGAAGCGCGCGTCCAAAACGTCCCAGTCGCCGACGCTGAATCCTTTCGTAACATCGGAAAAAAGGCCCGTCATGTAGGAGTCCGACCCGAACAGCGTCGTGGAAATATAACCTTCCGAGCCGGTCGAAAGGCTGGTGTCCGGCGTTGGCGTTGGCTCGGCGGCCGTTGCCTCCGGCGTGGCGGTCGTTTCCTCCGCCGCGGGCGTCTCCGTGGAACCGCTTTCTGCGCGCGCCGCAGCCAACGGCACGGCCGTCAGCGCCAGCAGCACGGCAAGGGTTATCAGGATCATCTTTTTCATGCAGCATCATACTCCTTATTTCCGCTCTCGTTCGGGGCCGTCGCAGCCATACCCCCGTAAAACATTCTCCCATTGTCCCGCCAGATCATTTTGCAGACGCGCTCTTCCGGCCCGTTTCGTCCGTCAGAACCGCTCGGTCTTATACCAGCGGAACCCGCGCCGGAAGATCACGTCGATCAGATACTGTATCAGCCCGTAGGCCGCAACCACCATCCAAAGTTTCGAATACGTAAAATACATCAGCACCGTTATAAAAAGGTTTGAAGCGCGCATTTCCCCTTTTTCCGTGGTCAGCGTAATGAACACGGTGATGACGAACAGGCAGATCGCCATGAGCCACAGTAACCCGCTCAGGTTCGCCAGCGTCAGCGTGATCAGTCCCAGCGCGTTAAGCAGGAACAGCGTATCGGAGACGATCAGCGCTCCCAGCAGGACGAAATAGATGGACATAAAATACAATACGTCGAACTTCGCGCGGTATTGCTTGAGCCGGAAAAGCGTCGGGAAATTCTTTACAAGCACATAGAGGTTCCCCTTGACCCACCGCACGCGCTGGCGGAACCAGACCCTGAGCGTCTGCGGTTCCTGTTCCCATGTAACGGAGCGCGGCGCGAGCTTGATTTTATATCCCATAGCGTAGATTTGGAAGCTCAGTTCCGTATCCTCCGCCATCGCCCGCTCGTCCCAGCCGCCGATTTCTTCGAGTATCTCCCGGCGAATAACGAAATTTGTGCCGGGAATCGTGCAGAGATTGAATAATTCCCAGCGCCCTGCCTGCGCCATCCACTGAAACGAGAGCGTTTCGATGTTGATAAACCGCGTTAACAGGTTGGTGTCCCGGTTGCGCGTGCGGAACTTGCCGATGACCGCACCGAGGGAATCGTCGTTTTCGATCTCCGCGACCAAATGGATCAGCGCGTCCGCCTCCGGCGTGTTGTCCGCGTCGTACACGGCGATGTATTCGCCTCTGCTTTGCCGGAAACCGATGTTCAAGGCGTTGGATTTGCCCTTGCCGCCGTTGGTTGCGTCGGTGTGGATTACTTTCAGCGCGCGCTGCGGAAAGCGCTTTTGAATCGCCTCGAGCAGTTCGCGGCTCTCGTCCGTGGAGTTGTCGTTGACGACGATGATCTCGTAGCTCCCGTGCGGATAGTTCAGCCGCAGCAGCGACTCCACCGTCTGAACGATCACGCGCGCCTCGTTATGCGCGGGGACCAGGATGCTGACGAACGGATGCTTCCCGAGAGGCCTGGGGGCTTCCCGCGCGGATTTGATATAGTAAATATACCCTGCCACGACCAGCACCTGGTTGACCATGAGCAAAGCCCATATGCATATCAGCGCTATCAAGCCCAGCAAGTCGACGTTAACCATCATTTTTCCGCTTTCCCGCTTCCGCTTCCTTCGTTTCCCGTTCCTTCCGCCGTTTCATGCCGTTTTGCACGTCGCGCCGGTTCCTCTTCGCGTTTCTTTTTCAGGAACTTCCGGCGATACAGCCGGTACCCGATCGAGGTCAGAACGAGCACGCTCACCGCACTGACGATAACGATCACAAACAGGACCTGGTTTCCCGTGTCCACAAGGAACGCATAGCGGCGCTCCGCTACTTCGCGGTACTGATAGTCGGAATCCACGCTTTCCTGATCGTCCGGATATTCGCCGCCGCCTGAATCGCGCCGGAAATCGCCGATCTGCAGCCACTTGGCGTTGATGGCGTCGATCGCCGCGTCCAGTTCTTCCTCATCCTCGAACACGCCGAACTGAATCAGCGTATCGATCGGCAGCGTGATGAAACGTTCGTTCTGCGGCAGCATGCCGGAAAGCGCGTCAAGCGAAATGACATAAGGCGTAATTTCCTCGTCGTAAATCACGACGCCACTGTCGGTAAAGGTCTGGAGCGCCTGTTCCATCCGGACGTCCAGCGGGTCGCCGACCAGTTCGTTGCCCGTCTCAAGCGCCGCGTGCAGCACCATGGACCCGCCGACGGACTGCATGTAGCGCAGCACGTTTGCATAGCGCTTGAACGCGGGGTACTCCGTGTTGTAATACACCGGCATGACACAGACGATGAACGGGATGCCGTTTTCATAGAATTTTTTCGCGGTCAGCCGCAGCATGTCCAGATCGTCGAACGGGTATACCTCGTCGATCATGACGTACATCTTTCCGCCGTCCTGCTGCCCGAAATAGCGGTTGAACATCTGGCCGACGGCAAAGGCCGAAAGGTCGTCTGCGCAGAGATACGGCGCATACAGGACCGAATCCGTCACCGCACAGAGCGGGTACGACGCGCCGTCGATCGACAGGCTGCCGATGGTTTCGCCGCTGCATCCGGCAATATAAGGCGTGCCTTGATCGAGCGTCACCGTTTCGGCATTGGTATAAACGCCGAGTTCCGCGTTTACCGCGGCGGCGGTCCGTTTGATTTCAACGCCCGGGACGGTCATGAACGCCGTGCCCACACAGGCCACGCGCTTGCCCATCTCCAGCGCGTCCGTCAGCGGCGTATTGTCCTGCAGCACGATATAGTCGTAGCCCTCCATCTTCGCCGGTTCGTATTCCATGATGTCCAGCGCGTCCGTCTGCTTGCCGCAGGCGGTAATCAGGTTGGAAAGGACGCTCATCTCGTCTTTATCGTTGTAAATCAGCAGTACCCGGTCCGAATCCGCGCGCGCAAAACGGGCCGGGACAAACGCCAGCACAACGACCGCTATTGCGATGAAGACGACGACCCTTCGGACCATAAGCACTTCTTTCCGCCGGAGCCGCCGTTTTTCGGCGGCCGCGCGGCCCTTTCCCTTCCCGTTTTCCTTTTACCCCCGGTATGCCATTAGCGCCATAAGATTATCGAATGCATACAGATCCAGCGTCTCAGCATCGGCAAACGCGCCGTAAACTTCGCTGTCCGCATCCATCACCTGAAACCGGTCCATCTGCGCGATGCTCGCTGCGTAAAGCTCCTCGTCCTGCGCGGCTTTCCCGATTTGCGCGCAAATGGCGTAGACCGCCGTGGCTACCGCACGGCCGGCAGCCGTCCCGTCCGTGCGGTAGCCGCCGTAGAGCGCGCCGTTTTCGACCTGTCGCTTGATATACGCAATGCTGCTCTGCGGGCATTCGCCGACGCGGGCCAGGTTCAGCATCGTTAAAAGCGCCTGAACTGTGACGATATCCTGCGCGGAGTACGCTCCATCCACGTAGCTGTACGTTCCCGCGTACAGTGGAAAACCGTCGCCTAGGTACCCGCCCTGCGCCACATCGAGCATCACGCCGTATACGGACGTCCACTTCTTGTCCTGCTCGCCGAGCATGCGCATCGTGTCCAGATCGAGATAGCAAAGCGTTACGGAATCGCCCGCCGCGCCGTAGCGCTCGTCATAAAAATCGTACACGCGGCTTTCCGCGACGTTCGTGCCGTAAAGGCGGTCCGCGTAGGAAAGCGCCGTTTCACCATATGTTCCGCCGAACGCCTCCTGTGCCAGCAGCAGCGCACGGACGATGCGTATATCGTCCAGAAAAGCGTTCACGGGGTACGCGCCGTCCTCCGGCGAATACCGGTACGAAAGGAGAACGCCCGTGTCCAGCTTCGATTCCACAAACCCGAGCGAGCGGTCGAAAAGCGCCTGGTCCCCCGCCTTTACGGCGTAGAGCATCCAGAGCCCCATGGACTCGGAAAGCACCTGCGCGCCGCTGGCCAGCTCCGCGTCGAAGTCTTTGTTCAGGTAGTTCGTGCGGACGCCTCCGTCGGCGTTTATCATCTTCTCCAACAGGAACTGAAAGCAGAGCGCCTCGCGCCGCGTGATTTCGGCCGTTTTTTCGGCGTCCGTTTCTGTTCCGGCCGTTTCGGACGGCGATTCGCCCGGTCCGGCGGAACAGGCGGACGCGAGCAGTAACACTCCGGCCAGCAAAGCCAACGCGCATTTCTTCATACGCCCGCCCGTCGTCATGTGTTCTTGTAGATCGCCTGGTCCGTGTTCGCTTCGTCCTGCGGCTGCAGGGCGCGTTTTTCGCGCCTGAACCGGTACTTTTTGTCGAAAAAGCGAATCACGTTGGCCAGCACGACCACGCTCACCATATCGAAGGCGACGTTATAGAGGAATATGTGTTTTGCAAGGTCCGCGTCCCCGGCCCCAATGATGGATACCACGATCTGCGAAAACCCGATCGTGATCAGCCCGAGCACCGCCAGCAGTTTGCGGGGCTTTTTATACAGCAGCGCGAGCATCAGCGCCGTCCATATGACGATGAAGCCGAGCGTCTTGGGCGTATAGGATAGTTTTAGGTCGCTGTACAGTGAAAACGTGCTTGTGGTCGCATCCGCCGGATAGCCGGCGGACGCTTCGTAGTTGCCCATGCTCGGACGGTTTCGGTAGGCGCTCTTGGCAGCGAGCTTGAGCATGTCGAAAAACGAGTTCGGGTTCTCCGCGTAATACTTTATGATCGACACGACGTTGTAGTGGCTGTAGAAATCGTCGATCAGAAGCTGGTCCTCCGGGTCGATTTCCGGATATTTATCGAAATAGATCGTGCCGTCGAGCAGTTCGTACTGGGTGTCGATATCGAATGTTTCCAGCGTTTCGGCCGGGTCTTCGGACGTCATGATCACGCCGCGCGTCATAGCATGATACATATTGATGTTCGTAAAGCTCTCGGAAATCAGCAGGTACGTCAGCGCGCCCGTGGCGATCAGCGCCGCCGAGAACACGAAGATCATCGTCTTGAAGACCCTGCCGCGTTCCTTTTTGAAAAACAGGAAGATCATGATGCCCAGCAAAACACCGATCGGCGCAAACTGCTGCTTGGAAAACGTAAGCACCATGCCGTTTACCAGGAATGCGGCGAGCAGCACGAAGGGATTGTAGCGGCCGTCGATATACAGTAAAACGCTCGTTAAGCAGGCCAGCAGGCTGATAAACGCCACAGGCTCGGCATAAAAGGAACTGAAGTATGCGGTATATCCCGTATCCAGAAACACGAAAACGACGATCGCGCCGATTAAAAGCGCGCCGACCAGCGTCAGACGGTCGGTCAGGCAGTCCACAAAGAAATACAGCACCACCATGAAATAAACCGTCAGCACCGCCGCAAGATAGCGCAGGTCGAAAACCTCGTCGTTCCCGGTGAAAAGCTTGTCGAGCCATATGGCGGGATGGATAAACAGGAACTGCGAGGAATAGACGCTCGTGCCGTATTCGTTAAAATACTGCATGATGCCGTAGTCCTTGATGTAGTAGCCGTTGTAGAGCAGTTCGCTGTTCTCCGGCAAATCGTAAAGTCCCTGTGCATACGTCACGCGCTGGAAGTCGCCGTTGTCCTCCATGCCGATATAGGGCGGGAGGAACAGCACCATCACGATAATGGCAAGCGCCGCCAGCACCGTCAGTGCGGGCACGATTTTATGCAGTTTTCCCGTTTGACGCAGCATGGTTTTCCGTTTCCTTATTTCTGCGCGGTCGTGCTTGCAATGCGGCGGTAGACTTCAAAGAGGTTCCCGCTCCCCTGCCCGGTCACGCGCTCCACGCGGACGGTGTCCGCGTCGATTACTTCCAGAACCTGGGCCATCGTTTCATATTTGACGTTATAGAGCCAGTCGCCCGCCTTGAGGCCGTGCGCCGTGATCTTTACGACGGTCTCGTCCGTGCCGTCTTCGGCGATCAGGTCGTCCTGCTGCTTTTTCAGCAAGGCTACCTTGTCCCCCGCCGTCTGCCCCGGAATGTCGCCGTCCGTATATTCGAGCATGTACGCGTTGATCGCTTTTACATGCCGTACTGCATTGTCCCGCGTGAAATTCACCACGGCGTCGCCCGTGCCGAGCAGGTGATACGCACACTTGAGGATGCCGGACGTAGTCGTGAACGCATCCTCGCTGAAAGCCGCGTAAAGGTCCTTGGTCGTATTAAACGGGAAAACCGGCAGCCCGTTCTGGTCAAACAGGTCCGCTTTGGGGTAGTTGCTCCAGGCATAGCGCACGCCGTGCGGAACGATCACTTCGTCGCTCCAGACAAGCAGCGCGTCGCCTTCCACCTTTGCCTCCGCGTCGACCCACGTACCGTCCGCGGTCAGCACCTCGAAGTCGCGCGTGCCTCTTACCGTTTCGTCGAGCGTAAGCGCATCCGTGTTGAAGCGGATGGTGTATACGCTTCCGCTGCGTTCGCAGCTCGTCATGAACGAACTCTGCATGCCGGAATCCTTGCCGTACACGAGGTCCATCGCAAGGTATGCGAGCCGTTTGCCAATCGGCTGTTTCTCGGTCGGGTGGATCTCCTGCGGATTGTCGGAAGCCAGGTCGATGCTCGTCACGATCCCGACGTTTTCCATCGTGTTCGCAACGCGCATCTGCACTTCCCGGATATATGGCCAGCTGTCGGACTCCTGGCCGTAGTTATCGCCGTAGCCGGAAATCTGAACCAGCAGCACGGGCAGCGCGTCGTCGCAGAACGCCTGCCGCACACCCCAGATGTAATCCCGCAGGAGCGGTTCGTACATATACTGCAGCTGCGTGCTGTTTTCGCCCTGGTAATACAGAAGCACGCTCGCACTGTAAGGCGTCACGCCCTGCATATAGCCGTTCCAGAAGCCGGATTCGATAAACGCGTCGTCCTGCTGAACGAAGCCGTTTTTCTCGTTTACGCACTGCGGCATGAACATTTCGATGCTGGTCCCGCCGTAGGTCAGCTGGATGATGCCGATTTTGACGTTCTTCAAATCCGCATTCAGCGTCAGCAGCTGGTCGGCGTAATACACGCCGATAGCGCTTGTAGCGCCGATGATATATGCGCTGTAGGGGTCGCTCACCGCCTCCCATAAGGTCGAGAGCGAATAGACCGGCTCCGTTGCAACCCTGCTGTTCGGCCTGAATACGCGGATTTTGTCGATAGTTCCATATTTAAGCAGTATTTCTTTGGCTTTGTCGGTTTCGTCGATCGACATTTCCGCGTTTGACTGTCCCGCGACCACGACGACTTCCCCTACATAAATGCCCTTATATTTGTAGACGTACCCCGAATCGCTGACCTTGAGCGCATACGGCCCGCCGTATGGCTGTGCGGGAAATTCCACGCTCCATACGCCGCTGATCACCTTTGCGGTTTGCCGCATAACACCGAAGCTGACCGTTACGGTGTCCCCGCTCATGCCCCTGCCGGTGATGACGATCGGTTTGCCGCCCTGGACCACGGCGTTGTCCGAATAGACGGAGGCTACGCTCAAAATCGAATTGGACGTGCGCAGCCGGGCGTCCGCCGCCAGCGCAAAAATGCGGAGCAGATCGCTCCTCGAAACAGTCGCTTCCCCGTTAAAGCGATTTTGATCGTCCAGCAGGATATAGCTGTTCTGCACTGCAAAATAGACCGCGCTTTCATACGCTTTTGCCGGCTTGTCGGCATACAGCGCCGCGTATTTGGAAGTGCCCGGTTCGCCCGGCAGCAGGCTTTCTATGATCATGGCCGCTTCATAGTGCGTAACGAGCCGTTCGTAATCCGTTTTCCCGGCGGCGCTCGTTCCGCGGAAAATGCTCTTGTAGGCGGAATCGACAAACGAGTCCAGCGTCTGCCCGGAAAGCATATGCTCTCCGTTGAAGTAAAGGGCGGTCGCCAGAAACTCCTTTACGCTTACGTTCGCGTCGAAGTCAAGCCGCCGCTGCTGCGGCATGATAACTCCCTGATCGACAAGGTATCGCAGCTGGTCGGCATACGTCTCGTTTTCGCTCAAAATTACGGACGTTTCGGCCGAAAGCGCAAGCTGCTGTGTCAGCGCGGCAAAGCTCTGGGTGTCGTATAATTTGACATTGTCGAAGTGCACGCAGGGCGCGAATCCCCACCCGGCGCCGAGATTGCCGGATATGCCGAACGCGGGCCCCGTTGCGCTCTGCAGGATTTTGTATTCGGAAGAATCGGTATACTCCAGCAGCGGTTCCGTGTTCTGCGAAAACCGGTCCGCTCCGTCGATGTAAAACGCGATGTGCACGTTTCCGTCTTCCGTGTTTTCAATGAGCAGGCGCGCGGTATAGTCCACGTTTTCCTTGAGCAGGAAAAAGGCTTCGGCCAGCGGGGCCGTACCGCTCGGCGCGTTTGTGTTGGTGACGGACCACTTGCAGCGGATCAGGTTGGACTCGTAATCGCCGAGCTGCTGGACAACGTAATAGTTCACCGCATAATATTTTGTAAACGCCTCGTCCGCCGTCCGCGGGATTACGCGGAAAATTGCCCGGCTCTCATTGCCTTCGTTCGGCATTTCCTGCACGTTTACGGTAAACGTCATTCCATAGCTCTCGTTGCCCTGCATGTACTTTTTCAGCAAAGCGTATTGCTGGTTGACTTCGAGTTCCTGATCTTTGCCGGACATTTCCAGGCAGCCGCTTTCCGTGATGGAGTTCTGCACGCCGCCGCCGATGCCGCCGTACCAGCACGTACTGCCGCTCTTGTCGAGGATACGGTATCCTTCCAGCGTACTGCCGGTGAAGTCGTCCTGGTAGAACGGCTGTATCGATGGCCACGAAATTTCATATGCATCGGAAAAATCGGCTGTGGTGTCGCTTTCCAGCGTCTCAATCGTGCCGTTTTGGGTCAAGATTGACAAAAGCGTCTCGCCGCTGCCGCCCACCCCTGCGAAAAGCGCGTCGTAACAAATGTCGAACGCTTCGTTTACGGAGAGCGTATTGTCGTCGTTTATATAGCCGTCCGCTAAAATACCGGCTTCTTTGGCGATTTCGGCGGCGTTGCCGCTGTCGACGTCAGCCGTCTCTCCGCCCACGCTGTCGATCGCGCGCAGCAAAAAAACGAGAAACGTATCTTCGTCGCAAATCTCGTTTTCCATGAAGTGGTTGTTTGTAACGCCTTCAACTATATTACTGTGATACAGAAAGCCAATCAGCTGTTCGGAATCTTCCGATAAATCGATGTACGGATGCGAATAAGACGTATTCTGCGCTTTTTCGCTCAGCCCGGTGACGTCGGCGACCATGCGCGCCGCGGCAATACGGGTTAAATAAAGATCGGCGCTGTAATCGCCTGCGTCAATCACCCCGTGGGTGATAAAATATTGTGCTGAAGCACCCCATTCGCCGTCGGCGGACGACGCGGCCGCGTTTGTTTCACTCTGTTCGGACGGCGCGTCCGTGGGCGCCGCAGTAACATCTGCGTTCGTGGTTGGATTATTTGCGCAAGCTAAAAGGAAGGATATAAATCCCAAACAGAATACTATTCGAAGCCCGTTCAATATCTGCTTTTTCATAATCTTTTTCGTTCTTAGCCTTGCTGAATAAATCCTTCATACATTACCCGCTGAGTAAATTTTTATACGGTAACAGTATAGCATAAAAGCCCAATACAATACTAAATAATTCACTAAATCACAGCATTATTCTTGATTTCGCGTGCATAAATATCACCGTTTCAAGACAGCCGTTTGGTTATGATACATTGTGTTGCGAAACCCATTGGCAAGCGGCGATGCATGCGTGCATCGGGCCCGCGGCGCTTCGCAAAAATGGGACGCGAGAAGCGTCTGTTTGCATATCGCTGCGGGCGAAGCACCCGCTCGCGGCAACAAAAAGGCCGTCCCGCGCAGTGCGCATGGCGGCCTTTAAGGCTGTGCTTTTGAGGCGGTTTAGCGTTTATGAACTTAGCTTCGGTCCGCCGGAGCCGCGGCGGAATCGTCCCGTACCTCCAACGGTTTTTTATACGCATAAACCGTGTCCCGGTCGGAAAACCCGATTCTTTTATAAAGATCATGTGCGGAGGTGTTGGCAACTCTGACGCTGATGGAAATGTCCTCGGCGCCGATTTGGAGCAAATGTTCTACGGCTTGCCTGAGCAGCATTGTGCCGTAACCCTTTCTCCTGAAACCGGCCCCGACGTGCAGCAGCGATATCTCGCCCTTTGTGCCGTCCGCCGACTGTTCGTAATAGATATACCCGACGCTCTCGTTTCGGACGATCGCCAGAAGCAGGTGGTGCGCAGGCGAAACAGCCTCGATTAATTCGTCCAGCGTATAAAACGTCCCTTTGGGATGGATCGATTCCAAACCGCTCCTGTCCCGCCGCTCAAACGGCCTTATCGTGACAAATTGCGGCGTCGCCTGCCCGACAAACAACTTCCTGTCGAGAACCATCGTGATTTCGGCGTTATACAGCTCGAACTGATTTCTTTCGCACCACCATCTGCAGTTTCCGTTTTCTTCAAAAAACGCTATTCTGGCCTCGGCGATTTCTTTTGGCACGCCGCGAATGCATCGTGCGTACAGGGAATCGACATATTGGTCGAAAAATTCTTTCCGGACCACAGGCCCCAAAAGCCTGACGACTTTTTGCTCGTGCGACAGATAGGTTCCCATACAGCCGACGATTTTACCTTCTTCGATGCAGAGCACAAAATCGTCTTTATTCAACGCCGAAATATCCGCACGTGTTTCCGGCAGCCACGCGATAAAATACTCCTTCTGCAAAACGTGCCTGTAAAGGAAATTCGTTAATTCCGCCTCGTATTTGCGTTCCATATCGGCAAGCATATTTTCTCTCCTGCTTCTCGGTCTCTTGTTTCGGATGTCGATAATCGGGCCGCCCCTTCTCCCCGTGAGCTTTTCCGGTGGACAATCTACAGCTTACTATAAAACGCGTTTGCTTTTCAACGCAGCAAAAGCCACAATTCCTCAGAATTGTGGCTTTTAATGGTGGAGGCGGGGGGAGTCGAACCCCCGTCCGAAAACCCTTCCGCCGGATTTTCTACGAGCGTAGCCGGTGTTTTTACATTCCCTCTCCCGATCTCCCGTCGGCAGGATATCGGCTTTAGTAGCTTCATAAGTCCGGCCCGCCGCAAAGCTTAAGCGGGTTCGTTCCCTACCCTAAATGACGCCCGTATCCGCAACAGTAGGTTTTCGCGGGCGAACGGTCGCGTGCTTTACGCAGCGACGGCTAAAGTATTGTGGTTGTCAGTTACTTTAATACTGTTCCCATTTTTAACGAAGCACGGGTCTTCGGCTCGCTTATCCAACCTCGGCGATCCCCGTCGAAACCGGATTCGCCCCCATGGAGCACGCGGCACTCTCCGCATGCAAACTTATTGTAATCGCCCGGCGATTGCCCGTCAAGCGATCGGTTGATTTGTTGCGCTTTTTTCACACCGCCGATACGATCTTTAAACCGCTTTTTCTACAGCGGCAGATGCAGGAAATCCAGCGTTGCAAAATAGTCCGCGGGCGTTTCCGCGCGTCGGATCAGTTCCGCCGCGCCGTCGGGTCTGAGCAGCACTTCGGCGCTCCTGAGCTTGCCGTTGTAGTTGTAACCCATGGAAAACCCGTGCGCGCCCGTGTCGTGGATCGCCAGCAAATCGCCCGTCTCAATTTTAGGCAGCGGACGGTCGATTGCGAACTTGTCGTTGTTTTCGCAGAGCGCGCCGACCACGTCGTAAACGTTCGTCTGCGGCGCATCCTCCTTGCCCATGACGGTAATATGATGATACGCGCCGTACATTGCGGGCCGCATGAGGTTGCAGGCGCAGGCGTCCACGCCGATATAATTTTTATACGTTTCCTTCTTGTGGATCGCGCGCGTCACGAGATACCCGAACGGGCCGGTGATGTAGCGCCCGAGCTCGGTAAAGATTTTCACGTTCATGCCGGTCGGCCGGATGATCCGCTCGTATTCGCGGCGCACTTCGGCGCCGATGTAGCGAACGTCCGTTTCCCGCTCGCAGGGTTTATACGGAATCCCGATCCCGCCGGAAAGATTGACAAACGCGATCTCCGCGCCGGTTTCCTCGTGCAGTTCGACGACCGTTTTAAAGAGTTTCTTCGCCAGCGTGGGGTAATAATCGTCGTCCGTGGTGTTGCTGGCCAGGAAGGCGTGGATGCCGAAACGCTTTGCGCCGGCCTTCAGCAGCATACGGTAACCCTCCGTCATCTGCCTGCGCGTGAATCCGTACTTTGCTTCGCCGGGGTTGCCCATAATGGTGTTGCCCAGCATGAATTCGCCGCCGGGGTTAAGCCGGCAGCTGATTGTCTCGGGAATTCCGCCGTTCTCCGCAAGAAACGGAATATGCGTAATGTCGTCGAGGTTGATCAGCACGTCCATCTCGCGCGCCAGCCGGAACTCTTCCGCGGGTGTGTCGTTGGAAGAAAACATGATGTCGCTTCCGGTGATTCCCACCGCGCGCGAAAGCATCAGCTCGGTCAGAGACGAACAGTCCATGCCGCAGCCTAAGTCGTGCAGCAGTTTGAGTATGACCGGATTCGGCAGCGCTTTGACCGCGAAATATTCCTTGAACCCCTCGTTCCACGAAAACGCTTCCTGCAGGCGTTTGACGTTGGCGCGAATCCCCGCTTCATCATAGATATGAAACGGCGTCGGGTACTTTTTTGCAATTTCTTCGAGTTGCTCCTTTGTAAAGGGCAGCTTTCTCATGTCCGGTCCTCCTTCATGCGCCGTTCCATCTCGCGCCCCGCGTCCCGCGCGGCGATCGTATGGCGCTTGTCGTATAGTTTCTTACCCTTCGCGGTCGCAAGTTCCAGCTTCACCCGTCCGTCCCGCAGATAGAGCGAAAGCGGAATCAGGCTCATCCCGTCCTGCTGCGAGCGGGCGGCCAGACGCTTGATCTCGCTTTTGTGCGCCAGCAGCCTGCGCGTACGAAACGGGTCGCGATTGAAGATATTGCCCTTCTCATAGGGGCTGATGTGCAGGCCGACAATAAACAGTTCGCCGTTTTTCACCTGCGCATAGCTGTCTTTCAGGTTGCACGCACCCTTTCGAAGCGACTTTACCTCGGTGCCAAACAGTTCAATCCCGCACTCGAGCGTATCTTCGATAAAATAATCGTGCCGCGCTTTTTTATTCTGCGCAATCGGTTTTGTGCCTTTTTTCACAGGCATTCCGCTCGCCCTCTTCCTTTCGTTACGGCAAAATTATATATTCTTTGCCAATCATACTGGTTCTGTGTTCCCAAGTCAAACGTATCCGGCACGTTTTATACGGCTCATTTTTGTTCCGGGTCCATATGCGCCCGTGCTTCGATGCAAGAAAAAGCGGTGCGCCCTGCCGGGCGCGCCGCCTGCTTTTTCGTTCAGCCGATCATTCCTTTATTGGAAGATCGTCAGCACAAGCGCGAGTACACCGACGGTGACTGCAAGGATGATCGTCAGTTTCTGCAGTTTTGCTTCGCGGCTCGCCGCTTTGCCTTTGGTGGTGAAAGACGTTGTTTCTCCGCCGAACGCAGCGCCCATGCCGGAGCTTTTCGTTTTCTGAACCAGCACGACTACGACGAGCAGCACTGAAATAACCACGAGTGCGATCTGGATAATGGTCGCCGCGATTTCCATTTGATCTTTCCTCCAATTGCAATCTTCGGCGGGCGAACAGCGCCCGTCCGAGATTCGATTCTAAAAGATGAGCACGTCCCCTACAAAAACTGCAAAGACATAACAACCCAATATATCGCCGCGTTTCTCTGCGGAAAATATATCGATCGCACCCCGTGCTCACGAGTTGTGATTATACCATAGGCAAACCACGTTTGCAAGCAAAATACGCCGATTTTCAGCCGGTGATCAGCGTTTTTCCGCTCATCTGCTCCGGCACGGGAAGCCCAAGCAGCTCCAGCAGCGTCGGCGCAAGATCGCTCAGCCTTCCGCCGTCGCGCAGCTGCGCCGTTTTGCGCTCGTTGTCGACCAGAATGCACAAAACGGGGTTCGTCGTATGCGCGGTAAACGGCGCGTCCGCCGACTCGTCCCACATCTTTTCGCAGTTGCCGTGGTCGGCCGTAATGATGCAGCGGCCGCCTGTTTTCAGGATGGCCTCGACTACCTTTTCAACGCACGTGTCCACGGCGTGTACGGCGGCGGTCGCCGCCTCCATCACGCCCGTGTGCCCCACCATGTCCGGGTTGGCAAAGTTGAGGATCATCACGTCGTATTTGCCGCTCTCGATGCGTTTCACGGCCTCGTCGGCAACCTCGTATGCGCTCATTTCCGGCTTGAGGTCATAGGTCGCCACCTTGGGCGAGGGGATCAGGCAGCGGTCTTCTCCGGGGTTCGGCGCTTCCACACCGCCGTTGAAGAAGAACGTCACATGCGCGTATTTCTCCGTTTCGGCAATGCGCAGCTGCGTTTTGCCCTTGCTTGCCAGATAGGCGCCGAGCGTGTTGTCCAGCGATACCGGCTTATAGGCAACGTGCACCCGCTCGCCGAAGGTCTTGTCATACTGCGTCATACAGACGTAGTAGAGCGGGAAATACCCTTTTTTGCGCGGGAATCCGTCGAAGTCTTCAAACACCAGGCTGCGCGTGATTTCGCGCGCGCGGTCCGGCCGGAAGTTGAAGAAAATCACGCTGTCGTCCGCGGAAATCGTCGCGGTGGGCTGGCCGTTTTGGAGCACGACCGTCGGCAGGACGAATTCGTCCGTTGCGCCCTTGTCGTAGCTTTGCTGCATGGCCTGTTCGCCGCTGGAAGCCGTTTCGCCTTCGCCGTACACCAGCGCGGCGTAGGCCTTCTCAACGCGCTCAAAGCGGTTGTCGCGGTCCATGGCGTAGTAGCGGCCCATGACGGTCGCAATCTTTCCGCAGCCGATCTTTTTCAGTTCCGCGTCCAGCTGTTCCACATAGCCTTTGCCGCTGCTCGGCGGCACGTCCCGCCCGTCCATAAAGCAATGGACGAACACCTTTTCCAGCCCGCTTTCCTTCGCAAGGCGGATGAGCGCGTAGAGATGCGTATTGTGGCTGTGCACGCCGCCGTCGGACAAAAGTCCCATCAGGTGCAGCGCGGAGCCGTTCTTTTTGCAGTTT
>Ga0209607_1002323_pt1 | contig 15235 bp, 19 predicted proteins | sample AD_UKC117_MetaG_FD_184413 | JGI IMG/M metagenome (GOLD analysis project Ga0209607, IMG submission 184413) | Active sludge microbial communities of municipal wastewater-treating anaerobic digesters from Hong Kong - AD_UKC117_MetaG (SPAdes)... | ecosystem: Engineered > Bioreactor > Anaerobic >... | reverse complement strand
CGGAAGGCGCGTTCGAGCGCTCGATAGACGGCGCCACGCTCGGCCTGAGCCTGGTCTCGGGCCTGGCCGCCCAGCTGCGCGGCGAGCTGCGCGCGTCGTCCGGCCCGGGCGCCCGCGTCGAGCTGCGCTTCCCCCTGACTCCGCGCGGCGCCGGGAACGGCGACGCGGGCGGCGCGTCAGCCGGATCGGCGGCCGTCAGCCCTCGGAGTTGAGTATCGTATTGATGAAGGTGACGAGCACCTGCAACGCGTTCTCGTTAGCGCCGCCCTCGGGTATGATGATGTCGGCGTAGCGCTTGGTCGGCTCGATGAACTGGAAATGGCCAGGCCGCACCACGTTCAGGTACTGGTCGATCACCGAGTCGACCGTGCGGCCCCGTTCCTTGATGTCGCGCGACAGCCTGCGTATGAATCGTATGTCGTCCGGCGTGTCGACGAATATCTTCAGGTCTATCAGGTCGCGCACCCTCTGGTTCGTGAACACCATGATGCCCTCGAAGATCACCAGCTTGCGCGGCGTGACCTTGACCGTCTCCTCCGCCCTGCGGTGGTGCACGAAGTCGTAGGTCGGCATCTCGACCGGCTCCATCCGCTTGAGCGCCGCTAGCTGGCTCCAGAGCAGCTCGTTGTCGAAGGCCTCCGGGTGGTCGAAATTGAACGCGGTGATGTTCGAGTTCGACACGTACTCCGCCGACTTGTAGTAGTTATCCTGGGGAATGAACACGAAGTCGGACACGAGCTCCGATATCTTGCGCACGATCGTCGTCTTGCCCGAGCCCGAGCCGCCGCAGATCCCTATGAGTTTCGCTTCTGCCATGGCGCGAGGATAGCACGCCCCGCTCGGCTTGGGAACGGGGGGCGCCAGCGTCCGGCCGTCGGCGGCCGAGGACCGACGCGCCCCCCGGCCCGAGCCTCCTCGCGCCCGGCCCCGGGCCGCGCGCTCCGGGGTCTCGGGCCTCCCCCGCGGCCGGCGCGGCCTTGCGATCCGCCCGCGCCCGCGCTATATAGTCATAGACCGCGTCTCGATGAAAGGATGCCCCATGAAACGTCGTTCGCTCCTGATCGCCGCCTGCGTATTCGCCGCCGTCCTCCTGTCGTCCTGCCTTCCCGGCGACGGCAAGAATACGACCGCCGACCCGGCCGGCTTCCTCTCGGGATTCTGGCACGGCGTCGTCGCGCCGGTGTCGCTCGTCGTGCAGATCTTCAAGCCGGAGATACGCGTCTACGAGACCGCCAATACGGGGTTCTGGTACGACCTGGGCTTCTGGCTCGCGCTGAGCGGCGGGGCGGGGGGCGGCGCGGCCGCCGCCGGCCGCCGCAGGCGCTACCGGGCCTAGGCCCGGCTCGCCGCTCAGGCGTTACGGCCTAGCTCGAGCAGCCTGGCCTCGGCCTCGTCTATGTCCTCGTCCGGCGTAGAGGCGCCGGCGGACAGTCCGACGCGCCCGTAGCGGCCGAGCTCGTCGGGAATCTCGGCGGCGTTCTCGACGTGCCAGGCCGGAACGCCGAGCGAGGCGGCCAGCTCGGCGAGGCGCCTCGTGTTGGCGGAGTTCTTGCCGCCTACGACCACGACCGCGTCGACCTCGCCGGCCAGCTCCTCGACGGCGGCGCGGCGCTCGCGGCTGGCCGCGCAGACGCCCCCGACGTCGACCAGGTCGGGCCGGCGCGAGCGGAGCGCGTCGCGCACGGCCTCGTACTCGGCCTCCGATACGGTCGTCTGCGCTATCAGGGCCAGGGGCCTGTCCGTCGGCACCGACGCCGCCTCCGCGGCGCTCGAGACGATGACGGCGCCCGGCGCGTGGCCCGCGACGCCGAGGGTCTCGCCGTGGCCCTTGTCCCCCGCGATGACGACTAGGTAGCCGCGCGCCGCGTAGGCCGCCGCGGCCTTCTGGTTCGCCGCGACGCGCGGGCAGGTCGCGTCGACGACCTCGGCGCCGGCCGCCCTGAGCCGCTCGACGACCTCCGGCGCGGCCCCGTGGGACCGTATGACCACCGTGGCGCCGGCCAGGCGCCCGGAAGCGTCGTCCGGGGCGTCTATCGTCGCCATGCCCAGGCCGGCGAGCCTGGCCGAGACGCGGGGGTTATGCACGATCTGGCCGAGCACGAAGCCGCCCGAGCCCGAGCCCGAGCCCGCGGCGCGCGCGGCGGCCCGCTCCGCCGTCTCCACGGCCCGCCTGACGCCCGGGCAGAAGCCGAGCGTGCGGGCCCTCGTCACGGTCACTTCCGTTCTCCCTCGGCCTACGCCAGCTCCAGCGCTATCTCCATCATCGTCTTGAAGGTGCTCTGGCGCTCCTCGGCGCTGGTCGCCTCGTGCGTGACGATGCTGTCGGATACGGTCAGGAGGGTGAGCGCCCGCTTGCGGAACTTCGCGGCTATCGTGTACAGCGCGGCGGTCTCCATCTCGACGGCCAGCACGTTGTAGGCGGCCCACATCTTCCACGAGTCGGGGTCGTCCCCGTAGAAGCTGTCGGAGGTCAGGATGTTGCCGACCTTGAGCTCCACGCCGCGCTCCTCGGCGGCCTTCCAGGCCTTCCGCATCAGGCCGAAGTCGGCTATCGGCGCGTAGTCGAGCCCGCCGAAGCGTATTCGGTTGACGTTCGAGTCCGTGCAGGAGCCCTGGGCCATGATGACGTCGCGCACCTTCACGTCCGGCTGGATCGAGCCGCAGGTGCCGATGCGCACGACGTTCTCGGCGCCGTATTCCTGGATCAGCTCGGTCACGTAGATCGACAGCGACGGCACGCCCATGCCGGTGCCCTGCACCGAGACGGGCCTTCCCCTGTACGTGCCGGTGAACCCGAGCATATTGCGTACCGTGTTGTAGCAGACGGGCTTCTCGAGGAAGGTCTCGGCTATGAACTTGGCCCGGAGCGGATCGCCCGGGAGAAGCACGGTCGGGGCTATGTCGCCCCTCTTGGCGGCGTTATGGGGTGTGGCCATGGTCTCGTCTCCTCAGGTTCGCGGATAGCGGCGGCCCAGGCGGCGCGCCACGTTCGAGGGTACCGCATCGCCGGCCGTTTCGTCCATGCGCGCCGCCTTGATTCGGCTGGTCTTTTCCGACGGACGCGTTACAATATCTTACTATTCTGACCGATCGCGTCGCCGCTCGGTCGAGCCACGGAGGTTTATAGAATGCGTACCGGATCAAGAAACGTTCGCCGCGCCGTCGCGGCCGGGCTGGCGTCGGCGCTCTGCCTGACGCTGCTCGCCTCGTGCTTCTCGCTGCCCGGCATCGGCGGCTTCAACCCGCTCGCCGACCTGCAGTCGTCCGTCGAGGCCAGGGCCTCGGCCGAGGTGTCGTCGGCCGTCGGCCTGAGCGGGCTCGAGCGCAAGGCCATGTTCAACGTGCTGTATTCCCAGATCTTCTTCATCGGCGGCTTCGGCGCCGACTTCTACGGCCTCGAGGAGACGCAGGGCTCCGTATGGCGCATCAAGAGCGTCGACGAGGACGGCTCCTTCAGCGCGGTCGAGGCGGAGCGCGCCTTCCTCAAGCGCCTGCCGAACGGCGACTCCTGGTGGTACCTGGCCTGGCGCGGAGACGGCGAGTCGTGGGAGTTCGAGGCGCTGATGGACGGTGACCAGATGGCCCGCAAGATCCGCTACTTCAACGCCGACGTCAAGCGCGTCGAGGAGGCCGTCTTCGATACCAGCGGCAAGGCCAAGCCCGACTCGGAGACCGCCCCGCCCGAGGAGGCGCCGACGAGCGAGCTGGCGCTCGAGGACCTCTCCGGCTACTCGAAGGGCGTCGAGACGGTCAAGGTCGGCGCCGGCACGTTCCGCGCCGAGCGCATCGAGTGGACCTTCTACGACGAGGACGAGAAGACGACCTACCGCTACACCTGGTGGGTCGACCCCAAGGCGCCCGGCGGCCTGGTCAAGTACGAGTGGGCCAAGAGCGGCTCCAAGGAGTCGGTGTCCGGGGAGCTCGTCTCGCTCAAGAAGGGCTACAAGACCAAGTTCGCGTCGTTCTGAGCCTCGGAGGGCCGCCGCGGGTATACGGCCTATATACGGGGCGCCGGCCCGGCGCGAATACGGCGTGCATAAAGCGCCGCGATTGTACGCCGGGCCGGCGTTTTATTATACTGGACTTTGCTTCGCCGATGGGCGCGTCGTGCCCGCTAGCAACGCGGCGAGCCGCTGAAAAAGGAAGGTCCAGATGAGCAAGAAGACGATAGTCGTCGCCCTCGGGGGCAACGCCCTGATCGAGGAGGGTACCGAGGGTACCATCGAGCAGCAGTTCGAGAATACCCGCAAGAGCATGGCCGCGATCGTCGGCCTGGTCAAGGAAGGCCACCGCGTCGTCCTGACCCACGGCAACGGCCCCCAGGCCGGCGTGCACCTGATCCGCAACGAGGCCGGCGCCGCCCAGGTCGCCCCGAGCTCCCTCAACGTCATCGTCGCCGATACCCAGGGCTCGATCGGCTACATGATCCAGCAGTCGCTGATGAACGCCCTGCTCAAGGCCGGCGTCAAGACCGAGGTCGTCACCGTCGTCACCCAGGTCGTCGTCGACAAGAACGACCCGTCCATGATCAACCCGACCAAGTACGTCGGCCCCTTCTTCAAGGCCGAGCACCTGGACGCCTGCAAGGCCAAGGGCTGGGTCATGAAGGAAGACCCGGGCCGCGGCTACCGCCGCGTCGTCGCCTCCCCGATCCCGGTCGACGTGGTCGAGAAGGGCGTGATCCACGAGCTGCTCGACTCCGGCAAGGTCGTCATAGCGGTCGGCGGTGGCGGCGTGCCGGTCTGCAGGCTGGCCGACGGCACGCTCGAGGGCGTGGACGCCGTCATCGATAAGGACCGCGCCAGCGCCCTGCTCGCCGGGCTGATCAAGGCCGACGAGCTCCTGATCCTGACCGGCGTCGACAAGGTCGCCGTCAACTACAAGAAGCCCGACCAGAAGACCCTCGACACGCTCACCGTGGCGGAGGCCGAGCGCTACATGGCCGAGGGCCAGTTCCCCAAGGGCTCGATGGGCCCCAAGATCGAGGCGGCCGTCGACTTCGTCAAGCGCGGCGGCAAGACCGTGGTCATCACCAGCCTGGAGAAGGCCCAGGAGGCCGTCGACGGCCGCGCCGGCACCCGCGTCGTGAAGTAAGGCGTCAAGCTTATAACGAGGAATCCGGCCACGGAGCCACGGAGGCACGGAGGAAGGCGATCGTGTGGGATAGGTGGGAGATATCCTGGTAGAGTAGTAACGCCAGGGTGCCTTGCCCATTTCCGAATCCGCTCTCGCCCTTCCCTCTCCGTGACTCCGTGCCTCCGTGGTTCGCCGTTTTTGTAGTTATCCCGCTTCTCGTCAAACTTGACGGTGCATATCTTCTATGGTACCTTTGCGGTCAATCCTTCCTATAGATTGAGGACACTGACATGGATAGTTTGTTTTCCGGCCTGAGCCTGTTTCAGGCCGCCCCCGCCAATTCGACCGGCTCGATGATCTCGACCGTCGTCATGTTCGGCGCCGTCTTCGCCATCTTCTACTTCCTTATCATCCGCCCCCAGAACAAGAAGCAGAAGGAAGCCCAGAAGATGATCGCCGCCGTCAAGAAGGGCGACAAGGTCGTTACCATCGGCGGCATCCACGGCACCATCCACGCCGTCAAGGACAAGACCGTCGTGATCAAGGTCGACGACTCGGCCAAGATAGAGTTCACCAAGTCGGCGATCGCGTCGGTCGAGCCGCGCGGCGAGGACGTCCCGGCCGTCGCCGAGGACTCCAAGAAAGAAGCCTCGAAGTAACGTCCCGGCGGCCCCGACCCCTACGGTCGGGGCCGCTATTCCTACCCCCTTTCGACACCACCGGAGTCAACGCATGAACAAAACCAAAAGATTCATCATCGTGCTCGTAGTGTTGGCCGTCGCGTTCGCCTTCCTCTTCCCATCGCTGCAGTGGTACGCCATGACCCCGAAGGAAGACCAGGCGCTGGCGCTCGGCTCCCGCGAACAGATACGCGAGTACGCGTGGCGCATGGCGCGCGCGGACCTGGCCGAGATCGAGCGGCTGGTCGCCGCCTCGGACGCCGAGCCGCTGCCCGACCGCTTCGATCCCCTCGTCAAGCGGGCCAAGAAGATCTACAAGGAGCTCGGCATCGACGCCCCGGCCGTCTGGAGCGCCAAGGCCTTCCTCGGCGCCTTCGATAACCGCGGCGACGCGCTCGCCGAGCTCGAGGACTACTACCGATCGCACGTGCTCGGCCTGAAGAAGCTCCACGGCAGCGCGGTGCAGCTCGGCCTGGACCTGTCCGGCGGCATGTCGGTCGTCATCCGCGCCGACATAGAGGCCCTCGAGGCCAAGGTCGGCAGGACCCTGTCGCCGGCCGAGCGCGACGACGCCGTCGAGCGGGCCCTCGAGGTGCTGAACAACCGCATCGACAAGTTCGGCCTGACCGAGCCGGTCATCCGCCGCCAGGGCGACGACCGCATCTACGTCGAGATCCCCGGCGCCGCCGACCCGGACCGCATCAACAGCATCATCATGGGCCGCGGCAAGCTCGCGTTCCATATCGTCGACGAGCAGGCGACCGCGTCGCTGGCGTCGTACCTCGAGTCCAATCCGCTCGCGATCGGCGACGACCTGGTCCTCGCCGACCCGTCCCTGATACCCGAGGGCACGATGGTCCGCAAGTACTACACCAAGGACGAGTACGGCCTCGACGAGTGGACCGGCACCTATATGGTGATAGCCGCGGAGGCCGGGCTCGACGGCAACCATATCGAGAGCGCCACCGTCTCCTCGGACGCGGTGACCGGCCAGCCCGAGGTCGTCTTCAGCCTCGACAAGGAGGGCGGCGAGATCTTCTACGCGCTGACCAGCGCCAACGTCGAGAAGACGATGGCCGTCGTGCTCGACGACCGCGTGCGCACCGGCGCCAGGATCTCCGGCCCCATCCAGGCCAACGTCAAGATCACCGGGTTCGACGTCGACGAGGCCAACAACCTGGCCCTGATCCTGCGCTCGGCGGCGCTGCCGGTCGAGCTCGTCGTCGAGTCGCAGCAGGCGATCGGCGCCTCGCTCGGAGAGGATACTATCCTCGAGGGCCGCAACGCCGTGCTGCTCGGCCTGGCCCTCGTGTTCGTGTTCATGCTGGCGTACTACAAGGGCGCCGGCGTCAACGCGACGCTGGCGCAGGTGCTCAACCTGTTCCTGATGTTCTCGATCCTGTCCGCCTTCAACCTGACGCTGACCCTGCCGTCGATAGCCGGCTTCGTGCTGACGATAGGCATGGCGGTCGACGCGAACGTGATCATCTTCGAGCGCATCAAGGAGGAACTGCGCGAGGGCAAGGGCCGCAAGGCCGCCATCGACGCGGGCTTCTCCAAGGCCTTCTGGGCGGTCATGGACGGCAACATGACGACCATCATCGCCGCCCTGTTCCTATCCCAGCTCGGCACGGGGTCCATCCAGGGCTTCGCCGTCAGCCTCGCGATCGGTAATATCTCGTCGCTGTTCACCTCGCTGTTCGTGTCCAGGCTGCTGTTCGACTTCAATACCGACGTGGCCAAGCATCAGACGGTGTCGATTGGCTGGAGGGTCAAATGAAGCGCGTCATCAACTTCCATAAGGCGTTCCTGCCCGCGGCCCTGGCCTCGACCGCCGTGATCCTCGCCGGGCTCGTCTCGTTCGCGATGATGGGCCTGAACCTCGGCGTGGACTTCCAGGCCGGCATCAACCAGTCCGTCAGGCTCGCGTACCCCGCCGCCGAGCTCAGCTACGACGGCCCGGGCTCGCCCGTGCTGTCGATCGGCGAGAACGAGGCTTCGCTCGTGTTCTCCGGCGCCGACGTCGAGTCGAGGACCGTCGCGTGGGACCTGCGCACCGTAGGCACCATCGCCGACCTCGCCGGGCTGCTCAAGGCCGAGGGCGTTACCGCCTCCGTCCGCGACGGCGCGGGCCTGTCCGCCGACCTGCTCGTACCGACCTACCAGGGCGACTATACTCTCGGCTCCAAGCCGGTGCTCGTCCACCGCTCGCCCAAGTCCGAGGCCGAGGCCTTCGGCTCGATCGACGAGGTCCGAGCCGCCGTGTCGTCCCTCGGCTCGGTGTCCGTGCAGAACGTCGGCGGCGACGACTCGATGCAGTACCTGATCCGCGTCAGCGACGACGGCTCCGACAAGGGCTTCAGCGAGAAGACGCCGGGCCGGATACGCGCCGCGCTCGAGTCCGCCTTCGGCGCCGGCAAGGTCGTCGTCATCAAGACCGACTACGTAGGCGCGCGCTTCTCCAAGGACCTGTCGTCGAGCGCATGGAAGCTCAGCCTGTTCACCGCGCTCGCGATCCTCACGTACGCCACGATACGGTTCAAGCTGCAGTACGGCCTCGGCGCCGTGCTCGCCATCCTGCACGACGCCCTCGTGATGATAGCCTTCATGGTCTGGACCCGTATGGAGTTCAATACCACGTCGATCGCGGCCATCCTGACTATACTCGGCTACTCGATCAACGACACGATCGTCATCTTCGACCGCGTCCGCGAGGACCGCAAGCTCGACCCGAATACCAAGCTGTCGGCCATCATCGACAGGTCGGTCACCGAGACCCTCGGCCGCACCGTCATCACGACCGTGACGACGCTGCTCGCGGTCGCGGCCCTGTACTTCTTCACCTCGGGCAGCATCAAGGACTTCGCTCTCGCGCTGATCGTCGGCATCGTCTCCGGCACCTACTCGACCATCTTCGTGGCCACCGGGTTCGTGTACCTCTGGGACAAGCTAAGCGCCAAGAAGCGGGGCAAGGCCGAGGCCGTCAAGCTGGCGGCCAAGCCGGCTAACTGACGCCGTCGGGCATGAATCGCTGAGCCATCGGGCCGAACCGCGCGCGGTTCGGCCCTTTTTCTGCATTAGGGGATCGATACGTTCGAGTCGTCGTCGTTTCGTGTATACTAGCGCCCGATAGGGGGCGATATGGAAGCCGAGGAGCTATTCGGAACCGGGGACGACGTAGACGCGACGATAACCTTCATGACCGGCCGGGGCGAACGCGTCTCCGCCGATACAGTAGCGTTCGGCGCCGGCGATCGCGTGCTGCTGATGATCCCCGGGCTATCGGACGGCTTGGCTACCGTCAGGGGCAAGCTACCGTTCCTGCGCCACGCCTACCGCACGCTCGCCGGGGACTACCGCGTCGTCGTCGCCAGCCGGATCGACGAGCTGCGCGACGGCGCGACGATAGCCTCCATGGCCGACGACTACCTGTCGCTCGCGCGGAGCGCCGGGCGAGGCCCCGTCGACGTATGGGGCGTCTCGATGGGCGGCATGATAGCGCAGGCCATGGCGCTCGCTGATCCTTCCGCGATAGGGCGCCTCTGCCTCGACGTCAGCGCCGCCTGCGCCACGCCGCGCCTGCGCGCCGTGGTGGACGAATGGCTATCCTACGCCGCTCGCGGCGACTCGGCGGGGCTCCTCCGCGACACGATGGAGAAGACCTATCGCGACCGGGACCTCAAGGCCTATCGATTGCTCATGCCCTTGCTCGTCAGGCTGACGAAGGTCAGCTCGTTCGATCGCTTCGTCATCCAGGCTCGCGCGTGCCGGGTCCACGACCTCGCCGGTCGACTCGACGGCGTTCGGGCGCCGTGCCTGGTCTCCGGCGGCGACTCCGACAAGATCCTGGGCCCTGGAGCCGTCGAGGCGCTGCACGAGGCTATCCCCGGCTCGATCCTGAGGATCTACCCCGGCTACGGCCATAACGCCTACGAGGCCAAGGGCCATACCGCGTTCGTACGGAATTTCTTGCTAGGGCGATGACTGGGGGCGAATCCGTGCCGGCCTCCGCGGCGAAATGAAAGACCGACCGCTTTACACGATCGACCGTTTTAGGTATATTCATCCGGCACCGCGCCTGACCGGCGCACGGGATCTTTATACAATCAGTTTGCTTTTTTGGCGCCGAAAACGCCGCGAGTACGCGGCTAGACGGCGCACGGGATCTTTATACAATCAGTTTGCTTTTTGGCGCCGAAAACGCCGCGAGTACGCGGCTAGACGGCGCATGGGATCTTTATACAATCAGTTTGCTTTTTGGCGCCGAAAACGCCGCGGATACGCGGCTAGACGGCGCACGGGATCTTTAGACATTCAGTTAGCATTCTTGGCGCCGTACCCAAGCGGTAAGGGAGAGGTCTGCAAAACCTTTATGCGGCGGTTCGATTCCGCCCGGCGCCTTAAAACAATAGCCACCCGAAAGGGTGGCTATTGTTTTAAGAACGCGCGCCGGGCGGAATCGAACCGTAGCGAGCGCGCGCCAAGGGCGCGAAGAGGCGCCATGGATGGCGCCGTAAGCGAGCGGAGGCGGTCTGAAGCGAGACGTCAGGATGACGTCGAGAGGAAGGCGATTCCGCCCGGCGCCTTAAAACAAGAAGTCACCCCTTTGGGGTGACTTCTTGTTTTATATAGGGCGCCGAGCGGAATCGAAGGTTTCGAGCGCCGAGCGCATAGCGAGGAAGAGCCCGCAGGATGCGCGCGGAAGCGAGAAACCCGGCCCGAAGGCCCGAGGCAGGAAGCCGAGGGCCGGAGGGCGATGCCGTCATGCGCGCTATCGCATACGATAATATTCTTCCACTCGGCAACAACGCGTACTCGCGTTGATCCCGCCCGGCGCGATACCTACAGGTCTCGTCGTCGACTTTTGCGGCCGCCCGTGGTATCGTCGACCTTCCGAATACGTATACACGAAGGAACTAGAATATGGCCGATATCCGCGAAGAGCGGGGACGCTCGGAGCGGCTCGTCTCGAACGGCGGTAAGCCATGATGGAGGATATCCCGCCGATGGGAACGCTGCCGGATACCGGCCTCGACCCGGCCTTCCTCGTTCGCCTGGCCAACGCGCGCATGCCGTTCGGCAAGTACTCGGGCCGCCTGCTCGTCGACCTGCCGGAGGCCTACGTCGTGTGGTTCTCGCGCCAGGGTTATCCGAAGGGCGAGCTCGGCGAACTGCTCGCTTCGCTGTACGCGATCAAGGAGAACGGCCTGGAGCCGCTCCTGCGGCCGCTGGTCAGGAACCCATGAGCAGGTAGCCCTTGCCGAAGACGCGGAACAGCTGGGCCGCGTTGGTCCCTGGGCCGTCCGGCGAGCCGCGCATCCTGAGCGTCGCGTTCGACGTATCGTCGGGGCGTACCAGGTTCATGCGCTCGATCACCGGCCCGAGCCTGTAGTGGTAGTGTAGGTACTCGACGCTCCCGTCGGGGGCTACCGACAGCACGACGCCGACGTGGGTCAGTTCGTCGCCCGGGCGGCCGTCGCCGTCGGCGTCGTAGGTGTCGTCCCAGAATATCAGGTCGGCCGGCGCGGGGTAGCGTACCGCGTAGAGCAGCCCGTCGTCGCGCAGCGTCTCGTACAGCCTGCGCACGCCGTTACCGGCGTAGTCGTCGAAGCGATAGGCCAGGTCTATCGACGCGAAGCCGTACGCCGCCCGGACGAGCCCGGTGCAGTCGAGGGGGTAGCTGACGCCGCGGACGACGAGGGCCTTCTTGCCCGCGAGCGTACGCCCGCCTTCGGCTATCAGCCGCTGGGCCTCCGAGACCGCGGCCGGTTCGTATCGCTCGACCGCCGGCAGCGGGAAGAGGCGCTCGGCGGGCCGCCTCGGCGCCGTCGCGCAGCCGGCCGCCGACGCGGCTACGATCGCCGCGGCGGCCGCGCCGAGCAGCGCGCGGCCCATCGTCGACCCGGGTCCGGCCACGGCTAGCCCGCTCTCCGGAGCGCCCGCGCCTTGGCCGCCATGCGCGCTATCGATGGCTCGGGGTTGCGGCGCTCCGCCTCGTCGAGGCCGACCCACTCGACCGCGCGCGACTCGTCGCTGACCGTCGTCGCGCCCGGCTCGGCGACGAGCAGGTACCTGACGTCGTAATGGCTATGGGCCGGCTCGCTTCCCCGCGCGGGGATGGGATGCACGTCGATGTCGAAGATGCCGGCGCCGAGCTGGCCGGCCAGGACGCCGGTCTCCTCGAGGGTCTCGCGGGCCGCCGCCTCGCGCGCGCCCTCGCCCGGCTCGCAGTGGCCTCCCGGCTGGAGCCATTTGTCCAGCTTGGCGTGATGCACGAGCAGGGTCATGCGCAGGTCGGGGTCGACGACGAAGGCCGAGCCGGTGACGTGCCCCGCGAGGCAGGAGCGGAGCAGGCAGTCCTCGCGGCTCGCGACGAAGGCGATGAACGAGTCGCAGGTATCGCGTTCCTCGGGGCGCGCCGAGCGGTAGTCGTCGAGGGCCTCCAGCAGTATCGTCCTCGGGTCGGATGCGTTCGTCGTCATAATCCCAGTATCTCCGGCAGGGCGGTTATGCTCGGCCAGGCCATATATAGAGAGAAGCCGAGCACCAACAGGTACGATATCAGTTCGAGCAGGTCCGAGACCAGCCCTATGGTCTTCTCGCGGGCCTTGAGGCTGCCGAACAGCCCGACGCGGCCGGCGTAGGCCAGGTAGCCGGCCGCGGAGATGACCACACCCATGCCGATCGACATCGCGAGCACGGCGGCGGCGCCTATCCACGGCAGTCCGGCGTACAGCGCGAACAGCAGTATCATCGTGGCGCCGGGGCAGGGTATCAGGCTGGAGACGAAGACGATGCCGTACAGGCCTCGCCGCCGGCCCGATGGCTCGCTCCCGCGCCCCTTGCCGCTCGCCATCGCGCGCAGCTTGAGGGCCGCGAGGACGAGCGCCGCAAGGATCAGGACGCCGAAGGTCGACGCGTCCAGGTAGGCCGAGACGCGCTCGGCGTCGCCGAGGCCGGCTATCGCGCCGTAGGCCAGCGACAATACACCGACGATGGCCATTCCGACGCCGGCGTGGACGCCGGCGGCCATGAAGCCCGCCGCGAGCGGCTCCCAGGTCGCGGCCTTCTTACCGATGAACAGCGAGAACACGATGGTCTTACGGTGCCCCGGCCCCATCGCGTGCAGGACGCCGTAGACGAAGGCGGCTGCGAGCAGGCCGGCGAGGGCCCGGCCGGACGGCTCCTCGGCGAACAGCCGTATCGACTCGGCCGCCCGTTCGCGTAGCCCGCGCTGCGTCTCGACCATCGGGCCCTGCGAACCGGGCGCCCGTACCGTCGGCAGCGGCGGCGCGTCGTCCTCGCTCGACGTGAACGGGCTCGCGAAGAGCGGAGCTGCGGCGAGCGCCATGACGCAGGCCAGCGCGGCCGTCCTGACGGCGGGGCGGCCTATCCTCCTCATCGTCGCCATCAGAACCTGACCCGTATCTCTTCGGGGTAGGCCGTCTGGAGCCCCTTCTCCCACTTCGTGTAGACGCGGGAGTCGGTGGCGCTGCCGAGCGGGTTATAGTAGACCGGGTAGTCCTTGTTGGCGGCTATCGCAATGGTCGGCTCGTCGGCCGGCCGGTCGCCTATCCAGCGGACGCTCGCCGCGCCGTCGACGTACTTGGTAGCGCAGTAGAAGGTCGAGTCGAAGGTGGCGACGCTGAAGTCGTCCGAGACGCCCTTGCCCTCGAGCGGGACCCTGAAGCGGTAGGTCACGCGGCCGTCGCTCTGGCTGACCCCGAAGGCCTCGACCGCTTCCGGGCAGGTTCGGACGGAACCCTTGCGCACGAAGGTGAAGTAGCCGTACTTCCTGAGGTTCGAGAACGCCTTGGCCCGCACCGTCGCGGTCTCGGCCTCGTCGAAGGCGCCGTCGCGGTCCTTGTCGAACTGACCTATGATGTCGGCGCTGAAGACGACGTCGAAGGTCCACGACACGACTATCCCGACGCAGTCCCGGCCGCTCATCTCGAACTCGAGGCTCGAGTCGATGAAGACGTGCGGATGCGCCCATAGGGCTGGCGCCGCGCATAGCGCGAACAGCATAGAGGCTACGGCTCGTCGGTAGTTCATGGGTGCTCCTCGTCGTCGATTCTATAGTGAAGCGGCCGGATCGTGAAGCGCTCCGGCGTCTATATCCTCGGATCCCATTGTCCGGCTATATTGGCATATGCTATATTGACACGGAATAGGAGCTTTTACCATGGATTCCGAGCGTAACGACGATGATGGCGGCTATTCGGGGCCGATCCTGTATTATACCGACGCCGTCATCGACCATTTCACCAATCCGCGCAACGTAGGCGAGATGAGCGACGACGAGGCGGACGGCTACGCCTGCATCGGCGACCCCGGCTGCGGCGACGAGATGAAGCTATGGATAGCCGTGCGCGACGATAGGATCGAGCGTATCGCGTTCAAGTCGTACGGCTGCCCCGGCGCCATCTCGACGAGCAGCATGCTCACCGTCCTCGCCGAGGGCCGGACCCTCGACGAGGCGCTCGCGATTACCGACGACGACGTGGTCGGCGCGCTCGGCGGCATCCCCGAGAACAAGCAGCACTGCTCGCTGCTCGGCGTGAAGGCCCTGCACGTGGCCGTCGCCTCCGCGAGGCGATAGCGTCGCTGGGCGAGTCCCGTCCGACGACGCCCCGTCCTAGTGGTCGCAGCCGTTGGCGCCGGTAACGAGGTGGCCCTGCAGGAACAACCCGACGATGGCCTCCGGGTCGTCCGCCGGCGCGCCGGTGACGACGGCGATCTTGTTCTGGGCGAACAGTTCCTGGGCCTTCTGGCCCATGCCGCCGGCTATGATATGGGTGGCGCCTCGCTCGGCGAGCCAGGCGGGGTAGAGCCCCGGTTCGTGGGGCGGCGGGGTGACGTCGTCGCGGACGCCGATAGTCTTGGCGTCGGGGTCGGCGTCGATGATGGCGAATTCCTGGCAGTGGCCGAAGTGCGCGGACAGCTTGCCGCCGGTCAACGGTATGGCGATTTTCATAGGGGTCCCTTTCTATCGTAGCGCTCGGCTTAGCCGGCTATGGCGGCGTCGATGGCGGCGCGCAGCCTGGTTCCGGTCGCGGCGACGACGACCTCGATGCCGGCGGCGGCAAGCCCCGCGGCCGCCTTGGGGCCGACCTCGGGGGCCAGCACGACGTTCACGCCCTTGTCCGCGAGGAAAGAGGCCGCTCCGGTGCCCGCGCCGTGCTCGGCGTTTATGCCGTCGTTCCTGTGGATGACCAGGCTCGAGTCGGCCTGGTCGAAGATCGCGAAGCTCGAGGCTCGCCCGAAGACCTTGCCTACGGTTTCGCCGTCGTCGGTGGGTACCGCGTATCTCATCGTTTCTCCTTAAGGGCGCCTATCGCGCCGTCTACGGCGCCGAGCGCCGATCGTATTCGGGTAGCCGCCTCGCAGTCGAGCGAGGCCCACGTCCTATTCGATTCCTCGACCGAGCGTAGCGCGGGGTCGAACGGGATCAAATAGGACGTGGGCCTCGCTCGACT
>Ga0209607_1002319_pt1 | contig 15245 bp, 11 predicted proteins | sample AD_UKC117_MetaG_FD_184413 | JGI IMG/M metagenome (GOLD analysis project Ga0209607, IMG submission 184413) | Active sludge microbial communities of municipal wastewater-treating anaerobic digesters from Hong Kong - AD_UKC117_MetaG (SPAdes)... | ecosystem: Engineered > Bioreactor > Anaerobic >... | reverse complement strand
GCTCGACCGCATCCCCGGCGGCTACCGCATGCGCTATCGCGGCGCGGATCTGAAGGTCTCGGTGCGCTCGGCGCGCCATGCGGAGCTGGCCGCGAAGATGCCGCAGAAGGCGCCGCCGGACACCTCCAAGCTCCTGCTCTGCCCGATGCCGGGGCTGGTGGTGCGCATCGACGTGGCAGAGGGCGACGAGGTCTTCGACGGCCAGTCGCTCGCCATGATCGAGGCGATGAAGATGGAGAACGTGCTGCGCGCCGAGCGCCGGGCGCGGGTCGCGAAGATCCATGCCAAGCCCGGCGACAGCCTCGCCGTCGACGCTGTCATCCTGGAGTTCGACTAGGATGGCGGCGCCCGGCCCGGGCCCCGATGGATCAGCGGCGCGACCAGGTGGCGCCGGTCATCGGGTCGAGACGCGCCCGGCCGCGCCGGCCGTTCTGGGTGACGTAGGAGATCTCCCAATAGCCGTCGTCCTCCCATTCGACGTCCCGGATGCTGCGGACCTCGGGGTTCGCCTCCACATTGGCGATGATCTTCGAGAGCGGCATCCCGTCGGCGGGCGGCAGGCGCTGGGCCACGGCGGGAGCGGCCGCCAGGGCGGCGGCGAGGGCGAGAACGAGACGGATGGACATGAAGGCACTCCCGATTGCGCGCCGCGACTCGGCGCCGGCAGGGAAGATAGCCTTGCGCTGTCTGGGGCGGAACCCGTGCGCGCTGCCCGGCGGTGCCCGCCGGGCGAGGTGGTGACGCTGGGTGCGCGCGGAGCTCGGGCTGACGGGGCTGTGTTGTCGAATGCGGCCGGCCAGGCCGCTCACTGCCGCCGCGAGCCGGTCTCCTGCCGCCGCGAGGGCATGCGGTCGATGAGGTTGATCAGCTCGCGCGCCGAGGTCGGCGCCGGGCGGCGCTGGGCGACGGTGCCGTCGATGTCGATGAGCACGAGGTTGAAGCCGCGTGGCCTGAGCGCGGTGCGCAGCGGCCCGTTGGCGGCGGGATCGGTGTCGGTGAGGATGACCACGTCGCGCTCGGCCAGCTCGTCGGCGCGTTCGTCGAGCATGCGCATCTGCTGCTGGAAGCGCGGATCGTTGGGGGTGTCGGCGAAGACCACGATCGGGCGGGCCACCCAGACCAGATCCTCGAGCGCCGGCTGCTCGGGCGCCTCCGCGGCGGCGGATTGCGCCGCGACCGTCGTGGTCTGCAGGGGCGTTCCCTCCTGGGCCGCGGCCGGGCCGGCCGCGAGCAGGAGGGCGATGGCGATCAGGCGGGCAGGCGGCATGAACTTCTCCCTTGCCCCAAGACATAAGCACACCGTTGCGGGATGCGAGAGAGAATCGGGGCAATTCGGGCCGCGGGCGGGGATTTTGCGCCGCCCCGGCGTGGCGGGATGAGGAGCGGAGCGATGGGCGAGGCGGATCTGGCGCGCTGGCGCGAACTGGCGGAGCGCGAGCTGAAGGGCGCGGCGGTGGAGAGCCTCGACTGGGCGACGCCCGAGGGCATCACCGTGCGGCCGCTCTATACCGGGGCCGATCTGGAGCGCCTCGGGCATCTCGGCAGCCTGCCGGGCCTCGCGCCCTTCACCCGCGGGCCGCGGGCGACGATGTACGCCGGCCGGCCCTGGACGATCCGGCAATACGCCGGCTTCTCGACGGCGGAGGAATCGAACGCCTTCTACCGCAAGGCGCTGGCGGCGGGGCAGCAGGGGGTAAGCGTCGCCTTCGACCTCGCCACCCACCGCGGCTACGACAGCGACCATGCGCGGGTGGAGGGCGACGTCGGCAAGGCGGGCGTGGCGATCGATTCGGTGGAGGACATGAAGATCCTCTTCGACGGCATTCCGCTGGAGAAGGTCTCGGTGTCGATGACCATGAACGGGGCGGTGATCCCGGTGCTGGCCTCCTTCATCGTGGCCGGCGAGGAGCAGGGGGTGGCGCGGGAGCAGCTATCGGGGACGATCCAGAACGACATCCTCAAGGAGTTCATGGTCCGCAACACCTATGTCTATCCGCCCGAGCCCTCCATGCGGATCGTCTCTGACATCATCGCCTATACCGCCGCGGAGATGCCCAAGTTCAACTCGATCTCGATCTCCGGCTACCACATGCAGGAGGCGGGCGCGAACCTCGTGCAGGAGCTCGCCTTCACGTTGGCGGACGGCCGCGAATACGTGCGCGCGGCGATAGCGGCGGGGATGGACGTGGACGCCTTCGCCGGGCGGCTGAGCTTCTTCTTTGCCATCGGCATGAACTTCTTCATGGAAGCCGCGAAGCTCCGGGCGGCGCGGCTGCTCTGGCACCGCATCATGTCGGAATTCGGGGCGAAGAAGCCCGCGAGCCTGATGCTCCGCACCCACTGCCAGACCTCGGGCGTCAGCCTCCAGGAGCAGGACCCTTACAACAACGTGGTGCGCACCGCCTACGAGGCCTTGGCGGCGGTGCTCGGCGGCACGCAGTCGCTGCACACCAATTCCTTCGACGAGGCGATCGCGCTCCCGACCGAGTTCTCGGCGCGGATCGCGCGCAACACCCAGCTCATCCTCCAGCACGAGACCGGGGTGACCCACGTGGTCGATCCGCTGGCGGGCTCCTACTACGTGGAGAGCCTGACCGCGTCGCTGGCGGAGGAGGCCTGGGCGCTGATCGGCGAGGTCGAGGCGATGGGCGGCATGACCAAGGCGGTGGCCAGCGGCATGCCCAAGCTCCGCATCGAGGAATCGGCGGCGCGGCGGCAGGCGGCGGTGGACCGCGGCGAGGAGGTGATCGTCGGCGTCAACCGCTACCGCCTGGAGCGGGAGGATGCGATCGACATCCGCGACGTGGACAATGCCCGCGTGCGCGAGGCGCAGGTGGCGCGGCTCGAGCGGATCCGCGCGACGCGGGACCCGGAGGTCTGGGCGACGGCGATCGAGGGGCTGGAGCGGACGGCGCGCGAGGGCGGCAACCTGCTGGCGGCGGCGGTCGAGGCGGCGCGCGCACGCGCCACCGTGGGGGAGATATCCGACGCGATGGAGAAGGTATTCGGGCGGCATCGGGCCGAGGTGAAGACGCTCGCCGGGGTCTATGGCGCGGCCTACGAGGGCGACGCGGGCTTCGCCGCGATCCAGGCGGATGTGGAGCGATTCGCCGAGGAGGAGGGGCGCCGGCCGCGCATGCTGGTGGTCAAGATGGGCCAGGACGGCCACGACCGCGGCGCCAAGGTCATCGCCACGGCCTTCGCCGACATCGGCTTCGACGTGGACGTCGGCCCGCTCTTCCAGACACCCGAGGAGGCGGCGCAGGACGCCATCGACAACGACGTGCATGTGGTGGGGATCTCGAGCCAGGCGGCCGGGCACAAGACGCTGGCGCCGAAACTGGTCGCGGCGCTGCGGGCGCAGGGGGCGGAGGAGATCCTGGTGATCTGCGGCGGGGTGATCCCCCAGCAGGATTACGGCTTCCTCCGGGAGGCGGGGGTGAGTGCGATCTTCGGGCCCGGAACCAACATTCCGCAGGCGGCGCGGGAGATCCTCGACCTGATCCGCAGCGCGCGCCGCTGAGGCCGCACGAGGGGCCTTTCGACGCGCCGCAGAAGCGCGCTAGGAAGGAGGGGAGAAAGCGTCGCCCGACCGGGACGGCGCTCGCACAGCGAGATGAACGGAGGAAGCTGAGATGAGTGACGGCAGCACTGACAATGTCCGCCAGGCGGCGCTTGACTACCACGAATATCCCAAGCCCGGGAAGCTCGAGATCCGGGCGACCAAGCCGATGGCGAACCAGCGCGACCTCGCCCGTGCCTATTCCCCCGGCGTCGCCGAGGCCTGCCTCGAGATCAAGGCCGATCCCGGCGCGGCGGCGCGCTACACCACCCGCGGCAACCTGGTGGCGGTGGTCAGCAACGGCACGGCGGTGCTGGGTCTCGGCAATATCGGCGCGCTCGCCTCGAAGCCGGTGATGGAGGGCAAGGCGGTGCTCTTCAAGAAGTTCGCCAATGTCGATTGCTTCGACATCGAGGTGAACGAGAAGGACCCCGAGCGCCTCGCCGAGATCGTCACCTCGCTCGAGCCCACCTTCGGCGCGATCAACCTCGAGGACATCAAGGCGCCGGATTGCTTCATCGTCGAGCGGCTCTGCCGCGAGCGCATGAAGATCCCGGTGTTCCACGACGACCAGCACGGCACGGCGATCGTGGTCGGCGCCGCGGCGATCAACGCGCTGCGCGTGGCCGAGAAGAACATCGGGGACGTCAAGATCGTCTCCACCGGCGGCGGCGCTGCCGGCATCGCCTGCCTCAAGATGCTGATCAAGCTCGGCGCGAAGCGCGAGAACATCTGGCTCTGCGACATTCACGGGCTGGTCTACGAGGGCCGCGAAGTCGACATGAACCCGGAGAAGGCGTTCTTCGCCCAGGCCAGCGACAAGCGCACGCTCGGCGAGGTCATCGGCGGCGCGGATCTCTTCCTCGGCCTTTCGGGGCCGAACCTGCTGAGCGGCGAGATGGTCAAGGAAATGAGCGAGGATCCGATCATCCTCGCGCTCGCCAACCCCAATCCGGAGATCGACCCCGAAGTGGCGCGCGCCGCCAATCCGCGGGCGATCATCGCCACGGGCCGGTCGGATTATCCCAACCAGGTCAACAACGTGCTCTGCTTCCCGTTCATCTTCCGCGGCGCGCTCGATGTCGGCGCCACGACGATCAACGACGAGATGGAGATCGCCTGCGTCGAGGGGATCGCGGCGCTGGCGCGCGGCTCGTCGAGCGCGGAGGCCGCGGCCGCCTATCGCGGCGAGCGGCTGAGCTTCGGCCGCGAATACCTGATCCCCAAGCCCTTCGATCCGCGGCTGCTCGCCATCGTCGCCTTCGCGGTGGCCAAGGCCGCCATGGACAGCGGCGTCGCCGAGCGCCCGCTGGCCGATCTCGAGGCCTACCGGCAGGAGCTCAACCGGTCGGTCTATCGCTCCGCCTTCATCATGCGCCGGGTCTTCGAGGTGGCCAAGACCAGCGTGCGCCGCATCGTCTTCGCCGAGGGCGAGGACGAGCGGGTGCTGCGGGCCGCGCTGGCCATGGGCGAGGAGGGCGTCGATCGGCCGATCCTGATCGGGCGTCCCGAGGTCATCGAGCGGCGCTGCGAGCGCAACGCCATCCCGCTCAAGATCGACCGCGACTACGACCTGGTGAACCCCGAGGACGACCCGCGCTACCGGGAGTACTGGGAGACCTATCACGCGCTCCAGGAGCGCCGCGGCATCACGCCGGATCTCGCCCGGGCGATCATGCGCACCAATGCCACCGCGATCGGGGCGGTGATGGTGCATCGCGGGGATGCCGACAGCCTGATCTGCGGGACGTTCGGCCAGTATCTCTGGCACCTCAACTACGTGCGCCAGATCCTCGGCACCTCCGTCCTGCGGCCGGTCGGGGCGCTGTCCCTGATGATCCACGAGCGCGGGATCCTCTTCGTCGCCGACACCCAGGTCAACCCGGTGCCCACCCCGCAGCAGATTGCCGACACGGTCGTGGCCACCGCCCGGCACGTGCGCCGCTTCGGCCTGGAACCGAAGATCGCGCTCTGCTCCCATTCCCAGTTCGGCAATCTCGAGTCCGATTCCGGGAAGCGGATGCGCGCGGCGCTGGAGATCCTCGACGCCCAGGGGCTCGACTTCGCCTATGACGGCGAGATGCAGTCGGATGCGGCGCTCGACGCCGCCGTGCGCGGGCGGATCTTCCCGAACTCGCGGTTCGAGGGCGCGGCCAATGCGCTGGTCTACTCGACCACGGATTCGTCGAGCGCGGTACGCAACATCATCAAGATGGTCGCGGGCGGGCTGGAGGTGGGGCCGATCCTCATGGGGATGGGCAACAAGGCGCATATCGTGACGCCCTCCATCACCGCGCGCGGGTTGCTCAACATCGCGGCCCTGGCCGGGGCGCCGGTGCAGAGCTACGCCTGAGGAGGACAGAGCGCCCCGGCCTGAAAGGGGGAAGACATGGGATATGCGGAGATCTATCGGGGCTGGAAAGCGGACCCCGAAGGCTTCTGGCGCAAGGCGGCTGAAGCGATCGACTGGATCGAGCCATCGCGCGCGGTGCTCGACTCCAGCCGGGCGCCGCTCTACGGCTGGTTCGCCGACGGGGTCTGCAACACCTGCTTCAACGCGGTGGACCGCCACGTGCTTGCCGGTCACGGCGAGCGCACCGCGATCATCCATGATTCACCGATCACCGGGACGAAGTCCGAGATCAGCTATGGCGAGCTGCGCGAGCGTGTCGCGCGGCTCGCCGGGGCGCTCGCCGAGCGGGGCGTGGGCAAGGGCGACCGCGTCGTCATCTACATGCCCATGGTGCCCGAGGCGCTCGTCGCGATGCTCGCCTGCGCCCGGCTCGGCGCGGTGCATTCGGTGGTCTTCGGCGGCTTCGCGGCGCCGGAGCTCGCCGTGCGCATCGACGATGCCCGGCCCAAGGCGCTGATCGCGGCCTCCTGCGGCCTCGAGCCCGGCCGGGTGGTGCCCTACAAGCCGATGGTCGATGCGGCCATCGACCTGGCGCAATCCAAGCCCGAATTCTGCGTCATTCTCCAGCGCGACCAGGCGCGGGCGGATCTGGTCGCCGGCCGCGACCACGAGTGGGAGGCTTTCCAGGAAGGCGCCGTGCCGGCGGATTGCGTCCCGGTCGGCGGCATGGACCCGCTCTATATCCTCTATACCTCCGGCACGACCGGCGCGCCCAAGGGCGTGGTCCGTCCCAATGGCGGCCATATGGTGGCGCTGGCCTGGACGATGAAGAACATCTACGGGGTCGAGGCGGGGGACGTCTTCTGGTCGGCCTCGGACGTCGGCTGGGTCGTGGGCCATTCCTATATCTGCTACGGGCCGCTGATCGCCGGGGCGACCACCATCGTCTTCGAGGGCAAGCCGGTGGGCACGCCCGATGCCGGCACCTTCTGGCGCGTCATCGCCGAGCACGGGGTGAAGAGCTTCTTCACCGCGCCGACCGCCTTCCGCGCGATCAAGCGCGAGGATCCGGAGGCGAAGCTCGTCGGCGACTACGACCTCTCCACGCTGCAATACCTGTTCCTCGCGGGGGAGCGCGCCGACCCCGACACCATCGAATGGGCGCAGCGCCACCTGAAGGTCCCGGTGATCGACCATTGGTGGCAGACCGAGACCGGCTGGGCGATCGCGGCCAATCCGGCGGGGATCGAGCTGCTGCCGGTCAAGCTCGGCTCGCCCACCGTGCCGATGCCGGGCTACGACGTGCAGATCCTGAACGAGGCGGGCGAGCCGCTGCCCACCGGCCAGCTCGGCGCGGTGGCGATCCGGCTGCCGCTGCCGCCGGGCACGCTCTCGACGCTCTGGAACGCCGAGGCGCGTTTCGTGAAGTCCTATCTCACCACCTATCCGGGCTATTACGAGACCGGCGACGCCGGGATCATCGACGCGGACGGCTATGTCTCGATCATGGCGCGCACCGACGACGTCATCAACGTGGCCGGGCACCGCCTGTCGACCGGCGCCATGGAGGAGGTGCTCGCGAGCCATCCCGACGTGGCGGAATGCGCGGTGATCGGCGTGGCGGACGAGCTGAAGGGGCAGCTGCCCATGGGCTTCATCTGCCTCAACCGCGGCTGCGAGCGCGACCACGACGAGATCATCCGGGAATGCGTGAAGCTCGTGCGCGAGCGCATCGGGCCGGTGGCGGCCTTCAAGGCGGCGGTGGTGGTGGACCGGCTGCCCAAGACGCGCTCGGGCAAGATCCTGCGCGGGGTCATGGGGCGGATCGCCGACGGCCAGGAATACAAGGCGCCGGCGACCATCGACGACCCGGCGATCCTCGGCGAGATCAGCGAATCGCTGGCGCAGATCGGCTATCCGCACGCCCATTGATCCGGCCCCTCCAGGGGTCGGCGTTGCATTTTGCAAGGGATCTCGCGGAAAGCGTAGCGTCTTGCAAATCTAGTTGAGTTCGAAGTCTTGAATATTCGGGCTGCGAGTATTGACGCCTTCCGGCGTCTTTGGCACGAGTCTTGCTTAACCGAAGGTGGGTGCAACGGGGCGAGTCCTCGCCGCTGAGAAGCGGCGGGGTGAGTCGAGGAGTAACGAGCGTGCCTGTGAAGCCCGTTCTGGCCGCCTGGGCGCGCCGCGCCGCCGTGATGGCGATCCTTGCGATCCTTGCCGCGGCGCGCCCCGCTTCGGCCGATGACGACATCCTCCTCACGCTCAGCCGCGGACCGGACAACGTCGAGACGCTCGCCTTCACGCTCGCGGATCTCGCGGCCATGCCGCAGGTCACCATCCGGACCGACAACGAATGGACCGACGGCCTGGTCAGCTATACCGGACCGCTGGTTCGCGACGTGCTCGAGCGCCTCGCGCTTCAGGATGCATTGACGCTGCGCTTCACCGCGGCCAACGACTATTATGTCGACATCCCCAGCAGCGACTTCCGCCGATACGACGCGATCATTGCGATCGAGGCCGACGGCAAGCCCCTGTCCCGGCGCGACAAGGGGCCGCTCTGGGTCATGTATCCGATCTCGGAACATGGCGAGCTGCGTTCCCAGGAGATCTACTCGCGCCTCATCTGGCAGGTCGTCCGCATCGAATCGCTCTGACCGCCGATGCGTCCCACCCCCCGCTACCTCGGATTGATCGTGCTCCTGGCCATGGCCGGGTTCGCCGCCGTGGGCTTCTTCACGATCCGCCGCGACGTCGAGGATCTGCGGGTCATCAGCCAGGACAACATCCTCTGGTCGGCCACCCAGATGGAGGTCGAGCTCCTGCGATTCGAGCTCAGCCTGGCCGAGCTCCGCAGCGACCTGACCGAAGAGGCGCTCGAGGACGTGCGGGAGCGCTTCGACATCCTCTGGAGCCGGGTCTTCCTGATGAGCCGCGGCCGCGTCGGCCAGGTGATGCGCGGCTACGACGAGGGCTTCGGGTCGCTCAAGAAGATCGCCACCTATCTCGAGGAGATCGACCCCGTCCTGCAGGCGCTCCACCCCGAGGACATCGTGACGATCGAGCGGATGCAGGTGGAACTGGAAGGTTTCCAGCAGGAGCTCCGGCTCTACACGCTGCGGGTGGTGCGTGCCGATACCGTGGCGAGCGCGCTGGTGCGGGACCGGATCCAGTCCAGCGCGCAGACCACCGCCATCGTCAGCATCGCGGCGGTGCTGCTCAGCGTGCTGTCGCTCTTCCTGATCCTGCGCGAGAACCGGCGCCAGCGCGAGCTGGTCCGGCTGAGCCGCCAGCACGCCGAGGAGGCCGAGCTGTCGAGCCGGGCCAAGTCGCGCTTCCTGACGATGATGAGCCACGAGCTGCGCAATCCGCTCAACGGCGTGCTCGGGCCGCTGGCGCTGCTCGACCAGACCGAGCTGGGTGGCGTGCAGCAGCGCCTGGTGGGGCAGGCGCAGCAATGCGGCCGCTCCATGCTGCAGATGCTCGCGGGCCTGCTCGATTATGCCGAGATGCAGGACGGGCGGCTCTTCCTGGTGCGCGCGCCGTTCTCGGTGGCGGAGCTCTGCAATTCGGTGCGCGAAGCGCTGGCGAGCGACGGCGCGGCGGATCTCGCGGTGAAAGTCCTGCCGGGAACGCCGGACCGGCTGGACGGGGATGTCGACCGCATCTGCCAGATCTTCGTGCATCTGACCGAATACGTGCTGGAGGCGCGGCCGACCGAGAACGTCTCGCTGAGTTTCGGCCATGACGGCAAGGCGCTGGTCGGCGAGATTTCCCTCGGGACCGGCGACGCGACGATGGACTGGAAGCTCGACCTGCTGATGGGCCTCAGCGACGTGGCGGCCGACCAGGTCTCCGCCGATGCGCTGCGGCCGCTGATCTCGCGGGGGCTGATCGCCACGGCGCGCGGCATGCTCAGCCTCGAGGACGGGCCCGGCGGGCGGCAGGTGATCCGCGTCTCCCTCCCGGCCGCGCCGGTGAAGAGCGAGCGGATCCGCATCCACCTGGAGACGCGCTCCTCGGCGCTGGCGACGATCTACCAGGCCGCGCTGCGCTCCGAGCGGGTGACCTTCGCCGAGCCCGAGGATACGGAGCCCGTCGACGTGGTGCTGGTCGATACCACCAGCGTGGGCGAAGATCCGCTGATGTCACGTTTGCGCGAGCGGTTTCCCGGCGCGCTCTTCGTATCGCTCGGATTGCCGCAGAAGCCTGATATATTTGACGATGTCGTTGAAATTCCAAGCGACGTGAACGGCCTGCGCCGCAGCATCTTCAGCCGGGTCGCCTCCTGACCGCTGGATGCATTGCTTTTGCATTTTGCAGCACCTCGTGTATTGTACGCTGAAATCGCCTAGGCCGATTCAACTATTGGGTGTTGTCGGGCGGTGAAGCGAGGGGCGTTTCCCGGAGTGCCCGAGGATAGAATGAAACCATTGAACGCAGCGTTCGATTCCGGATTGAGCCCGGCCGCCGCGACGCCCCTGCCCGAGAGCCGGCTGGAGCTGGCGATGCTGGCCCATGACATGCGCAACGCCCTGCAGGGCGTCTTCGGCGGCCTGGGGGCGCTCGAGGCCGGCGATCCTCCGGCCGAAGCGCGGGCGCAGATCCAGCGGATCGCCTCGGCGGCGCGCACGATCGAGGCGCTGTCGGACGTGCTCGCGGGTTCCGGGGAGGCGGCGGAGAGCGCCCGGGCCACCGACGGCTGCACCGATCTCGGCGGGTTTCTCGATGCCTTCGAAAGCCGCTGGGCGCCGGAGGCCCGGGCGAGAGGCTTGGGCTTCGAGCTCATGGCGGAGCGCAACCTGCCCGCGGCGCTCGCGACCGACGGCCTGGCGCTGGCGCGGGTGCTCGGGAACCTGGTCGGCAATTCCATCGACCACAGCGATCGCGGCACGGTCTCGGTCGCGGTCCGGCGCGCGCCCGAAGGCGGCATCGTCTTCCGGCTCACCGACGAGGGATCGGGGCTGAACGCCGCCGCGCTGGCCGCGGTCTCGGGCCCGCGCGGCCGCGTCACCGGCCTCGCCGCCTCCGGCCACGGGCTGGGGCTTCGCATCGTGCAGGAGCTCTCGGCGGAGATCGGTGCGCGCATCGCCATCGGCAACCGCGACGCGGGCGGCGTGGAGGCCCTACTGGAGCTGCCGGCGGCGCTCTGCATCGAGACCGCGGTACTGCCCTCCGGGCGCGCCGGGGAGAAGCGGCGAGGCCTTCTGGCCGGCCTGAAGATCCTGCTCGCCGAGGACAATCCGACCAACCAGATGGTCGCCACCCAGATGCTCAGCATGCTCGATGCCGAGGTCACGCTCAGCGCGGACGGGATCGAGGCGCTGGAACGCTTCGAGGAAACCGCGTTCGATCTCGTGGTGGTCGATATCGAGATGCCGCGCATGACCGGCCTCGACGTGATCCGCGCCATCCGGTCGCGCCGCGACGGCCGCCAGGACACGCCGATCGTGGCGCTGACCGCCTATGCCCTGCGCGAGCATCGCGACCGCATCGCCGGGGCCGGGGCGAACGGGCTGATCTCCAAGCCGATCGCCAGCATCGAGGCGCTGGCCAAGGGGCTCGCGGAGCATGTGCGGCGGGGGCCCCAGGCCGTGCCGGCACCGGCCGGGGAGGCGGCGATGGCGGATGGCGAGCCGGTGGTCGATCTGGCGATCTACGATGCGCTCGCCGAGGCGATCGGCGCGGAGATGATGTCGGAGCTGCTGGAAAAGGTGGTGGCCGATCTCGGCAGCGCCCGCGACGATCTGGCGGGCAGCCTCGCCCCGGTCGAGCGCGGCCCGATCCGCTCGGCCTCGCATATCCTCATCTCGGTGGCGGGCGCGATCGGGGCCAACCGGCTCCAGCGCTGCGCCCGCAAGCTCAACACCGCGGCCCATGCCGAGGATCTGACGGGAATCGCCGATCTGGTCCGCATCTGCATGTCGGAGATCGACGCCGCGGTGATCTATGCCGAGGCCCGGCGGACGGAGACCTGAATGCCCGGCCGACTGCTGCTCGTCGAGGATACGCCATCGCTCTCGATGGTCTACCGGCAGGTGCTGGAGCGCGCCGGCCATCCGGTGATCTCGGCCTCCACCCTGGCCGAGGCGCGGGCGCAGATCGGTGTCGAGCGCATGCGGCTGGTCATGCTGGACCTGCAGCTTCCCGACGGGGACGGGCTCGAGCTGCTCGACGAATTGCACCGCGACCGGCCCGAGGTCCGGGTGATCGTGATCACGGCGAACGGCTCGATCAACCGCGCGGTGCAGGCGATGCGCGCCGGCGCCTTCGACTTCCTGGTCAAGCCCTTCGACGAGACCCGGCTCCTGAGCGCGGTGCAGAACGCCCTGGCGACCGCGCCCTTCGTGCCGGAGGCGGCGGTGGAGGCGGAGACCGGGCGCGACGGCTTCGAGGGCTTCATCGGGCGCTCCACGGCGATGCGCGAGATCTACCGCATGGTCCGCTCCATCGGCCGCTCCACCGCGACGGTCTTCATCACCGGCGAGAGCGGCACCGGCAAGGACGTCTGCGCCCGGGCGATCCACGCGGTCTCGGCGCGGGCGGCCAAGCCCTTCGTGCCGCTCAACTGCGCCGCGATCCCGCGCGACCTGCTGGAATCGGAGGTCTTCGGCCATCTCAAGGGCGCCTTTACCGGGGCGCTTTCCGACAAGCCGGGCGCGGCGGCGGTCGCCAATGGCGGCACGCTCTTCCTCGACGAGATCTGCGAGATGGATCTCAGCCTGCAGACCAAGCTCCTGCGCTTCCTGCAGACCTCGACGATCCAGCCGGTCGGCTCGGCCCGCGCCACGCCGGTCGACGTGCGCATCGTCTGCGCCACCAATCGCGACCCGGCCGAGGAGGTCCGCGCCGGCCGGTTCCGCGAGGATCTCTACTACCGGCTGCATGTGGTGCCGATCCACATGCCGCCCCTGCGCGGCCGGCCCGAGGACATCATCGAGATCGCTTCCGCCAATCTCGCGGCCTTCGCCGCCGAGGAGGGCAAGACCTTCACCGGCTTCGATCCCGAGGTCTCGCGCATCCTCGCGAGCCGGCCCTGGCCGGGGAACGTGCGCCAGCTCCTCAACGTACTGCGCAACGTGGTGGTGCTCCACGACGGCCCGCTGGTCACGGCGGACATGCTGCCGGTCGAGCTGTCGCTGACCGAGGCCCCGCCCGCGCCGGTGGCGGCGCCCGCGGCGGCAGCGGTCGAGCCGCCCGCCGGCAGCAACGGGGCGCGGAGCGCCGGCAACCTCAGCGACCGCATCGCGCCGCTGGTGGGCACGCCGCTCGCCGAGGTCGAGCGCCAGCTGATCGAGGCGACGATCGAGCATTGCGGCGGCTCGATCCCGCGCGCCGCCAAGGTGCTCGAGCTCTCGCCCTCGACGATCTACCGCAAGATCGAGAGCTGGGCCGCGGGCCAGCGCCAGGCCGGGGCCTGACCGGGGGGCCGCGGCCGCCCGCGCTTGCCAAGCCCGGCCCGCTCGCCAATACTCGGCCGGCAAGCTGGATCGGATCACGACGCCATGAGCCTCTTCGACGCCGCATCGCGGGCCCGGGAGAACGCGCATGCGCCCTATTCGGGCTTCAAGGTCGGGGCCGCGATCCGGTGCCGCGACGGGCGGGTCTTCGCCGGCTGCAACGTGGAGAACGTGGCCCTTCCCCAGGGCACCTGCGCGGAGGCCGGGGCGGTCGCGGCGATGGTCGCGGCGGGCGAAAGGGACATCGCCGAGGTGCTGGTGCTCGCCGACGCGCCGGATCCGGTCCCGCCCTGCGGCGGCTGCCGCCAGAAGCTGGCGGAATTCGCCGGCCCGGAGACGCCGGTGATCCTCGCCGGCCCCGACGGCGAGCGGGCGCGCACCACCCTGGGCGCCCTGCTGCCGGGCGCCTTCACGCGGCAACATCTGGAGCAGGGCGAGACATGATTGTGGACAGCGAGCTGAAGACCACCGCGCGCCGCGCCCTGGTCTGCCTCGACCTCACCGATCTCGACGAGGGCTGCGACGCCGCGGCGATCGACAGGCTCTGCGAGCGGGCGCAGACGCCGCACGGCTCGGTGGCGGCGGTCTGCATCTGGCCGCGCTTCGTGGCGCAGGCGAAGACGGCGCTGGCCCATACCGGCATCCGCGTCGCCACGGTCGTGAACTTCCCCGGCGGCGACGAGAAGCTCGATGCCGTGGAGGCGGCGACGCGGGCGGCGCTCGACGCCGGCGCCGAGGAGATCGACATGGTGGTGCCATGGCGCGGCCTGCGCGCCGGCGGCGAGGAAGCGGTCACCGAGGCGGTGCGCCGGATCAAGGCGGTCTGCGGCCCGGCCCCGCTCAAGGCGATCCTCGAGACCGGCGAATTGCGCGACCCCGCGCTGATCGGCGTGGCCGCCGAGCGCGCGCTCCGGGGCGGGGCGGATTTCCTCAAGACCTCCACCGGCAAGGTCCCGGTCAACGCCACCCCCGAGGCGGCGCGCATCCTGCTCGACGCGATCGCGCGCCATGGCGGGCGCGCCGGCTTCAAGGCCGCCGGCGGCGTGCGCAGCGTCGCCGATGCCGGGGTCTATCTGGGGCTCGCCGACGAGATCATGGGACCGGGCTGGGCCGGGCCGAAGCATTTCCGCATCGGCGCCTCCGGACTGCTCGACGCCCTGCTCGCGACGCTCGAGGGGGCCGAAGCCGCGGAGGACGACGAGGACTACTGATGCTGCCGCAGGAGATCATCGTCGGGAAGCGCGACGGCGGGGAGCTGACCGGGGAGCAGATCCGCTTCATGGTCGCCGGCCTGAGCGACGAGACGATCTCCGAGGGCCAGGTCGCGGCCTTCGCCATGGCGATCTTCTTCCGCGGCATGACGACCGCCGAGCGGGTGGCGCTGACGCTGGCCATGCGCGATTCGGGCCGGGTGCTCGACTGGGACCTGCCCGGCCCGGTGGTCGACAAGCATTCGACCGGCGGGGTCGGGGACAACGTGAGCCTGATGCTCGCCCCCGCGCTGGCCGCCTGCGGCGCCTATGTGCCGATGATCTCCGGGCGGGGGCTGGGGCATACCGGCGGCACGCTCGACAAGTTCGACGCGATCCCCGGCTATGCGACCCAGCCCGACATCGCGACCTTTCGCCGGGTGGTGGCGGAGGCCGGCTGCGCCATCATCGGCCAGACGGCGGATATCGCGCCCGCGGACCGGCGGTTCTACGGCATCCGCGACGTGACCGGGACGGTCGAAAGCATCGACCTGATCACCGCCTCGATCCTGTCGAAGAAGCTCGCCGCCGGGCTCGACGCGCTGGTGCTCGACGTCAAGACCGGCACGGGCGCCTTCATGGCACGGCTCGAAGACGCGCTTGCGCTGGCCCGCGCG
>Ga0209607_1002311_pt1 | contig 15277 bp, 17 predicted proteins | sample AD_UKC117_MetaG_FD_184413 | JGI IMG/M metagenome (GOLD analysis project Ga0209607, IMG submission 184413) | Active sludge microbial communities of municipal wastewater-treating anaerobic digesters from Hong Kong - AD_UKC117_MetaG (SPAdes)... | ecosystem: Engineered > Bioreactor > Anaerobic >... | reverse complement strand
CGCGGCAACGGGGCGGCGGATCGGCATCCACTGATTGCGCGGCGCGAAGCGCCGCACAACCAGCGGATCAACCGGACATCGCCCGTCCAAAACTACGTTTTGTCCGGGCTCACCGGTTATCCGCCGCCCCGTTATGCCTCCTATAGAGAAATATGAGCAACATCACCGTTCGCCAAGCAGTCCTATCTGACATTGAAGCACTTGCTCCACTCTTTGATGGCTATCGTCAGTTCTATGGTCGCGCGAGTGACCTTTCCGCCGCACGCGAGTTTTTGCGCGCCCGCTTCAATCACGGCGAGTCAGTCCTGTTCATTGCACATGAAAGCAGTGCACCAGTTGGCTTCACTCAACTCTATCCAAGTTTTTCGTCGGTATCGCTTGCCCGTGTATTTGTGCTCAACGATCTTTTTGTGCATGAGCAAGCCCGCCGGAAAGGCGTTGCCTCAAAATTGATGTCCGCAGCTACTGATTTTGCGAAATCATTGGGAGCCGTTCGTGTCTCGCTATCGACCGCAACGAGCAACGAAACAGCCCAAGCTCTTTATCAATCCGCTGGCTGGAAGCGCGATGAACAATTCTTTGTCTATCACTTTGCTATTTCGGCATAACCCTGCGCTTAACCGGACCTGTGCGAAAAGCCGCGCAGGCCGGTTAGCGCCCCGTTAGATTTTATTGGGTTCTGCCAAGGCTCAAACTGCAAAGGTGAGCAATGAAAGCTGTAATATGGATGGCGTATGGTACCCCGGATGTCCTTGAAGTTCAGGATCTTGAAGAACCTACCCCAAAAAATCATGAAGTCTTGGTCAAAATAGCCTCATCTGCAGTTACTACTGGTGACTGCCGGATGAGAAGATTTGACGTGCCAAGCGGGTTTTGGCTTCCTGCTCGCCTGGCGTTTGGTTTGCTCAAGCCTAGAAAAAAGATAACTGGAATGGATTTTTCTGGTGAAGTTGTTGCAGTGGGTAAAGGTGTCAGCTTATTTAAAAAAGGAGATAGGGTATTTGGTACTACGGGTATGGCACTTGGTGCGAATTCTGAGTATACGTGTATCGCTGAAAACAAAGCCCTTATAAAAATACCAGATTCAATTTCACATACAGATGCTGTTTCTTTAATTTTTGGTGGAATAACAGCGCTATATTTTTTACAGGGAAAAATCAAACAAGATAGTAAAGTATTAATTAATGGTGCGTCTGGCTCTGTTGGTAGCTCAGCAGTTCAAGTATCAAAAAATTACGGAGCCAAAGTAACAGGAATATGTTCTGGTAGTAACAGAGAGCTGGTGTTATCAATCGGGGCAGATAAAGTGATTGATTACACTAATAATGATTTTTCTGATAATGGTGTGGTTTATGATGTAATTCTTGATACCGTAGGTAATTTGTCTTATGCCAGTTGTAAGAGATCACTATCTAAATCAGGAAAATTAATTCTTATCAATGCCGGTCTAGGTACTATTATAAGCTCACTTGTTAAAAAAAATTTGATTTGCGGTGTCGCATTGGAAAGCAAGGAACTACTACAAGAGATTTTGCGTTTATATGAGACTAAAAGATTGAAGCCTGTCATCGATAAAGTCTACTCCTTGGAGAAAATAGTTGAGGCACATAGATATGTGGATAAGGGGCATAAGAAGGGAAGTGTTGTATTAACCATTGAGTAAAAAAATCTAACAATGCAATCAAGCCGTTCGCTGCGCTCACTCGAACACTCCGCAGCGTTGCTGCTTCGCGCCGCTTATTGCGGCGTTAGGCATTCCACTTCGCATTTTCGCCAAAGGAGAAGCATATGGAACTTTCAGCAGTCTTAACCCCAGCCCCGGAAGGAGGCTATGTGGCGTTTAATCCCGAGATAGGTACAACCACACAAGGTGAAACCGTCGAGGAGGCATTGCTGAATCTCCGTGAGGCAACGGAACTTTATTTGGAAGAATTTCCTCTCTCGATATATGTGATAAGGCATGACCAAACTACTATTTATTTGCAGTGAGTGCCGATTGCGTAGCCCTACTGCGGCAGAAGTGTTTGCGGCGTATGAAGGCATAGAAACAATGGCGGCGGGAACGAATGCCGATGCAGAAACGCCGCTGAGCGGTGATCTCGTTGAGTGGGCCGATGTCATCTTGGTTATGGAGAAATCCCACAAGAACAAGGTCACGAAAAAGTTCCACGGTTTGCTAAAAGGCAAAAAAGTCGCAGTACTGGGAATTCCGGATGAATTTCAACGAATGCAACCAGAGTTGGTTAGCCTGTTGAAATCAAGAGTACCCAAATATGTCCGGTGCCAGTGTTACTCTAAACGCAGTGGCCACAGCGCTTGGTATTGAGTTGCGAGATGTTCGCTTCGGGCCGAAGGTGATCTTGACTTCTACGGAACATTGGGGCTGTCAAAGGAGGTGCCGGCGCTCTCTTGTTCCAATTCAGTCTCATGATAGCTGTAGCCCTCATTGCTGTTTTGCTTATCGCGGTCATGCTCAATACGCCCGGTATCAGCCTCTAGCCCCCCAATCCACCAGAAAAAGATAGCGCATGAGCAATAAAGAGGTTGGGTCAGGTTAGTTTTGCATTAACTGTATATTCAGGAGGAAAAATGCCAAGTGTACTCATAGAAGTGCGTCAGCAGTACGCACCAGAAATTGAATCGGAAATAATGGAAGCCGTGCATGCAGCACTGAGAGAAGCATTCAAAATACTCCCAGGCGATAGAAATGTGCGACTGCTTGTACATGAACCACATAGATTTCAATGTCCGCCAGACAGAGAAAAACCTGAGTACTACACGCATATAAGTATTGATTGCTTTGCAGGGAGGTCACTCGAAGCAAAGAGGAAACTATACCAAACTATCATAAAAAATCTGTCTCAGTTTGGCATCCCTGCAGATCATGTAAAAATCATGTTGCGTGAAATTACAGCAGAAAATTGGGGAATACGAGGCGGTAAGGCCGCATGTGATGTTGATCTTGGATTTGAAGTTAAAGTGTAGTTTGCAGCTAACAGAGCAAATGAGCTGGCCAAAAAAGCGCTAAGCGCTTTTCGATCGGCTGATTTGCGGCGTTAGGAAAATACTTTAAAATACATAAGATAAGATTATCCATGAAGAAAAATAATAGTTTATTTCATGTATCTGTAATTATATTGATTTCAGTAATTTTAGCGGGCTGTAGCCAAAAAACTGAAGTCATGAGTAATCCTGAAGGAGATAACTATGCCTCTCAGAGAAAAAATAATAAATTCCTTGCATATACTCATTCAATTTCTATTGAAATAGCTGAAAATCTTATCCAAAAAAAATACAATGACACAATAAATGCGTGTACTGAAGCAACTGACTTTAAATGTATAATTATTCATACAGAATTAAGCGCAGGAGATTATACAAAAGGAACTATTCAGCTGCGTGTTGAACCCAAAGGAGTTAATAAAATAATCCAAATCTCTACTAATGGAGGGGAGGTTACAAATAAATCAACGTATGTAGAAGATCTCGCAAAACCGGTCAAAGATAACCAAAAAAGACGAATCATGCTTGAAACGCATAGAGATCAGCTAATTGACCTTCAAAGACGGCCTGATAATGATATCGATTCATTGGTAAAAATTTCTACTGAATTGGCTAAAATACAAGCAGAATTAGAACAAGCAGAAGGGGAAAATGCTCACTTAATAGAAAAGACTGAACTTGATATGGTGAATATATTCTTCCGGGTTGAACAATATGAATCATTTTGGAAACCAATCATAAAATCAATTAAAAATTTTTCAGGTTCCTTATCAAAAGGAATTTCGGAAACGATAGAGGCTATTGGCTACTTTATTCCATGGTTTATCACTATCATCATTGCACTTATCTTCTTTAGGTTTGTTTGGAGAAAAACTTCACAAAGAAAATAAATTGCCCGGCAAATCGTTCCAGTGGATCGCCGAGGTTTCTGCTCGCAACTCGCTCTATCCCTGGCGGCCGCCGCTCCATCGTTTTCTTATTCTCTGGTTGTGAGAGAGGCCAGTTATCATGAATGCCGAAGAATTGCGTTCTGTCCAGGCTCCGCTAAAGGAGCAATATCGCGAAACCCCAGCAGCGGCGCTGATCACCTTGAGTGCGCAGGGCCGCATGAGTGAGGGTGTTAGCTGCAAGATCGAAACAGGCAAAGCAGGGGTTGTCGCCGGGTTACATCCGGCCACGGGCGGAAGCGGACTGGCTGCCTGTTCAGGTGACATGCTGCTCGAAGCCTTGGTGGCTTGCGCCGGCGTTACTCTAAGCGCAGTGGCCACAGCGCTTGGTATTGAGTTGCGAGATGCTTCGCTTCGGGCCGAAGGTGATCTTGACTTCCGCGGAACATTGGGGCTGTCAAAGGAGGTGCCGGTCGGTTTTCAGAACATACGGTTGCAGTTTACCCTTGATACTGACGCATCGGAGGAGCAACTCGCAACTCTTCTGCGTCTGACCGAAAGATACTGCGTTGTGTACCAAACGCTGGCATCTCCACCTGCCTTGGCGGTTACACGCAAGCGCGCCACTGCTTGACCCCCCTCGAAAGGCATGAAAAACCCGCGTTAGGCGGGTTTTCAATCTGCGCAAGCCATAAAAACCCGCGTTAGGCGGGTTCCTGAACGTCCTTGAACGGTGTCGAATCCTCAGTTGGAGGCTCAATCACTGGCCATTGCCTGTCAACTCAAGAGAGCACGAAGTCCTGCTATCTATTAGTTTCATCAAATACTGATAGGTAACCGTTCATTATCTGTTACATAGAAAATTGCTTCAGGGTTGATCGCAGATTGCGCTTGAGCCAGGAGAAGACAGGTGTTGCGGACGAGTTTTCAAGAAATCCAATGACCTTGGTCGTTTGTTCTTGTATTTTTTCAACGATATTATTGAGATATTTCTTGATCGACCGGTTTTTCAGGCGCAGTGATTCGAATCGCATCAGCCCATTTAAAATGTATTTTATAATGACAAAAGTGTCTTTTAAGTAGCAAATCAGGGAAGAACTGGTGCTTAATAAAAACCTAGTAATACACCTTCTATATTCTTGTTTTCTTTTGCGCTAGGGTATTCTGGCATCTGCCATAATTAAGTAACAATTGCAGGCCAGGATACCCCATGCCGATCCTAAAAAATGACATTTCCACGGCGCGTATCGATTCCGCCCTCAAGCAAGCGGTGCGCATTGCTGCTGCGATGGAGCGCCCAGTCTCTCGAATGGGATCGAGGTGATGATCTGCACATGTCGTCAGCCGTGCAGTGTGATTCTCCTCAGATCTCCGCTGTTTGTGCCGCCAGACGTTCATTGCCATGAGGCGCGTTTCATCGTGCCCCTCAAAAATGACCTGGCAAGAGGGTTTCTATGCATGTTGAAGAAAACCAGCTTCAGCCGTTCATTGAGCCCATCAATTGGAAAGGGTTTATGGATACTCAGCTAACTGATTATTGGGGAAAAGCACGTCTTGATCCTGCTCGTAATGTCTTGCTCGCTTGGCATCCCTTAGCAGAACACTGTCTCGATGTGGCGGTAGTCTTTCGTGCTTTAGCCGCCTTGCCAGTCATCCGCCGCCGTTTGGACGTGGCAGCTCAATCTCCACTCACTGAAACTGATTTAGATCGTCTTGCAGTGTTTGCGCTGTTGCACGATCTGGGCAAACCCAACTTGGGCTTTCAGGACAAGATCTTGCGACCCGATGCGCCGCTCGCGGGCCATATCCGCGAACTGGCCCCACTGTTTTTTGAGGAAGACCTCAATGAATGTCTAGTGACCGCGCTGGATATCAACACATTGGGAACCTGGTTTGTTCATCCCGATGAGTGTGAGGCGCTCTTGATCGCGGCGCTGTCGCATCATGGAACGCCGGTGCGTTTTGATCCGAGTGAGCGCACGGGTTTTTACCATACGGCGAAAACGCAATGGTGGCGACCGGAAAACGGACGAGACCCCTTCCAGGGTATTGCGGCGTTGTGGACGATGGCGCAGCGGGCTTTTCCAAGGGCCTTTGTCTCAGGGGAAGCGCCATTGCCGGCGCCGCCTGCGTTGCAACATCGCTTCGCGGGACTGGTGATGCTAGCCGACTGGCTGGGTTCTCATGAGAGCTTCTTTCCCTTCGACCAGGACACGGGTGACCGTTTAGCCTTCGCGCCTGGTGCAGCCAGCAGGGCATTGCGGACGGTGGGCCTGGATGCGCGAACCTATCAAACCGCGCTCGGTGGCCAAGCGCCGGCATTTGCCACGGTGTTTGGGTTCACGCCACACCCGTTGCAAGAGACGTTAGCGGCGTGGCCGGTCACTGGGGAGGATCGCCTGTTGATCCTGGAGGCGGAAACCGGCTCTGGCAAGACCGAGGCGGCGCTGGCGCGTTTTCTGGCGCTGTTCGCGGCAGGAGAAGTCGATGGACTGTATTTCGCCCTGCCTACTCGGGTTGCGGCGCGAGAACTCTACGGCCGGGTGCTACGGATGGTGGAGACGGTGTTTCCCGACCCAATCGATCGGCCCCCAGTGCTGTTGGCGGTGCCTGGCTATGCGCAATTGGACGGGGTGGATGTAAAAACGCTGCTGCCCGGTCCGGAAACCCGCTGGGAAGACGATGCCAGCCGAGCCAGGCAGGAACGGGCCTGGGCGGCGGAACGGCCCAAGCGGTTTCTGGCGGCGACCGTGGCGGTCGGTACGCTCGATCAGGCGTTATTGAGTGTGCTGCAAGCGCCTCATGCCCATTTGCGCTCGGTGTGTCTGGACCGGCAATTACTGGTGGTGGATGAAGTCCACGCCAGCGATCCGTATATGCGGGAATTGCTGATGCAGTTGCTGGCCCATCATCTGGGCCTTGGCGGTCATGCCTTGTTGCTGTCAGCGACGCTGGGCGCTGTGGCGCGCACCCGGTTTCTTCATGCTGGCGCTCGACCCCAATCCGGCCCGGATTATGAGACCGCACAAGCAACGCCCTATCCGGCGTTAACTGTGGCAGGGCAACCCTCCTGGGCGATTCCTGCGGCGACCCGAGGCAAAACCGTGCGCGTTGAGCGCGTATCGGCGCTGGCCGGTCCCGTGGCGCTGTTACCGCGCTTGCAGGAGGCGGTAGAGGCCGGGGCGCGGGTGTTGGTGGTGCTGAATACCGTGGCGCGGGTGATAGCGTTGCAAACAGCACTGGAGGCAGCGTTGTCGGCTGAGACACTGTTCCAGTGTGCGGGGGTTCTTGCGCCACATCATGGCCGCTTTGCGGCGGTGGATCGGACGGTGTTGGATGCGGCGGTCAGCGCCCGCTGGGGCCGGGGCTCCGCGCCGGGGCCGGTGCTGCTGATCGGGACACAGACCTTGGAACAGAGCCTCGATCTCGATGCCGATCTGCTGATCACGGATTTGTGTCCGATGGATGTGCTGTTGCAGCGCATCGGGCGTTTGCATCGGCACAGCCGGACGCGGCCCGCCGGATTTGAAACGGCGCGGTGTGAGGTACTGGTTCCTGAAGATTTGACCTTGGAAAGCCTGCTGCGGAGCGATGGCCAGATCAGCGGCATGGCGGGGTTGGGCAGCGTCTATCCGGATCTGCGGGTGATGCGGTTGACATTGGATTTATTACGGAACGAACCAATCTGGGTTATTCCCCGCGATAACCGCCGCCTGGTGGAAGGAGCGACGCATCCCGAGGCGCTGGCGATGCTGGATAGCCCGATATGGCAACGCCATGCTCAGAAAGTGGAAGGTGAGGCGTTGGCGCAGGCGCTTCAGGCCACCTTAGCCGGTATCCAGCCGGAACCATTTGGCATGTTCACCTTTAATCCGCTGAATGCGACGGTGCAAACCCGGTTAGGACTGAAGGACTGGCGGGTGCGCCTGGAACGGACCGTGACCAGTCCATTTGGGCAACGGTTGGCGGAAATCGTGATTCCGGGCCATCTGGCCCCAGCGGTGCCGGAAGAAACCGCGCAAGTGCTGACCCAGGATGCAGACCGGATCATGTTTCAGTGCGGTGAACGGCGCTACCGCTATACCCGCATGGGCTTACAACGGGAGGAGGAGGTATGAATCTGCTGACCGGACCGCTGTTCCGGGTGCAAACCACGACAGGCCCGCAGGCGATGAATTTGCCGGGGTTGCTGGCGGCGCTGGGGGCGGATACGGTCGGGTCGCTGCCGGGCCTGCAACGCCATCAGGAGGATGCGTTTCATATTTTTCTCTGCTATCTGGCCGGGGCAGTGCTGGCGCGAGCCGGTATTCAAGAACCGGTGCAGCCGGAAGCTTTCTGGCGCGCTGGGTTGCGGCAGTTGGCCGGACGCGACGATGACTGTGCCTGGGTGCTGATGGTTGAGGATGTAACGAAACCGGCGTTTATGCAGGTGCCATTGGTGAATAAAGCCCATTGGGCTGCTTTCAAGCCTAAAGCTGATACGCCCGATGCGCTTGATGTGCTGCAAACTGCCAAGAACCATGATGTGAAAAGCCAACGGGTTCATGAAGATCACCCGGAACGTTGGGTGTATGCCTTGATCAGTTTGCAGACGATGACGGGATTGATGGGGCGTGGTAACTACGGAATCGCCCGCATGAATAGCGGCACGGGCAGCCGGGTGTGTGTTGGGTTGCGCTACGACGAAACCCTTGGTGGACGCTGGCGGCGGGAAACCCGCAAGCTGCTGTATTACCGTGCTGAATTGCTGGTGAGCCCATGGCCGTATCGTCCCGATGGGCTGGTGTTATTGTGGTTGCCCCCGTGGGATCTGCAAACCGCGCTGCCCTTAACCAGACTTGATCCCTTTTTTATTGAAGTGGCCCGAGCGGTCCGGTTGACCGTCGATCATGGACGGGTTCAAGCGCTGGGGGCGGGCACTGCAGGCAATCGGATTGCGGCCAAGGCGCAAAAAGGCATTGTGGGCGATCCGTGGACGCCGCTGGTCGATGACGGCAAAGAGAAAAAAGCCTGGACGGTGATGGCGCCGTTCTTTTCACCGCAACGCTTACGGAATCTGATCTTTGAAAAAGAGGGATTTACAGCCGCAGCCATGCAGCAGCCGGACCCGGATCGAACGACCCAAGCCTGTTGGGTACAGGCCGCCGTGCTGGCGCCGGGTGGCATGGGCAAAACCGATGGCTTTCATGAAGCCACGGTGCGGATTCCGGCGCGGGCTGCCAGGTGCTTGTTTGGCGGTGGCGCGGCGCATGAGCGCTTGGCGGAACTCAGTGGCTTCGGTCTGAATGATGCAGCGGCGATGCAAAACAAAGTGCTCAAACCGGCGCTGTACGCTTGGCTGGAAGCCGGGCCAGAACAGATTGATTGGGACAAGCGGGAAGTGAGCGCTTGGGTGGAACAAACCGCACGCTCGTTCGCGGCTATCTGGCACACCGTTTTTTTTGATTGGCTGTGGAACTCGATTGACCAGGCCGGCACGGACGCCGCGCGTTGTGTCTGGCTGCAAACCTTGGAGCGCCATGCCCGCGAAACCTTAGCCGGCGCCATGGCCCGCTTCCCCGTGCGCATGGGCCGTTATTACCGGTCACGGGTCCGGGCCAACAGTGTGTTTTCCGGTTGTTTGTTCAAGATTTTTCCCGAACTGAAGGAGATCGCCGATGCCAGACGCCGTACTGTCACCGATGCTGCCTGCCCCTGAACCGCCCTCACTGGCCCATCTGATCGGTCAGGTCGCTGCGATCATCGGCAGCGAGAATTTCCCGGCTGGGGAACGGGCCGCGCTTAAACGCCTAGCCCCGGATCGGCCAGCATCGCTGGCCTTCTACCGGTTCTGCTTCCAGCGGCGATTGCCGGACGGTTGGCAAAACAGGACCGGTGCATGGCAAACCTTGCTGGCAGGTTTGGCATTGATGGGAACATCAGCGCATAACCCGAAGCGGCCGCTGGGTCAAGCACTGGCGGAGCACCGCTACAGCGAGGCACGTCTGGAACGGCTACTCGCGGCTCAAGACGATGTGCTGTACACCCTGACCTTGCGCATGGCCCGTTTTCTGGCGGCCAAGGGGGAAAGCGTCAATTGGCTGGATGTAGCGCAATTGCTGCTGGCCCAGGACCGTGAGAAACAGGAGGCCGTGCGCTTGAAGATCGCTGGCGACTATTACCGTCATCAAAATAATGAGAAGGACTGATCCATGTTCCTGCAAATTCATACTCTGACTTCCTATCACGCCAGCCTGTTGAACCGGGATGACGCGGGCCTGGCTAAGCGGATTCCCTTCGGGAATGCGACCCGTTTGCGCGTGTCCTCGCAGTGCCTCAAGCGCCATTGGCGGGCGCGTTTGCATGAAACCGTACCCCTGCCGGGCGGCTTGCGGACCCGGCATTTCTTTGAGCGGGTGATTATCCGGCGCTTGGTGGAACAGGAAGGAGTGCCCCCGGATCAGGCGCAGGCGCTAACTTTAGCATTGGTGGCGTTGTTGTTGCAGAAGTCGGCAAAGGCGGACAAAGCCGCCAAGGCAGAGAAAGGGAAGAAAGGGAAGAAAGCCAAGGAGGCGGCGGAACAGCCAGAAATGGACTTTGGCGAAGAGGGAGAGCCGGTGGACACTACGGAAACAGCAGAGTTACTGGTCAAGCAACCGATTCTGTTTGGCCAGCCTGAGGCGGATTTTCTGGTGGCGGTGCTCAAAGACTGCGCGGCGGCGGGTCCAGATGCGGAAAAACGCTTGCAGGAACGGTTGAAGAAAGACAAAGACAACTTCAAGGCGATGCTGGCGCAAGCGGGTCACGGCCATTTGTATGCTGGCTTGGAGGGTGCGTTGTTTGGGCGGTTTGTGACCTCGGACATTCTGTCCCGCAGTGATGCCTGTGTGCATGTCGCCCACGCCTTGACGGTACATCCGTTGGATACGGAGGTGGATTATTTCACAGTTGTGGATGACTTGAATCGTGACGATGAAACCGGCGCGGCCCATGCCGGGGATATGGAACTGGGCGCGGGACTGTTCTACGGCTATGTCGTCGTGGACGTGCCTGGATTGCTGTCGAACCTGACCGGCTGCGACCGTAAGGATTGGAAGGCCCAAGAGGTTCAGGAAGCCCGGCAGGTATTGCAAGGGCTGGTGCGCACCATTGCCGAAGTTACGCCAGGGGCGAAATTAGGTTCGACCGCGCCTTACGCCCGAGCCGATTTTGTGCTGTTGGAAACGGGGCCGCAGCAACCGCGCAGTCTGGCCAATGCCTACTTGCAGGCGCTGAAACCGCGTGATGATGGAATGGAACAGGCAATCATCGCATTAAAACAGTATTTGGATGCTCAGGAACGGATGTATGGAGCGACGGCGGCGTTCCGGGCGGTGGCCTCCACCCGGACGGCAGATTGGGGTACTGTGCCCGTGCTGCCGCTGACGGATGCCAGCGGCCAGGCGCTGGCGGCGCTGTTTGAGTAGGCCCGCATGGAGGTTCTCCTGCTGCGGTTCGATGCGCCTCTGATGAGTTTTGGCGATGTCATCGTGGATCATCACAACGTTACGGACCGGTTTCCCCGCCTATCGTTGCTGACCGGACTGTTCGGCAATGCGCTCGGTTATCGGCATGGCGACATGGAGGCGCTCACCGCATTACAGGCGCGAATTGAGTTCGCGGCGCGCTGGGAGGTAGAACCGGTAGCGCTGGTGGATTACCACACGGTCGATCTCGGTCAGCGAAAAATGGCGGGTAAGGGTTGGACTACATGGGGCGTAACGGAACATCGGGAGGGTGGGCCGGACGCCAAATTGGGTACCCATATCCGCTATCGGCATTACTGGGCCAATGGCGTGATGGCAGTGGCGGCGACGCTGACCGGTCATGCAGAACCTTCCGTGTCTACGCTGGCTGTGGCGTTGCGGGAACCGGCGCGCCCCTTGTTTCTGGGCCGCAAGACCTGTTTACCGGCGGCGCCCCTGCTCCAGGAAGTGGTCGAAGCCCGCGATGTGCTGGCGGCATTGCAGGCTATGTCTAGTAAAACGCCGCTGCGTCCTGGCGCGCGGCGGTCGGCGAGCGCCTGTTGGCCGGTGCATCTTGGGGCAGAGCTGCCGGGCCGGGTTGTGGCGATCTATGACCAACGCGATTGGTGTAATCAAATTCATACCGGACGGCGTCTGCGCCGGGAAGGGATCTTGCCCGATGAGGAGGTGGTATGAACGACTGTCTGTATATGGTGCAGCTACGGCTGGACCCGGTCTTGTTGATTCAATTTGCGCAGGATCATGGGGTCAACCAGGCAGCGGATGAAGATCTGGGGTATGGCGTGCATGCTTGGCTAGCGGCGCTATTCGGGCCGCTGGCGCCCAAGCCGTTCCGGTTGCTGGAACCGGGAACAGCATGGCGGAAAGATCAGCCGTTGCAGTGGCTGGGCTATAGCCGCCAGGACGGTGCAACGTTGCGCGAACAGGCCGAGACGTTTGCGTTGCCGTTGGCGCTGGCCGTGTGCGATGTGGCGGAATTGACGGCAGCCAAGCCGATGCCGGCAACCTGGCCAGTGGGCCGGCGATTGGGCTTTGAGGTATTGGCGTGTCCGGTGAGCCGGCGTGAAACCGAAAAAGATGTATTTTTGCGGCGGGTAGAAAGCATGGGCGAGACGCATCCACCGGTAAATCGGGTGACGGTGTATGGCGAATGGCTGGCCCGGCAGGTGAAGGGAGCAGCAACACTGGAATCGGTGCAGTTGGCGGGCTTTCGATTGGTGCGATTGTTGCGCCGTTCGCAGCGGACGGCGACTCAGGAATGGCGTTTTGGACGACCGGTGATGTTGCCTCAAGCGCTATTGCGTGGCGTGATGACCGTGCGGGATGAGGCGGCGTTTGCGGCACTGCTGGCGCGGGGAGTCGGGCGGCATCGGGCATTTGGCTATGGCATGTTGTTATTGAGACCGTCGGCATGAGCTTGTTGGTGGGACGGCTGGGGTTGGCGGCAGCGCGGATTCCGCAGGTGGACCGGCATGGTTTGATCTGGCTGGAGCGCGGGGGGTTGACAGTCGAGGATGGAACCTTGCGGTTCCGTGCGGCGAAGTCGGATACTTTAGAATCGGGCGATTATGCAGTGCCCTATCAGGGGGTATCGATGATTCTGCTGGGGCCAGGGTCGACGGTAAGCCACGATGCGTTGCGGTTATTAGCGCGGCATGGGACGTTGTTGGCGGCGGTGGGCGAGGGTGGGGTAAAGATTTATACCGCGCCGCCCTTGGGGCCGGGATCGTCGGCGGTGGCGCGGGCGCATGCGCGGTTGTGGGCCGATGAAAAGACGCGGCTGGATGTGGCGTGGCGGATGTATGCGTTCCGGTTCGGGCGGATTTTGCCGCATAGGGAGATAGAGGTGCTGCGTGGGATTGAAGGGGCGCGGATGAAGGAAACTTATCGGATTGTGGCGGAACAACAGGGGATTCCGTGGCAAGGCCGCCGGTACAACCGGCAGAATCCAACCGGCGCAGATATTCCGAATCAAGCTCTTAACCATGCAGCAACCTTTGTGGAGTCAGCAGCGGAGATTGCAGTAACAGCGGTGGGCGCGTTAGCGCCGCTTGGGTTTATTCATGAGGATTCGAGCAATGCGTTTACGCTGGATATTGCCGATTTGTACCGGGCGGAATTGACGGTGCCATTGGCGTTCAGTGTGGCCAAACGGGCACTGGCAGATTCGGAGTTAGTGTTGGAGCGAGCGTTACGCAAGGAAGCGGCGCAACAATTTCGTAAGCAGCAAGTGATTGCAGGGATGATTGATCGTGTGAAGGAGTTACTTGGTGTCAATGACGGTGGTCGTAACACGTAATGTCTCGGATCGTATCCGGGGTTTTTTGGCTTCATCAATGCTGGAGCTAGGGCCAGGGGTGTACAGTGCGCCGCGTTTGTCGGTGGCGGTGCGTGAACGGGTTTGGGAGGTGGTGTCGGAGTGGTTTTTGCTGGAGCGTGAGGCATCGGTGGTGATGGTGTGGGCAGATTCTCAGGTGCCCGGTGGGCAAAATGTCCGGGTGTTGGGTGTGCCACCCGTAGAATTGGTGGAAGTCGATGGGTTGATTGTGACACGCCGGCCATTTAAGCCAGAAAAACCGGCTGGTGATTTAGCCACCAATTAAGCTTGCGTTCCTTAAAAACTTGGTTTATGAATGAGTTGTTTGCTAGAGTTTCCCCCGCGTACGCGGGGATAGACCCGGATATGCCGAGTGTTGGTCGATTGAGAGTTTGTTTCCCCCGCGTACGCGGGGATAGACCTTGCTGCCCAACGCCGCCCCAGCGGACGCCCCCGTTTCCCCCGCGTACGCGGGGATAGACCGTGGGGTATCCGCGCGATTGCCCGCGTGCTGATGTTTCCCCCGCGTACGCGGGGATAGACCTGCCACGCCATCCTGGACGCGACCGCACCATGAGTTTCCCCCGCGTACGCGGGGATAGACCTCTTACCCCTGAACAACAGGCAGCCATCAATAAGTTTCCCCCGCGTACGCGGGGATAGACCCACCTCAAAAAAATAGGGATTGATTTCCCAAAAGTTTCCCCCGCGTACGCGGGGATAGACCTCCATCTTCTTGCAGGCCGGCCTGCTTCGGAAAGTTTCCCCCGCGTACGCGGGGATAGACCTGAAATCCAGGCCGCTGCTGCCGGTGTCGCCACGTTTCCCCCGCGTACGCGGGGATAGACCCCGTTCCGTTGTGTACCCGTTCTGCCGGATCGCGTTTCCCCCGCGTACGCGGGGATAGACCTGCTATCCTCCGGTCCATCCTCCTGCTGACGTGGTTTCCCCCGCGTACGCGGGGATAGACCCGGCGTGGCGGGTTGCCGCGCTTGGCGGCGTTTGTTTCCCCCGCGTACGCGGGGATAGACCTTATTGATGAGGGATCTGAGAGTATTACTCAAGGTTTCCCCCGTGTACGCGGGGATAGACCTGCTCTTCTTGAGGAGCGCTAGCTCCGGCTTAGGTTTCCCCCGTGTACGCGGGGATAGACCTTACTGATCACAGCCGCGCTCTCCGTGCGGCAAGTTTCCCCCGTGTACGCGGGGATAGACCTTCCACGAGCAATAGCGCGATCACGCACAGGGAGTTTCCCCCGTGTACGCGGGGATAGACCTGGTGCGTGATCGAACCGGAAACCTGGGACAGAGTTTCCCCCGTGTACGCGGGGATAGACCTGTCGTTGTGATATCGCCACTGCGGACAGAGACGTTTCCCCCGTGTACGCGGGGATAGACCCAAAGGCATCCACTCCCTATCTACGTATGTATCGTTTCCCCCGTGTACGCGGGGATAGACCTGGCTCTCCATTATTCTCGATGTAGCTGAAAAAGTTTCCCCCGTGTACGCGGGGCTTACCACCTATCAGTTTCTCATCACGGGGCAAACCCGATAGAAGGAAGGTA
>Ga0209607_1002310_pt1 | contig 15284 bp, 11 predicted proteins | sample AD_UKC117_MetaG_FD_184413 | JGI IMG/M metagenome (GOLD analysis project Ga0209607, IMG submission 184413) | Active sludge microbial communities of municipal wastewater-treating anaerobic digesters from Hong Kong - AD_UKC117_MetaG (SPAdes)... | ecosystem: Engineered > Bioreactor > Anaerobic >... | reverse complement strand
GTCCATCTGCACAACATCCGCGATTACACCACCGACAAACACCACGTCACCGACGAGCCGCCGTTTGGCGGCGGCGGCGGCATGGTGCTGAAGCCGGAACCGATTTTTACGGCCGTCGAGTCTCTAATCTCCAGTCTCCAGTCTGACTGGAGATTGGAGACTGGTCGTTTGCCGGTCATTTTGATGTCGCCGCAGGGACGGCCGTTTACCCAAGCCGTCGCGCAGGAATTGGCCGGGCAGGAGCGGCTGGTGCTGCTGTGCGGGCGGTATGAAGGCGTGGATGAGCGCGTGCGCGCCCATCTGGTGACGGACGAAATCTCCATTGGCGATTACGTGCTGACCGGCGGCGAGCTGGCGGCGCTGGTGGTTGTGGACGCGGTGACGCGGCTGCTGCCGGGCGTGCTGGGCGCGGAAGGCGCAGCCGAGGCCGACAGTCACGCCACCGGCCTGCTGGAAGGGCCGCACTACACCAAACCGGCCGACTTTCGCGGCTGGCGCGTGCCCGACGTGCTGCGCTCTGGCCACGCGGCCCACATTGCCCGCTGGCGGCGCGAAGAGTCCTTGCGCCGCACCTGGCAGCGCCGCCCGGATATGCTGCTCACGGCCGTTCTGACCGAAGAAGACCGCTGGTTCCTGGGCCAGTTGGCGTTGGAGACAAGAGAGACTGACGACTAGAGACTAGAGACTGGAGACGATTCATCAATCTCCAGTCTCCAGTCTTCAGTCTCCAATCTCCAATCTAAAATCCCCCTTTGGAGTAATGTATGCGAGGCTGTTTGAACGCTTTGGCCGCCGTTGTGGCGGGTTTATTTGTGGCGACGGCCGTTTTTGCCCTGCTGTTGGTGAACGGGGCGCACGTGATTACCAACCGGGCGGCGCTGAAAGAGGCGCTGGCCCTGGATGATCTGCTGCGGGAGACGCTGCCCACGGTGATTGCCGGCGTGGTGGAGGAGCAGGCGCGGGCGCAGGGGCTGCCGGTGCCGGAATTGGACACGGCCGTGTTGGCCGAGACTGTCCTGGCAACCCTGCCGCCCGATTGGCTGGCCGGAGTGACCGATACGGCCGTCGACGCCCTGCTCGATTACCTGGAAACGGGCGATCCGGCCCAGGCGGTGGTGGCGGTGGACGTCAGTCCGGTGCTGGCGCAGTGGCGCGGCGAGGTGGGGCAGACGGCCGTGCTGTCGATTGTGCAAAGCCTGCCCACCTGCACCGACCTGTCCGCGTTTGATCTGACGTCGGGCACGCTGCCGACGTGCGTGCCGCCGGGCATCCCGGCCGAGGAGCTGGCGGTGCAGCTGTTTGGCGTGGTCAGCGGCACGCTGCTGCCGCAGATTGTGGGCGAAACGGCCGTGGTGCGCATCCCGCTGCTGTCTGAAGGCGCGTTGAGCGGGGAACAGTTGGCGACGTTGAACCGCCTGCAGCAGTGGTACGCGCTGGCGGGGCAGGCGTGGCGGCTGTGGCTGCTGCCGCTGGCCTGTCTGCTGCTGATTTTGCTGCTGGCGGTGCGCTCGGCGGCGGGCTGGGGCTACTGGTGGGGCGGGCCGCTGGCCGCTGCCGGGCTGCTGGGCTTGCTGCTAGCGGTATTGCTGCCGGCGGTGGGGACGTGGCTGGTGAGAACGGCCGTCACGCCCGGATCGGCTGGGGGGGCAACGGCCGTGTGGGGCTCGTTTTTACAGCAGGGCGTCTTTTCGCTGGCGGTGCTGTGGGGCAGCCGGATGTTGTGGCAGGCCGGCGGGCTGCTGCTGATGGGGATGGTGTTCCTCGGCTACGGTTTCCTGGCGTCGCGGCAAAAGTAAGAAGGAGATTGGAGACTGGAGATTGGGATCGTCTCCAGTCTCCAGTCTCTATATACAAAACAACGTCACTCAACTGCGCTTAATTTCACTCGTGCGCGTCCCCCCTGCTTGCTCATACTCGCTGCTCTCCTTGCCATAAGCGGCTGCTACCCCGGCTAACATGCGCGTGGAGAGAGAACTCAGCTCTTTCTCGCTCGCTTTTAGCGTGTTCAGCATCCCGTCTAGCTCCGAGAGCCTGGTATTGTAGTTGTCCAGCATGGTCTGTAGATTATCAATCGCTGCGCGATAATTCTCCACCGTCAGACCGTTGCCTAAATCCAGAGAAGGGCCAATGGATTCGATGGCTGCTGCACGAACTTGAGCTACTTGCAAAACATTTGAATTTCTCTTCTGGCGTGCCATTATGTGAGTCTCCTTGTAAACGAGTAAAAATATGAAGGAACAATGGGCAAATTTTAGCACAAACGATTTTTGAAATGTAAAACAAATCCCGACAAATGCTCCATTTGTCCCGACAAATCCTCCATTTGCCTCGACAAATGCTCCATTTGTCCCGACAAATCCTCCATTTGCCTCGACAAATGCTCCATTTGTCCCGACAAATCCTCCATTTGCCTCGACAAATCCTCCATTTGTCCCGACGAATGCTCCATTTGCCTCGATAAATGCTCCATTTGTCCCGACGAATGCTCCATTTGTCCCGACAAATCCTCCATTTGCCTCGACGAATGCTCCATTTGTCCCGACATCTTTTTGTGCCCAGCCGAGCCAGGTAGGGATGCCACGGCTACTAGTCCAAAAGTCCCCCGCGTTTCTCTTGATATTGGGTCTGAGTTCCTCTATAAACATGGCAGTTATTCTGTGAATTGCCGGTCTATGGCCGCGTGTGGTCAAGAAGAGTTTCCAATTGAATTGTTTCGCGTTGTGTTGGAGACGGATTTTATCTGCGCTCGACAATCCGCACCTACCGAGGAGGGTAAGATGTGTAAACGTGTGGTTTGCTTGGGGTTGATCGTGATCGTGCCGGTTGTGTTTTTGTTTGTGTTATTGGCTTTTGGCCGGGAAACGGCCGTGGCCGCGCCCACCGATTCTCCCATCATCATCAACGAAATTCATGCCGACCCGGATTTAAGTAGTGGGGATGCGAATGGCGATGGAATAGTCAATATTGATGATGATGAATTTGTCGAGTTAATTAACACCAGCGACGGGCTGTTAGATATTAGCGGTTGGACATTACAGGATCTTGTTTCACCTATTACCCCGCGCCATACCTTCCCACCAGGAACTGTGTTGCCATCGGGCTGTGCAATCGTCGTCTTTGGCGGCGGGAATCCTACCGGGGATTTTGGCGGCAGCATTGTGCAAACGACGAGCAGTCTGAGCCTAAATAATGCCGACGAGACGATCACCTTGTTTGATGCAGCACAAACGGCCGTCGTTTCCTACACGTATGGCAGCGAAGGCGGCGATAACCAGTCTCTGACTCGCAGCCCGGATATTACCGGAGCCAACCCATTGATTAAACATACCCTTGCTGCCGGTTCCAATGGCGCTTTGTTCTCTCCCGGTACGCATGTCGATGGCACGCCTTTCGCCTCCTGCGAGCTGCCGCCGGCCGCCGATCTGGCGGTGACTAAAACCGGTCCTGCTTATGCCGTGCCTGGGGAGAGTGTGGTTTATCAAATCCGGGTGCAAAACGTGGGTGAGCTGACGGCCGTACAAACCATCCTCACCGACAGCCTGCCCGCCGGCCTGACCTACGTGGCCGACAGCAGCGGCCACCCGCCGACGCAGCCCGACGCCCACACGCTGGTCTGGCAGTTGGGCGATTTGCCTGCCGCCGCTGACAGGCAATTTGTGCTGACGACGACATTGGACACGGCCGTTTCTGGTTCAATCACCAACGCCATCCAGGCTGCCACCGCCACGACAGAAACCACATTCGCCAACAACAGCGACACGGCCGTTAGCCTCCTCAACCGCCGCGACGTGGTCATCGACGCCGTGTATTATGACGCCTATCAAGGGGCGCTGGACGAGGCGGTGGCCTTGCGCAACGTCAGCGGGCAGCCGGTGGACGTGGGCGGCTGGCAGCTCAGCGATGGGGTGTCGACGGCCGTCATCCCCGCCAACACCATCCTGCCGCCGCAAACGGCCGTGTGGCTGACCAATGACGCGGCGGCTTTTCAGCGGCAGTTCGGCCACGCCCCAGACCTGGCCAAAATCCCCAATGGGCTGCCCGTCGCCGCGTTGACGGGAACCTGGCCGGGTTTTGCCAACGACGGCGACGAGGTGCTGCTGCGCAACGCCGCCGGCCTGCTGCAAGACGTGGTGGTGTATGAAGCCGGCAATACCGCGCAGACCGGCTGGTTGGGGGAAGCGATACGGCCGTATGTCGGCAGCGGCTTCGCCCAGACCGGCCAGATTCTCTATCGGATGCGCGATCAGCGCACCGGCTGGCCCACGCCGGATACCGACACGGCCGGCGATTGGGCGCAGTCGACCGGCGATGTGATCAACGGCCGTAAAGTGCGTTATCCTGGCTGGGACCTGGACGCCTACTTTTTCACCACACAGGTGACGGAAACGGCCGTGATCACCCTGGCCATCGCCCCGGACAACGCCTATGAAGCCGTCGCCCGCCAGATCGACGCCGCCCAGGACAGCATCCGCATCGAGACACTCACCATCGAAAGTCTGGCCATCAGCCAGGCCCTCATTCGCGCCGCCGAGCGCGGCGTGTCGGTGACTTTGCTGCTGGAAGGCGGTCCGGCCGGCGGCATCACCGATCAGGAAAAATACATCTGCCAGGCCATCGAACAAAACGCCGGCGAATGCTGGTTTATGATCAACGATACGGCCGTCGACATTTACGACCGTTACGGCTACCTGCACGCCAAGCTGATGCTGCTCGACGACCAATGGGCCATCATCAGCAGCCAAAATCTGTCGCCGGAAAGCTTGCCAGACGATGACAAAACCGATGGCACCTGGGGCCGCCGCGGGCTGGTAGCCATCACCAATGCGCCCGCAGTGGTGCAGCACATGCAATCTGTGCTGGCGCGTGATTTTGACCGCCGCCGAGTGGATTTATTCCGCTGGCAGGCAACGGTCGATTGGCTGCCGACGCCCGGATTTGTGCCGATTACCGTGACCGGCGGTATCACCTACAGCATCCTCTTCCCCCAGGCGGTCGGTTTTTCCGGCGTGTTTCCGCTGGAGATTGTGCAGTCGCCGGAAAATAGTTTGCGCGATGTGGATGGGTTGTTGGGCCTGGTGCAGCGGGCCGGCCTGGGCGATCGGGTGCTGGTGGAGCAATTGTATGAACGGCCGTTTTGGGGGCCTTCGTCCAGCAGTTCGCCGCTGACCGACCCGAACCCGCGTCTGGAAGCGTACCTCGCCGCCGCCCGGCGCGGCGCGGAAGTGCGGCTGCTGCTCGACAGCTACTTTGATGATCCCGCCAGCCCCACCAGCAATCGGGCGACCTGCGATTACCTGAACCAGTTAGCCTGGACAGAAAATTTGCGCCTGGCCTGTGAATTGGGCAACCCGACCGGGCTGGGAATTCATAACAAGATGGTGCTGGTGGAAGAAAACGGCCGTGGCTACGTCCACATCGGCAGCCTCAACGGGTCAGAACAATCCCACAAAGACAACCGCGAACTCGCCCTCCAGATCCAATCAGATGCCATGTTCGCCTTGCTGTCTGGCATGTTCACGGCAGATTGGCCCCAGCGGGCTTATCTGCCCCTTGCCATGCAGAACTACATTGGCCCGGCCGACCACCTCCTAATCAGTGAAGTCCTCTACGATCCACCCGGCCAGGACACAACCGAGTTTATTGAGTTAGTCAACCCCACCCACCAAATCTGGGACTTAAGCGGCTACAGTCTAGGCGATGCAGTGAATCGTACTGATTTTGAAGATGTACGCCGGTTCCCCGCAGGTGTCCTGCTGGCCCCGGATCAAACCCTGGTCGTTGCCGTAAGCGCGGTGGACTTTTTCGCTGAATTCGGCGCCTTCCCAAATTTTGAGATTTTGAACACCTCGCCGTTGGTTCCCGATCTGCTCGATGATCCAACCTGGGGTGATCCGGCCACGTTCTTGCAATTGGGCAATCAGGGCGATGAAGTCATTTTGCGCGATGCACAAGATCAGCCGGTTGATGTGCTGGCGTATGGGACAGGGGTGTATCCGGGCGTCGTAAGCTGTCCTTTGGCTAGCTTGCTCAATGCCAGCCTGGAGCGCTTGCCTTACTGGCGCGACACCGATAATTGTCCGGCAGATTTTAGAGAATGGCCCTTCCCTAATCCCGGCGTATTGCCTTAACAATCGCTCGTAAATATGGTTACAGTCTAGAAAGAGGCCGGAGATGCTCAGTCTCCGGCCTCCACGATTGAACCAACCTGGACAGCCTAAAAATTAATTACAGGTGAACCCAAGGATCAAAAAAAGAAGCCTGGATCTGAAAATCCAGGCTTCCTGTTTGTTGATTTGGTAGGGAAACTAGATCGGTAGGGTAGTTTAGCGATATTGATTAGTTGCCGAACAAATCGGCCGGATCCACCGCGTTGTCGCTGCCAGTGCTGCCGGTTGGTGTACCAGCACGGGTTGTGATGAGACCCTCATAAATCACAGCCGGGGCTTCATATGGCGTGTTTGTTGTGTCGTCGAGGCTGCTTTGTTTTCCCTCGTTTGGCTGCTTTGGTCCTTCCATTTCCCAATCTCCTTGTCTCCCACGACGAGATCGCTTCGTGGCATGTTGAAAATAAAATTAGTGATCTCGAGTTATTATGCCGAATCTAAAATGGCATGTCAATATCAAAACCAATATAGATGGTTAAACTTACAGAAGAGGTTACCAATTTCCTACACCTTATCACCCGATTTGCCGGAAAAATATCCAAAGGATAGTTGGCTGCTCAAGGTTGACGGGGTGCGCTTGAATGCTAAATATCGCATTGCCCAGAAAGACAGGCAAATTCTTGGGCCGCAGTGGTCAGGTCCTCTTCTTCGTAGCGGTAAATCTTGGAAAAGTCGATTTCCGGGAATTTACCTGCCAGTTGCTCGTACTCATCTTTGCTGATCTCGACATAGGGCATCTGGTCGTATTGGGCGTCGAAGCTCGGTAAGAAAGCCATGCCACCGATTTTGTCTTGATGTTCCCAAATCCAACGGATGATGTCCAAGACCTCATCTTGCTGATAGGTGATAGTGACGCTGGGATTGTGTTCCGTATAGTTGACTTTGTTCTGGAGCCAGAAATCGCATTGTTCCAGGGCTGTGCGATCGTTGCGGGTTTGCGCGCCATCGGGCGATTTTACCGGAAAATGGATCACCCAGGTGTTGGCGTTGTCGCGGGTCTGGCCGTTTTCGGGATCCATGGGCACGCCCGCGTCTTGCAGCACTTTGCAAACAGGGGAGTGGGCGCCCACGCGTACGTTGCGGATGTAGTAGTTGGCCCAACGGGCGTGTAGGCCGGAAGATGAATTGAGCAGTTGAGAAGAGTTGCCGGATGGTTTGACGCAGGTAACGGCCGTTGACTGATTAATCCCCAACAGCGCCGCATACTCCCGATTGGTTTCCACGGCCACCTGCTGCAGCTTTAGTTGAATTTCCGGGTCTTGGGCCGCCGGGCTGTCCATCTGGCCGTTCAGGTCCACGCCCAAGAGCCGCTCTTCCATACAATTTTGCTGCCACTGCGACCGCAGGCCGGGGAAGTAAGTGGCCATCGATTGAATGGTGCCGATGATCGTCGCCATTTCCACCTTGTCTTTTAAGGTTTCGTAGGTATCGTCGAAGCGGGAAACAGCGCTGGTAAGGTTGCAGAATTGATACGGCCGTAACAAAATTTCGCCGCAGGGGTTGGTGCCAAAGGCTGCCGCTTGGCGGCGCGCCGGCCGGTTTTCAATAGCCGCTTTGCGGTTGAAGATGCCCGGTTCGCCGCGCCCGGATTCCACCATGTCCAGCACAAAACGCGTGATCTCCGTCTGCGACAGTTCGCGTTCCGGCCACACGGCCGAATTGTTGGCGTTCCAACGCTGGCTGTTGTTGCGCCAGAAGTCGCCATCCTTGCAGTGCAGCATTTCCAGATCATCGTAGTCGAATAGGGAAATCATCGCCGTGCGCCGCACGCCGCCGGAGACGGCCGCATCGCCGACGGCGCACATCATGTCGTGGGCGTCTAACGGCCGTAAAAATCCCCCTTGCCGCGACAAAATCCGGCTGCGGGCGAAATCCAGCATCTTGCGCAGCGGCTCCGGCCCGGAAGCGCGCCCGCCTTTCACCCGCAACGGCGCACCCGCCGGCCGTACTTCGGAATAATCAAACACCACGTCTTCGCCGGCAAACCAGGCGGTAATGCCGGTGCGCACAGCTTCCGCCCAGCCCTCAGATGAATCCGGCACGACAAACGTTTTAGCCGGATGTCCTTTCTGGCGGGCAATGCGCGGGAACTGCTCCACGTACTGCCGTTCGACCGAAAAGCCCACGCCGCAGCCGCTCATGGAAATGATCAACGCTTCTACGAACGAATCGATACTGTCCACCGGCATGTAGGAGCAGTTATACAGGGCAATGTTGTTACGCCGCGCCGCCGGCCCGGCCATCGCCAATAGGCGCATGGAGGGCATTACCTTCATGTTGAGAATTCCCTGCCGGATACGCTCGTAGGTTTCCGCCGGCAGGCGGTAATCGGACAGTTCTTTCATGAAGTCCACAGCGCGATCCACCGTTTCGATCCAGGTTTCGCGCCGGCCCAGTTCATAGCTAAAGCGCGAATACTTGTCATAAAACTGAAATTTTTGCAATTGTGTCGGAAAATAGCGGTCGGATTCGGCGAAAGCCTGGCGCACGTCTTCGGGCACGGGCCGGCGCACGCGCATTTTGGCGTGTTCGGCGCGGTAGAGAATGTAATGTTTGGCCGCTTCGTATTCGCCCGCAGCTTGCAAAGCCATTTCCACAATGTCCTGAACGCCTTCTACGGTGGGCAGATCATATTTGGCGGCGACCACGTTGACGACCTGCTGCGTGAGGTCTTCGACGGAGGTTTTGGGTGGATTGGCCAGGCTGGCGAAACAGCGTTCCAGGGCGACTTGAATGCGTTTGGCGTCGAAGGAGACGATACGGCCGTCTCGCTTTACGATTTGCTTCGGTACGGCCACTTTAAAGTAGATGCTGTTCTCCCCCATGACTCGCCCTGCCTTTGAGCCATTGTTCCCGTTAATGCCATTTTTCTTGGCATTGGTTTCAGGCAAAAATTGAACTGTCGCGCCTTGATTTTCAGACATGAATATGCTCCTTCCAACATAAAATAGAGGTTTTGGACACAACTATGCACAACAGACCACACACAGGCTCAAGCGAGTGGCGAGTCTGAATTACTTGGTCTGTAATAGACGATCGATTTCGGTGCGGATGGATTCCAGGTCGTCAAGACCCAGATAGACGATGGCGTAGCGAATGTAGGCGACTTCATCCAGATCTTTTAACTTGGCAATGATTTTGTCACCTACGAGACGGCTTGGCACTTCTGCGCGTCCTAACTGCTGTAATTCAGCTTCAATTTCCCCGGCGATGTGCTCAATGTCGGCGGCGGCCACCGGCCGTTTGGCGCAGGCCACCCGGATGCCGGACAGAACCTTGTCACGGGAAAATTCTTCCCGCGTGCCATCCCGCTTAACCAGCAGGGGAGTGGCTAAGATGGGCCGTTCGTATGAGCTAAATCGCTGGCCGCAATGATCACAAACCCGGCGCCGGCGGGTGCCGCCGCGGCTGTCGTGACTGGTATCGATGACCCGGGTTTTGTCATTATCGCAATACGGACATTTCACGGTAAAAGCTCCTGTTGGGTTTCTATGCCCAGGTATGTGGTTCCCGGGCTAAAACCCATCTGCATGCGCCAGATATGGGGATGAGGCACTGCGATCACCCTATATCTGGCATGCGAGAGTGGCGAAATTATAGCATACGGCCGTTACTAAAACAAGCAGATAGGACGAGAAAAACCTTAAAAAATTAACGGCCGTTTACAAAACGATAACCACTTGTTTACAAAGAGTAACCGGCTGGCTGCTGGCCAGCCAGCCGGTTAGCAGGTTATCACTTACCGTTTTTTACGCAAAAAGGCGGGGACGTCGAGGTCGTTGACACGATAGGCAGAGGATGTTTCAGAGTCCAGCCGGCTGCTGGCGCTGGTCTGGCTGGCCACCGGCGCTGCTTCCCGGCGCAGCCCGCCGCTGGCGGGAACCTGGGCCGTGGAACGAGTCAGCGGGCGCATCATGGGCATGGAATGTTCGAATCCGGTGGCGATCACAGTGATGCGAATGGCGTCGCCCATCGTCTCGTCGATCACCGCGCCGAAAATCAGGTTCACTTCGGGGTGGGCCGTTTCGCGGATGATGGCCGCGGCCTGGTTGATCTCGAACAGGCTCAGGTCCGGGCCGCCGGTGACGTTGAACAAAATGCCGCGCGCGCCGTCGATGGTGATATCCAGCAAACGGCTGGCCAGCGCCTGCTCGGCCGCCTTTTGGGCGCGATCTTCGCCGGAAGCGTAGCCCACGGCCATCAGCGCCGCGCCGCCCACCGACATGATGGCTTTCACGTCGGCAAAGTCCAGATTGATCAGGCCGGGCACGGTGATCAACTCGCTGATGCCCTGGATGCCCTGGCGCAGCACGTCGTCGGCCAGCTTAAAGGAGTCAAGGAGCGAGATGCGCTTATCGGCCGTTTCCAGCAGCTTGTCGTTAGGAATCACGATGAGGGTGTCAACGTGTTCTTTGAGCTCTTCGATACCGGCTTCGGCGGCACGGGCACGGTGAGCGCCTTCAAAGGAAAACGGCCGTGTCACCACCCCAATCGTCAGCGCCCCCTCTTCTCGCGCCACCTTCGCCACCGTCGGCGTGGCTCCCGTGCCCGTGCCGCCGCCCATACCGGCCGTCACAAACACCATGTCGGAGCCTTGCAGCGCCTCATGCAGTTCTTCCACCGACTCTTCGGCCGCCTTCAGGCCAACCTCAGGGTTGCCGCCGGAACCAAGGCCGCGCGTAGCCCGTTCGCCCAACTGCAGCTTATGCGGAGCCAGGCTGTTGTGCAGCGCCTGCCGGTCGGTATTCACGGCAATAAAATCGACGCCAACAATATTTTCCTCAATCATGCGGTTGATGGCGTTGCTGCCGCCGCCTCCCACACCCACCACGCGGATCAGGGCATTGCCTTCCGCCTCCGGCATTCTCTGTGTTCTCTTGCTTAATTCCTGTTTGTTCATAATCACATCCCTCTGTTTATCTGTTTTCGCGTAACGTTGGGTCGTTGATTAGTTTGTTAATTGCCTGGTTGATTTTTGCCAACAAACCAGCCAACTAACAAACTAACCAACAGGTCCGGCCAAAAAGGCTGAGCGGTTACTTGTCCACTATTTCACTTATGTTAACCAGGCAGTAACGCCCGGAAAAAATTGCTCATACGGCGGCCCCACAGACCGTTGTTGGGCCGGGGACGAAACGCTTCATGCTCGTCCGTCGCCCAGTTCAGCAGGCCAATGCCCGTGGCAAAGGCCGGACTGTTCAAATTTTCCACCATGCCGACGATATTTTTGGGGCGGGCAACACGCGCCGGCACGTTCAGCACCCGTTCGGCGATGTCGGTGATGCCGCGCAGTTGGGCCGTACCGCCGGTCAGCACAATGCCCGCCGGCAGCAGACCGTCGTAGCCGGAGCGGCGAATCTCTTGCAAAACCATCTGGAAGATCTCTTCCGTGCGCGCCTCGATCACGTAGGCCAGATCCTGGCGACCCACCTGAATTTTTTCTCCGCCAAACGGCTCCACAGTAAAGAGGAAATTCGGGTCGATTTGCTCAGGGCGGCAGTCGCCGTGCTGGATTTTAACCTGCTCGGCCACTTCATACGGTGCGCGCAGGCCAATGGCGATGTCGTTGGTGATATGGTAGCCGCCCACGGGAATGACCTTGGTGTGCCAGACGGTCCCCTGCATGTACAGGGCGATGTCCGTGGTGCCGCCGCCGATGTCGGCGACGATGACGCCCATTTCGCGCTCGTTGGGTTCCAGCACCGCTTCGCCGGAGGCCAGGGCATTTAGCACAAAGTCGTGGGCCTGGATGCCCACGTTGTCGATGCACTTAGCCAGGTTCATCACGGCCGGGGAGGCGGCGGTGACGATGTGGGTTTCGACTTCCAGCTTGAAGCCGTGCATGCCCAACGGGTTGCGAATGCCGTCCTGGTCGTCGATGGCGTAGCTGCGCGGAATGAGGTGGATGATTTGCCGGTTGGGTGGCACGGCGATGGATTGGGCGGCGTCCAGCGCTCGCCCGATGTCCTCGGTTGTGACACCCGCATCGTTGCGGCCTATGGCCACCGCACCCCGGTTGTTGCTGGAGCCAATGTGTTCGCCGGCCATGCTCACCAGCGCCTGCGACAGGTTGTAACCTGACGTCTGTTCGGCCTGCTCGACGGCTTTGGCGACGGCGACGGACGTTTCGTTGACGTCCATGACCACGCCTTTGCGCATGCCGCGCGCCGGTTCGATGCCCATGCCGATGATTTGCAGCCGTCCCTGGCGCACTTCGCCGACGAGGGCGCAAATCTTGGTGGTGCCGATGTCTAGTCCAAAAACAATTTCTTCCATAAAAATGCCCTCCCAGCCTATTGGGCTTTGTAGTACGGTTTTTCCTGGTTGCTCACGCTGATATAGGCCGGCTGTATCTGGCGGGCCTGTAAATCGGCGACGATGGTTTCGTAGACGGCCAGTTTTTGATTCATGTCGGTCCCGGTGCCAAAAAAGGCGCGCCAGCCACGGCCGTCTTGGTAGCTTAGACCACTCGCAGGCCGATAAAACAACTTGTCGATATTCGGCCGCAGCTGGCGCAGTTGGAGCGCACCGCTCAGCACGTCTTCGGGCACAAAACCGACGGCGGCGTGGGGAGATACGGCCGTTTCCTCGGTTACTGCTGCCTCATCCGTGCTGGCACTATCGGCTGAAGGTGTTGGCGGCACCTCGTATTCAATTGTCAACAGCCCGATAGCCGGCGTGCGCGCCGGGATAAGTTCAGAGCGTTTGGTAATCCAAAACTGTTGCCCGCCCTCTTGCCAGACGGCAATGGGCGTGTCTTCGATAATTTCAATCTCTACCTGGTTGGGCCAGGCCAGCGTGACCTTGCTGGAAACCACACCTGGCAGTTCGGCGATGCGCGCCGCCGCTTCGTTGGGATCGGCGGAAAAGACGTGGGCGCCGCCCAGGCCGCTGGCGGCCACGATTTCGGCGGGCGGAATGGACACGGTGCCTGTTACCGGAATGGTTGTGAGGTAAAAATGCTCGTCCGTCGCCGCCAAGTAGAGGGCCAGGATGGTAAACAGCAGCAGCCCCAGGCTCAGCCAGCGCGCCGAGAAGATGATCCCTTTCAGCCCTTGCAATGGCAGCGTGGTGGCCTGCCGCCGGTTGCGGCGGCGGCGATGGCGGGCCGTTTTTGGCACTTCGGTTTGGGCTACCCGGGGCAGCCGCACGGCATGGGCCGACTGCACGCGGCGCATCTGCGGCTGTTTGCGCAGGCGCGGGCCCTGATTTTTGGGGCGACGGGATCGTCTGGGTTGCTGGTCTTGTGTCATAAGATTTCGGATTTGGGATTTCGGATTGCGGATTACCGCCTTCCACTCCCAGCTATCAACTATCCACTATCCACTTCGGCTGAAAAACTGGTCTTGGTGTTGGCCTTTTCGGCGTGGCGTTCCAGGGCCAGTTCGATCAATTTGTCTAGAAGCTGCGGGTAGGGCAGGCCGCTGGCTTCCCACAGCTTGGGATACATGGAAATGCGGGTGAAACCGGGAATGGTGTTGATTTCGTTGAGGTACAGCGCGCCGGTGTCGGTGTCCAGCAGCAGATCGACGCGGCCCATGCCGGCGCAGTCGATGGCTTTGTAGGCGCGGATGGCCAGATTTTGTACGGTCACGGCCGTTGCCGCATCCAATTCCGCCGGGATAATCAGCTCCGAATAGTCGTCGGAGTCCGGGGCGGCCAGGTATTTGGCCGTGTAGTCGTAAAAATCGCGGCGCGGACGGATTTCACCCACCACGCTGGCGGCCGGGTTTTCGTTGCCCAGCACAGCCACTTCCAGTTCGCGCACGTTGACGCCCTGCTCCACGACGATGCGCCGGTCGTACTGGGCGGCCTCGTTCAGGCCGGCCTCCAGCTCGGCGCGATTTTTGCATTTGCTGATGCCCACGCTGGAGCCGAGATTGGCCGGTTTGGTGAACATAGGGTAGGTCAGTGCCGTTTCCAGGTCGTCCAGAACGGCCGTGCCGCCCACCTGCCATTCCTGCCGCGTGACCAACTTCCAGGGCAGCACCGGCAGCCCGTTGGCGACCATGACGTGCTTGAAGATGGCCTTGTCCATGCCCACAGCGGAGCCAACCACGCCCGCGCCGACGTAGGGCAAATCGGCCAGTTCCAGCAGGCCCTGGACCGTGCCGTCTTCGCCGTAGGTGCCGTGCAGGATGGGGATGAGGACGTCGAGTTGGGTAACGGCCGTTAATCCGCCCGCCTGTTCGCCGCTCTCGTGCAATTCCATCAGGCCGGCGGCCTGCGGATCGGGCAGCAGCGCGGCCGTCTGCACGTCGGTTTTGCCTTCGGTCAGGGCCGCCACCACGTCACCGGTCAGCCAACGGCCGTGGCGCGTAATGCCCACCGGCACCACGTCATACTTCTCGCGGTCCAACGCAGCCATCACCGACTGCGCCGACAGCAGCGAGACTTCATGCTCGCCTGACCGACCACCAAAGATGACGCCAACTTTTATTTTGCGTGGTTGTTCCATAGTTGATAGTTGAAAGTTGATAGTTGTTAGTTGATAGTTCTGGCTACCAACTAACAACTATCAACTAATCACTAAATTGCCACTCGCCTACCAGTTCCACTTCTAATTCCATTTCTACGCCGAACTGCTCGCGTACGCGGTGCCAGGCTTCGGCGATGAGCGAACGAATGTCTTCGGCTGAAGCGTCGCCATCACTGACGAAGAAATTGGCGTGTTTTTCCGAAATACGGACATTGCCTACCTGAAAGCCTTTCAGGCCGGCCGTATCAATCAAATAGCCAGCGTAATAGTTGGGCGGGTTCTTGAACATGGACCCCATGCTGGCCCCGCCGGGCTGGGTTTGTTTGCGGTAGGCGGTAAAGCCGTCGGCGCGGGCGGTGAGCACGTTGACCGGCTCCGGCGTCAATTGCAGTTCGGCGGATAGGACCACACGCCGGGCCAGATTGCGCCCTTGTTCGCGCTTGAGCAGGCTGTCGCGGTAGCTGTATTTCAGCTCTTCGTTGCTGTAGATTCTGGCCCCGCGGCCGGGTTCCCAGATATTGGCGGCCAGCAAATTGCCGGCCATGTCGCCGCCGTGCGCGCCGGAGTTGCCCACCACCGCGCCGCCCAACGTGCCGGGAATGCCGATGGCCCATTCCAGCCCGCCCAGCCCCTTGCCTATG
>Ga0209607_1002309_pt1 | contig 15293 bp, 14 predicted proteins | sample AD_UKC117_MetaG_FD_184413 | JGI IMG/M metagenome (GOLD analysis project Ga0209607, IMG submission 184413) | Active sludge microbial communities of municipal wastewater-treating anaerobic digesters from Hong Kong - AD_UKC117_MetaG (SPAdes)... | ecosystem: Engineered > Bioreactor > Anaerobic >... | reverse complement strand
GCCGGGCCGCTTCAAGGACAGTGGTGTGGGGCGAGAGAAACAACGCCGGCGTCTGCATCACATGGCGGAGCCGGTAACGGTAGAGGAAGGGATCGAGCGATGCCAGCGCTTCCCGGTCGCGGCCATCCACCCAGGCTTCCTCGGGACGCACCGACGTTGCGTCATACCACCCCTCGCGGGCCTGACGTTCGAGAATGTGGGTCTGGGCGTTGGCGTGAGCCTCGGCTTCACCCAGGGTGTGAATGCCCTTGGCCGTGAGCAAGGGCAGCAAACGGACGAAGATCTCGGCCGTCGCTCGCGCATCATCCAAGGCCGTGTGACGGTGACCAATGGTCACGCCGAGCGCCGCCGCCAAGTCGTCCAGGGGATGTTCACGGGAATCGTCGTTGAGCGCGGCATAAAGCAGCTTGGTGTCGAGAAAGTGCGGTGGGTGCCAGCGGCCGCCGATGCGGCGCGTTTCGCGCAGCAGGATAGCCAGGTCGAAACCGACGCTCTGACCGACGATGACGGCATCGCCGAGAAAGGCATTGAGGTTCGGTTTGACCGTTTCGAAAGACGGCGCCGCCTGGACCGCCGCGTCATCGATGCCGTGGACCGCCGTTGAAGCGGGCGGGATCGACATCCCTGGATTGACCAGAGTCAAGAAGGTCTCGTTCGGCTGGACATGGCCTCGCGCCACGCGCACCGCGCCGATCTGGACAATTCGGTCATGCGAGACATCAAGGCCGGTCGTTTCGGTGTCGAGAACGACGACAGCCAATTCGGCAAGGGGCGTGTGGTGGTTAATTCGAGGCACTTCGGTCTCTTTTCGTCATGGTGATTGTGTCGCCTGACCCCACTGACGGTTACGAGGGGTGTGTCATCTTGGCGGGATCCACGATCCGGTCGAATTCCTCGGCATCCACCAAGCCGAGTTCCAACGCCGCCTCGCGGAGGGTTTTGTCGTGATCCAACGCATAATGCGCCACCTTCGATGCCTGGTCGTAACCGATCACTGGGCTCAGCGCCGTCACCAGCATCAGCGAGCGTTCGACGAACTCGCCGATCCGCTTCTCGTTCGGCTGAGTACCCTCGACCAGAAAGACGCGGAAGTTATGGCAGCCGTCGGTGAGAAGCCGTGCGGATTTGGCGATGTTGAAGATCATCAGCGGCTTGTAGACGTTCATCTCCAGATAACCGGCTCCGCCACCGATGGTGACCGCCACATCGTTGCCCATCACCTGCGCCGCCAGCATGGCAAGAGCCTCGCACTGCGTCGGATTGACCTTGCCAGGCATGATGGACGAGCCGGGTTCGTTGGCCGGGATGTTCAGCTCCGCGAGGCCGCAACGCGGCCCGCAGGACAGGAGTCGGATGTCGTTGGCTATCTTGAACAATGACACCGCCAGGGTCTTGAAGGTGCCGTGCAACTGCACCAGCGCATCATGCGCGCCCTGCACCGTAAACTTGTTGGGGGCGGTGACGAAGGGCAGCCCAGTGAGCTTGGCGATCTCCTTGGCCACGTCCACATCGAAGTTCGGCGCGGCGTTGAGGCCGGTGCCGACGGCGGTACCGCCCAGCGCCAGGCGGTGGACCCCGGTGAGCGCTTGTTCGATGCGTTCGATGGCGTCGTCGAGCATCCCCACGTACCCGGAGAACTCCTGCCCCAGGGTCAGCGGCGTTGCATCCTGCATGTGAGTGCGGCCGATCTTGACGATCTTGTCCCAAGCCTTGGTCTTGACGTTCAGCGCGTCGCGCAACGCGCGCACCGAGGGCAAGAGCTGGGTCGTCGTCGCCACCCCGGCGGCGATACACATGGCGGCCGGGAAGGAGTCGTTGGACGACTGCGACATATTCACATGGTCGTTCGGATGCACCGGGTCCTTCGAGCCGAGTGGCGTGCCGGCAAGCTGGCAGCAGCGATTGGAGATCACTTCGTTCACGTTCATGTTGAACTGGGTGCCGCTGCCGGTCATCCAGACATGGAGCGGAAACTGATCCGGATGCTGCCCCGCCAGGATTTCGTCGCAGGTCCGCGCGATCAGCCCATGCCGACGGTCATCGAGCCGACCGGTGGCGTGGTTGACATGGGCCGCGGCTTTCTTCAGCACCGCATAGGCGCTCATCATCTCCCGTGGGATCAGATCCTCACCAATATTGAAGTGCTCCAGCGAGCGCTGAGTTTGCGCGCCCCATAGCTTGTCGCGGGGGACCTCGACTGCGCCCAGACTGTCGGTTTCGGTGCGAACCTCGGACATTTCGGTACTCCCGTTGCGGAATGAATCAAGATACCTTTCAATCAGTCTATTGGGTTGGGTAGCCGTTGGATGATTTTGCACAAACGGATAAACCATCTCACAAGACACCGGCCGGCAGGTGACATACGCCCAGAAGGCCGATGGAGTCTCCAAACCTTACCGCGTCACAGAGAAATTACAACCTCCTTTCGATAGGTTGACAATACCGCCTGGGACTGGTCTTCGCCCTGCCGGCACTGGCCGCCGAGGAGGGTGCGCCTCGGTCTACCGTCGAGGCCCTTCCTATCTCGTTGGAACCGCGTGAGTGCAACAGTCGGCACCAAAGTGGACGAGGGTGTGCCGGCCGCCGGTCGGCCGAGCAGACTGGGATCATCTCGACCTCGGTCTGCTCCCTTGGGGCCGTCGCCCCAGCGACGGTGCTCTCCACCTGGGAAGTGGCGGGCAAAAGGGTCGAAGATTGGATGGCGAAAGGCAGCGCGGTATCAGAGTAATAGTAGTCCCTTGATCTCAGAGAGGATCTTGGCGAGGGGAGTCTGAGTTGCCGCGACCACGAGCATCGGAATCAAAGCGGCAAGCAAGACCGGCATGAAGCTTTCTTTGGTCAAGGGCACCGCGCGCATCTTTTTCACGAGCTCGTAGCCGGCGGCGAGATCCGCAAGCGATGACATGTCGGGCGAGCCCAAAGGTTCTTCGGCCTGCTCGGGGTCTGATTGGGCGATCCAGCGTGCCTCGAAGGCCAGGTTATGGCGGCTGACCAAGGCATCATACGTGCTCAACCCGCGGCGTTTGAGCTGGACGAGTTTGGGCGAGAAGAACGCCAGCGGCGCGGCGAAAGCGGCGAGGAGAAAGAGGATCATGCCGAGCTGGGCGAACTTGAAAGCCATCAGGCTGACGCCGCCAAAGACCACTTGTTTGAGCACCGTGGCGGAGACCACGGTGCTGACGGCGAAAACGAACAGCAGGTAGGTCTTGGGGTATTGGCCGATGAAGGCGATGCCGCCGCAGCGATCCGGGTGCGTAGCGACTAGACGTAGATCGCAGCGGGCAATATCACGCAGCAGCAGACCCCAGATGCCGAAGCGCCACAACCAGCGCAGGAGCAGGAACCAGAACAGGGGCAGAGCCACCAGCATGATCCACCAGGTTGTGTTGCGTTAGTTTCTGACAGACGAGCTTAACCCTCTCTGGACGGAATTAGGCGGCCAGGGAATAGAACTGTTCGGCGGCGGAGAAATCCTGCCCGTCGACGGTGATCATCTGCCCCTTCTTGATCATGTGCAGGAGTTCAATGCCTTGCAGAGTGATGCGAGCGGAGTGAAAGGTTTTGAAGCCGAGCATCGGCCGGACGATCCGTTTAACCGCGCGATGATCTTGTTCCACTAAATTATTTAAGTACTTGTTTTGGCGAATCTCGATGGCGTGACTGGTGTCTTCCTTCAGGGCTTCAATCGCGGCGGTATTCGCGCCGCTCTTGTCGATCGTGACCTTGGCTGGGAGACCATGTTGCCGAATGGCTTTCTTGAAGAAGCGCCGGGCGGCCTTCTGGTCACGGTGGGCGGTGAGCAGGAAGTCGATGGTCTGTCCTTCCTGATCGACGGCGCGGTAGAGGTACTTCCACTGGCCCTTGATCTTGATGTACGTTTCATCCATCCGCCAACTCTGACCCACCGGGCGCTTCTTCCCTTTGCGGAAAGCCGCCTCCAATTGAGGGGTAAACTTCTGGACCCAGCGGTAGAAGCTGGAATGATCCACTTCGACGCCCCGCTCCGCCAGCATCTCTTCCAGATTCCGATAGCTCAACGGGTACGCGAGATACCAACGGACGCCGGTCAGGATAATGTCTTGTTCAAAGCGGTGGCCTTTGAAATCAATCATGCAAGTTCTCAAGTGGAGGACTGAGTGGGCGCGTAGCTTACCGAAATCGAGCCCTGTCAGCTAACGCAACAGAACCTCGGAGCGTCCGCCTTCGTGGCCGCCTTCGGGGATGGGCGCCAGTTTGCCAGCGGGCGCGACTGCGCGGCCGCGCTCGGTCTGGTCCCCCGCCAGCACAGCACCGGCGGCCGGTCGCAACTCGGCGGCATCAGCAAGCGGGGCGATCCCTACTTGCGTACTTTGTTCATTCACGGCGCGCGGGCTGTGTTGCGCTACGCCGACCGACACGACGACTCCCGTAGTCGCTGGGTTAGGGCGCTCAAGGAGCGGCGTGGGATTCCGGTGGCCGCCGTGGCGCTGGCCAATAAGATGGCTCGGACCGCTTGGGCGGTACTGACACGGGGGACCACTTATCAGGTTCCCGCCGCCGCCTGACTCGGATGGTGGTTAACCCACCGGAGAGCTAACGCCCCTGATGCCGGTGAATGGGTTTCCTCAGGTTGCGAGGTGGTGAGTGACAGCGATGGCGTGAACAGGTCAGACCGGCATCCCGAAAGCCTGCATTACCCACCGGCCCTTGAGGCCGCAGTTTGTGATAAGGCCCGGGGTGCGCGGATTTCCATCGAGGCCCAGGGTTCCTGCCCAGCAGAGGCCGGATACATGTTCGCAACCTTCCTTCACTTCAAGCTGAACTCATCCCTTGACAGCATGGGGCGGACCATACATGGGTAATGGTGTTGTGGTACAGCGATTCGGGCGCGGTCATGACACCCCTCCGCAAGAGCATGAGCCATAAAAAAACCAGTTCCGCTTCTCAGGGGCGGAACCAGGGCGTCGAGAAAGACACGAAAAGAGAGAGGAGGGAAAAAGCCCGGCGAACGACGCCGAAAGAAGCGGAACCCGAAACAATGCGTTGTTAAGCGACTGAATTCACCGTAAAAAGAGGGATTGAATTGTCAATTTAAGCGATGGTCCGTCATAAAAGCGAGACATCACCCCCGTCTGGTGGTATTTTTTTAAGAGTTATCCCCTTCGAGTGGCTCGGGAGTAATCCCCAAGTCCCCCAGCGGATGGCGGAGTCTCCTGGCCCCAACATGGAGATGGACGCATGAACGAACCTGACGAAAATCGCCGCCCGGCACGGTGGCTCCGCCAACGAATCGTCGGTTTCTCACGTCTCATGGCGCTGAGCATGCTGGTCTTCACCGTCGGGGTCCCGATCGAGGCGGACGCGGGTGGCAAACGCCCAACCGCCACCGCCAAGATGCGGAACGGTAAACAGGTGGGCAAGGCGTCCTGGTACGGACCCCGGTTTCACGGTAAAAAAACCGCCAGCGGCAAACGCTTTAATCAACATGCGCTCACCGCCGCCCACCGGCGACTGCCCCTCGGGACCCGAGTCAAGGTGACCAACCTCAAGAACGGCAAAACGGTCAAGGTCAAGATCAACGACCGGGGACCGTACCATGACGGCCGGATCATCGATCTCTCCCGCGCCGCCGCCGAGCGGCTGTCGATGGACGGCGTGACCCGCGTCAGCATCGAGGTGCTGAACTAACCGCGTTGTGGTGCAAAAGAGCACCGCGAATACACCCCGCCCACCTATTCGCGAGACGAATCAATCGACCTTGCTTGGCTTTCATCCTTGCCGATCCAGTCGCACTGCAACATCAGCCGGTGGGGATGAATCCGGCCCGGAAGGCTTGACGCACCAGCCCTCCGGGCCGGGCCGTTCCTTGCCATCGCCCAGCATCGATAGTCCGACGGCGAGAACATCCCTCGTCCACGCGTGACCATCCGTTGGTTGACGCATGAGCCGCGCACTCCCGAGCCCGGCACCCACTGGAGTCATGACCATGCCTACTCCCGTCACCATCCACGCCCACCTCCCGCCCGCCACGGAAATCCGGGTGAAGATCACCGACCACGGCCACACGGTCGAGGAATTCACGCTGCACGATGAAGAGCGGGCGCTGCGCTACCTCCAGGATGGACGCAAGATCAGCATCCTCGAAGCGACGAAGTTCAAGGCGATACCGTTACCGGATCAGGTCGATGACGGCTAATCGGGAGCTAGGCTGAAAAGGGGGTGAGGTAGCGGCGGGTCAATCCCTTAACCCTCTCTTATGTCTCGTGTCCCCTTTGCCTCGTCGCCGTCTTGCCCAACTCGGCGGTCACCTCTTCCACGGTGGGGAGACTCTTCCTGAGTGCCTCAGGCAGGGCTGCCGACAGCACTGCTACCGGACCGTGTTGGCGAATCGGATACGGCCAGCGTATCCCACTCACCCGCCGTTCAGTGCAGGAAATCCGCCGCTTTGGCCGTTTTCATGCCACGTTGCCGCATGTCGGTCACGAATTGCCGAGCCAGCGCCTCGAAGCCCGGTACCGGCGAACTGGTATCCTCGATCAGCACCAGCTTGCGAATACTCTCTTGGCCGAACTGGTCGGCGATATCCCGGACCGTGTTGGCGACACAATGCGAGAGCGCTTGGCCGGACAAGGCCACCACATCGGCGTTTTCCAGGACCTGAATCAGGCGTCGGTTGATCTGGGTGCCCGGATCGGCCGGATCGGGCACGTCGGCCTGCACTGCCGAATAATGCTCGGTCCAGGGATTATGACCCTTGATCACGTAATCCACCCGCGCGAACTTGGCTTCCTCCCAAGCGCGCAGTGCCTTGGCCACCACCGGCATCACGTTATGGCCCCAGGTGCCAATCAGGCAATGCGGCGGCCAGATGGTCAGTTGGTAGCGGCCGTTATCGCGCAGCGCCCGCACGTAAGCCAGCGCTCGCTGTTGGGCATGCCCATCATAGGCGTGCCAGATCCCGTTCTCGACCTCGGCCACGCTGATCTGGGTGAAAGGCGCTGGCCGCCGGCCAGCATCATCGACCCAGAACACGGGATGGGCGATGTCCAGCAACTGGTGAGTATCGAGGGTGACGCGAATGCCGTCGATGCGGTCGCGCAACCGCTCCAGCAAGTGCGCCAGACGTTCGGCGTCCGCCCCAGCGCCCGTTACCGGTAACGCCGCGTCCGGTGCGTCGCTAAAGTCGTTTTGCGGATCGACGATCAAGAATTCGAGGCGCATGAGAGTTCTCCTCGGCATCATTCAACAATGGCGACCAGCCCGTGATTCGTACTCTCTATTTATCGTTCCGACCGCCGCGCTCACCACGGAGTTGCATTTAGCCATTACGCGCCAATTAGTTTCAATAAACAACTAAGTAACTCAACCAGTCGAGAAGCGGGAAGGGTAGAGTCCACGGAAGTGGTGTAAATCAAGCAGGAGAGATGGGTGGCCATCGCGAACTCCGGTAAGGTGGAGATGACGAGTAACAATCGAAACCTGGGAGAGCTAACGATGGCCGACGACAGCATGACATTTTGGGACGTATTGGGACAGCAGGGGAGCGAGGATTTTCTGCGGAATCTAATGGAACGAGTGTTGGAGTAGTTGATGGACTTCGAGGTCACCAACAGGATTCAGGCGGGGCGGCACGAGCGGTCGGAAGCCCGCCAGACCTACCGGAATGGGTATCGGGAACGGCCGCTGCACACCTGGCTGGGCACGCTGGAGTTGCAGGTGCCGAAGCTGCGGCAAGGGAGTTATTTTCCGTCATTTTTGGAATCGCGCCGACTCACGGAACGGGCACTGACGGCGGTCATCCAGGAAGCGTGGATCGGCGGGATGTCGAGGCGCAAAGTCGACGAATTGGTTCAAGCGCTCGGCATGGCGGGCATCTCCAAGAACCAAGTGTCCGCCTTGTGCCGGGACATCGACGAGCGCGTGGAGTCGTTTCTGGAGCGGTCCCTGGAGGGCGAATGGCCTTATTTGTGGCTGGACGCCACCTATTTAAAAGTGCGCAAGGGCGGTCGGGTGGTGTCGGTCGCCGCGATAATCGCCAGCGGTGTCAACCAGGACGGGCGGCGGGAAATTCTCGGCTTGGGCCTGGGCGACTCAGAGGCCCAAGTCTCCTGGGTGGACTTCCTGCGCCGCTTGCGCCAGCGGGGCTTGGTGTCCAGTTGATCATTTCCGACGCCCACGAGGGCTTGAAAGCCGCGATCAGCCAAGTCTTTACGGCCAGTTGGCAGCGGTGCCGAGTGCATTTTCTGCGCAACCTGCTGGCCTGCGTGCCCAAGACCAGCCAGTCCTTGGTCGGCACCTTGGTCCGTCAGGTTTTTGTCCAGCCTGACGCCCAAAGCGCCCAAACCGCCTGGCGGCAGGTCGCCGATCAACTCCGCCCGCGCTTTCCCAAAGCCGCCGAGCTGATGGATCAGGCTGAGGCCGACGTGCTGGCGCATTTGCAGTTCCCAGCGGTGCACCGGCTAAAAATCCACTCGACCAACCCCCTGGAGTGGCGGCTGAACAAGGAAGTCAAACGACGCGCCCACGTCGTGGGGATCTTCCCCAACGAGGCCAGCATTCGCCGACTGATCGGTGCCGTGTTGATGGAGCAGAACGAAGAATGGCAACTGCAACACCGCTATCTGCCTCAGCACACCATGCTGGATACCTTAATCGAAACCAACCCCTTGGAGGCGCTGCCAGCGGTGTAAAACCCTCGGCCAAACCGGAGTTCACCCTCGCAATTTACACCATCTTGACGGACGCAACCCATGGCCCCCGGCCTAGCCCCGCCGGCGTGACTCACACCAAACAGTCGCCGAGATTCCCGGCACGGTTCACAAGGTGACGCATGAGGCGCGAGGTCAGGCGCGTTCGCGCGCCTGACCTCATCGCTTTCCATGCGCTTGTTGGCACCTGGCCACTCCAACGCCGCATCCGCGAATGGCCTCTTTCACCGCGGGAATCGTCGGGGGAGCAACGCTCAGGGATGTGACCCCGGAGCGAAGGATGTCCGCCACGGCCTCGGTTCGCGTGGCGAGTTCCCCACAGAGCGATAGCGGGAGATGCGGCGCTTCGTCACGAATAGTCCTGAGCAAGCGGAAGATGACTTTGTGAGTATCATCGAAATAGGCATCAACGGCTGCATTCTCCCGGTCGGCCGCAAACGTGTACTGCGTGAGATCGTTCGTGCCAACGCTGAGAAAGTCTGCGTGCTGAGCGATGTCACCTGCGGCGAGGGCCGCGGACGGGGTCTCGATCATGGCGCCAAGTTTGGGAATGGATGCAGTGCCGATCCGCGATGCGGCGTCTGTAAGAAACTGCCGCACCCCTAGCATATCGGACGGTAGCGTGACCATCGGGACGAGCACATGGAGATCCCAATCGGATGACAGGTTCAGCAATGCCTCCAATTGAGTTCTGAGGAGCTCAGGCCACTCCAACAGGAAGCGGACGCCTCGGCAACCCAGCGAGGGATTGGGCTCTCTACGCTGTTCCATGGAGGGCAGAGGCTTATCTGCCCCAACGTCAAGTAGCCTGACACAGACGGGTAGACCCTTGGCGGGCTGGAGTGTCTTCCGAAGCGCCTCGGCCAGTTCCCCGGCGTCCGGAGGGGCCTCGCGGGCCAAGTAGGCCAGCTCAATTCGATACAGACCGATGCCGTCGGCCCCGTTGTCGATCGCGGCCTGGGAGTCCTCCTCTGTTCCTACGTTCGCAAGCACGTGTATTGCTTGCCCATCCAGGGTGACCGCGGGCTCGTGGGTGTGAGACCGTGCTCGCTGGTCGGTTTCCTCCCGTTTTCTGCGTTTGGCCTCGAAACCGCGTTCCTGACGCAGCGTGGGATTGACGACCACCTCGCCCAGATCCGCGTCCACCAATGCCAGCAACCCGTGAGGGACGGCGTCCGCGGCTCGGGGAATACCGGACACGCAAGGGAGACCGATCTCGTGGGCAAAGAGAGCCGCGTGGGAAGTCGCGCCGCCAGCCTCAAGGATAGCGGCCGCGGCCCCGCGTCGCACCAGGCATACCGTATCCGACGGCAGCAGTCGAGTGGCCACCAATACGTTGCCGTGGGGCATGTCCTCTAGCGCATGAGCGCGCACGCCAGCGAGCGCGGCGACAACCCGTCGAGCCAAGTCTCTCACATCGTCGCCCTTTTGCCTGGCAACCTGGGCTTCCATTGATCTGAACCGACACTCCCAGCGGTGAAACACGGTGCGTACCGCGCTCCCCGCGCTGACTAACTCCTCTCTGATCTCCTTCTGTACCTCGGCCTTCAGGCTCGGGTCTTGGACCATGACGGCGTGCGCGTGAAAGATCTCCGAAAGTTCGGAATGGATCTCCTTCTCCACGCGGCCAGCGAGATTGCGCAGGTCGTCCGAGATCCTGACCAGGGCGCGTTCGAGACGCTCCAGTTCCTCTTCGACTTGGCAATCCGCAATGGCGTAGAACGCATCAAACTGCGTCAGATCATCCCGATAGACGAAGGTCTGGCCTTTGCCCAAGCCCGGAGAAAGCGGCTGTCCGGTCAGGGTCATCGTTGTCTTGCTGTCACTCATCTTCAAGTGCTCAACTGGGCAATCGCGTTTGGGGTGGCCGGGGCCGCCAAGATGCCGAGGAGGAGTTCAACCGATCGTCATCATTGAGGGCAGCGCGCATGTTGCGCTGGCGCGGGCGATCGCGTACCGGACCCCTGTGGCGCTATCGTCAAGGCCACCCGGCGGATCAGCGCGAGATTCTCCGCCGGGTGATCGCGTCGCGTCCACCACGTATCTTCCCTAATAGGACTTACGTGTCGGGTCCCGGATGATTGATAGGTCTTTTTTGAAAAAGTTCGGGTTTAACGCAGTAGTACTCCTTCAGTTTGTCGATCGGGGTGACATGCCCGAGATTTTTCTGAGGAATGTAGTGATTATAGAGATGCCGATACTGTTGCAAGGTCGTTTCCAAGTGGCGAGCGGAGATGAACGTGGTGCTTTTCAACACCTCGGCGATGCGACCGTTGAAGCGTTCGATCATCCCATTGGTTTGCGGATGCTTGGGCTTGATCAGTCGGTGCTGGATGCCGTGCATGGTGCAGGTTTGATCGAAGCGGTGTTGGCCGGTGGGCTCGCGCTCACCGGTGGCGCAAAAGCGGTCGGTGAACTCTTTTCCATTGTCGGTCAGCACGGTGCGAATGCGAAACGGGGCCTTGGCCCGAAGGCGCTCCAAAAAGCCAGCGGCGGTGGCGGCGGACTTGTCGGGTTGGATCTCGAAATAGACCCAGCGGCTGGCGCGATCAATGGCGGCGATCAGATAGCGATGTTCGGCCTCGTCGGGCATTCGAGGCAGGTACTTCACATCCACATGCACGAACCCAGGCGCGTAGGCCTTGAAGGTCTTGGGCAATGGGGGCTGGCCTTCCGCCTCCGGCAACAGGTCCGCCAGCCGGGCCACGCCGTGACGGCGCAGGCACCGGTCCAGCGCCGAGCGCGACAGTTCGGGACACACGAACTCGCGAGCCACCACCAGCAAATCGTCCAGCGGCAGCAACAAGAGCTTGCGCAACTCCACCACCACAAACTCTTGCGGCGGATTCAGGATCGTCGCCAAGCGGCGCGGCGTGTGCGGATGATCTTGAACCGTGTCCCGTGCTCGCCAGCGACGAATCGTGGTCTCGCTCACTCCGATCTCCACCGCCAGTTCGGCCGCCGGGCGAGTCGATTGCTGGATGTAGGTATTGTCAACTTATCGAAAGGAGGTCGTAATTCCCCTCCGCATCGCAGGGAATTGAAGGCTCAATCGGCTGTCCGGGCGCACGTCACCTGCTGCCAGGTATCAAACGCCCGGGCACGGGCGGCGCGATAGTCGGCCGCGGCCATCCGATGACGGCGGGGGCGGAACAGATTGTTGATCGGGCCGTGGGCGGAGAGAAAGCGTTGAGCATGGCCGGGGGATTTGAATCGGCGCATCTGGCGCTCTCGTTGTCGGGTGGGCTGATGGGAGAGTTCGGCGCGGTTGTTCAGCCCCTTGTGTTGGCGATGTTCGACGCCGGGGATCAGTTCCTTGCGAGCGGCTTCGTAGCTCTTAAGTTTGTCGGTGATGATGACCCGCGGCACGTAGCGCAGTCCCTTGAGAAGCTTGCGGAAGAAGCGCTTGGCGGCGCGCTTGTTGCGGCGCGGCTGAACCAGAATGTCCAGCACGTAGCCGTCCTGATCTACCGCTCGCCACAGGTAGTAGCGTCGGCCGTTGATGCTGAGATAGACCTCATCCAGATGCCACTTATCCCCGCGTCGGGGCGCGCGACGGCGCAGCTCGTTAGCGAAGTCCTGGCCGAATTTCAGGCACCACTGGCGTATCGCCTCGTAGCTGACGATGATGCCGCGGTCGGCCAGCAGTTCCTCCACGTCACGGTAGCTCAACGTGAAGCGAAAATACATCCACACCGCGTGGCTGATGATCTCAGCGGGGTAGCGGTAGCCCGCGTAGGGATTCTTGGTGTCGTTCATGGCCGCGAAACCTACCGAATCGGCCGACCACTTTCAAGTTGACAATACCCCCGAAACGCCGTCGTCGATGGCCTCGGCCCCGTGGACCTGGCGCAGGGTGGCTTTGATGACCGCCAGGCCGTTGTAGGCCACGACCGCCATCGCCAGTCCGAACAGGGCCGCCGGCGGATAGGCCAAGGTGTCGATCTCGCAGCACAGTTGGACGGTCAAATGCAAGAAGGCTTTCTCCAGGGTCCAGCGCTCGCGGTAGAGGCGCGCCAGGGCGCAGGCATCGGCCGCCTCGACCGGCACCGTGGTCAACAGACACAGCGTATCGTCACCGTCGCGGGTCGGTTCGTTGAGTTGCAAGCGGAGGCGACGCACCTCCAGCGTGCCCGACCCGTCGGGGTGGTCGATCAAAATCCGCTGCTCCGACACCCGCTCGCTGTCGATGTGACCGATCACCCGCATCGCCTCCAACGGCTTGAAGCGGATTTGTTGGTGCTCGCGTACCAACCCCACCGCTTTCCGCTCATGCAGCGCCCACAGCAACCCCCGGGTGCAAAAGTTGCGATCCGCGATCCACAACTCCCCCGGTCGAACCCGCTCTAGCACCGCCGGCAACAAGGCCCGTTCCTGGGTGTAGGCATCCGGGCTGGGCACGCAATCGACGATCATCTCCAGGGCCGGATCGAACACCATTAGTGCTTTGCCCGGCAAGGGCGCGGCCGTCTGGCCGCGCGTCTCGGCGAGGCGATGTTCCCGTCCCGCCAGCGTGTTCCCGTCCAGAATCTTCACCCGATAGCCGGCCAACAACCCCGGTCGCGCCCCGCCGATGGCCGCGATCAGGGCCGTCGCCTGTTCGGCGCTGTAGCGCACCAGGGCCGCCGAGGTATCCGGTTCCAAGCCGTTGAGTTTGTTGTAGACCGATTTCACCGACACCGCGATCGGCACCGGCGCCGCCTGATAGGCCGCATGGATCGAGGGCCGCTGGCGACTGACCACCTGCAGCATCAACTGAAATAGGGTGGAAAATAGTAAGGTGCGCGTGTACTGCCCGCCAGCAACCGTCTCGAACCAGGTGTCCAGTTGCTGAGGATTGAGACAACGCTCCAACACGGCGCGGGCCATGACGGGAATCGGGAAATGCCCGGCAAGGCGTTGCAAGATCGGGGACAACAACGAGCTCATGAAGCATCTTCCAAGAGTAAAGCGCTCAACCTACCAAGGTTGGGTCCACCTTCAAAGCCCTGCTCGTCTATAACCCCACCGAGCAGGATCAACTCTTCCTTAAGTTTGGCTTCGCAGCCGGCAATGGCCTGAACTCGGTATCGCCTTTCGTCCTTGCCCCGTGGGCGGCTGATCTGGAGGATGATGTCAAGGATATCAATGGGCGTGACCGCAGCTATCTGCTGGAGGCATGGTATGCCCATACCTTCGAACTCGGTGCGGACAACCGTGTGCAGGTCACCGGCGGCATCATCAACCCGGCCTCCTACGTCAACGAGAACGCCTACGCCAACGACGAATTCACTCAGTTCATGAATGAGGTCTTCGTCAATTCCCGTAACGCCTTTCTGCCTGCCTATGACTGGGGTGGCGCCCTGGTATGGAACTACCGGGATTGGGGCTTCAGAGGGGTCGGCATGAACGTTGGCGAGAATGACGATGGCAACAACTACAATTTCTACGCTGCGGAGATCGGCTACCGCATCGACACGGCGCTGGGCGAAGGCAATTACCGAGTCATGTACTCGGGGACTTCCACGGCGTACCCCGACCCTAGCGGAGAAAAGCTGGAGCACCTCGGCGCGCTTAGCCTGTCCTTCGACCAGGCCCTGGGCAAGACGGTGGGTGTCTTCCTCCGTCTGGGCTGGCAGAAGCAGGACGCCGCCGTAGATTACAGGGCCGTCTATAGCGGTGGCTTCGACTTCAACGGCGCGGCTTGGGGGCGTGATGGCGACAACATCGGTATTGGCTATGCGTATCTGGACGGCGGCAATCTGGACATCGCCCGCACCGATGCCGCCGAAGCGTACTACCGGCTTGCCGTTAACGACTACCTGGCCTTGACCGTCGATGCCCAGTACATGAAAGATGAGTATGTGGATGCGGACGATGTCAATGGCTGGGTCCTTAGCCTGCGCGCCGTCGTGGAATTCTGAAATTAAACCATGGGAACAAACACATGCAACCCTTTCGAACGCTCTTCGCCCTCGCTCTCGTCGGTGCATTGAGGTCGATCGGCAATAGTGGACGCCAACGAAATCAACTACTGGTGGGCACCTCGAAAAACTTCCGATTTTCACAATAGATCTCACAACATATTGATCTATATTTACTTATGGTAAATTGAATAATTAATTATTCAATTTACCATAAGTCCAGTGCCCTCCAAGGCGTTGCCGGCAAGGCATTGTCAACTGAGCGAAGGGAGATCGTGATTTTCCGGTCCTTGGAGGGCCTTGGAGATGCCATCAATCCATTGGGCATCCATCACCGGCCGCCCGGTTTCAAACGCCTGGGCGCGTTGGCCGCTGAACCCGGTTTACCGTTCCGCCGCGCCTCAACTCCTTATATCGGAAAAGGAAGCCGCACAAGCCCACCAGGCGCCGACCCCGCGCGCCGATACTCAAGCCGCGACCGCGATCGGCGCGAGCTGCCAGCCGCCCGCACCGTCGAGTCGCAGTTGCCGGTCGTGAAAGGCTCGAAGCGTGCCGCGATGGCCGATGCTGACGAGGGCCGTTTCCGGGAGGCGCTCGCGGATCAGCCGATAGAGAGCCTGCTCGGACGGCTCGTCCAGCGCCGAACTGGCTTCGTCGAGGAATAGCCATCTCGGCCGGCGCAGCAAAATGCGGGCGAAGGCCA
>Ga0209607_1002307_pt1 | contig 15306 bp, 7 predicted proteins | sample AD_UKC117_MetaG_FD_184413 | JGI IMG/M metagenome (GOLD analysis project Ga0209607, IMG submission 184413) | Active sludge microbial communities of municipal wastewater-treating anaerobic digesters from Hong Kong - AD_UKC117_MetaG (SPAdes)... | ecosystem: Engineered > Bioreactor > Anaerobic >... | reverse complement strand
GGCCGCCTGGTCGATGGCCGCCTTGGCCAGCGGGTGGCCGCGCACGCCGCGCATCCATTCCTGCACGTCGCCCGGCTCCTGCAAATCTTTCCCCAATATTTCCGGCACAAGAAAATCGCGCAGGATGTGCCAGGCGGTCTGGGTGGTTTCGTAGCTGTAGCCCGGCTCCCAGGAGGCCACGCATTCGCCCCAGCCGGTCAGCCCCTCGGCCGCGATTTTGACGATGATGGCGTCGCGGTCGGTGGTCATGCCGAAACTGGTGCCAAAGGGGCTGACCAGCGGCATACGAATCTGGTAGAGATCAATGTGTTCTAGTTTCATGGGATTAGTCCTATAGTCAAGTGGTCGAGTAGTCTGGTAGTCCTGCGGTCGGGTAGTCAGAGTTCTGGCTCATCGTTCATCGTTCATCGCTCATCGTTCATCGTTCATCACTCATCGTTCATCACTCATCGTTTGCACCAGGTAGTAGCTGCGGGAACGGCCGTCGGACTCTTTCTTGTGGAAAAACTCGGTGACAATGAACCCGGCGGCGAACAGGGTTTCGAACAATTCGCGGGTATGCAGCCGCCAGGCGTGGGCCAGGGCAAAATTGGCCGTTTTGATGGCCTGAAAATCGGCGGGGATCTCGACCAGACCGTAAGGCAGGTCGCTGCGCGGCAGCACCGGGACGGCGTCCGACGGCGTCAGCAGGCCGCGCGCGTCGAAAACGGCCGGGTTCAGGATCGTAACGCCGCGCTGGAGCAGGGTGGTGAGGGCCACGGAGCGCGCCTCGCCGCGCACCCGCCTGATTACGCGCTCGCTGTCGAGCCGCCAATCGACGTCGAAGCGGTCGGTGGGCAGCCCGGCGTTGATGCCGCCCATGTCGCCGTGAAAGTGGCGCAGGTAGGTGCGGCAGGTGGCCCCCAGGAGGGCGATGTTGAGACGGCCGTTGCGGCTTTCCAGCGGATCAAACGTCCAGGTGATGAGCGGCACGCCTATCTGCAAGGCAAACTCGCGTTGGGCCAGCTTGAGGCGGCGGCCAATGCCCTGCCCCTGATAGGCCGGCAGCACGCCAGCCATCACCGAATACATCTTCAGGCGCTCCGCGGCCGGTTGGTCCGGATGCTGTGGGTTGGGCACAGTCGCCAACACGCCCAACACCATGCCCACCAGCCGCGCACCGTCGTAGGCGCCGATGAGGGCCGCGCCGTTGTGGGCCAGGGCGTGCAGGCTGTGGGCCGACATGAGTTCGTCGGGCGGCATGTGCCACGTTTCGGTTTGCAGCGCCTCGGCAGCGCGCATGTCGGCCAGCGTGGTAATCGGGCGAATGTCAATCATGAGTGGGAATTGTGCCACCGTCGCGCCCGGTTCACAAATTTTGGCACAAAAAAGCCCCGCCGCGGGTTTCCTCGTGGCGGGGCTTCTTTTTTTATCGGCTCACCGGACGGTTTGCTGTGGACAACAAATCGCCGCGGAGAGGGGAACGGCCGTTACTCTTGCACAACGAACGGCAGATAGAGGTAGCGTTCCGCCATCGTCACAGTGACTGAGTCGGTAGCCATCACCTGAGCGCCCATGATGTTGTTTTCCGCCATCCAGGTCACCGTCGACGTCGTATCTGCGCTCATCGTATGCGCGTAAATGACAGATTCGGACATGCTGGGATACAAATCGTAGCTGAAGCTGTCGATTTGGCCCATGACCGAGTCGGTGATCGTGTGCGTGGGCAGCATCAGGTTACCGGTGTTGGTAACCGTGTAGCAGTAGTAAACAACGGTACCCGGATACACCGCTAGCGTATCGGCCGTGCCGCACTCATTGCTGGTGCTGACCGTCACGTCCAGGGTGATTTCAGGCACATAAACCGTCATCGTGACCGGAATCTGAATGGAGGGAACCATCGGATCGGCCGAGTCCACCGTCAGCACTGCCTGGTACTGGCCGGCGCCCAAGCCGGTGGAATCGAAGGTAACCGTCACGAGTTGGTTGGTGTCTGCGGCCAACGTGCCGGTAATCGGGTCTTCCGACAGCCACGGCACGTCCGAGCTGGAGGGCAGGAGGGTTTCGACCTGATCGAAGAAGACGTTACCCACACCGCTGGCTCCTTGCACGGCGGCGAAGGTCAGGGTGACAGTCTGGCCAGAGTAGGCGCTGACGTCGACGATCTGGTTTACCCAACCGGTCGTGTTGTTGGCCTGGCTCATTTCCAGCGTCCAGACATCCGTGCCGTTGATCTTGACCGAGGCCATACCGTTATTGGTCGGATCATCGGGATCGGAACGGGTGGCATAGTACCAGAACGAGAGTCGGGCATGGCTGGCCGGAATGGTGATGGATTGGTACGCGCTGTTGTTGTTGGGCGTGCCACAGTAGCCACCGGCCCAGAAGTATTGCGCCCCGTCGTAGGCCGTCACGCCGACGATGGTGAACCAGTCACCGATCCAGGGGGTGCAACCGGTTGAGTCGATTTCTGTCCAGGGGCCGGTTGTCGGATCAGCTTCAAAGCTGCCATCGTTGATCAGGTCTTGGGGTGCATAACCGGAATTGGGCTGAGTGGCGTAAGCCGTGAACTCGCTGCCGCTGGTTAACGGCCGTTTCGCTGCGCTGCTATCCACGTTCACCTTCACCGGCGTCCCAACCAGGTCGGCCAGCGGCACTTCGGCCACGCTCCAATCTGTGCCCAACGCGCCATTGTTGTAGATGGTCAACGGCTCAGTGACGATATCGCCGGCCATGACTTCCACGTCAAAGGCGGTTGGATCAACCGAAACGCAAGGCTGCAAAAGCCGCAGATCGAAGTTCTGGGTGGTGGTGTACTGCCCGGTGATCGCCACGCCGGTCGCCAGTCCACCTTCATGCCCGGCCACGGCCACGGTCACGGTGATCGGGCTGTTGGACTCGTCCAGGTACAGGCTGTAATGGCCGTTGCTGTCCGTGGTCAACGTCCAGGTCATGCCGCCGCTCGCTTCGATGTCCACCGCCGCGCCAACGGCCGGAGCCGGGTTGGCGTCGCAGTATCCCAGGCCGGTCACCGTACCTTCCAACAGGCCATAGGTGGCCGGCGGGGTTACGGTCATCGTCACCGGAATGGTCATGCCGCCATACGGAGTGTCATCGCTGACCACAAACTGGGCCAGATAGACGCCCGGCTGTGGCACCTCGGGAATGCTGGCGTCGAAGCCAACCGAAACGATCTGGTTGCCGGCAGCCGGGATGGTTCCGGTCAGGGGTGCAGCGGTTAACCAAGGCACCACGTCAGCCGGGGCCAGGTAATTGATCACCCGCTGGGCCAGTTCCAATTGATTGGCATGGGAAGCGATGCGATGGTAATCGAACGAGGTGTAAATGGCTTTGTACCCCAGGCGATTCACACGGACGCCCGCTGCGTTGGCGGGGAAAGCGAAGATGCGATACCCCTCAGCGTTGACGGTGAAAGAATCCGGGAATGGATCGCTGGTGATGTCCAGGTTCAGGCCGGCCATGATGTCTTCACCGGTCAGGAGCGCGCCGCCATCGTCGGCGACGTACGTGGCCTGGAGATAGGTCTGGTAGAAGACGGTGGCCTTATGGAAGTAGCCCAAATCGTTGTCGGTGATGTACAACGAACCGCCGGCGTCCAGGTAAGCCATCATCAAGTCGCGGCTGGCCGTGGTGGATGTAGACGAGGCTCCGGCGTACATGACGATCTGGTAAGCCTGCAGATCCGCCACGGTGAGGGTCTGGAAGGTGGCATCGGTGATGCGGTTGACGGTGTAACCCAGTTCGGTAACGGCCGTTTGCAGTGCATCAGCCGACAGACTGTCATAAGCCACCAGCAAGAAGTCTGCCGCCGCGCCAACGTTGCGCTCTTTCAACTCGTAGGTCGCCGCGACGCCGCCCAGGTTATCCAGCGTGAACTGGCTGCCCGTCGTGCTGCCCAACTCCACACTCACACTCACCGCATCCGGCGTGGCTGTCAGCCAGCCGGCGGCCAGATAGAAGTCGTAAAGCTGGTTGGCGCCGTCGACAACGGCGAGGGTCGTGCTGGCTGCGCTGTAATTGCTGCCCATGGTCGCCGTGAAGACATGCGAACCAGACGGCGAGTAAATGGCGTAGAAAGCATCGTCAACGGCCGTTTCCATCGGGGTCGCCAACGCCACCACACTTTCGGCCACATCATTGCTCACCACCGCCCCGGTCAAGGGTGCGTTCGTATTATCATCATACACGTTACCCACAACCAGGCCGCCAGCAGGCGCGATACAGCCCATATCCGCCACACCGACGTCATCTATATGTACGTCGTTGCCATAGGCGCTGATCGCATTGAAGCCAATACGCACTGCGGCCGCAGCGGCATACGCACTCAGATCGACGCTGTGTTTCTTCCACCCAACGGAACCATCATACCGGGGGATGGCCGCACCCACGTCTGTCCAGGTCGTGCCGCTATCGATAGAAACCTGCACCTGAACGCGATCGTTGGCGGTATAGCCCGTGTCATGGTACATCCACAAAGACAGACTGGGCGCCGACGCCCCGCTCAAATCCAGGTCGACTGTGCGGAACAACCGTGTGCTGTTGCTGCTCGAAGCCGTCCACGAATTGAAGTAAGCCAGACGAGAACCGCTGTGCGGCGGCTGACCAGAAGGATGAACGGTAGCCGTACTGGTATTCCAGTTGCCGGCCGTACCACTGGTATCAACCTGGTCCCAATCGCCGCCAGGGAACGTGGTGATCGCTTCAAACGACTCGCTGAATAAGGGCACTTCAGCCACCGTATACCCGGGGGCATTGCAGGCAAAGCTATCAATATCCAGGGCAAAGTCCTCGGTAACGTTATTGGCAAAAGGCCCAACGACCCGATTCTCGGCCACATAGCCATTGATAAACGACTCTACCGTGAAATCATAAGCTGCGCCGCCGGGCAAGACCACGCTGTAGTAACCCGTTACCGGGTCCGTCCAGATCGTGCCGCCCGGATATCCGGCGATCGTGATGCCCGCATAGAGCGGCCAGCCCGTATTCACGTCGGTCACCGTACCAGACACCGTATAGCTGGGCGCCGGGTCCAGAGCGATGTCCACCGTGGTCGTCGTGCCGGAATAGATGCTTACGGCGCTAACCGTTGTCGGCAGATAACCAAAGGCCGAGGCGGTCACGTCATAATCGCCCACCAACAGATTGACGCTGTAGGTGCCATCACCCAACGTCACCGTGCTGCCCGTCTTGGTCACGCCATCGGTAGCGTAGATGCTGACGCCGCCAATAGGATTGGTGGTGCTGCTGTCGGTCACCGTGCCATCCAACGTACCCGAAGCGCCGAGATAACCGGTACATTCCGGCAGGCGGAAAGCGCCAATGCGCGTGTTCCAGTTGAAGCTCTGGTCACTTACATCGTGGTACTCGCCGGTATACCAGAAGGTACATTCATCGACCGGGTCTATGCTCATGGAGCTGTAATCGCCCCAACGGTCATACGGGCCGGTCTGCGAGCCGCCGCCGGCGTACAACGTGGCTTCCGTTTGCAGCGTGCCCAACGGATCGCTGCGCAGGCGGGAAGCGTACCGTAAAGACGGATAGGTGGTCAGGCTGGAAACGCTGTAGCCCAGGGCAATGTTACCCGAGCCATCCATGGCGATGCTGCCCATCCACCGATGATCGGTATCGGGCGAATGCGTGCCTTCCTGGTGCAGATCCCAGGTTGCGCCCGATTTCTGCAGCTCAAACCAGCGAATACCAGCGTGGTCGGCGCCATTGGTATCGACGGTGAAGTTACCCACCAGGGCCTCGTAGGCAGTGAGGTTGCGGTAAACGAAGCGCCACATTGGCCACTGGTCTACGGCGTCCAGTTTCTGGGTCGTGCCCGGCTGCGGGATGCAGTCGCCGGCAAAGAAGCCGCAGGTGGTGTAATTGTAATCGGCCACGGGGATTTCCTGGGCAACGCCAAAGGTGGAATTCGCCGGAGTGTTCCAATCGACGTCAAACTCATAAAGCACCAGGCGGTCTACCCCGGCCGGATGATCGGGATACCCTTCGGCCAACATGGTGTAGAAGTAGCCGGGTGTGCCCGCCGGCGGCGGCGTCGAGCCGTCCAAATCGGCCGGCAGCAAGAAGTTGGGGTGGCCGTTGGAATATTGGAAGGTGGCCGGCTGCCCCGCTAACATCGCCGCCCGGTCGAAAGCATAGGCGTAATACTGATTCGGGTAACCGGTGTTGGTGCCCATGTAATACGCATCCGGCCAGACGCCGAATTTGAAGTAGTCGGGGAAGTCCGGCACGGCAAATTCATACAGGAAATACGATCCTGTCGGATCAGACGTCTGGGAGATGGCAATACACATGTGCTCTGGCGTGGTGCTGACGGCAAACTGCGACAGCAACCAGCGATCGGCCATGCTGTCCCACACGACTACCGGGTCGCCATCGTTTTGGGTGGAGCAAGCGGACAGCCCGCTGCCGGCAAACAGGTCGGTAAACAGGGTGTCGGCTTTGACCACGTTACCGCTTTTGTCGTAGATGGCAAAGGAGACGTTGACCATCTGTACGTAATGGTTGGGGCCTACTTCACCCATCGTGTCGGGCGGGGTGTAGCCGTCGGTGCCTAACCCTTCGAAGGTGAAGAGTGGCGTCGGCGTGTTCCCGGTATTAATTTTGGATAATTCAACTAGGGGGTCTTGACTGGTTGTATTTGATCCCGGCAGGCCCATGTCGGCCATAAAGATACCTGGATTGCGGATGGGATTGATCTCGCGGTTCAACATCTGATCCGGCTGGCGCGAGGGTATATCGCGCACTGGCCGGCTGATGGCCGGGGTTACAGGTTCACTGACCTGCACCTGGGGAGCCGGCTTGGCTGTTTGGGCCGATGTAGAAGCCTCGCTTTTGGGCGCAGAAATAAGCAGACCGATCGCCATAAAGATGACGAGACCTACTAAAATCCTCCTGGCAATTTTCATAGTTACTCTCCTAGCGTTGTTACGTTAATGAATTGAAAAGGTAGGGCTCTTCTAAAAGGTTATCGAAGTTTCGCGGATCAAACCTCGCAACACGTTGAGAAGATAGGAAAGAGTACGTTCGTGTCCTGTTGCTTTCTGCTTGGTTGGCCAGTCACCTCCTTGATGAAGCAAGATATCTTTGTTCAGGAGTAATTGATCAAAGATAACCGAGCAACATGGTAGTCTGCGAAACGATTAAGACTTTATTATCAGCAAAAATCTATGAAGGATATTTCGTAGATTGCCAAAAATCACGTAACAGTTTGGCCAGTGGGGAACTAAAATGGTTCTTATTTTTGCGACTTTTTAGGGTGCGGTCGCAAAGCGCCTCATCAACTTGTTTTGTTGAAAGTATTTTGTCATCAGCTTACTTGAATTTTATGCACTTCAGCAGGCTGCGTACTCATAATTCTCTCATTAAATTTTTGTTTTGCCAACAGATTTGTCTGATTGAAGTTTTTTGTCTGTGAGGGATGAGGCCTGACAAATCTGGCGAGGTTTGTCAGGCCTCATCACGATAGTTGAGAGGTTATCAGGGGGTGTTGGCTTTGTCTAAGAAGGGTTGGGCAAGGGTAACGGCCGTTTCCGCCGCCTCCTGTACGCCCACCTGCCCATAAAATGCCCGCTCGATTTCCTGGTCAACCGTCTCCTCCACACTCACCCAGGTCGCGGTGGTCGGCACACTGCGAATCATCGGCGCAGTGTCCAGGTAAATGCGGCTGTTGGCCGGGGGCAAATCGGCCGACAGGAAGGCGGGCGATTCGGCCACCGCTTTGAGAGAAGGCACAGTGCGACCGGTCTCGGCAACGATGGTCTGGCCGGTGACCGAGTTAGCGAATTCGATAAAGGTCCAGGCGGCGTCTTTGTCCTGGGTGTTTTGCGCCAGGCAGTAGCCGTCGCTGTGCAGGACGCTGGCTGCTTCCTGGCCGCGCGGCAACGGGGCTACGTCCCAGGCGAAGTCGGTAATGGTGCGGTAGGTGGGCACGCCGCGCCGGCTGTTGAAGAACATGGCCAGACGGCCGTTCAAAAAGCGGCTCTCACTCGTCTCAGCCGACTCCGCTACGGCGTCCGGCGCTACGTGTTCGGTCACCTGCAAATCCACAAACCATTGGAATGCGGCCATCGCCTCCGGGCTGTCCAGCATCAGGCGGGTCGGCTGGGTGGGATTGTCCACCAGTTCCCCGCCAAACTGCCAGATGAAGGGGGCCAGGCGCAGAAAAGCCGGCTCAATGCCCACGCCGTATTGATCGATACGGCCGTCGCCATCCACGTCCTGCGTCAGCGCCCGCGCCGCCGCCAGAAAATCAGCCTGCGTCCAATCGTTAGCCGGATACGGCACACCGGCCGCGTCGAACATATCCTTGTTGTAATAAACCACCAGGCTGGACATATTCTGAGGGATGCACCACAACTGGCCGTTCATGGTAAAAGGTGTGATCGTCGCCGGATAAAAGTCCTCACGGTGAATGACGTCGCTGGCCGCCAGATAATCGTCCAGCGGCGCCAGGCCGCCTTCGGCCACGAATGCGCCAATGCGCCGATAGTTCAGCAGCATCACGTCCGGCGGCTCGCCGCTGGAAAAGGCCGTCGCCAGACGCTGCAAATAGTCGCTCTGGCCGGGCACATGCTGCAGCTCCACGGTAATGTCTGGATGCGCTTCGCTAAACGCAGCGACCAGGTTTTCGTAAGCGGCATATTCGGCGGGATCGCCGAATACGGAGAAGGTAATCGCCTCCTGTTTGCTGCCGCCGCACGCCGCCAACACAATCATCAATCCCAGCAAAACAATGCTTAAACCAAACTTCTTGAACATATCTACCTCTTTTGGGGAAATGAATTTGGGGTCTTTGGGATTTCCTGGGGTTGGCCTGATTCGTGATGCATGCTGCGTGAAACCTCTCTGATCACGCATCACACTTCACGTATCAGGGGCTGCCAACCCCCTGAGTTCCTAAAGAACCTGAATTTGTTAACGGCTGAATTACTGAAAGGCTGAATGATCAGCCGGGCTTTGCCCGGCCCGACGACCATTCGGCCCCTCAACCATTCAGCCGCCAAGCACTAATTTTGGTCCATCAGGTTAGCGATGGAGAGATCGCTCAGGAAAGAGCGCTGCAAGAAGATAAACAGCACCAAGACCGGCAGGGTAATCACGGCCGCAGCGGCCATGAGCAGCGGCCAATTGGTCGGATCGAGCTGTTTGAGGATTTGTAACCCGATGGGCAGCGTGTATAGCTCGGTGCGGTAGATGTAGAGCACCGGGCTGACGAAATCGCTCCAGTACATCACGAAGGAGAGGATGATGACCGTAACGGCCGTTGGCCGCACCAACGGCCGTGCCAGCCGCCACCACATCCACCACGCCGACGCGCCATCCAGCCGCGCCGCTTCAAAAATCTCCGCCGGGATCCGCCGGTAAGCCCAAAAGAACAGCAGCACATACAACGGGCTGCCCGCGGCAAAAGCCGGCGCGATCAACGCCCACAACGTATCGATCCAGCCCAGCCAGCGCAAAATCTGAAAGCGGAACAACCAGACCGACGCGCCCGGAACCATCAACAGCACAATGCTGGCCACGAGCAGCCGCCGCCGCCACACATCATCCTCCTGCGACATGGCAAAGCCGGCAATAGAGGCCACAAACACGGTAATGGGCACGGCCGTTACCGCCACGATCAACGAATTGCGAATGTAACGCGCCATCGGCAGCAGATCGAAGATAAAAGGGTAATTGTCCAACGTCGCCGGCGACGGCCACCACTCAATCGACGTGGGCGGCGGCAGCCCGCGCTGGCGCAGCGAAGCTGTAAAAATCCAATAAATCGGCAGCAAGAACAAGAACAAAATAACCAGGCCCGCCGCGTGATGCAGCAGCCAGCCGCCTCTACGCCTCATCCGCACTTCCTCCCAGCCCCACGGCGTTGATAATGCCGATCACAATCAGGCCTAACAGCACATACGTCAACAGCAGCAGCGCCGCCGCCAACCCCAATTCAAAATAATCAAACGCCATCTCATAAATCAGCAGCGGCGCAAACGTCGTGGCGTAATACGGCCCGCCATAGGTGATGATAAACGACGGCGCGAAGGTATTCTGCAAACTCATCACCAGATCACGAAACGTCAGCACCATGAGCCAGGGCGAAAGCAGCGGCAGCGTGATCTGCCAGAAACTTTGCCAGGCGTTCGCCCCATCGACCCGCGCCGACTCATAAAACGAGCGGGGAATGCTCTGCAAACCGGCTAAAAGCACCACAAACCCTTCGCCAATCTGGAATAACGCCAAAATTACGATGGCCAACCGCGCCGTTGCCGGTTCTGTCAGCCACGCCGGCCCCTGGATGCCAAACAAACCGAGGAAAAGATTGAGCGGCCCGTAGAGCGGATTAAAAATCCACAGCCAGAGCAGGGCATAAGCCGCTTCCGGGATAATGGTCGGCACGTAAACGGCCGCGCGATACACGCCAAACATGCGCCCTTTGCGCTGCAGCAGCAAAGCCAGCGCCAGCGCCCCAAAAATGCGCAGCGGCACGGCCAGCAGCAGAAAAATAGCCGAATTGCGCAGCGCAATCCGCACCAACCCGTAACCCAGCAAGTCGATGTAGTTTTGCAAGCCGACAAATTTGGGCACGCCCACCGCTTTGTAGTCGGTGAAGGAAATGAGCACCGTGGCCACGGCCGGAATCACAACCAGAATGATCGTGCCCAGCACATACGGCAGCAAAAAGAGGCGCATTTGCGCTTTGTAGGGCAACCGCCACTTAAAATTTATTTTTGACGTCTGGATGCGCTGTGTTTGCGTTTTTTCCATGTTCCTATACGTGGTGATTGAGTAAACTGCAATAGGTTTTGGGAATTAGACCCGAAGGGTTTTGCATCAATTTAGGCGAGTATCCTGGGTTTCAAACCCTTTGGGTCTTCTGAAAACTTTCTACTGATCACCGGGTCAGTTGCTGGGCGGATAGCGCGCAACGGCCGTTTCCGCTCCATCAATCCATGCCCATCTAAACGGCTAAACCGTATCAGGTTAACAACCAGTCGGTGATGGCCTGGCCCCAGAGGAGCATCAGGATAGCGGCCGCGGCCAGATATTGCCCATAAGGCAGATAGGTGTTGCGCTTGACGCGGCGGGTGGCCAGCAGCACCCCGCTGACAATACCGCCGATGAAGATGCCCAGCATCAGGGCGATGAGGATTTGGGGCACGCCCAGCATGGCCCCCATCAACATGGCCAGCTTGACGTCTCCCTGGCCGATAGCCCCTGGCCCAAAGGTGACTTTTGCCAGCCCATAGATGCCCAGGAAGAGTAAGTACCCCAAAACCGCGCCCAGCAGCGCGGACAAGAGGTTGATGTCCGGCAAGACCAGGCTGAGCAGCAGGGCCACGGCCGTTCCCGGCCACGTCACCACGTCCAAAATCAGCCGGTTCTCCAGATCGATGACAATGACGAGGATGAGAACGGCCGTATAAAACGCATACACCCCAAGGGTCAACGGATCATCGAGCAGCCAGGGCAGCACGGCAAACAAAACGGCCGTGCCCACCTCCACCAGCGGCCCGCGCCGCCGCAGCGGCCGGCCGCATACCGGGCAGCGGCCGCCGTCCTGAAGCATCCGCCCCACCGTCAGCCAGCCGGCCGGCCCATAGACGTGATCACATTCAGGATTGGGGCAGTGGGGACGCGACGGCCGTTCCCGCTGCGGCAAATCATCAGCCAGGGCATTGATCAACCCGCCGATCAACAAACCAAGAATAGCAAACAACAAATTGAGCATGGCGGGGATTATAGCCCTTCCCCGCCATGTGCGAAACAAAAGGATTCTTCAAGAAATCAGGGGGCTGTCAACCCCTTGATGCGTGCTGCATGCTGCGTGACAAAGCCAATTCACGCCTCACACATCACGCCTCACGGCTTCCGAATCATCGGCAAATACGTCTGCCACACCTGCGGCGCCACCCGCACCAGCACCGGCGCGGCCACCGGCCCGCCCACCGTGCCCGGCGCGCTGATGGTCAGCGTATTGGTGTACGTGCCAGTCAGCAAACCGCTGCTGCTCACGCTCACCACCACCTCGGCGCTGCTCGCGCCCGTCAACGCGCTCAGCGTCGGCGTAATGGTCCCCGACGGGTCCAGCGCAATGTGCCAGGCAAAGCCGGGCGGCGTGGAAATAACCATCGTCTGGCTGATGGTGACCGGGGCATCCACGGCCGTTACCAACCCCAACCCGCCCGCGCTCGCCACCATCTGGTTATTCACCGACAAAAAGGCGTCGTCCCAGTACACGTCGTTGTGCTTCACCGGCCACTGCGGCTGCGAATGGAGAAAAACCGTGACGGTCTCGCTAACGGCCGTGCCCGCCACCACAAACAGCCCAAATTCATCATATTGCCGCCGCGCCTCCCCCCAAACCACGTCCGGCGACTGCCAATCCGTGCCGCCCGTCGGGTCAAAGCCAATCTTCTGATACAAAAAGCCGTGATCATCCGTGCTGGTGTAATCCGGCGTCGTCGTATTGGCCGACCACGCCTGCCCCCAGGCACTAAAGCAGTACTCACCGCCCGGCACGGCCGTTACCTGCTGATACATGCCCGCCTCATGCGTGCTGTAAAAGGAAAAATAATGCTGGCTCGTCGCCCCGCTGCGCACCCGCGGCGGCGTCTCCCACAATTCCCCCGGTTTATACTCCGGCAAAATATTCATCGTCGGATTATCCCGCGGGTTATCCCGCCAAAACGGATGCCAATCCGGGGCCATCTGAATCCGGTTACAAAACTGATTCGGCTCCGCCGGATCCACCGTCTGGCAGTCGGGATGGCCCGGCGGCGGCAAAACATACGTCGTAAACGCCCCTTCAAACGAAGGATTCAGCAGCAAATTCTCGCCGCCCCCACAGGCAGCCGCCTGCTCCGGCGCGCCCGGCGCGCCCTCGGCCGGGGCCGCCAACAGGCTCATCAGCCCTAAAAACAAAACAAACGGCAGCGAAACGGCCGTTAACCAGTATTTCATCCACTCACCTTCTCCTTATACAAAAATACCCGGATAACCATCCCCCAATCCTAACCCCAGGATCAAACCCCGCAAGCGCCGCCCCGTGAAAATTCCTCTAAAACCGGCCAGTCCCCACCCCCGTCCCGTGTAGGAACGCCATTCAACTATGTAGGAACGCCATTTCAACGCGTAGGAATGTCATTTAACCGTGCAAAAATGTCATTTAACCGTGCAAAAACCTCATTTAACCGTGCAAAAATGTCATTCAACCGTGCAAAAACCTCATTTAACCGTGTAAAAACCTCATTTAACCATGCAAAAACCTTATTTAACCATGCAAAAACCTCATTTAATCGTGCAAAAATGTCATTTAACCGTGCAAAAACCTCATTTAACCATGCAAAAACCTCACTTAACTATGTAAAAACGTCATCACTAGGTTTGCAGATTGATAGAGAAGACGCGGATAAACGCAGATGCAGCCGATTTTCGCAGATAAAAACTAACCCTATCCGTGTTTATCCGCCGCATCCGTGAAAATCCGCGTCCCATTTCTTAAAAGTGCAAACATAGTGGTTTGCAGATTGATGGAGAAGACGCGGATAAACGCAGATGCAGCCGATTTTCGCAGATAAAAACCAACCCTATCCCTCCTTATCCGCCGCATCCGTGAAAATCCGCGTCCCATTTCTCAAAAATGCCAACATAGTACCTCTTGTCACATCCCACAAACCGGCGGTATCATTATCCCCCACGGGAAAAATGGACGGGCCACCCCCAAAGCACTCACACCGCCATCCATCAAAACGCCCATTCCCACCATTCATCAATTTAACGCAAAAGAGGAGAAGAATATGAACCGCCTGGCACGAATTGGCCTCATCCTTGTTGGCATTATCCTGGTCTTGCTGCTGCTCGCCTCAGCGGGCGGCGTGGCCGCCGTCCGACGGCCGTTCCCCGACATCAACGGCGCCGTCACCCTCGCCGGACTCCAGGACCAGGTCGAAATCTTCCGCGACGAATTCGGCGTCCCCCACATCTACGCCAACAACCTGCCCGATTTATACTTCGCCCAAGGCTACGTCCACGCCCAAGACCGCTTCTGGCAGATGGAATTCTGGCGTCACACCGGCCAGGGCCGCCTCTCCGAGATAGTCGGCTCCGCCACCATCGACAGCGACAAATTCATCCGCACCATGGGCTGGAACCGCATGGCCGAAACCACCACCAACTACTACAAAGAGCAAGCCCCCGAGTTCTACGCCATCATGGAAGCCTACAGCGCCGGCGTCAACGCCTACCTGGCCGAAAACCCCACCCCTGGCAGCATCTCCATCAACTATCCCATCCTCCAGCTCAGCCAGGGCGAATGGGAGATTGAGCCGTGGACGCCCGTCAACACCGTCTCCTGGGGCGTCGTCATGTCCGACGTGCTCAGCCGCGACATGTTCCGCGAAATCGACTACGCCAACATGGTCGCCCAATTCGGCGAAGAAACCACCTTCACCCTCTCACCGCCCTATCCCTACGCCACCCGCCCCGTCATCACCACCGCCGCCGAACGCACCAACGCGCAGCCGGCAGCCGCGGGCCTGGCAGATTGGGCCACGGCCGTTAACTGGCAAAACGTCAACACCCATCTCATCGGCACGCCCCCCGACGACTTCACCTTCGGCAGCGGCCCGGCCGTCGGCAGCAACAATTGGGTCGTCAGCGGCGAACACACCGCCACCGGCCTGCCCCTCCTGGCCAACGATCCCCACCTGGAAATCCAGATGCCCGCCATCTGGTACGAAGTCGGCCTGCATGCCCCCGGCATGGACGTCACCGGCTTCTCCTTCGCCGGCGTGCCCGGCGTCATCATCGGCCACAACGCCAACATCGCCTGGGGCGTCACCAACACCGGCGCCGACGTGCAAGACCTCTTCATCGAGCGCATCAACCCCGACAACCCCAACCAATACGAATACATGGGCGAATGGCAAGACATGCAAATCATCAACGAGACCATCAAAGTCAACGGCGGCGACGACATCACGCTGCCCGTGCGCGTTACCCGCCATGGCCCCATCATCAGCGACGTGCTGGAAGACCAGAAGGATGCCCTGGCCGTGCAGTGGACGGCCGAAGAGCCGTCGCGCGTGTTGCAGTCCGTCATCCTCATCAACCAGGCCCAAAACTACGAGCAGTTCCGCGAAGCCCTGCGCTACTGGGACGTACCCTCGCAAAACTTCGTCTATGCCGACACAGAAGGCAACATCGCCTACCAGATGCCCGGCCTCACCCCCATTCGCAAAAACGGCAACGGCAGTCTGCCCGTCCCCGGCTGGACCGACGAATACGAATGGCAGGGTTGGAACC
>Ga0209607_1002304_pt1 | contig 15316 bp, 14 predicted proteins | sample AD_UKC117_MetaG_FD_184413 | JGI IMG/M metagenome (GOLD analysis project Ga0209607, IMG submission 184413) | Active sludge microbial communities of municipal wastewater-treating anaerobic digesters from Hong Kong - AD_UKC117_MetaG (SPAdes)... | ecosystem: Engineered > Bioreactor > Anaerobic >... | reverse complement strand
TGTGCTGGGTTACACCCGGCAGATGGATCACGGCGTCGCGATCGGCTACGGCCGCGACGGGCACCCGAGTTTCTGGATCGCCGACGCCGCCGCCGGTGAGGCCAACGGGCCCAATCGTGAGGTGCACGTCGCCTTCACCGCCGCCGACGCGGCCACCGTGCGGGCCTTCCACGAGGCGGCCGTGGGCCTGGGGGCCGAGGTGCTGCACGAGCCGCGGCTGTGGCCGGAGTACCACGCCGGCTACTACGGCGTCTTCGTCCGCGACCCCGACGGCAACAACGTCGAGGCCGTCAGCCACCGCGGCGACGCCTGACCGGAGCCCAGGTGATGACTGACGAGCCACGGCTGCCGCGCTACCGCCTGCTCACCGGCCCCGATGACAGCACGTTCTGTCGACGGGTCAGCGCCGCTCTCGAGCTCGGCTATGACCTCTACGGCGATCCCGCGCTCACCGTCAAGGACGGCGCTGGGTATGCCGCGCAGGCCGTCATCTGGCGGCGCCCCGACCCGCCGCCGGCCGCACCGGCTGCGGGCGACAGCGCGACAGGGTGAGCGGCCAACTCCCCGCGCCACCTGGCCCGCCGCTCTACCGCAAGGCCAGCTCGTCGGCGCCGAAGGGTTACTTCGCCTGGGAGGCAACGGGATTGCGGTGGCTCGCCGAGGCGCAGGCAGACGGTGGGGTGCCGGTCGTCGCCGTGCTCGACGTGGCCGACGACCACCTCGACCTGGCCCGGCTCACTCCGGCGCAGCCGACCCGAGCGGCCGCCGAGCGGTTCGGCGAGCAGCTGGCCCGCACCCACGCGGCCGGCGCGGCGGCCTACGGCGCCCCACCCGACGGCTGGTCCGGCGACGGCTTCTTCGGGCCGCTGAGCCAGCCGCTCCCCCTGTCGCTCGTCCCCCAGCCGACCTGGCCCGAGCACCTGCGCGACAACCTCGTGGCACCCGTCCTGCGCGCCTGTCGCGACCGGCATGCCCTCGACTCGCCCGACTGCGCGACCGTCGAGCGGGCCGCAAGCCGGGCCGTCGAGCTCGACCCGGGCGAGCCCCCGGCGCGCATCCACGGCGACCTGTGGGCCGGCAACGTCCTGTGGACCGCCGCCGGCGCCACGCTCATCGACCCGGCCGCCCACGGTGGCCACCGCGAGGCCGATCTCGCCATGCTCGCCCTCTTCGGCGCGCCGCACCTCGAGGCGAGCATCGCGGCATATCAGGCGCATTCGCCCCTCGCTGCCGGCTGGCACCAGCGCGTGGGTCTGCACCAGATCTACCCGCTCGCCGTGCACGCGCTGCTCTTCGGCGGCTCGTATGCCGCGCAGACCGTGGCCGTCGCGCGGAGCTACCGCTGAGCGATCGCGAGCGACACCCGCCCCGCGGCGACGTCCGCGACCTCGACCCGCACGGACACCTCGTCACCGGGCCGCGCCTGACCCCGCGCCGCCGCGAGCACCGCGGGCTCGGCGATCTGCACGACCGGGTCGTGCCGACCGGTCTCGTCGACGACCCAGGCCGGCAGCACCTGGCCGACCATCGGGCGCAGCACGGCGGCCTCGACCGCGTCGGTGCAGGCCCGCTCGACCGACCCGGCGCGCCGGTCACCGGCCGCCATGAGCTCGGGCAGCGACGGCAGCGCCTCGCGCGCCCAGCCCGGCACGTCGCGGCCGGCGCACAGGGCCTCGCACACGGCCAGGCCGAAGCGGTCGACGAGCCGGCGCAGCGGCGCCGTGACATGGGCGTATGCCGCGGCCACGGCAGCGTGCTCGCGCAACTGTGGGGGCGGGCCGTCGAACGGCGTGTAACCGGCCCCGCGGAAGAGCGAGGTCGCCTCGTGGATGAGCGCGAGGTGCTTCGGGTCGTCGCGGTGCAGCGAGCGCAGGAAGTCGCCGTAGCGCATGCCGTCCGGCCACGGCACCCCGAGCGCTCGCGACTGCCGTCGGAAGCGCTTGACCGCGCCCTTGTCCGGGGCCGGCATCGTGCGCAGGATGCCGACACCGCCGCGCAGCATGATGTCGGCCGCGGCCATGCCGGTCATCAGCGAGATCTGGGCGTTCCAGTCCTCGCAGGCCTGGGGTGGCCGATAGCGCAGCACGTAGCTGCCCGCGGCGTCGTGGACGACCTCCTGCTCCGGCATCGGCAGCGATGCGCCGCCGCGCGCGCACTCCAGCGCCATCCGGCGCTCGCCGATCTCGCGCAGCAGGGTGATCCGCTCGTCGGCCTGGCCCGCGTCGACCTGCGCCTGCACACCGTCGTAGTCGAGTCGGTCCACGCTGCGCACGACCGCCCGGGCCACGGTGGCCCCCGTGACCACCCCTTCGGGGTCCAGGCTGAGATCCCATACGAATGCCGGACGGCGTTGTCCCGGAAGCAGACTCGCGGCGTTCTCGGACAGTTGCGGCGGGTGCAGTGGGGCGCGCTCGTCCGGCAGGTAGATCGTCTGGCCGCGTCGCCGCGCCTCGGTGTCGATCGCCCCACCAGGCCGCACGAAGGCGGGGACGTCGGCAATCGCATAGCGGACCCGGTAGCCCTCCCCGACGCGCTCGAGGTGCATCGCCTGGTCGAGGTCCATCGAGCCGATGGGGTCGAGGGTGAAGAAGGGCAGGTCGGTGAGGTCCGTCTCGGGCCACGCGACATCGGACGCCGCCTGGTCCGCCTCGGCCAGCACCTCCGCCGCGAACTCCCTTGGCACGTCGAGCTGCTCGCGGATCGAGGCGAATCGCTGGGCGAGCGACCCCGGTTCCGCAGCCGTCGTCGCTCCGGGCTCGGCAGGCAGGTAGCGCACGTGGCGGGTCGGCATGGCTGACACGATAGGCGCTCGGTGCCGCCGAGCCCGGGACGCCTACCCTGGGCGGGTGATCGTCCTGCTGCCGCCCTCGGAGGGCAAGCACTCCCCCGCCCGAGGCCGTCCGCTCGACCTCGACGCCCTCCTCGCGCCGAGCGAGCTCACCGCCACCCGGACCGCCGTGCTCGACGCCCTGGCGACGGTGAGCGCCGGCGCGGACGCGGCATACCGGCTCGGCGTGCCGCCCACCCTCGATCGCGAGATCGCCCGCAACACCAGGCTGCTCAGCGCGCCCACCGCGCCGGCCGGCCAGGTCTACACGGGAGTGCTGTATGCCGCGCTCGACCTGGCCTCGCTCGACACCGCCGCCCGCCGCCGGGCCGCCCGGCGGCTGGTCGTCGTGTCGGCGCTCTTCGGGGCGCTGCGGATCGGCGACCGGGTGCCGGCCTACCGGCTCGCGATGGGTGTCGACCTGCCCGGGATCGGACCGCTCGCCGCTGCCTGGCGTGAGCCGCTCGGTGCCGTCCTGCCGGGCCTCGCCGGGCGCGGAGTTGTGGTCGACTGCCGCTCCGCGCCGTATGCCGCAGCGTGGACCCCGCGGGCTGGGCTGGCCGAGCGGTGGGTGCAGATCCGGGTGCCCGGGGCGAGCCACGGGGCCAAGCACACCCGGGGGCTGGCGGCGCGAGAGCTGTGCCGCAGCGCCGTCGACCCGAGGCGGCCCGAGGACCTCGCCGCTGCGCTCGGTGAGCGGTTCGCCGTGCGACTGCACGAGCCGGCCCGATCCGGGCGGCCGTGGATCCTCGACTGCCAGGTGGACTGACCGGCGACGGCGGGGGCGCTGCCACGAGCACTCTGTCCACTGACGGCATACCCCGCCTGACGAGGTTGAGCACGGCGGCCAGGTCACGAGCCGGAAAACGTTGACCGCGCCTCACCCCATGGCATCCCGGTGAAGGTCTACCTTGTGGCCTGGCAGACATGCCCGCGGGGCGTGCCGTTCACGAAGGAGCAGCGGGATGAGTGAGCAAGCCACAACGGTGGGTGAGGTCCGCAAGATCAGGACCGATCCGGACCTGCCACCGGTCGCCGTCGAGGAGCCGCCGAACACCAGCGGTCCCAACAAGGCGATCTTCGCCGGGATCGCCCTGCTCGGCGCGCTCGGCTGGGTGATGATCGCGATCGTCCGCGGTGAGCGCGTCAACGCGATGTGGTTCGTCTTCGCGGCGGTCTGCAGCTACATCATCGCCTTCCGCTTCTACTCGCGACTCATCGAGTACAAGATCCTCAAGCCGCGCGACACCCGCGCCACCCCGGCCGAGCTCTTCGAGAACGGCAAGGACTTCATGCCGACCGACCGGCGAGTCCTCTACGGACACCACTTCGCCGCCATCGCCGGCGCCGGCCCGCTCGTCGGCCCGGTCCTCGCGGCGCAGATGGGCTATCTGCCGGGCACCATCTGGATCATCGTCGGCGTCATCTTCGCCGGCGCGGTCCAGGACTACATGGTCATGCACCTGTCGATCCGCCGGAACGGCCGCTCGCTCGGTCAGATGGCTCGGGACGAGCTCGGCCCGATCGGCGGTTGGGCCGCGATCCTCGGCGTGCTGTCGATCATGGTCATCCTGCTCGCGGTGCTGTGCATCGTCGTCATCAACGCCCTCGCCGAGAGCCCGTGGGGCGTCTTCTCGGTCGCGATGACCATCCCGATCGCCATCTTCATGGGCGTCTACCTGCGCTTCCTGCGGCCGGGCCGGGTCAGCGAGGTGTCGCTCATCGGCGTCGCGCTGCTGCTGCTCGCGATCGTCGCCGGCCGCTACGTCGCCGAGAACCCGTCGCTCGCCGCGACCTTCACCCTGTCGAAGCCGGCCCTCGCCTGGTGGATCATCGCCTACGGCTTCGTCGCCTCGGTGCTGCCGGTCTGGCTGCTGCTGGCCCCGCGTGACTACCTGTCGACCTTCATGAAGGTCGGCACCATCGTGCTGCTCGCCTTGGGCATACTCTTCGTCCGCCCAGTGGTGCAGATGCCTGCGGTCACCGAGTTCGCCAGCAACGGCAAGGGCCCGGCCTTCGCCGGCTCGCTCTTCCCGTTCCTCTTCATCACCATCGCCTGCGGAGCCCTGTCCGGGTTCCACGCGCTCATCTCCTCGGGCACGACGCCCAAGCTCATCGAGAAGGAGAGCCAGGCCCGGATGATGGGCTACGGCGGCATGCTCATGGAGTCCTTCGTCGCGATCATGGCGATGGTCGCCGCGATCTCGATCGACCAGCACCTCTACTTCGCGATGAACTCGCCCGCCGGCGTCAACGGCGGCACCCCGGAGAAGGCCGCGGCCTACCTCAACGCGCTCGGCCTGGTCAGCCCTGGCGGCACGGCGCTCCCTCCGGTAGACCCGGCCTATCTCGCCCAGGCCGCCAAGGATGTCGGCGAGAAGTCGATCATCGGCCGCACCGGTGGGGCACCCACCCTGGCGGTCGGCATGTCCGAGATCATGCAGGGCGTCTTCGGCGGCGCGGCATGGAAGTCGTTCTGGTACCACTTCGCGATCATGTTCGAGGCGCTGTTCATCCTCACGACGGTCGACGCAGGCACCCGGGTGGCGCGCTTCATGTTCTCCGACGCGCTGGGCGCGCTCGGGCTGAAGAAGTTCCGTGACCCGTCCTGGACCGTCGGTGCGTGGATCGCCACGATCCTCGTCGTCGGCGGCTGGGGCTCGATCCTCGTCATGGGCGTCAACGACCCGCTCGGTGGCATCAACACGCTCTACCCCCTCTTCGGCATCGCCAACCAGCTGCTCGCGGCCATCGCGCTCACCGTCGTCTTCTCGGTGGTCATGAAGAAGGGCCTGTTCACGTGGGCCTGGATCCCCGGCCTGCCCCTGGTGTGGGACCTCGCAGTGACGCTCAGCGCGAGCTACCAGAAGATCTTCTCCTCCGTGCCGGCGATCGGCTACGGAGCCCAGCGACAGCGCTTCATCGACGCCCAGGAGAAGGGACAGGTGCTCGCACCGGCGACGAACAAGGCCCAGATGGAGCAGGTCATCTTCAACTCCACGGTGCAGCTCACCCTGTCCATCCTCTACGCGCTGCTCGTCATCGTCGTGGTGGCGGTCGCGATCTGGGTGGCGGTCAAGGCCTTCCGAGCGGGTGGCCTGCCGACAAGCGAGGAACCGGACACGCCGTCGAAGATCTTCGCGCCGAAGTCCTTCCTGCCGACCCAGGCCGAGAAGGAAGTGCTGGAGGAGTGGAAGGCGGCGGGCAAGAGCCCGACGCCGATCGGGGCACACCACTGATGTCCGTCGCCCCTGGCACAACCGGCTCCGTGGCGGCCCGCCTCCTGCGGGCCGCCCGGACGGCGCGCTGGTTCATCCGCGGCGTCGTCGGTGCGGACGCCTACGAGCGCTACCTCGAGCACCACGCCCGGACCCACTGCGAGCTGCCGCCGATGACCGAGCGGGAGTTCTGGCGGGACAAGACCGACGCGATGGAGCGCAACCCGAGGTCGCGCTGCTGTTGAGTCCGGTGGTCGCTTCGCTGACGGCGCAGAGCGGGTGGCGGTCGTGACCGCCACCCGCTCTCGCGTCCGACGCTCCATCGTCCCTGCCCTGGTGCTCGCCCTCGTCGTCGCGGCCGTGCTCTGGTATGCCGCGCCCGGCCTCGAGCGCCCGGCCTCCACGGAAGCGGAGGGCGCGGTTACCCCGACCGCCACGATTCCGGCTGGCACGGCAGCGGGCTCGCCCGCCCCGCCCGTCACCCAGGCCCCGCCCCAACCCGAGGAGAACCGGCGCTGCACGCCGGCGGAGGCGGGCGGCATACCGGCTCAGGACGGACGCGAGCGGGCGCTCCCCAGCGCAACCGAGGCGCGAACGGCCTTGGCCGGCTTGACGATCGACGCGCGCCGGGGCGGGGATGCCTATTGCCGTGGGCGATTCGGTCCGGACACGTGGCCCGACCTGGACCGCAACGGCTGCTCGACCCGTCAGGACGTGCTTGTTCGGCAGGCGGTGCAGGTCGTCACCCGGCGGATCGCGGCCCACGGCAACACGTGTGAGGAGGCGATCTCAGGCATCTGGGTCGATCCCTACACCGGCGAGCAGCTGACCTTCACGAATCTCAAGGATCCGACCCAAGCCCAGCGGCTGCAGGTCGACCACGTGGTGCCGCTCTACAACGCCTGGGTCTCCGGCGCTCGGGATTGGACCGACGAGCAGCGAGTCGCCTTCGCCAACGATCTGGCCGCGCCGGAGCTGCGCGCGGTGGCCGGCTCGGTGAACTTCGCCAAGCACCACGCGGGAGCCGAGTCCTGGCAGCCGGTCGAGAGCCGCCGCTGCGACTATGCCCGGGCCTACGTCTCGGTCAAGGCCACCTATCGCCTCACGGTGACGCGGGCCGAGCGCGACGCGCTGGCCGGCATGCTCGACAGCTGCGGCTGAGCGATCGACCCGCTGGCCACCGCCGCCGCGCCGAGGGCGACGAGGGCGCCGGCCAGCCCGGCTCCGGTCGCGCCGACGGGTTCGGCAAGCCAGGGGGCACCGATCGAGGCAACCAGCGCCGCTGCCACCATGAGGCTGTCACCAAGACCGAGGACCGAGGCTCGAGAGTCGTCGGGGACGCTCTGCTGCAGGGCCACGGTCGCGGCGCCCTCGGCCCGCACCGACACCATTCCGGCGATGACCAGGCCCACCAGGGCCACGGGCCACCCGGAGCAGGCAACCACGCCGATCGAGCCGGCGAGGGCGAGCAGCGCACTCCGCTGACCGGTGCACAGCCGCCCGAGCAGCGGCGCAGCGACGGACGCGAAGCCAAGCACGGCCGTGGCCGTGCCGAAGCCACCCTGCCCGACGTTCCACTGCTGCGCCAACGGCAACAGCAGGATGCCGAGGCCGCCGATGACGACGTTGACCGCGACCAGGCTGGAGAGCGCGCGGGCTGCCACGGGAGTACGAGCCAGCATGTGACGCAGCGCTATCCGCTCGGCACCGGCGACTCGAGGCAGGGGCGCCGGCAGCTCGATGCGACCCACCAGCGCCACGCCGACGACGGCGAGCAGAGCGCCGATCAGCGGCGTCGCGTCGACCGGGGCGAGGATGAGCAGCCCACCGATGGCCGGGCCGACGACGAAGGCGGCGACCTCGATCGTGACGAGCAGACGGGTGGCTCGAGCCAGCGCTGCGGGGTCCGGACCGATCAGACCCGGCAGCCCGGCCGCCACCGCGGGATAGGCCGGGGTGCCGGCGACCACCGCGGCGACGGCCGCGACGAGGGCGAGCCAGAACGACCCCACGGTGATCGCGGCAGCGCACGCCACGAGGGCAAGCCCGCGGCATACCAACGAGATTCGCACGATCCGCGCTCGCTCGCGACGGTCGGCCAGCCGGCCCGCGAGCCACGACAGCACGACGTAGGGCAGCAGCCGACACGCAGCGACCAGGCCAAGGCCGAGCCCTGATGCCCCGGCGTGCTCGGCCTCGACGAGCAGCATCGGCCAGGCCACGCCCATCGCCACCGCCCCGAACCCATGAGCGGCCAGCAGTCGCGCCACCGTGCCGGTCATCGACGGGCAACGACCATGGTGGGCAACGGGTCGAAGCCGTTGAAGCCGACGGTCGAGTAGCAGGTGGTGTAGGCACCCGCCGAGAGCAGGCGCACCTCGTCGCCCTCGGCCAACCCGGCCGGCAAGAGGACCGGCGTGCGTTGGTAGAGGACGTCGGCGCTGTCGCAGGTCGGGCCGGCGAGCACCGCCAGCTCCAGCGGCCCAGCGGCATCGGTGGCGATCCGATAGCGGATCGCCTCCTCGAGCGTCTCGACGAGCCCGGTGAACACGCCGGCGTCGAGGAACACCCACCGGGTCTCCCCGCGCCAGAGGACCTCGACGACCCGGGCGACGACGACGCCGGCGTCGCCGACGATGCCGCGACCGGGCTCGCAGATCGTGCGCGGCCGACGGTCGCCGAAGCTCTCGACGAGGGCCCGCTCGATGACCCGCCCATAGCGCGCGAAGGACGGGTGTCGGCCCTCGTGCAGCGCCGGGAAGCCGCCCCCAAGGTCGAGCAGGCGCGGCTCCACACCGACCGACCGCGCTTGGGCGAAGACCGCCGCGGCGGCGGAGATCGGAGCCCGCCAGGCGCGTGGGTCGCGCTGCTGCGAGCCGACGTGGAAGCACACTCCCGCCGGGTCGAGACCGAGATCGGCGGCGAGCCGCAGCAGGTGCGCCGCCTCGCCGGTGGCGCAGCCGTACTTGCGCGACAGCGGCCAGTCCGAGCCCTGCCCCGAGGTGAGCAGCCGGACGAGCACGCCGGCTCCGGGCGCCGCGGCTGCCGTCTTGCGGGTCTCCTCGGGCGAGTCGGCCGCGAAGAGCCGCACCCCCATCCGGTATGCCGCGTCGATGTCGGCGCGGCGCTTCACCGGGTTGGAGTAGACGAGTTCCTCGGCCGGCGCTCCCGCATCGAGGGCCGCGACCACCTCGGCCGGGCTGGCGACGTCGAAGCCGGCTCCCGCGGCATACAGCGCGGAGAGCAGAGTGGGGTGTGGGTTGGCCTTGACGGCAAAGTGCATGGCCGTGTCGGGGAGCGCATCGCGCAGGGCCTGCAGCTGGGCCACGGCCAGGGCGGGATCGAGCTCGAGCCGGGGGGTGATCCCGCCGGGGTCCGGTGTTCCGTCATCGACGGCAGCAGTGCACACGAGAGTCGACACCGGGTCTCCTTCACTGGTTTCCAGGAAGGAGACGTCGGGATGGGGCGTGATACAAGCCGCGATAGCGGCGCCCGGTGGGGTCGCCGGAAGACGCTAGCTGAGCTGGGCGCCGGTGATCGCGATGCCTGAGGCGATCGCCTCCAAGCGGGTCTTCGCCGTGCCGTCAAGGCTACCGGTCTGGATCGACAGGCACGAGCCGCCGGTGTCGACCAGCAGGGTCGCGCCCCGAATCGTCTTGCCCGACAAGGTGATGGTGAACGTCACGAGGAGGGAGGCTCCGGCCGACGTGGGCAGCCGGCTGATCTTCACCTGGGTGGCTCCGCTGGTGGTGAGCGCCGAGGTCAGCGCCGCGTCCGTCGGAAGCGCGGAGGTCGGGATGCTGGTGAGCATGAGCACGGGGGTGTACGTCCGGCCGGCCGGCCCGATGAACATGCCCTTGCTCGACCTCAGCCCATTGACCAACGACTCCGGCGTCTGGTTGAGCTGCTTGGCCAGCTGCTTGAGCGGTGCGCTGTTGACATCGAAGGGGACCGTCGACGGGTCGATCTTCGACCAGCCGTCGGGGACGGGCAGCCGGACTCCAGGGACCGTATCCCAGTGGTACCCCGCTGGCGCCGGACCGGGCGGCGGGGTGTCCGACGTGGCCGGGCTGCTCGGGCTGGGTGTGCTCGGTGCCGGGCTGGGCGATCCGGTGGGCCGGCTGGTCGGCCCGTTCATCGTGGCGGTCGGTCTCCCCGCAGCCGCTGTCGGCGCGACGTTGGTCGGCTGCCCAAACGCGACGAAGGCGCAGCCTGACAGTGTCGTGGCAGCGAGCAGCGCGCTCATGGCGAGCGGGACGAGACGACCCATGCTCGTCAGACTACGGAGCCGGCTCGGCTGGCGGCTCAGCCGATCGGGTCGGCCTCAACCGGCCCACAAAAGTGTATATTACAAGTCAATGACAAGTTCGAGGTTCGCGGCCATCGCCCAGGAGCTGCGCGAGCGCATCGCGCTGGGCGAGTTCGGCGCACTCGGGGCGATCGAGTCCGAGGCCGAGCTCACTGCGCGGTATGCCGTGTCCCGGCCGACCGTGCGGCGCGCGCTGGAGCAGCTGCGCGACGAGGGTCTCGTCGACTCGCGGCACGGAGCCGGCTGGTTCGTCGTCGGCGCCGCCTTCCACCAGCCGCTCGCACTCGGCACCTTCCGGCATGCGCGCTCGGCGATCGTCGACGCGGGCAAGGATCTCGTCCGCGAGGTCGTCGACTTCGGCTTCGGGCGTCCCCCGGCTGCCATCGCCGCGGCGCTGCACGTCGTCGGCGGCGCCGAGGTGCTGCACGCGCGGTCGGTGCGCCGGGTCGACGGCGAGGGGCTCGATGTCGTGCGCGAGTGGGTGCCAGGGGCTGCCGCCGGCCGGATCAGCCGTGACGACGCCACCTCCCCTGGCATCTGGGAGTCGCTCGGGCGTCTGGGCCACCGGGTCGCGACCGTGGCGCAGACGATCACCGCCGGGCTGGCCTCGACGAGCGACGCCACCTTGCTCGGCACACCCGACGGAGTGCCGTTGCTGTTGGTGCGTCGAGTCGCCAAGGACGCGAGCGGCATACCGCTGGCATTGTCCGACCACCGCTATCTGGCAAGCCGATTCGCCCTCGAGGTGGAGTTCAACTCGGGGCCGTCCGTCGTCTCCCCCGAGCCCCCCGGCCTGCGGGCCGTGTCCATCAGCCTGTCCAACAAGGAGAGTGAGCAGTCAGCATGAAGGTCCTCGTCACCGGCGGCGCCGGGTTCATCGGCTCCAACTTCGTCCTGCGCGTCCGCGAGACCCGCCCCGACTGGCAGATCACGGTCGTCGACGCGATGACGTATGCCGCGAATCGGGACTCGCTCGCCCCGGTGCTCGACGACATCACGCTCGTCGAGGGCTCGATCGCCGACGCCGAGCTCGTCGACCGGCTGGTGGCCGACTGCGACATCGTCGTGCACTTCGCGGCCGAGTCGCACAACGACAACTCGCTCGATGACCCGTGGCCGTTCATGGAGTCGAACATCATCGGCACCTACCGGCTGCTTGAAGCAGTTCGCAAGCACGACAAGCGGATTCACCACATCTCGACCGACGAGGTCTACGGCGACCTCGAGCTCGATGACCCCAACCGCTTCTCCGAGACGACGCCGGTCAACCCGTCGTCCCCGTATTCCGCCAGCAAGGCGAGCGCGGATCTGTTGGTGCGCGCGTGGATCCGCTCGTTCAAGATCAAGGCGACCCTGTCCAACTGCTCGAACAACTACGGCCCGCGCCAGCACGTCGAGAAGTTCATCCCGCGCCAGATCACCGGCATCCTCGACGGGGTCAAGCCCAAGCTCTACGGCGCCGGCGCCAACGTCCGCGACTGGATCCACGTCGATGACCACAACGACGCGGTCGTCGCGATCATCGAGAAGGGCCGGCTCGGCGAGACCTACCTCATCGGCGCCGACGGCGAGCAGAACAACCGGCAAATCATCGCGCTGTTGCTCGAGCTGATGGGCAAGCCGGCCGACTGGTTCGAGCACGTCAACGACCGCCCGGGCCACGACCTGCGCTATGCGATCGACTCGACGAAGCTGCGCGAGGAGACCGGATGGCGGCCGCAGTACCAGGACATCCGGGCCGGGTTGCAGCAAACCATCGACTGGTATGCCGCGAACCGGGCGTGGTGGGAGGCGGCGCGGGAGCGCAGCGAGCAGGTCTACGCCCGGCTCGGCCGCTGACGATCGAGCGCTAGCGGCGGGGGGCGCGAGGCACGAGCGCACCCCGCCCAAGTGATGAGGAAGCGGCCGAGTCCAACCCGCCGCTGACGATCGAGCGCTAGCGGCGGGGGGCGCGAGGCACGAGCGCACCCCGCCCAAGCGATCCCTGACGACTCGGCCAGTCGCCAATCGACGAGATAGTCGCCTATCGCCGACTGGATCGGCAACGGCCGAATGGGCCAGTTGCCAATCGACGAGATAGTCGCCTATCGCCGACTGAATCGGCAACGGCCGACTGGGCCAGTCGCCAATCGCCGGTCCAGTCGCCGATCGCCGGCCCATTCGCCAATCGACGAGTCAGTCGCAGATCGCCACCAGCAGACCCGTGCGTAGCCGGTTCAGGAGAGCAGCGGCGGCACGGCGGCGACGGCCTCCTCGTGATCGAGGCCGGACAGCTCGAGCAGGTCGACGACGAGCGAGCGCAGCTGAGCCAGCAGCACCGTCGTGTGATAGGCCCCGGGCGCGAGCTGCGCCGAGGCCTCCCCCGCAGCCGCGAACCCCGGCCGGGCGAACTCCGCCGACCGGTTCTCGGCCCAGGCTCGGGCGAGGACGTCGACCGCGTCGGCGAGCTGCCGGATCAGCGCGACATAGCCCTCGGGGATCTCCACCCCGTGATGGGCCGCGATGCTCACCCTCCGCACGAGCACCCGGGTGCTGCGCAGCGCCCGGTCCAACGGCTCGACGACCGAGGCGATGGTCCGCACGCTGCCGGCGTCGCTGCGCGAGAAGGGGCTGGACCGGATCACCGACATCCCCTCGTCAGCCGCCGCCTGCAGCTCGCGGATCAGCCCGTCGGTGTCGCGGGCCCGGGACAGCACCCCGACGGCTCGCTCGACATCGCCGTCCACCGCGCTGTGCGCCGCATCGCGCAGCAGCTCGGCGATGGTGCGGGCGACCTTGGCCGCCTCGACCCGTGGTCGGCGCAGGGGCGCCCGGGGTGCGACGGCCGCGAAGACCAACGCGACCCCGCCCCCGATCACCGCATCGAGCCACCGGCCGACCGCCTGGCCCGCGCCCGGCACGAGCACGGTGACGACGATCGACTGCACCGCTGACTGCATGACCAGCAGCTGCCCGGCGTCGAGCAGCAGCGCAATGCTCATCGCGACGAAGACGACGAGAGCAACCTGCCAGGCCCCCGAGCCGGCGACCCGGACGAACACCTCGGCGATCGCCACCCCGAGCGCCACCCCGATGGTCACCTCGGCGACCCGACGCAGCCGCTGCCCGTAGGTCATGCCGAGGCAGATGACGGCGACGATGGGGGCGAAGAACGGGATGGGGTGGCGCAGCAGGTCAGCGGCAATCCACCACGCGGTTCCGGCCGCGAGGGCGCACTGCACGACGTGGACCGACTTGCTCGCGAGTCGTTCGCGTCGTTCGCGGACCGAGATCCGGCCCCGCGCCCAGGCGCGTTCCAAGAGTGCGTCGACCCGCCGGTCGGCGAAGGAGGAGATCACCCCTCCATCGTCGCGCACCGCGATCCGGTATGCCGCCTGTCATGCCCGGGCGCGCGGCATCCGGATGCGATCGTGGTGCGGCTCAGCCGAGCTCGGGGAACCAGAGGGCGATCTCGCGGACCGCCGACTCGGGCGAGTCGGAGCCGTGGACGACGTTCTCGGTCGTGCCCATCCCCCAGTCGCGGCCGAGGTCGCCCCGGATCGAGCCGGGCGGAGCCTTCGTCGGGTCGGTCGCGCCGGCGAGCGAGCGGAAGCCGGCGACGCACTGCTCGCCCTCGATGACGACCGCGGTCACCGGACCGGAGGACATGAAGCCGACGAGCGTGTCGTAGAACGGCTTGCCGACGTGCTCGGCGTAGTGCTGCGCGAGCAGCTCCGGCTCGGGGGTGCGGATCCGCAGGGCCACGAGCCGATAGCCCTTGGCCTCGATCCGCCGCAGCACCTCACCGGTGAGACCCCGCCGGAAGCCGTCGGGCTTGACCAGGACCAACGATCGCTCCGTCACGAGCGCCAGCCTAGTGCGCAGCGCCTCCGGCAGACCCGGTTGGCCTCGCGGAGCCTGCGGCCTGCTGCCGGTCGATCCGCACGCCCTGCACCATGCAGGCGACCCACAGACCCCCGAAGATGAGCCCGACGATCGCCATCATCGGCACGACGGCGGCGCTGGCGAAGGTTGTGAGCTGGATGAGCCAGCCGAGCGTCACCCCGATCGGGCTGCGCATCAGCCCGGCCGTCACGAGGCACAGGACGGCCAGCGCCGAGCCGACGACGAGGTATGCCGCGGCCGCGCCGCCGCCCTCGGCGACCTGGAGCCCACGGGCCACCAGGGCGCCGAAGAACACGATGACCGACTGGCCGACGAGGACGGCGGCCAGCATCCGGAAGGTGAACTTGCCGGTCCGACCGTAGAAGACGAGATCGCGCGCCCATCCCCCGGTCATGAGTCGGTCACCCCGAGCAGCGCACGCACGTCGGCGGCGGTGACGACCGACCCGGTCGCGATGACGCCGCCGCCGAGGCCGTCCTGCTCGGCGAGGGTGACCGCCTCCTCGATCGCGTCCGGCAGCGCCGGCACGACGGAGACCCGATCGGGCCCGAAGATCTCCGCAGCGAGCTCCCCGAGCTCGGCCGGGTTCAGCGACCGAGGCGAGGAGTTGCGGGTGACGACGACGTGGTCGAGCACGGGCTCGAGGATCTCGAGCATCTCCCCCGCGTCCTTGTCGCCGAAGATCGCGACCAGCCCGACCAGCCGGGCGAAGGTGAAGGCGTCGCCGAGCGCGACGGCGAGCGCGGTCATCCCGTGCGGGTTGTGCGCGGCGTCGACGAGGATCGTCGGCGATCGTCGGACCACCTCGAGCCGGCCCGGCGACGTGGCGGCAGCGAGCCCGGCGCGGACGACCTCGGGGTCCAGGCGCCGCTCACCGCCGAAGAACGCCTCGACCGCCGCGAGGGCGAGGGCGGCGTTGTCGGCCTGGTGCGCGCCGTGCAGCGGCAGGAACAGCTCGTCGTAGTCCCCGGCGATGCCGCGCAGGTCCAGGGCCTGGCCGCCAACCGCGATGTCGCGCGAGCGGATCCCGAAGTCGGTGCCACCGGCATACAGACGGGCGCCCACCTGCTCGGCCCG
>Ga0209607_1002300_pt1 | contig 15329 bp, 8 predicted proteins | sample AD_UKC117_MetaG_FD_184413 | JGI IMG/M metagenome (GOLD analysis project Ga0209607, IMG submission 184413) | Active sludge microbial communities of municipal wastewater-treating anaerobic digesters from Hong Kong - AD_UKC117_MetaG (SPAdes)... | ecosystem: Engineered > Bioreactor > Anaerobic >... | reverse complement strand
GCGTCAAATTTATCGCACGAGTTAGCGTTGACGGTAAAGACTGGACAGAGGCAGGCACACATACACTCCTGCAGAAGAACGGCAGAATAGGTGTATCCGCTAATTCTGGTGGAGGTATTGAAAATGCCGCTGAATTCGACGACTTCGTGGTGAAAGGGACGAAGTAGTCTGATGAAATCGGCTGATCCACGCCAGGTTCAGCCGGACCTCGCAGTAGAGATTAGCCTTGTCGCTTTGCAGATCAATGAAGGCTGCAATAGCAGGGACTTGGCTTGTCGCGCGCGCAGGCAGGGTTAAAGCCCAGTCTACCGATCTTGCTATCATCTTAAAGCTAGAACGCAAGCAGGTGACCCGATAACTAAATCCAGTACGTCGAAACAATGGCCAGGATCACTCAACAGGAAATAGCCTATTCTTTTGAAGATCGGCGCTTGTTAGCGATCCCATTGAGGAGGCTCAAACCATGTTGATCGGCGTACCCAAAGAAATCAAAGTCCATGAATACCGCGTCGGCCTGACCCCGGACAGCGTGCGCGAGTTTGTTTCCCACAGTCACCGCGTGCTGGTGGAAACCAACGCCGGGATCGGCATCGGCAGTTCAGACGATGACTATCAAGCCGCAGGCGCTGACATCGCGCCCACGGCTTCGGATATCTTTGCCAAAGCCGACATGATCGTGAAGGTCAAGGAACCACAAGCAGTCGAGCGCCAGATGTTGCGTCCCGGCCAGATCCTATTCACCTATCTGCATCTCGCCCCCGATCCGGATCAGACGCGCGATCTGGTCAACAGCGGCGCAATCTGCATCGCTTACGAAACCGTGACCGATGGCCAAGGCGGACTGCCGCTGCTGGCGCCGATGTCTCAGGTCGCGGGTCGGCTGTCAATTCAGGCCGGCGCGGTGGCGCTGGAACGGGCCAAGGGTGGGCGCGGCATCCTGCTGGGCGGTGTCCCTGGCGTGGCGCCGGCCAAGGTGGTGGTCATCGGCGGCGGCGTGGTCGGTGAAAACGCCATCTACATGGCGCTGGGCATGGCCGCTGATGTGACTGTCCTCGACCGAAATGTCGGCGTGCTGGCGCGCTTGGCGCGCCGCTTCGGCGCGGCGCTCAAAACCGTATATTCCACCCAGGCGGCGCTGGAAGAGTATGTGCTGCAAGCCGATTTGGTCGTCGGCGGCGTTCTGGTCGCTGGCGCGGAAGCGCCCAAACTAGTGACTCGCGATCTGGTGCGGCGGATGAAACCCGGTACGGTGTTGGTGGACGTTGCTATCGATCAGGGAGGGTGCTTCGAAACTTCACATCCTACCACTCATGCCGAGCCGACCTATGTGGTCGACGGAGTCGTGCATTACTGCGTCGCCAACATGCCAGGAGCGGTGCCCAACACATCGACTTACGCCCTCAACAACGTCACCCTGCCCTACGCCTTGGCGCTGGCTGACAAGGGCTATAAAAAGGCGTTGCTGGATAATCCCAATTTCCTGGAAGGTCTCAATGTCTGTCAGGGCAAGGTTACCTATAAGGCGGTTGCCGACGAACTCGGCTATGAGTACGTGGATCCGCGCGTTGCGCTCGCTGGTTGAACCCATCCTGATGCTATTGCGGCTTCGGCATGGCTTCAAGAAACATAGACCTCAATCCAGATGCTGGAAGAGAAGGAGATTTTTTAATGAATAGACTTGTTCATCAATAAGCATGATCTAACTCATTCAACAATAAATGAATTTTTGAGGTTCCAGAGACTAGCAACGGCAAAAATAAAGTCATCGGCTAATTGTGTCAGATGGTTTCTCAAACAGATTGTCAGTATGCGAAAAGCTTTCATCCCGCCGATCGCATGCTCGACAAGAACACGAACCCGGCCGATTTGACGATTTTCTCGCTTTTGTCGGCGTGTTAATCAAGAATCCGGATTCTTTTTCTATTTTCGTGGTTTTTTATGAGGAATGTGGATATGTTGAGCCGACGAATAATCTTTTTGTATGCCTTGATAGCCGAGATCAACTGAGGCTTCTGTGGATTCAAATCAATCTATTTCCGGATTTAATTCTTCTTTTAAGAGGTTCTTCGAGGGTTCTTTTGGAATTCGGCTTATCTGGGCGGTTCAGTCCCCAAGCTCGCTGAAATTGACCATACCGCTTTCCAGATTAATAGATTGGTGAGGCAGCCTCTTCCCAATCCGCCTAGCTCCACAAAAACCCTCGAAGAACCAATCTGAAAAGATCATTTCGTTAAGGCGCTAAGTATAAACCTGTCGTGAGGTATGGACAGAAAGTTGCAGATCCTGAACGATCCAGAACAGCCAGACTGCCAAAGGCGACCGTCGTCACAGTCGCGCGAGGTGATGCGGCTTTTTTCGGCTCAATCGATATAACCAAGAGTAATCGCTATGGCCTTCAGTAATAAAGCCCCATCGTTTTGGCTCATCAGCCTGATCTTCATGGCTGCTCTTTCCATCCTGCCTGCCACCGGGCGGGCAGCGGCGCCCGTTTACACGGATAGTCTGGCGTCAGGTTGGGAAGACTGGTCGTGGGGAGAGTTCACTCGCAACTTCACGAATCCAACCCCCACACATAGTGGCAACGCTTCGATTGCGGTCACCTATACCTCAGGTTGGAGCGGACTGCTATTAGGTCAAACCGCATCCATCGACATTATCGGCCTTGACACGCTGCGGTTCTGGGCGCATGGCGGGACCAGCGGCGGTCAGCCTGTCGATATCATGGTGTGCATTGCCCCCCAAACCTGTATGCAGTATGGCCAGATCGCGTTGCAGGCCAACACCTGGACCCAAGTGGACGTGCCAGTAACAGAACTCGGCAACAAGGTTTGGTCCATCACCTGGTTCAACAACAGCGACCACGCCCAGCCTACGTTTTATCTGGATGACATCGCGTTCGTTGCCTCGGGTACGCTGCCACCACTTCCCATGAGCGGCCCCGAGTTGAGTGTGGATGTCAGCACTGATCGGCATTCCATCAGCCCGTATATTTATGGGATGAATTATGGGGTGAGTTTTACCGATGGATCGCTTGAGGCGCTGGCGGCTGAATTGCGCCTGCCGGTGCGGCGCTGGGGCGGCAATTCGGCTACCCGCTATAATTGGCAGAACGACACGCACAATACCGGTAGCGACTGGTATTTCGAAAATATCAGAGAGGACAATTCCAACCCCGGTGCTCTACCCAATGGGTCGGCAGCCGATCGTTTTATCGAACAAGACCGCCGAACGCAAAGCAAAACGCTGATGACGGCGCCGCTTATTGGCTGGACGCCCAAACGAAGGCTGGAAGATCATCCGTATGATTGCGGTTTCAGCACTGACAAGTACGGCGCCCAGCAGAGTACCGATCCATGGGATTCCAAATGTGGTAATGGCATTGGTACTAACGGTGTACCGATAACCGGCAATGATTCCCACGACACCAGTAGCGAAGTCACCCCCGATTTTGTCACCGAGTGGGTTCAGCACCTGATCGACCGTTATGGAACCGCCGACCAAGGCGGGGTGTTGTTCTATAACCTGGATAACGAACCGATGCTGTGGAACACCGCGCACCGCGATGTGCATCCACAGCCGGTCTCCTATGACGAAATCTGGAATCTTACCCGTACTTATGCGGCGGCGATCAAGGCGACAGACCCCGGAGCTAAAACGCTCGGTCCGGTTGTGTGGGGCTGGATGGCGTACTTCTGGTCGGCCTTGGATGGGGTATCGAACAACAGCGATCGGTTGGCGCATGGCGATACCCCCTTCCTGGAGTGGTATCTACAACAAATGCGCGCCTATGAGCAGCAACAGGGGGTGCGGATTCTGGATTACCTTGATGTGCATTTTTATCCACAGGCCAATGGGGTTTACAGTACGAGCGCGGGTGATGGCAACACCCAGGCCCTTCGTCTGCGCTCCACGCGGTCGTTGTGGGATCCCACTTACACGGATGAGAGCTGGATCGGCCAACCGGTCTACCTGATTCCCCGCTTGCGCGAATGGGTCGCCAACTATTATCCGGGTACCCAGCTCGCCATCAGCGAGTACAACTGGGGAGCGCCAGGCTTCCTGAACGGCGCCTTGGCGCAAGCAGACATTCTGGGAATCTTTGGCCGTGAAAGGGTTGACCTGGCTACCTTGTGGGGTCCGCCAGAGTCCTCCCAGCCCGGCGCTATGGCGTTTCGGATGTACCGCAACTACGATGGCGTCGGCGGCATGTTTGGCAATGTCAGTGTGCATGCGGCCAGCACCAACCAGGATCAACTGGCGATCTACGCCGCCGAACAGGGTCCGACGTTGACGCTGATGATCATCAACAAGACGAAGGACGCGCTGATCAGCACGATCACGTTATCCGGATTCAACGCTGCCGCCGCGACCGGGAAGGTCTACCGCTATAGCGTCGCCAACCTGAACGCCATCGTTCGGGAAGCCGATCAAGTGGTGAGTGGAGCGGGATTCACGACTACTTTCCCTGCGTCCTCAATCACCCTTATCGCCGTCGCCGATTTCGCCGCCGCCGCCACTACACTGATCACCCACTACTACGTCTCCATTCTCGAACGGGAACCGGAACCGGACGGACTGGCGTTCTGGCAGGCACTGATAGCTGATACAGAGGCCCGGGGCGAGGATGTCAAGGATGTTTTTCGACGGATGGCGGACTTTTTCTTCAACAGCTCGGAATACGTTGCTCGGAACACGACCGATCGTCAGTTCATTACCAACTTGTATCTGACCTTCTTCCAGCGCGAGCCGGATGAGGAGGGACTGGCGTTCTGGCTGGATCGCCTGGCCCAAGGTGATCCTCGTAATGGCGTGATGACCTTCTTCCTGTATTCGCAGGAATTCCTGGACTTCATGCTCAAACTGGGATTCTGAGAGGCTGTAATAAAAATAAGTTGTTTATTTTATTGTTATAAATTTTAAAAAATTCATCAAAAAGGCTAAAATTTATTGGCTCTTCGAGGATTCTTGTGGAGTCGGCCAATTCGGGAGCGGTTCGCGGATCCAACCCTTTGATCTTGCAAAGGCAAGCCACGGCTTGGCGTACTGATCTTGGCCCAAAGGCCCACATTCCACAGAAACTCTCGAAGAGCCAAAGAGGTTCTTCGATACTGATTGTGGAATCAATGCTGCGATCTCCTGGACCACATACGGTCGATACCCCTTGAACCGCGCACTGGCGGGAACCCCGGTCAAGGGGACATTCTAGGTTTCGTTAATTACACAATTAAATCAATGCATTACAGCATAAAATTTTTGATAGCCTTTAGAAGCATAAGCTAGAGGCTTACCCGCAGAGAATGAGCATGTACTCGGACGGATTGCTTTAACTACCACCGCTGCTTATGATGCGCTGCATCATTATCTGTTCCGGCGATGGCCGCGGAACAGGCCGGGATTTGAAGAACAACAAGCCTGGAGATAGCGCGATGTCCGCAAGTGAACACAAAAGCCGTGCGTCGGCGTTGGTGGTCGGCGCCATTGGGGTCGTCTTCGGGGACATCGGCACCAGTCCCCTCTATGCCTTGAAGGAAACCTTCGCCGGGCATCACCCGATTGCGGTGGAACCGGCCAGCGTTCTGGGCGTGTTGTCACTGATCTTTTGGACCATTATGGCCCTGGTTACGCTGAAGTATGTGGCCATCATCATGCGCGCCGATAACCACGGCGAAGGCGGCAGCCTAGCCCTGCTGGCCCGCGTCACGGAGTTGACGAAGAACTCGCGCGCGACCTGGTTTGTCACCATGCTCGGCATCTTCGCCGCCGCGCTGTTCTATGGCGACAGCATGATCACGCCAGCCATTTCCGTGCTCAGCGCCGTCGAGGGGCTGGAGGTGGTCGCGCCGCAATTCAAGGAGTATGTGCTGCCGGTCACCGCGCTGATTCTGACCGGTCTGTTCTGGATTCAGCGCTATGGCACCGGCGCAGTCGGGCGCTTCTTTGGTCCAATCATGTGCGCCTGGTTCGGCGTGCTGGCGATCCTGGGCCTGATCCATATCTGGGAAGCGCCAGCGGTGCTTGCCGCGCTCAATCCGATCCATGCGTTCGAGTTTTTGGTCCGGCACCCCTGGATCAGCTTCCTCGCGCTGGGAGCGATCGTGCTGGCGGTGACCGGCGGCGAAGCGCTGTACACCGATATGGGGCACTTCGGTAAATTTCCGATTCGCGTCGCCTGGTTTGGCTTTGTGCTGCCGGCGCTGGTGCTGAACTACTACGGGCAGGGCGCCCTGTTGCTCAAGGATCCTGCCGCTATCCAGAATCCGTTCTACCTGCTGGCCCCCGGCTGGGCGCTGGTTCCGATGGTGTTGTTGGCCACGGCAGCGACAGTGATCGCCTCGCAGGCGGTGATCTCCGGCGCGTTTTCGGTAGCGCGGCAAGCCATTCAGCTGGGCTATCTGCCCCGGATGAAAATTGTCCACACCTCCCATCAAGAGGCCGGCCAGATTTACGTCCCGTTCACCAACTGGACGCTCTATCTGGCTGTGATGGCACTGGTGTTCGGCTTTCAATCCTCCAGCAATCTAGCGGCGGCCTATGGCATCGCCGTGACTGGTACGATGATGATCGACACCATTTTGGTTGCGTTTGTCGTGTTTCTCGCCTGGCGTTGGAATCCGTGGCTGGCCGCGCCCCTGCTCGGCGCGCTGTTGCTGATCGATTTTGCCTTTTTCTCCGCAAACGCCATTAAACTGTTGCAGGGCGGCTGGTTCCCCGTCGTTGTCGCGCTGGCGTCTTTCACCACGCTGACCACCTGGCGGCGGGGCCGGCAACTGCTGTTCCAGGAGATGGGCAATCTGACTATGCCTCTTGATCAGTTCATTCGGTCCATCCAAAAGGCGGCGCTGCAACGAGTCAACAGCAATGCCGTTTATCTGACCAGCCGTCCGGAAGGCGTGCCTTCAGCACTGTTACACAATATCAAGCACAACGAAGTGCTGCATGCCCGCAACATCCTGGTCACAGTCATGACCGCTGAAGCGCCCTATATCGCCGATGCCGACCGGCTCGAGGTCATCGATCTAGGTCACAGCTTTTACCGGGTGCTGGTGCGTTATGGTTTCATGGACCAGCCGGACATTCCTAAGGCGCTGGAAATATGCGGGAAGAAGGGACTTGCGTTCGATCTCAACAAGACCTCGTTCTTCCTCAGCCGGGAAGTGGTGGTGCCCAAGCTGACGCCGCCGATGATGTTGTGGCGCGAATTGTTTTTCATCTGGATGCTGCGTAATGCGCAAAGCGCGACCGACTTCTTCCGCATTCCCACCAACCGCGTGGTTGAACTGGGTACGCTGGTTGAGATTTAATACCGTTTCTCAATAGATTTTATGATTCAGAAGGGTAGGGCTGGTTAGGGCGCCAGCCCGTAACAAGCCGATTCAGCTGTAATTTCGTCGGGTTACGCTTCGCTAACCCGCCCTACGCGGGAAATATAAAACCTACTGAGAATTTGTATTATTTTTGAGAAACACTGCTCGTCCCCGCTTGCGCAACGGTGCGGCGCCGGCCTGATACGTCTTTTCGTCAATGAAGACCCAGAGTAACTGGACGTGCGGCGAGCGCGGCGAGCGTGGGGTAGGGGCAAAACCATCGGTGAAAATAATCACTCCGTCATAGCCGGGATGCGCGTCGACATAATCGATCACCGCGTTGAAATTGGTGCCGCCGCGTCCTGTGACTATGATCTCTCGACGCGCCTGCTTGAGCTTCAGGGCTTCGCCGTGGACCTCGGTATCGAAGGCAATCGCATCGATGCTGTCGATGCCGTACTGGAAAAAGCAGTTGACCAGCGAAAAGCCGAGCTGAATGTCCTCGTTGCTCATCGACCCGCTGACATCCACCGCCGCCAGCAGCCGGGTGGTGAAATCGTAGCGGCTGCCCATGTACTGAAATCCGTAACGCCGGCTGGGTTTCATTCGGGTTAAACGCCGTCGCCGCGACAAGATTGAGCGATGGAACAGACGCAGGATACTGCGATAATCCAGCCGTGGCTGGCGATTAGCCAGCACTCGCAGGCGGATCGCGCCCGGCAGCGTTCCCCAGCTCCGATTCAATTCCGCGTCGGTGACCCGCTCATCAATGCGGTCGCTGAACAGGTCGTCCTCGTCCCACTCCTGGGTGTTTTCCAGACCCACGCGGGGCGAATGGACGTAGTCGTCAAGCTGATCGGGCGCTGACCCTTCACCCCCGTCCTGTCGAGTCGGGGACGAAGGGCCCGCCCCTGCCGCAGGGAAAGATACCTGAGCCGAGGATGCCTGTTCCAGCAGGCGATGGTGATAGAACTCGTAGAATTGTTGGTCGTAATCGTGGTGACCGAAGACCTCCACCGCCTGGGGTAACGGCAACGGCAACGTTCCCAAATGTTCGCGCAGGGTCAGGTTGCTAGCCTGCCAGGCGATTTGCGGGGGCAACAGCCGGCGCGAATAGGGATGCTTCAACAGGATGCGCACTGCCTCACAGCGCATCACTGCTTCCAGTTCCGCTGGCGACAGGCTGTCGATAAACGCCGGGTTGTAGGCGATCACGCCCGACCCGACCCAGATCGTCGCGACTGGGGCGCTGGTCACGCGATGATCGTTCCACAGGCTGAACAGCAACGGTTCGGTCAGGAACCAGCGTTCCAGAATCCGCCCGATGCGTTCACGTGCCAGAGGCGCAGCGGCCATGCGCTCACCCCTTGATCCCAGCAATGTAATCGGTGAGCAACGTCAAAATCTCCACCGATCCCGAACAGAGCGCCATGGCGCGCTCGAATTTGGGGTTTTCCAGCAGCGAAGCGAAGTGCGCCAAGGCCTCGTTATGCCGGGCGGATTTGAGCATTTTCAGATAGGCCAGCAAGTTGCTCAACAGGGTTTTAGCATCTGGAACCGGCGGCTGGAGGCCGTGCAGCCAGAGTAGGAGACGCTCGTTGAGCTGAATCAGTTCGTGCAAGGCGAGTTTCTTCACTTGCGCCTGATGCTCGCGCCAACGCCGCAGCACCTGTTCCGAGGTCACCTGCTGGGTGGCGTCGAGATACTGCTGAAACGCGACCGCTGCTGCCGTGCCGACCATGCCGGCGATAGCCTTGATGTGCAGCCCGTCCAGCGCCACATGGGGCTGGATGAATTCGGCGACCCGCACCCAGGCGCGCCGATCCGGCGTTTTGGCCAAATCGGAAAAGCCCGCCAGATCCTCGGTGGTGCGCGCCCCGTCCAGATGAAACGACTGCTCGTGGATGAAATCGATCACCCGGCTATCTAGATCCTTCGCCCTGGCCCACAGCAGCCAGTCCTCAACGGTCGGAGCGAATTCGTAAAGGTTGAAGCGCGATACCAGAGCCGGGTCGAGCTCGGTCAACTGATATTCATCACCGTGGTTGATCGCGGCAACCACCCGACTGCCCGGCGGCAGGGATTTGCCGGCCAGTCGCCGGTTCAGCGCCAGGTCGTAAACCGCCTGGAGGATTTCGGGCCGCGCCCGGTTGAGTTCATCCAGAAACAGGACAATCGGCTCCTGACTAAGCGGCCACCAGTACGGCGGCAGAAACACCGAATGCCCGGTCTGTTCATCCTTGTGCATCAGGCCGATCAGATCGCCGGGGTCGCTCATCTGGCCTAGGAAGAAGCACTCGACCGGCAAACCCTGCTGCGCGTAAACGTCGCGGATCAGTTCGGATTTACCAATGCCGTGCTTACCGACCACCATGATGTTCTGGCGCGCCGGGGTCATTTTCAGAACCGCGACCAGTTCGTGGGCATCGAGACGAATCGCCAAAATTCCCCCTGCCTCTTTCAAAGAGAAACTGAATGGTTACGAAGATATCGAATCGACCTCGGGAGGTAGATCGGGTTCGATCCAGGAACCGGATCTATACCCGCATTGATGGGTCTTGAAGCGGATCCGACGCTGATGCAACGCCCGCAGGTTGACGATCATCTCGCGCAGTTGCGGCAGGGCATTCTCGAATTCGGTGAAGGGTACTGAGAGAGTAAGCTGATTGTTTTCGTCCAGCCGCACCTCGATCCTGATCAGGCGCGCTGAGGTGGCAATGCGGAAGGCGAACCGTTCCTCGTTAGCGATTTGTCGCACCTGCGCCTGGATCGCCTGGGTTTGCAAGTTGCGCACCTTGCTGGCTTTTCGTTGCTTGAAGGCGCGTTGCCGCAACCCGTCCAGGAACACCTTGAGCAATGCGCGCAGGGCCTCCGGACTGGCCAGATAGCGCAGCTCGTCCATCTTCAGCAGTGGATAGTAGTAGCCGTGCTCGCCAACCCGTTCGGGGGCGATGGCGACCTGATGACTTCCATCGCTCGCGTCGACCCAGTACAGGGGGACCACGACCGAGCGCCCCCAGTCGTAATAATACGAACGGCCATAGTTGTTATGGGGTTCGGACTCAATGGAAAGATGAATACAGCCGATCAACCGCGCGGGGATCTTCGCGGAGCAGTCGTCAGGGATGATCCATGTCGGTGATGAGCGCTCCTGATACGGCTCGAATCGCGGCGGGGGCGTCGTCAAATCGACCAGCAAGGGCTGGATCGCTTGCTCGGCCCATTCGCTCGGCGCGATGTCACGGACTACCCAGCCCGGCGTCTCTTGCGAATGTTGCTTGGCGATCTTTCTGCAGGTGTTTGGATGCATGGCGCACTGCATTATGATTCATAAAAATTACAAAAACTCCCCTTTATGTAAATGAAAACCCGCTAAAACTGTTCGGCTATAATAGCAGCCAAATAATCAATCCACCGTTGGTTGAGTCGAACGCCGGCGGTGGGATTTTCGTTCCACCGCCGGTTCCCGATGACTGGAACCTCTTTCGGCTTTAGGCTTTCCTGGTCGCTTCCGCTCAGGTTCGGCACCATCCAGGCGGCGGATGTTCAACATTTGTTGTCGCACCCGCACCCGCTTGAGGTGCTGGAAAATCTCCGGGGGCATCCCATCGGGGAGATCCACCGTGCTGTAGTCATTATGAATCTCGATACGCCCGATGTAGCGTCCCTCAATACCCGCCTCGTTCGCAATGGCGCCCATGATGTTCTGCGGCGTGGCCCCATGTTCGCGGCCTACATCAATCCGGTAGCGAATCTTGTCGAAATCAGCGGCATCCCGCGCAGATCGTTCGCCCCGGCTTGAACGCCCTTCACGGGTGGCCCGCCCCGGCGGTCTCGCGCGCTCCTTCTCCGCATCTTTGGGAATCGCGTCCTCGAACTGGAACGGGCGGTCGCGTTGCGCCAAGTAGGTCAGCGCCGAAGCAATATCATAGGCGCTCATTTCCTGTTCCCGTTCGATTTCGGTGATCAGTTCCTGGAAAAAACCGAGATCTTGGCTATTAAAGACTTCGCCAACCTGCTGCTTGAACTGAGCCAGCCGGTGGCCGGTAATCGCCTCGGGCGTCGGCAACGGCATGCGTTCAATCGGTTGCCGGGTGGCTTTTTCAATCGCGCGCAACAAACGTAGTTCGCGAGGCGCAATAAAAAGAATCGCATCGCCCGCTCGTCCCGCCCGTCCGGTGCGACCAATACGATGGATATAGGCTTCGGTATCGTAGGGAATGTCGTAATTAATCACGTGACTGATACGTTGTACATCCAGCCCGCGTGCTGCGACGTCGGTGGCGACGACAATGTCGAGACTGCCACCGCGCAATTGTTCGATAGTTTTTTCGCGCAGAGCCTGGGTCATGTCGCCATGCAGGGCGGCGCTCGGATAACCACGCGCTTCCAGGCGTTCCGCCAGCTCAGTAGCAGCAATCTTGGTGCGCACGAAAATCAGAATCGCATCGGCGTCTTCGACTTCCAGAACCCGGGTCAGGGCATCAAGCTTGTGTTGAGCGCCGACCTGACAATAACGCTGCCGAACCGTGGCGACTGTGGCGGTGCGGGTTTCGATCTTGACTTCATGGGGATCGCGCAAATGACGGTGCGCGACCCGGCGGATGGGTTCGGGCATGGTGGCCGAGAACAGCGCGACCTGCTTTTCCGCTGGCGTTTGTTCGAGAATCCAGTCCACATCGTCGATGAAACCCATGCGTAGCATTTCATCAGCCTCATCCAATACAACGGTGCGCAGCGCCGCCAGGGACAGAGTTTCCCGGCGCAGATGATCCATGACCCGGCCCGGCGTGCCGACGACAACATGTACGCCACGGCGCAGGTGACGGAGTTGCAGACTCATGCTTTGGCCGCCATAAATCGGCAGCACATGAAATCCAGGGATATGGCGAGCATAGCCCTGGAAAGCTTCCGCGACCTGGATGGCCAATTCACGAGTCGGCGTTAGCACCAGCGCCTGCGGCTCCCGGCTGCTTAAACTCAACTTTTCCAGGATGGGCAGGGCGAACGCCGCGGTCTTGCCGGTGCCGGTCTGGGCCTGGCCCAGCACATCGCAACCGTCCAGCATGGGGGGAATGGTTGCGGCCTGAATGGGTGAGGGCGCCTCGTAACCCAGTTCCTTGAGGGTTTCCAACAGAGGAGGGGACAGCACGAGCTGTTCAAAACGTTCAATGAGAGATGACATGCAGCGTATTACCTGAATGAAAAAATCGGCGGCGCATCAAAACCAGCCGGCCTGAACGAAACTGAGGAATGGTACAACTTTTTCGATGGCGCTGTGAGGCGGGTTTTAGTCAGCCCAATTGGAGATTCAACCCGAACAAACCACAATCCGGTGGCGGCGGCGGAATTTGTTGATGATGTGCCAGCGCCAAAGCAGATGGGCAATGATAAAGGTCAGGGTGCTGGCGATCACCGCCGTGGTCATTGAACCGACAAGCAACGGCCAGCCGATATCGCCTGCCCTGCGCAGCAACCATGCCAGCGTAGGTTCAAAAGTCCAGTCCAGCGGTGGCCGACCCAGCAACCAGGCGCCAAACTGGTAACAAGCGAACATAACCGGTGGAATCGTCAGCGGATTAGTGATCCATACCATGGCCACCGCCACCGGCAGATTGAAGCGCATCAACGCAGCGGCAGTGGCGGCCAGCAACATTTGCCAGGGAACCGGAACGAACGCGAAAAACATACCGGCGGTTAATCCGCGCACGGTCGAGCGGCGACTAAAATGCCAAAGACGGGGATCGTGCAACAGGTCACCGAGGAAGCGCAAATTCCTGTGTGTGCGCAACTGATGGCAATCCGGTAAATAACGCTGTAGAAACGGCTTCATGGCGACGCTCGACCAGGAATTGGCGGAAATGCGGCTAATAGGACTATGAACTCATCTGAAAATTCAGATGATGACCTCTGAAGATTAAACTGGTCTGCTCAGTATAGCCAATGTCGTCAAAGTCAAAACGGACCAGAGTATCTATACTTTATATCAGTCGCTCCAAAAAAACCGACAAACATTGAGATTTCTATTGGGCAAACTACCCGAGTTTCCCTGCTCGACCACTGTCGTAGAGTACCGCCATGCAAAGTTCAATAAAAACCTTCCGGCTTGTCCCCCTGTGTCTTGCCCTGGGTTTGACTGTGGTTCATCCGATCCAGGCCGCGACCCGCCCTGATTTTTACGCAAAATTCAATCCCGCTACTAGCGAGCTTCCCTTCCCGACCAATCTATTATTCAGCGGTTCGACCGACGGTACACTGAATATTCCGGTTCCCGATCCCGATAATTCAGCAGATCCACGTCTTGCGTTGAACGCTCTAGACGGATTTTCCACCGTCGCGCCGCTGACCGCACAATTCTCCAGTACTCTGAATGCGGACACTGTTCAGGCCGGCGATACGGTGCGGGTGTTCGAAGTGGATCTGGTCAATCCGTTCCTGGACCCGACGCATCCTGGAGCGTTCCAGATCACCGCGGTTAAACGCGAATTGCAGGCTGATGAGGATTACAGCGTTAATTTGTTGCCGCAAGATCCGGATCAGACCACGCTGAATATCCATCCGTTGCGCCCGTTAACGCCAAAAACCGGTTATCTGGCCGTACTCACCAGGGGCATCGAAGATCGCAGCGGTTTCGAGGCGTCACCCTCGCCCACCTATGCGCTCACTCAGCGGACGAGTCCTCTCGTGGACGCCAATGGTCAAAGCGTGATTCCGGGTCTGAGCAACGCCGAGGCCCAGGCGCTGGAGCCTTTGCGGCAATTGACTAACAACCAGGAAAACGCCGCCGCCAGTCAGGGCGTGGCCCGCAGCAGCATCGTGCTGAGCTGGACGTTCATGACCCAGTCCATTGATGATGCGTTCACGGCTCTGCGTGAGGATCTCAAGCCCATAGGTATGACAGTGCAGCCGACCGGCGCGACCACGGTGGCGCTTGGCCTAGGCTTGCCCGGTTTCTCCGACATTTACGCTGGCGCGCTGGCGATTCCTTATTACCTGAACAAAGAGCAACCATTGAGCGGCTCCTGGCAAACCGCTGAAGGCGGTGCTGTCACGCGCTACAACCCGTTGCCGGCAGCGACTGCGACCCTGCAAATCCCGGTGCTGATGACCGTGCCCAACGCCAGGAGCGGGCAGCGCAAACCGGCGCGCGGATGGCCAGTAGTGATCTTCCAGCATGGCATCACCCGCAATCGCACCGATCTGTTCGCGGTTGCTGATGCGCTGTCGTTCGCCGGGTTCGCAGCCGTCGCGATTGATCTACCCTTGCATGGCGTCACGGATGTCAATAATCCGTTTTACCTGCCAGGCATAGAGCGCACGTTTGATCTGGATTTGGTCAATAACGAAACGGGCGCGCCTGGCCCGGATGGCGTGATTGACGCCTCTGGCAGTTACTTTATTAACTTGCAAAGCATGTTGACTACCCGGGACAATCTGCGTGAAAGCGCTCAGGATTTGCGACAACTGACGGCAACCCTGCCTCTCATCGACCTGAACAGCGATCAACAACCGGATTTGGACGCCAGACGACTGCAATTCGTCGGGCATTCGCTTGGCGGTATTGTGGGGGGAACTTTTTTGGGTATCGAGAATGCAGTGACCAGCGCAACCTTGGCCATGCCAGGCGGCGGCCTGCCAAAATTGCTCGATGGCTCCGCAACATTTGGACCGCGCATTGCCGCCGGTTTGGCCAATGCCGGGTTGATCAAGGGTACGCCTGAATATGAATCCTACATCAACAGTTACCAAACCGCCGTGGATGCCGGTGATCCGATCAATTACGGCGCTGAAGCAGCCCGCCTGCATCCCATCTATCTGATTGAAGTCGTCGGCAGCACTGGCTCGCTGCCTGATCAGGTGATACCCAATACCGTCGCAGACGCGCCGCTATCCGGGACCGAACCGCTGGCACGGATCATGGGTTTGCAATCCATCAGCCGCTCGGCATGGAATGACCAGGGTCTGCGCGCCATTGTGCGCTTTACCGAAGGCGATCACAGTTCGATCATCAGCCCCGCCGCCTCT
>Ga0209607_1002295_pt1 | contig 15356 bp, 15 predicted proteins | sample AD_UKC117_MetaG_FD_184413 | JGI IMG/M metagenome (GOLD analysis project Ga0209607, IMG submission 184413) | Active sludge microbial communities of municipal wastewater-treating anaerobic digesters from Hong Kong - AD_UKC117_MetaG (SPAdes)... | ecosystem: Engineered > Bioreactor > Anaerobic >... | reverse complement strand
GGTTCACCGCCGTGCCCACCGGCCAGACCCGCAGCCGCTCGGGCGCGCAGGGTACCAACAAGGGTTGTAGGATGGCGGGATCGGTCAGGGCCGGATCGAGCCACAAGGCTTCGTCCGCGCGCGCCAGAATCACCGGCATCCGATCGTGCAAGGGAGCGATGGTGGCGTTCGCGGTCGTGATCACGATCGTACAGGATTCCACGACGGTTCCGTCCCGCTCCCAGCGTTCCCAGAGCCCGGCGAAGGCGAACGGTTGGCCGTCGGTTGGTGCAATGCAATACGGTTGCTTGCGTTTCCCGACCGTGCGCCATTCATAGAAGCCATCGGCGGGAATCAGGCACCGGCGCCGGCGGAAGACGTGGCGATAGGTCGGTTTGTCCGCCACGGTCTCGGCGCGGGCGTTGAATGTGCTGTACGCCGTGCGCGGTTCCGGCGACCACGCCGGCACCAGACCCCAGCGCAGGGCGACGAACTCCCGATGGCCAGCGTGGGTAACCCGGATCACCCCCACGGATTGACTGGGCGCGACGTTGTAGCGGGGTGTCAGGTCCGGGATGATCGGCAGATGAAAGCGTTCGGCCAATGCCTCGCCGCTTGTGCATTGGATGAAGCGACCACACATGGCCAGCGCTCCTCTTTTCTATCGGAATGAGAGTGCGTCGATGGGATCCGCGGGAACCGACCGCCGATCGGCACTGACGACGGGTAGCGCGTCCCAGCGGCTGGTGTAGGCCGGTGAACGGCGGTCCTGGCGCATGGCCCAAGGCTGGAGAAAACCCTCGCGAGCCAGGCGCAGCGTGCCTCGGCCCCAGCGGGCATTGACCTGATCCAACACCGTAAGCCGTGCCGCCGCGCGGTCGTCATCGCCCGCCGTGATCCAATCGCGCTGAGCGCGCGCCGCTGGCGTCAAGTCCAGTAGCATGACCCCCGCACCCTGGTAGCGCCGGCCGGGCTGGACCAGCGTTGCAACCCCGCGCATGGCGGCATGCGTCAACGCGGCGCTGTCGGCGCTGGGGATGGCCAGTCGGATCAGGCCGATGATTGGGGCGGGCGCCGTCGCGGCGCCTTCCCGGTGCGGACGCAGCAGGATCTGTAGGGCCTGGGCCTGACTACCCTGGCGGCGGAGCCGGGCGGCGGCGCGAGCCACATGATGGGCGACGGCGGCTTGCAATTCCTCCAGCGCGGTGACCGGCCGACCGAATGACCGAGAGGCGATGAACTGCTGTTTGGGTGGCACGATCTCCGCCCACTCCAGGCAGGTCACTCCGCGCAACTCCCAGACGATCCGTTCCAGGACTACCCCGAAGCGCCGGCGCAAGGTTTTGGAGTCGGCGTCTCGCAAGTCCCTGGCGGTGAGGATGCCCAGGGCGCGCAGCCGGGCTGCCCAGCGCGGGCCGATGCCCCACACCGTTGCCACGTCCAGCTCGGCCAATAGCGCCGCTTGCTGGTCGGGCGCCAGTGCGCTGAAGTGACACACACCCGTCCATTCCGACCGCCGCTTGGCGCAGTGATTCGCCACCTTGGCCAGGGTCTGGGTGGCGGCGATTCCGACGCCGACCGGCAAGCCCAGCCAACGTTGGACTTGCGCCCGCATGGCTTGGCCGTAAGTGGTGAAGTCATATCGCTTCAGGCCGGACAGGTCGAGAAAACATTCATCGATGGAGTAGATTGCCTGCCGGGGTGAGAACTGACTTAGCACCGCCATCAATCGGGCGCTGAGATCGGCGTATAGCGCATAGTTGCTGGAACGGGCGATGATGCCGTGACGGCGGGCTAGATCTCGGCATTGAAACCAGGGCACCCCCATCGGAATGCCGAGGGTTTTCGCTTCCGGCGAACGGGCCACCACGCAGCCGTCGTTGTTGGACAACACCACCACCGGGCGGTCTTCGAGGCGAGGATCGAAGACCCGCTCGCAGGCCACGTAGAAGTGATTGGCGTCAATCAAGGCGAGCACGGTGGAGGCCTTGGTTGCGCGCAACCGGCGGTAAACTGTCCGGTCGCGCTTGGGCGGCGTTCAAGGCTGCTGATACGTGATCGCGCACAAGGTCGCGCCTTGTGGGTCCTGGAGGACGCAGAAGCGACCGACGCTCGGGATGTCGGTCGGTGGGTGGAGGAGTTTCCCGCCCAGGGTTTCCACTTGGCCAGCGGTGGTATCCACGTCGTCCACGGTGACGCAGACGCCCCAGGCGGGCGGCTTCCCGGTGCATTCCGGCGATGGAGCCATCATCCCGCCGACCGGTTCGCCATTGACCTTAATCAGTGTGTAAGGCATCCCCGCCCCCAGAAACTCCTCGGTTTCCCAGCCGAACAGGGCGCCATAGAACCGTTTCGCGGCTTCGACGTCGGTGGTCATCAACTCGGTCCAGCTAAACGCGCCATGCTTCATCAGTGCTTCGTGCATCGTCATCCCCTCCACAATTTGAAAAGGAAAAAGCCCGACCCCATGCCGGGTCAGGAGGACAACCGCCGGGGCCACAGCCGATGAATGCTCCACCGCACGACGCCCCAGAGCGTCAGGTCCAGCGCTCGATCGAGGCGAAGCGCGGCGCCGGTGGCGGTGTGCAGCACCCGCTGGCCCTGGGCATCACGCGCTACGCGGGCGAGACGGAACTGACCATCGATCACCGCCACCACGACACTGCCCGTGCTGGGCGCGGCGGCGCGATCGACGACCAGCAAATCGCCATCATGAATGCCTTGGTCCCGAAGTTCGTCCCCTTGCACCCGCATGAAGAACGTCGCTTCGGGATGGCGGATCAGGTGTTCGTCCAGGCTCAAATGCCGTTCGACCTGCTCATCGGCGGGCGCGGGGAACCCGGCGGGAACGGGGGTGGCCAGCAGGGGCCAGCCGGACGCCACCGGTGGGGTGGGGTCCAATTCCGGCGTCCAGGACGGACAACAGGCTTTCAAGGACAGCGTTTCAGCGACGGCGGCGCCCATGAGCGTTATCTCCGATAGTTGCGAATCAAACCGACCACGACCCCAAAGATTTGTAACCGGTCTCCAGGGCGCAGGACGGGATAAGCGGGATTGGCCGGCTTCAGCACGGCCGCGCCGTCCTCCACCGCCAAGGTCTTGAGGGTGAACTCCCCATCCACCACGGCGATGACCACATCGCCGGGTCGGGCCGAGGTGTCTCGTTCCACCACCACCCGGTCGCCCGGGTGAATGCCGGCCTCGACCATCGAGTCCCCGGTCACCGGGATCAGCACGGTGCGCGACGGTTGTTGAATCAGCCAGGCGTCAATCGAACACGCCTCGCCACTATCGCCGCTCAGGGTCGGCAACCCGGCCGGCACCGGCGCGTCGGCGAGCGGCCGCTCGAAAAAGCGGCTCGTGGGCGTCCAGCGCCCGGCCGGCGTGCGCTCCAGATAACCCGCATCCCGTAGCCGCTTAAGCACTTTGCCAATCCCCGCCCGCGACGTCAGCCCCAGCACGGCTTGCAACGCCGCATAGGCGGGCAGGCTGTGCCATCGCGCGTAATAGTCCTGCAGGTGGGCCAGATAGGCGGCATCGTCAGACGGTCGAGCCATGATGATCGGTATTAGTTAACAAATGTTATCTAATTCTAGGAAACCGATCACCGTTGTCAAGCGGGAAATCCGTTCGAGTGAAGTCAGTGGAGGCGAAGGGATCGTTCGGGTGGGAGTCGACCACCTGCCGTGACGTCGAGGATGGACGCCAACCGATCAGCGACATCCAGCGCGGTGGCTTGGCCGGCCAAAACCATGGTCGCATAGCACCCGCAACACGTTGGGTCGGTTCGCCAGAAGCGGCTCGGGGGTGGGGTAGGGTTCGCCCGCTCATCGCCAACACCGGCGACGCCGACCTGATCTTTCTCGCCATTTACACGTTGCGGTTTGCCGGGACGGGCGATGAAGACGTGGAGCCGATGGGACGGGCGAGCGCCGCTTCAGCCGGCGCCGTGCGCCAGTTTCAGGCCGACGATGCCGGCGATGATCAAGCCCACGGAGACCAGCCGCCCAGCGCTGGCGGAATCCCCATAAAACAGGATGCCGACCGCGAAGGTTCCCGCCGCGCCGATGCCGGTCCAGACCGCGTAGGCGGTGCCGATGGGGATATCGCGCTGGGCCAGCCAGAGCAGCGCGCCGCTGGCGGCCATGCCGACCATGGCAATGGTCACGCCCAGCATCAGCCGGCCCGGCGTCTGGGACAACTTCAGGCCGACCGGCCAGCCGATCTCGAACAGGCCGGCGGCGATCAGATAAAACCAGGCCATTTGATCCCCTCCCGTCGTTCAACGCTTGCACAAGCTGGCGCACGGCATCCCATCGCCGTCGCCATCCAACCGGCTCACGCCGCACTGGGTGAGATAGAACCTCGCCTCCTCGCAGCTCGTCATCTGCCCGCAGGTGGACTTGGTGCCGCAGTTCCAGCCGGCCGAGTTGGCGGCGGCCGACGCCGGGGTGGTGGGGGTGGCCGGAGTCGGGGTCGGCGCGACAGGCGGTTTTGCCGGCGTTGATGTCATCTTTCCAAAGATTGTCGCGTAGTTCTCGACAAAACGGTTGCCCCGACCTTGGATGGTCTTGATCCGGCGGGTGCGCTCGATCTCCCATTCATCCGGCGGGTCTTGACGACTCCATGCGGTATAAAGCTGTCGGTCTTGGTTCGACAGGTTGAATCCATACGTATCGGCCATGTAGAACATGATCCGGGCGATGTCCCCCCGAATCGCCTCCGGCGGTTCGGCGCGGCGGGTGTCGCCGTCCACCTCGATGTTGCAGGTTCCAAACGCGCGTTGCTCGCCCGGAATCATCCCCCAGTTGTAATCTCGGCGCTGGCCGTTCACTTCGCCCACCGAGGGTACGAGGTTCATGAGGTCATTGTGCGCTGACTCGAACACGGGATCGACCCGCTGGCAACACTCCCGGCCAGAGACTGTCTTACCGCTGCTTTTAACGCACTCTGGAAAATCTTTCGGGGAGCGCCAGCAGGGGCGGAATCCACCGAACTGAGCCGCCGGGAAAATGTGCTCCGCTTCGATGCGCTGAGCACGGGGCTTATCCGCCAGAGCGGTTAGGCCGCAGCTCGCCAAGTCGATCTTGCGGTCGGCGCTGTAAGCGCAGCCGCAATAGAAGGTCACCCGGTGATCGGTGTAGACCTGGTCGTAGAGCGCTTTCTTGGCGGCGGTGAAGGTACCGGCGGTGTTCGGCAAGTTGCCGGGCGGGGCCGGGGTTCGCGCGGCGGTCGGGCGCTGCGTGGACGGCGCGGACGGTTTCCCGTGAAACCAGTCGGTCTTGGCATTCAAGGCGGCGAGCGCGGCCAGGACGATGGCGGCGAGCAGGCCGGTCAGGATCTTGGGGAGGCGGGTCGAGGCGCGGGAGTTACGGGAACGGGTGGAGCGCTTGGCCATGGGCGGGGTCCAGTCGGGGTGGAAAACGATACACTGTAGCAAAACCCGACGCCGATCTTGATGAGGCCCGCCCGATGCGCCCTGTTTTCCGTTATGGGGCCTGTCCAGTTCGGCACGGCGCTCGTCGCGTCGCTGCCGCTGGCGGCCGAGGTGCTGGCCGGTATCGGGACGGCGGTGTGGTGGGTGCCGCTGACTGTGGGCGACCCGCTAGCGCGGGCGATCCAGGCGGCCCAGCCGAGCCGGTAAGGGTTACAGCGATCCTTGACGATACCGATGCGCCCGTTGTCGGGCCTGCTCGCGCTCGGCGTCGCTCAACCCCGCCTGAACGTCGGGCACCCGATCCAGCGCGTCCCGTTCGCCTTGTTCGGCGGCCAGGCCGAGCCAGGCGTAGGCTTCGATCCGGTCCTCGGCCACGCCCGCGCCCGCCAGGTACAGCATCGCCAGGCTGGTCTGGGCCGGGGCGAAACCTTGGAGCGCGGCTTGTCGCAGCCAGTCAACCGCACGCCCGAAATCCAGATGCGGCGCCAGGGTGTAATAACTACCCAGCTCGAACTGCGCGGCGGCGTTTCCCTGGGCGGCGGCTTTCCCGATCCAGTCCAGGGCGGCTTGCTCGTCGGCGTGGATGCCCTTGCCGGTGACGTAGCGCATCCCCAGCTCCAATTGGGCGCCGGCGTCGCCGGCGGCGGCTCGCTGGTGCAGCTCGGCCAGGGCGGGTGGGATGGACTCCTCCTGATGCTCGCAACCGGCGAGGCCGATACCGAGTAGGATGAACGCGAGGATGGCGCGGCGGGTCATCCGGGCGGCGCGTCCAATGGCTTGGTCAGGCACACGGCGCGGGTCGGGCACAACGCGGCGAATTCGGCGGTGCGTTGCAGGACCGGCGGCGCGGTGTCGCGTGGGATGCGAACGTAACCGTGCCGGGCGAAGAAGTCCGCGGCGGTGGTGGTGAGCAGGTAGAGGGCTCGCACGCCCCGCTGGCGGGCGACTCGTTCGGCGTGGGCCAGCAACGCGGAGCCCATGCTTCGTCCCCGCCAGTCCGGCGCGACCGCCAGCGAGCGGAGCAGGGCGACCGTGCCGTACACTTCCAGCCCGATCACGCCCGCCAGATCCTCCCCCGCGCCGCAAGCCCAGAAGTCGTCAAGATGCGCGGCGGTAAGGTCGGCCACGGGCAGGCCGGCGGTGGCCAGCAGGGCGCGAACGGCGGCTAAATCCGGGTGAGGGTGGATCAGCGGGAGATCGGCGGTCATCGGCTCAGTGCCGGCGCGAACCGGCGGCGCCCGGCGCGTGTTCGAGGCTGTCGATCAGCACGGCCAGGGCATAGGCCAATTCGTCGGTGCTCATCCGGTCGCCCAAGACCTGATCGGTCAGGGCGTGCAACCGCTCCGGCAGCCTCGCCAACAGTTGCTCGCCGGTCTCGTAAGAGACGCCTTGGCGGTGGGCATGGGCCAGCGCCACCAGCTTATCGGTGGTGGTGAGGGATTCGGTGGCGTTGGCCAGGCCGTTGCAATAGTGGGTGGGATTTTCTGACATGATGGGGTTTCCAGGACAGCCGGGTCCGACGATAACCTAATTTTCCTTGAGCATGAAAGCCTCTATCCATCGCCATCTTGTGGAAACCGCCTGGGGACTATCCGTCGAACTGGCCGAGGGTATCGCGGCGGCCGGGCCGCTGGCGCTGCCAGAACCGGACGCGCGGGGATTGGGCGTGTTCCTGGCTCGGGCCGTGATCAGCCAACAACTGTCGGTGAAAGCAGCCCGCCGGATCTGGGGACGGGTCGAAGAAGCTGCCCACACGCATGCGGGCGATCTGCTGGCCTTTTGGACCGATGAACGCGCCCTGATCCTAAAGACGTGCGGGGTGTCCGGTCCCAAGGTCCAAACGCTGCTGGCGCTGAACGCGGCCGAAGCGCGAGGCGACTTGTGCCCAACTCGCCTGCGCGCCCTTACCCCCGAGGCCCGTACCGCGCACTTGTGCCGGATTCGAGGCATCGGCCCGTGGACCGGCGACATGGCCGCGATCTTCTATTTTCAGGAACCGGATATCTGGCCGGATCGGGATGCCGCCGCCAATAAAGCCTTCCGCCGCTTGCTTCGCGAGGGTCAATCCTTGACGGAAGCTGCCGCTCAGTTCGCTCCCTTCCGCTCGTTCCTGACGCTGCATCTATGGCGGTGGGTGGATGGGGCGCTCTAAAGCTGCTCCAAAATGGGCTAGGCGAATGTGGGTCAAGTGAGAAAGCGCTCCAGCGTCACGAAGGCGACCCCTGGAGAAACCTTCAGCGGGCTGACGGTAGAGGGGTATCGTTGGATTAAGATCGACTGTTGAGGGTACGCCGGCGAGCGACGGGCAGGAAGACCGCTTAGTGTCACTCGATGAGACGAAATCCCGGTAGTGATGAATCTGGCTCATGCAACATTTGTTTTGCAGGTGATCAATACATTACAGTAGTCATCATTCTATAATATCATTGCGGTATTGCTCCTATGAGCACGCCTAGCTAACCATAAATGATGGTTATCCTGGAGGCCCAGCCAGGGTCAGAGGAGGTATTCATCAGCGCCCACCCCAATGGCCCATTTGTATCCATGGTTGAGATTTGTTGCTGATTACGATGTTGTGTTGGTGATGGGGAAGTCCATGATTTTCCGGCATTGGAAGCGAAAATAAATTTTGGACTACCGAGACATGGTCCCAGAGATCACATCGCAAAATTTCGCTTTCCTATTGCCTTACGAACGGCAGCTTGACCGTCTTGGCGCGCTTGCCGAACGGTACTTTGCCGACGATCCCAGTACCGCCCTGATTAAGCTGCGCCAGTTCGGCGAGGAACTGGCCCGGCAGACCGCCGCGCGCAGCGGCCTTTTGACGGTACCTGACGAGTCGCAATCGGACCTGCTGCGCCGCCTTAAATTCGAGCGGGCGATTCCGCCGGATGTTCTCGACCTGTTTCATCAGGTCCGCCTCATTGGTAACCGAGCCACACATGCAAGTTTCGGCGACCACCGGGAAGCCCTGACGACCCTCAAGATCGCCCGGCAACTGGCGATCTGGTTTCACCGCAGCTTCGGACAGGATACCGGTTTCAATCCCGGCCCCTTCGCGCCGCCGCGTTCTCCGCAGGCAGCCGCCAAATCCGTCATGGAAGAGCTGGAGAAGCTCCGTACCGAACGCGTAAGCCTGCTGAGCGATGCCGAGAAGGCCAGGGAAGAAGCCGAAGCGGCGAAACTGGCTCATGAAAGCGCGGAAGCGCGTGCCCGCCGGATCGCGGAGGAACGGGAGCTTTGGGCCGAGATCGTCCAGGAAGCCGAGGAGCAAAAAAACGCCATCATGGCCGATTTGCTCGCTCTTCAGAATGCTGCGGCCCAGGCTTCACCCCAGCAAAAGGCACAGCAACAGGAGCAGTCTGAGCAAGCCGCCAAAAAGATCGATCTTGATGAGGCGGCGACCCGCGCCATCATTGACGAGCAGCTTCGCCTCCGGGGCTGGGAAGCTGATACGCGAACCCTGCGCTACAGTCAGGGCACGCGTCCGATCAAAGGCAGGACCATGGCGATTGCTGAATGGCCGACCAGCAGCGGTCCCGCCGATTATGCGCTGTTCCATGGCTTGCAGTGTCTCGGCACCGTCGAGGCGAAACGCGAGCGCAAGAATGTCTCCGCCGCCATCGACCAGGCTGAGCGCTATGCCCGCGACATTGCCCTCAAGGTGGGCGAGGCCGAGCCGAGCGGAGGTCCGTGGGACGCCTACCGCGTTCCCTTCGTCTTTGCGACCAACGGACGGCCCTATCTCAAACAGATCGAGACCGAAAGCGGCATCTGGTTCCGCGATACCCGCAAGGCCACCTATCACCGCCGCGCCCTGACCGATTGGCCGACGCCGGACGGGCTGAAAGCCCGACTGGAAATCGACATCGAGGCCGCCGAGGAGGCTCTGAAGACCCAGCCCATGGTTTTCGGCTTTCCCTTGCGTCCTTATCAGCGGCAGGCCGTCGAGGCGGTCGAGCGGCATCTGGGCGACGGCCGCCGGGAAATGCTGGTGGCCATGGCCACCGGCACCGGCAAGACGAAACTCTCCATCGCCTTGCTCTACCGCCTGCTGAACGCGAAGCGCTTCCGCCGCGTGTGCTTCGTCGTGGACCGCAGCGCCCTCGGGCAGCAGACCGGCGGAGAATTTTCCTCAACCAAGGTTGTCGGGACCAAGACCTTTGCCGATATCTTCGATCTCAAGGGGCTGGAGGCGACCGGCCCAGAGCCCGAGACCAAGGTGCATATCTGCACCATCCAGGGCCTCGTGCGCCGGGTTCTCTACAGCGACGATCCTGCCAATGTACCGCCCATTGACCAGTACGACCTGATCGTGATCGACGAGTGCCACCGGGGCTATCTCCTCGACCGCGAACTGTCCGACGCCGAGCTGAGCTTTCGCGGCGAAGCCGACTATATTTCCAAATACCGCCGGGTTCTGGAGCATTTCGACGCAGTCAAGATCGGCCTGACCGCAACGCCCGCCCTGCATACCGTGCAAATCTTCGGCGATCCGGTCTTTACCTATTCCTACCGCGAAGCCGTGATCGACGGCTATCTGATCGACCACGAACCACCAGTCCAGATCACCACCGCGCTCGCGCAGGCCGGGATTCACTTCGCGCGGGGCGAAGCGGTCGAGATGCTGGACACTAGGTCCGGCCGCGTCGATCTGGCTCACACCCCGGACGAGATCGCCTTCGAGGTCGAGGCGTTCAACCGGCAGATCGTGACCGTTAATTTCAACAGGGCCGTGGCTGAGGAGCTGGCAAGACACATCGACCCGGCCCTTCCCGGCAAGACCCTGATCTTTGCCGCGACCGACGCCCATGCCGATATCGTCGTCGATCAGCTCAAGAAGGCGTTCAGGGACCGCTACGGCGAGATCGAGGACGCTTCTGTCCGCAAGATCACCGGCAGTGTGGACAAGGTCAGCGGCCTGATCCGCTCCTACCGCAACGACGATTTGCCAAAGATCGCCGTAACCGTCGATCTTCTCACCACCGGGATCGACGTGCCGAAAATCACGAACCTCGTGTTCCTGCGTCGCGTCAACAGCCGCATTCTCTACGAGCAGATGATGGGCCGCGCGACCCGGCGCTGCGATGAGATCGGCAAGGAGACCTTCCGCATCTTTGACGCCGTCGATCTCTATCCGCACCTCCAGAACCTGACCGATATGCGCCCGGTCGTGGTCAATCCCTCGATCAGCCTGGAGCAATTGTTTGAAGAGCTTGCCAGGGTCGAGGAGGAAGCCCACCGCGAAGAAATCCGCGATCAAATCCTCGTGAAGCTGCGTCGCCGCCTGCGCCAGCTCTCCGGCGAGGCGCGCGCTCAGTACGAAGCGAATGCGGGCGAGACCCCCGAGGCGACCCTGAAACGGCTGGCCGAGGAGCCGGTTGCCGCGAGCGCGGCCTGGATCGGCACAAAGCCCGGTCTGGGCCGTATCCTTGACTGGGACCCGGAGGGGGATGGTCCGGTCTACATTCCCATCTCGAACCACGACGATCAGGTCGTCGGGGTTTCACGCGGCTATGGCAGCGCGGACAAGCCTGAAGATTTCCTTGATGGCTTCACCAGCTACATCCGGAACAACGTCAACCAGATCGCGGCGCTCACCGTCGTGGTGCAGCGCCCGCGCGAGCTGACCCGCGTCCAACTTCGAGAGCTGCGGCTTGCCCTCGACAGGATGGGTTATTCCGACGCCAATCTGCGCCGCGCCTGGCAGGACGCGAAGAACGAGGAGATAGCCGCCTCGATCATCGGTTTCGTGCGCCAGGCCGCTCTGGGTGATGCGCTGATCCCGTTCGAGGAACGGGTCCGCGCCGCCATGCAGCGCATCCTGGCCAGGCATCCCTGGAGCGATCCGCAGCGCAAATGGCTGAGACGCATTGCCGAGCAGATCGAGCGCGAGATCGTCGTGGACCGCGAGGCTCTCGACCATGAGCCGTTCCGGGCGCACGGTGGATTTCCCCGCCTGAACAAAGTGTTTGACGGGCATCTTGAAGCCGTATTGATTGAGTTCAACGAAGAACTGTGGAGAAAGACCGCGTGACCGAGACCGTGACCCGTGACATCGTCGCCAAGCTCTGGAATCTGTGCCATATCCTGCGGGACGACGGGGTAACCTATAACGAATACGTCACGGAGCTGACTTTTCTGCTGTTCCTCAAGATGATGCAGGAAACCGGGCGCGAGGACCGCATTCCGAACGGTTACGGCTGGGCGTCCCTGGCCAGGCGCGAAGGCCTGGAGCAGCTCGAATATTACCGCCGCCTGCTGCTCGATCTTGGCAACACCAGGAAGACGCAGGACCCGACGATCCTTGCCATCTTCGCCGACGCCAACACCAAGCTGCGCAAGCCCGCCAATCTCAAGGCGCTCACCACGGCTATCGACAGGCTCGATTGGTTCTCGGCGCGGGAGGAGGGGCTTGGCAATCTCTACGAGGGCCTGCTGGAGAAGAACGCCGCCGAGAAGAAATCCGGGGCAGGGCAGTATTTCACGCCGCGCCCGCTGATTGACTGCCTGGTGCGGCTCATGAAACCGCAGCCGGGCGAGGTGATTCAGGACCCGGCGGCGGGCACCGGCGGCTTTCTCGTCGCCGCCGACCATGACATCAAGGATCGCACCGACGAACTCTTCGAGCTGACCGAGCAACAGGCATTCTTTCAGCGTAACCAGGCTTACACCGGCGCCGAGCTGGTTCCGGACACGCACCGGCTGTGCCTGATGAACCTGATGCTCCACGGCATCGAATGTACGGTTTCCTGCGCCGATACCCTCTCGCCGGACGGCGAGGCCCTCGGCAAGGCCGACCTGATCCTCACCAACCCGCCTTTCGGGACCAAGAAGGGCGGGGGCCGGCCGAACCGCTCCGATTTCTCGATCACCAACGAGACCTCGAACAAGCAGCTCGCCTTTGTCGAGCACATCATCCGTGCCCTCAAACCCGGCGGGCGCGCCGCCGTCGTCGTGCCCGATAACGTGCTGTTCGAGGACAACACCGGGCGCCGGTTGCGGACCTGGCTGATGAAATTGTGCGACCTCCACACCATCCTGCGCCTGCCGACCGGTATTTTCTACGCGCAGGGCGTCAAGACCAATGTGATTTTCCTCACACGGGGCAAGACCGACAAGGGCAACACCAAGGCCGTCTGGGTCTATGATTTGCGGGCCAATATGCCCGCTTTCGGCAAGACCCGGCCGCTGACCGTTGCGGATTTCGCGCAGTTCGAGGCCGCATTCGGCGCGGACCCTTACGGTAAGGCCGCGCGGACCGATCAGGGCGAGGTCGGACGGTTCCGTTGTTTCACGCGCGAGCAGATCAAGGAGCGGAATGACAATCTTGATATCGCCTGGCTGCGCGACGAGAGCGAGGACATTGAGGAACGCCTGACCGAGCCGGAGGATATCGCCGCCGCGATTATCGGCCATCTGCGCGCGGCGCTTGAGGAGATCGAGGGATTGAGCGAGGAGATCGAGCCGGAGGCTGCGGCGCCAGAGGAGGCAACATGAACGAGCTTCCAGAGGGGTGGGTCGCTACTGAAATAGGTCGCATAGCCAAGATCGAAACAGGGTCAACGCCCTCTACGAAGCATCCAGAATTCTACGGCGGCCGAGTGCCATTCTTTAAGCCTGGTGATTTAGATCAAGGTCGCGAACTCTATAAGGTTGAGAACACCCTTACTGAGGAGGGAGCCGCAGCAGGAAGACTCCTGCCAGCAGGCTCTGTTTTAGTGACGTGCATTGGTAACCTTGGAAAGTCTGGTATCGTCGTTCAGCCATCCGCATTCAATCAGCAGATTAATGCGGTATTGCCAAGCTCCTCCTTGATGCCAGAGTTTACTTATTATTGGGCTCGTATTATTCGCGGTTGGCTTGAGGCAAACGCATCCGCAACGACAGTTACTATCATAAATAAGGGGCGTTTTTCGAAAGCTCCGATAAATCTTCCTCCGCTTAATGAGCAACGCCGCATCGTTGTCAAGCTGGACAGTCTTTTCGAGCGCACCCGCCGTGCCCGAGAGGAACTGTCCCATATCCAACGCCTGATTGAGAATTACAAGAAGTCGATTTTGGAGGCGGCTTTTAGCGGAGATTTGACGAAGGATTGGCGTACGGGCAGGGGGCCAACTGAAACTGCGGCCGAACTGATCGCACGAACGCCTGCGCTTCAACAGTCGCGCGGCGGACGTGAAGCAACGGAAACGGTTATCCCAGGTGTCGCAGCATTATCCGTCAATATTCCTGATCGTGGGCCGCCTGTGGGCTGGAGCTGGGTTCCACTTCGCCGCATAGCACGCCAAGAAACCGGGCACACGCCAAGCCGAAAGCATCCCGAATACTGGGGTGGCGACATTCCGTGGATTGGAATTCGGGATGCTGCGGATCATCACGGCGGCATCATTAATGACACGGCACAGCACCCGACACAGCTTGGCATCGATAACTCGTCGGCTCGCGTTCTGCCGGCTGACACGATTTGCCTATCGCGCACTGCGTCGGTTGGCTACATCGTGCGCATGGGGCGCCCCATGGCAACCAGCCAGGATTTCGTAACCTGGACCTGTAGCGAAGCGCTTGATCCTGATTACCTGCTCTATGCATTACTGGCTGAAGGCGACGAAATACGCCGTTTTGGCAAGGGTTCGACGCATACGACCATCTATTTTCCAGAAGTACGTGCCCTCCATATCTGCCTCGCACCTTTGGAGGAGCAGCGGGAGATTGTGCGCCGTGTGAAGGCCGCGCTCGCTTGGGCTGAAAATATTCGGTCCGAGGCTGAACGAGCAGCAGTTTTGATCCCTAACCTCGATCAGGCCAACCTCGCCAAAGCTTTTCGTGGCGAACTCGTTCCCCAGGACCCGACAGACGAACCGGCGTCCGTCCTGCTGGATCGCATCCGGGGAGAGCAAGCCGCGAAACCACGGATCAGGCGTGGACGCCGTGGGAGGGTTGCAACCGCGCAGGAGGCGATGGCATAGGGATGCCCAGGATTAATCCTGAAATTCTTGTCTGGGCCAGGGAGACAGCAGGCCTTTCTCTTGAGGAAGGCGCAAGCGCGGTTGGGATCAACGCAGCGCGCGGCAGGACGGGAGTGGAGCGTCTTGCTGCTCTGGAGCGGGGCGACGAAGAGCCGGGCCGGCCGCTGCTGCTCAGGATGGCGCAGAAATACCGCCGGCCGCTGCTCACATTTTATCTCGACAAGGTGCCCCGCAAAGGGGATAGAGGACAGGACTTTCGTACAACACCGGGAGCGGGGCCTCCTGCCTATGATGCGACAGTAGATGCGCTGATCCGCGATATCAATACACGTCAAAGCCTTGTCAAATCCCTGCTCGAAGACGAAGAGGCGCTTTCGCTTCCGTTCGTCGCTTCAGCGAACATCAATCAGGGTGCAGAGTCCGTCGCCAGTGCCATCCGCGAGACCCTGCGCCTGAACATCGAGGAGTTTAGGTGGCAGGATTCTGTTGAGGCCGCATTCAAACATCTGCGATCTCGGATCGAGGCGAGTGGCGTTTTCGTGCTGCTCATTGGAAATCTCGGCAGCCATCACACCAATATTTCTCCGGAAGTCTTTCGCGGCTTTGCCATCGCCGATCCGATTGCCCCGTTCGTTGTGATCAACGATCAGGATGCCCGTACGGCGTGGTCTTTTACGGCCCTGCATGAAGTCGCTCACCTGTGGCTTGGGGCAACCGGAATCAGCGGCTCTTCCATGGAAGCCCGCATAGAAACTTTCTGCAATGACGTTGCCGGAAGGATTCTTCTTCCGGGCGACGAAATCCAAATGTTGGCGGGGGTCGGCGACGCACCTCTTGACTGTCCTGGTTCAGCGTGAATTGGAGTTTTCCGGTTCATCGTTAAGAGACAACCTTGTTGCCAACCAGGAGTGGTTGTTGCGATTGTCGCTGCCGATTTTCTGCGCGTCGTTGCCGGGCTTCCGCGAGCTTGC
>Ga0209607_1002291_pt1 | contig 15369 bp, 14 predicted proteins | sample AD_UKC117_MetaG_FD_184413 | JGI IMG/M metagenome (GOLD analysis project Ga0209607, IMG submission 184413) | Active sludge microbial communities of municipal wastewater-treating anaerobic digesters from Hong Kong - AD_UKC117_MetaG (SPAdes)... | ecosystem: Engineered > Bioreactor > Anaerobic >... | reverse complement strand
GCCACCCGGGAGAAACTGGATGGAATCAAGGACAACGGAACGCATTACCTGGAAGACGCGCTGGCACAAATGGTGGACGGCAACGTGGAAGAAGCCCAACGCTTGCACGAGGAAGCCGAGAACGCCGTGGAAACGGGCAAAACCGCCGTGGAGGCGTACGTGGAGGAAATGAAAACCATCTTCACCGCCGCACAGGTGGAAAACTACAAGCTGCACGCGATTGCCCAGCTGAAGGAGCGCGCAGCCCCCGTTATGGAGAAGGTACAGCAAGCCGTGGAAAACAATCCGATGCTGGTGCGGCAAGTGAAGGAACGGGCACAGAAGATGCTGCCCAACGCGGGGCAAATCGCCGAACGGGTACGCGATCGCATCTCCCAAGCGGGTGAAGACACCGAAGGACTTCCCGGCAAGGTGCTGCGCAACAACATGGGCCCGCTGCAAGGCTACAACGCAACCGACACGCTGTACATGCTCTTCCTTACTCCCAACGCCATTGAAGTGCTCGAGATGTTCCTGCAATAAGTCTCCCAAGCCCCTTGCAAAAAACGAAGGCCGCTTCCGCGGCCTTCGTTTTACTTGACTCCCAGCACGCGCAGTACCATGGGCACCAGGATCATCCCAATCATCACCCAGTCCCACTTCTTGGCATCCCGGTACACGATGCGGAGAAAAACGGCCACCAGGAAGACCAGCATGACTTTGTACACCCACATCATTTCGCCCACCTCCTCTGGCGCACACCGTCAACCCATATCAACAACAACCCCAGCACCACGAGGGCTCCCAGGAAAAGGGGGAGAAAGAGGGGAGAACCTGCCACGTCCCCGAAACCCCGCGAAAAGACCAGGGCGAGCGTGGCGAAAACCATTGTGAGAAAGAACGAAGGCATGGAACGCCACCACACGGTGAAGTAATTCTTCTCTCCGACAACATGCGCCGCAAAGATACCAGCCAGAGCAGTGGGGGGAACCATGTCCCCGAGTCCGGCCAAAAGGGCGAGCGCCGAGCACACCATGATGTCGTTTTGCCCAAGGAAGGCCAACAGGAACGGCACACCCAACACCGATGCGGCACCGTAGGAAGAAACCGCCCCGAACAGCGGAACCCCCACCGCAATACCCAGAAGAGCCAGCCCCGAGGGTAAATCGTTCAAGAAGGACACGATGAGTCCGCGCGTTCCGTTCAGGGTCATCACCTGGATGAACATGCCCACACCCACCAAGATGGAGAGGATACCGATGGATTCTTTGAGCGCGCGCAACGAAACTTTCCAGAAACTGCTCTTCTTCCCCGAAAAGCTCGCCACGATGGCGCAGGCAAGGAAAATCAAAGGCAGTCCCAGGGAAAGGGAAAAGCGCGAATTTTCCAGAACCATGCCCACAACGAGTAATGCCAGTGGAATGTACATCACCCAGGCCTTTTTCCAGGGGGGCAGGGAGGGAAGCTTGCTCACGTCCACGGGTTTCACGACACGAAAGCCAAGGAGCAACGCGGTTGCGATCGCCAGCGGGAAGGTCAGCAGAAGAAGGGGTGCGGTGAAACCGATATACGGCATGTCCACGCCTTGCCCGATGATCATCGCGGGGATGTTGATCGGTGGGGCGATCATCCCGAAGATCGAAGCCATGGCGATCAATGCGCCAGCACGGGGTTTTCGGAAACCCAGGTCGGTGAGCACCGGGAAAGCGATGGCACCAGTGGTCAAGACCGCGGCGGAGGAAGACCCCGTGATCATTCCCGCAATCATGATGAAGAAGGTCATCACCATGAGCAGGAAAAGGGGGCGACGGTGAAACGTTCGGGTGAGACGTCGGGCCATGTCTTCCAACAACCCGGAAAAACGAATGCTCTCCATGAAGATCATGGCGGTGGCAATCACCAGGATGGCATCGAAATACCCGAATCCACCTTCCACCAGGTGACGCACCGGGAAGAAATGGCCGCTCGCGAGCGCCCCAACCAACGCAGAGAACATCAACGAAACGGAAATGGGTACCTTGATCGCCGCAAGAACGACGAAACTACCCAGCATCAAGAAAAAGTAAATGGATTCCGGGTTCAACAGCAACCTCCCCCTTCTTTGCGGTTTCGATTAATTCAGGAACGCCCCAATCCCTTGCGCAACCAGTTCTGATTCCCTGGGAAGCCCTTCCACGCAAACTGGGTTTCCCATCCACAGTTCGTAATTAGTGAAAAGCGCGCGGATGACCTCGTAGTGCATACCCACACGGTGCGCGAGGGAATACACGGGGTCCGTCAACACATCGGGGTCTTTTCTCCAGCGATCCTGACCAGGGTTGGGAGATTCGGACAAGAACGAGAGGCAATCCGAATGGTCGCCGATCTCTCGGTGGCTCAACCCACGGAATTCCGTACTGGACTCTTCCAACTGCATGGAAATCCCCAGGTCTTCCATCTCGAAGAGTGCCATGGCCCCGATTTCCAGTCCTTGTGGATGGCACACCAACATGTACGCAAGGCGGCTTCCCCCGTACACCTCGCCAGAATCCAACTCCACCCGGTCGGGGGTTCCACTCTCGTGCATGTCCAGGCAGAAATCCACGTCTTCCGAGCGAATCATTTCCAGGATAGCAAAAGCCAGTTGCTGCGTGGGGTTCCCATCGGGTTTGCCGGGGTAATTGCGGTTCAGGTTGCGGCTTTCGGCTCCGTCGGCGATCTCCATGCCGGAGGGATCGTGGACGAAAACCTCCGGATCAGCGATCCCCTGGTCCCGGATATCTGTCCTGCGATCACCGTACACCAAGAAACGTGGGCCGCTTTTGCCTTCCACCAAGAGGAAATGGGGGGAACTCCCCAGCTCGTCCTCGATGGATAGCGCGCTTCGGTTCGCAAAGGGCAGCACGATGACCCGGCCCTGCGTCACCTGCACGTTTTCCAGGAAAATGGTGGCAGCTGTGGTTCCGGCGATCTCCCGGGCATGGGTCCCCCCGATGAGCAGGAAGGTCGCACCGGGTTTCCCGCTGTCCATGAAGAAAAGCGGGGTGTCCATGTTGGTTCCCCGGAGCGGGGGGAAGTAATCCGAAATCCACCCCTGGCCGGTGACACCGTAACCGGGGCGAATATCCGGGTACAGAAACGCACTGAAGGAAAGACTGGCCAGCAGGGCAATCACCATGCCCGCCAAGATGCATCTTTTCAATTTGCTCACTCCCAACAGAAAAATGAACCGCGCGGGAACGCATCCCGCGCGGTGACGTGGCTTAGAAGAAGTAATCTTTCAAAAGGTCCCGCATGTCGGTGGTTTTCTCGAAAAGCACCAGCGGAATTTCGTATTCCTCGCCCAAGGTGGTGAACTTGGCATCCTCGTTGGCGTCAGCCTTGACGAAAAGGGCACTGGCAAAGGGGGCCAGGGCATCCAGGATGATGTCGGACGAGGGTCCGCGGCGGGCAGCTCCTTCCAGCTGCACCAGGATCAAGGGAATGCCGTTTTCCTGGCAAAGGGTGGCAATTCCCAACACGCGTTCGGTTTCTTGATCCACGTCTATACCAGCAGCACCCAGCCCTTTTCCGCTTGCACCCACAACGATCATGGCACTTTTGAACGAAGAGGGGTCAAATTCCGCAGCGGGCAGGATCTTTTCAAAAACGTATTCGAGTTTCACTGCTTTCGCGAGCACCATCATCTGCAACGCACCCGGGGATTGCCCCCCCGAGGTGATAAACAAGGGTGCATCGAAATGGAGTCCTTCCGCCGAAAATCCTACGGAGAAAGCCAACAAGGTGAGGAACAAAAAGGCAAAGATCGTTTTCTTCACGGGTCATACACCTCCTTGATTACTTTTCCGGCGCGGAAGCTGCTCCGTTGCGTCGAATCGAACCCGCACCGATGATCATGCCATCTTCTTCCACCGCGATGATGTTGGGGCCTCCGAAGAAAAGGTCAGGGTACCCGTACATGTTCACGTCATGACCCAGAACATCTTGCAGGAACGCAACGGTATCCTCTGGGAAGCCGGCTTCCATGCGCAAATCCTTGTAGCTGGAGTATCCGACGAACTTGGGAGCTTTCACCGCCTGGTCGAGAGGCATGCCAAAGTCCACCAGGTCCACGATCAGCTGGGTGATGGTGGAAATGATACGTCCGCCACCGGGGGTCCCAAGTACCCAGCGCACTTCCCCATCCTTCTGGATGATGGTCGGGCAGATCGTGGTGCGAGGTTTCATTCCCGGGGTGAGGTTGATGATATCCCAGTCCCGGTAAGAGCTGGCGTAGTTGCCCATCTCGTTGTTGAAGAAGAAACCATCCATGTACACGCTGGTTCCCCAGAAGCTGGAAAGCGTTTGGGTCCAAGCCACCGCGTTGCCGTAGCGGTCAACCACCGAAAAGTGCGTGGTGGAAGGTGATTCGTAAAGGTCCTCTTGCACCAGCGATTGCTGGGCCACTTCCTGCAGCATCACTTGCTCGTAGGTTGCACCTTCCTCGAAGGGGTAAGGGTTCCCCACGTGGTCGAAGTAGGTGTCCGGATCGATGGCTTGGGTCAGGTCAATCTTCATGAAGCGGGTCTTGGCGTATTCCTTGCTCGCGAAACCCTCGGTGGGCAGATCGTAGAAGGCCGGATCGCTGATGAAAGACCGGCGGTCCACGTCTTCGAGCACCAGCACCTGCTGGATGATGTGCACGGCCAGTGGGTCGTCCCAACCCATCGCGGAAAGGTTGAAGTGTTCCAGCACGTTCAAGATAGCGAGCAGTTGGGGACCGGAAACTGGGGCATGGGGAACGATCACGTCGTACCCGCGGTAGGTCCCATGAAGGGGTTCCATGGCAAGCGCGCGGTAGTTCTCCAGGTCGCTTTTGCGAAGGTACCCCTCGTTTTCCTGCATGAACGCATCGATCCTGTCCGCAAGCTCCCCGGTGTAGAAATCGTCCAAGCCATTCTTGGCAAGGGATTCGAGCGTTTGGGCCAGCGCCTCGTTCTTGTGAACTTGGCCCTCTTCCCAGGCAAGCCCCTCGTTGAGGAAATCGAAGCCATTTCCCAGCAGTTTCTCGTACCCATCCGAAAGGGTTTGGGCGAACGTTTCGTTCACCACGAAACCTTCACGTGCAAGCTTGATAGCGGGTTCCATCAAGGTTTCCAATGGCAGCGTCGCGCCCAAATCGTAGATCTTCTGGATCCCGGCCACAACCCCGGGCACGCACGTACCCTTTGGGGTGTAGTTGGCAGTGGAAATCCTGTAGCCATCTTCGGTAAGCTTGTCGTAGGTAGCAAGTCCCGGTGCCACGCTTTTGAAATCCACGGCATACTTTTCTCCGTTGCTCATGGTGATGACTGCGTAGCCTTCACCACCCAACCCCGAAGCGTAGGGTTCCACGACCCCGAGGGCAAAACTCACGGCGATGGCCGCATCCACGGCGTTTCCACCCATTTCCAGGATCTGGGCCCCGACTTCGGCAGCATACGGGTTGGCTGCTGCTACCATTCCAAGGCTGGAAGCAGCGCTTTGCCCCGTGGTCACGCCAAACGAAATCGCAACAACGGCCAACAGCACCAGGGAAAACACAAGGTTCTTTCGCACGTTAATTCCTCCTTTTTGTATTTTTCCCCCGGGAACACTCAAGGAAACAACGGGGGAGAGAACGCATTATCCTTCTTTCAAAAACGAACCCACCGAATGCTCGAGAATCTGCTCGTACCCGGGAACGTTTTGCACTTCCACGGGCTGGTCCGGGAACAGAAGGTTCCAGGCATCCAAAAGGGCGTAAAAGGTCACCAGGTGGCGTGCCACCCGAAGATCAAGGGAATACCCCGTTTCATCGTAGGGAACGAAGAGCTGCCCCCGCTGTGCGGCTCGCACGTAGAAAGGGTCTTTTCCCGTGAGTATGAGTGGCTCATCGGTTTTTCCGCGCATTCTCCCCTGGGAGGGGTTGGACACTTCCAACAAAATGGCCAGGGTATCCGAGGAGTCCCCCCATTCCCGGTGACTCAAGCCGCGCAGGTTCGCGGGGGATTCCTCCAGGCGGATGGCAATGTCTTCCATCTCCATGTTCATCTGTGCCATGATGGCCAGCTCACCCGCATCGGGGTGGAACACGATGGCGTTGTTCACGGGGTACTCCGGGGAAGATTCGTGCAAGTCCACCGCCACCGAAATTCCTTCCTCGCGAATCAGCTCGAGGATGGCGTAGGCTACCTTCTCGGTGGGATTCCCATCGGGTGCCCCGGGGTAGGAACGGTTCAGGTTCAACGTTTCTTGCCCTCCGAGTTGCCCACCCATGGGGTGGAGGTACACCGTGGGATCGGGCCATTGGTGGATGGAGTTGGTGCGCCTCGATCCGAAGCGAAAGACCCGCGAGCCACCTCCCTCCAAAGGGATGGAAAAGAACTGGGGGGTGCCTTCCATGGGATCGGTGTGGGTAACCGCGCTGTGATTCGCCCAGGGAACAAGGAAAAGGGTTCCACGCGACACCTCGATATTTTCCACGAGCGTGATTACCGAAACGGCACCTGCGGGTTCGTTGGCATGCGTTCCCCCGAGCAGAAGAACGCGAGCGCCTTCCTGCTCCCCCTCGAAAACGTATACCGGGGAATCCATCGCACTCCCCTTGATGCCGGGAAACCAATCGGAAAGGTACTGCACGCGGCTCAGCGAAGCGGAGGGAAAAATGGGCGGGTCTTCCCACATACGGGAAAACTCCACGCCGGAAATGAGGCAAATTGCAGCCACTGCGGAAAGGAAGAGCAAAAAAGAGAGCATTCTTCGTTTCATGCGCATCGTACCTCCCCGATCCCTGGCAGCCTTTGGCTTGGGATGCGAAATGAACTCTGTAAACAAAATTATAACACGTTCCTCCCGCTATTTCTTTTCGTGAGGGAAACGAAGCGCAGTCCATTGGAAAGTGTTGTGTTTCCATTCCGTTTTCCGAGCAGCAACGTTGCAACGAAGAAGCTCCATCCACCCATTTTCCTTCGGAATTCGAAGAAAATCGCCGTTTGCAGCATTTTTTTCGCATAGGATCCCCCTGGACGCCAAAATCCCGGTTTGCTTTTGGCACAAGCATTCCGATACACTGTATGTGATAGTTGATTCAACTCTTATAATGACAACTGATTCAGTATTAATCTTACGTGGAGGTGCAAAGCATGCGATTAGAAGGAAAGGTGGCCCTCGTTACGGGAGCAGGGCGCGGCATCGGGCGGAATACCGCGTTGCTGTTCGCCAAGCAAGGTGCCATGGTGGCTGCCTGTGATGTCCTGGAAGAGGAGCTTCGCTCGCTGGAGGAAGAAGCCAAGGGCCTTCCGGGGGAAGTCAAGGGTTTCGTCATGGACGTGACCAACCGCCAGCAAGTGCAAGAGGTGGTGGGCCAGGTGAAAGAGACGTTCGGCAAGATTACCACGCTGGTCAACAACGCGGGGATTACCCGGGACGCTTTCCTGCACAAAATGACCGAGGAACAATGGGACGCGGTGATCAACGTGAACCTCAAAGGCACGTTCAACGTCACGCAAGCCGTGGTTCCTGCGATGAAGGAAGCGGGTGAGGGTTCCATCACCACGACTTCTTCCGTGGTGGGAGTTTTCGGCAACATCGGCCAAACCAATTACGCAGCGACCAAATCGGGGGTCATCGGCATGACCAAATCTTGGGCAAAGGAACTGGCACGCTTCAAGATCCGTGCCAACGCCGTTGCACCAGGTTTCATCACCACCCCCATGACCAAGGATCTTCCCGAAAAAGTCATCAAGTACATGGTGGAAAAGACCCCGTTGCAGATGATGGGATCTCCGGACGATATCGCGTACGCGTTCGTTTTCCTTGCCAGCGACGAGGCTCGCTACATCACGGGCCAGGTGCTGGGGGTCGATGGGGGACTCGTGATTTAACCCCGATGGAGGCACGAATGAAGCAGAGAAGGATTCCCAAATCCAGCCGAGGGGAAGAAACACGGCAAACACTTGTGGAAAGCGCGGCGCAGTTGTTCCTCAACGAGGGTTACCACAAAACGTCGGTGCTGGGCATTGCCCGCCGGGCGAAAACGTCGCCAGCCGCATTCTACCAGTATTTTCGTTCGAAGGACGAGGTGTTCGGGGAAATCCTCCAGGTCTTCCAGGAGGAAAGCTACGCCAAAGTGAAAGCGGTTCTCCTTAGCGGGGAAGACCTTCCCGAGATGCTGCAACGGTTGATCGACGTGTTCTTCGATACGATCTGGGAGCAGCGCAGCGCGTTCAAATCGTTTCGAGAAGCCGAGTTCATCGATCTTTCACTGGCATCTTCCTTTCACCGCAACCTCTGCGACGTGCTGGGAAAGACGCTGGCGTTTTCCCCGGATACGCACAAGCCGCTGGTCACGCTCTGGTTCTTGATGGGGCCTCTCTTCTTCACCGCGACCTACTGGATCCAATGGAAGGGATTACCCGTTCCCCAGCAGGTTCGGCAAACCCTCCATCTTTTCTTCCTGCGGGGTATCTCCCCTGTACCTTTTTACCCGGACCGGACATGCTTTTCCATTCACCAAGGAGTGGAAGGCAACGAAACCGCTTCGGGATCCCGCGGGGAGAAAACCAAGGAAAAGCTGATGCGTTCCGCGGAAAGTTTGTTCGGCAAAAAGGGGTACAACGAAACATCGATCAACGAAATCGCCACGCTTTCCGGGGTCAGCGTTGGCACCTTTTACACCTACTTCCACACCAAGAAGGAACTGTTGCGCACCCTCGTGGAGCAAACGAGCCGCAGCCTGCGCCATTTTCTCCACGCGTACACCTGCTCCTTTTCCGACCGCCGGAACCAGGAACTGGCCGCGTACGTGGCTTTCCTCGTGTATTTTTCCCAGCACGCCGCCATGTATGCCATCGTGCGTGAAGCAGAGTTCATCGACCCGCAGATCGCCCGGAACTACTACAAGGAACTCCAGGATTCTTACCATGTCGTACTGCAAACCGCGATGGACCGCGGACAGATTCGCCCTTTGACCGTACCGGACCTTTCCCTGATCCTGATGGGTATCGGTCACTGGATGGGGCATTCGCTGTTGATTTTGTCCAACACCACCTCGGAAGGTCTCCCTGCATTCGTGGAGAAAATGGCTCCGCTTCTTTTCCACGGCCTGGAGGGTCAACCCAGCGAAGCGCTCGTTCGGAAAACAGAACAACATAAAGGAGGAAAAAAGCGATGAAGAAAATCGTGATCGCGGGTGCGAAGCGCACCGCAATTGGAACCTTTGGCGGCGCACTGTCCAAGGTTCCCGGTGTGGAACTGGGAGTGGTGGCTGCAAAGGCTGCCATGGAACAGGCAGGCGTTACCGGCGAGCAAGTGTGCGAAACCATCGTGGGAAACGTTCTGCCCGCGGGAATGGGGATGGGCCCCGGAAGGCAAGTCAGCGTGCATGCGGGCGTCCCCGTGGAAAAACCCGCGCTATCGGTGAACATGCTGTGCGGCTCGGGCATGAAATCCGTGATGATGGGGGCGGTGGATATCCTTGCGGACCAAGCGCAGGTCGTTCTGGCAGGCGGCATCGAAAACATGAGCCTTGCCCCTTACCTTCTTCCCGGCGGACGCTTCGGCTATCGCCTGGGTGACGGAACAATCACCGATCACATGGTTGCCGATGGTCTGACGGACGTGTTCAACCAGTACCACATGGGCATCACCGCGGAAAACCTTGCGGAAAAGTACAACATCTCACGGGATGCACAGGATGCCTTCGCCCTGGAAAGCCAACAACGCGCTGCAAGGGCACTTGCGGCGAACCGTTTCCACGATGAGATCGCCCCCGTAGTCATCAAGTCACGCAAAGGCGAAACCGTTGTGGACACGGACGAGCACCCCCGACCGAGCACCACAAGGGACGTGCTGGCGAAGCTTCGCCCCGCCTTCAAAAAGGACGGGACCGTCACTGCCGGCAATGCATCCGGCATCAACGATGGGGCTTCCATGACCGTACTGCTTTCGGAACAAAAGGCCAGTGAACTGGGTGTATCCCCCCTTGCCGAAGTCGTTTCCTGGGGTCAGTTTGGCGTGGATCCCTCCATCATGGGCATCGGTCCGGTGGGAGCCATTCGCATTGCATTGCAACGCGCCGGGATGCAGCTTTCGGACATGGAGCTGATCGAACTCAACGAGGCTTTCGCCGCACAGAGCCTTGCGGTTCTGTCCGATCTTAAGAACGAGCACGGCGTGTCGGAGGAATGGCTTTCGGACAGGGTCAACGTCAACGGCGGGGCCATTGCGTTGGGACACCCCATTGGCGCAAGTGGCAACCGCATCCTCGTGACCCTTCTGTACGAAATGAAGAAACGGAACCTGGAGTGGGGGCTTGCAAGCCTCTGCATCGGCGGGGGCATGGGAACCGCCGTCATCATCCGAAACCGCTAATCAACCTTCCCCCCCCTTCGCGTTGGGAGGGGGGGGTTTTGGAGGAATACGCATGGCAGAAAAAACCGTCGGAATCATGGGATTGGGCACCTACATTCCCCGATCCACACTCAGCGCGGCACAAATTTCCCGGCAGAACGGGATCCCCGAGCAGGTGATCGTGGAGAAGTTCGGGGTCTCCCAAAAACCTGTGCCGGGCGCCGGGGACACCACAAGCTACATGGGGCTCAAAGCTGCGCAAAAAGCACTGGAAAACGCGGGTGTTTCCCCCGAAGAGCTCGACCTGGTAATCTGGAACGGCGCCCAACACAAGGATTACCCCTGCTGGCTCGCCTCGCTCAAAATTGCCCACGAGCTCGGGGCGACAAACGCCTGGGGCTTCGACATGGAAGCCATGTGCGGTTCCATGATGGTGGGCATGGAAACCGCCAAGAGCCTGATGCTCGGTTCGGACTCGGTGCGCACCGTTTTGCTGGTATCGGGGTACCGCAACCTCGATTTGATCAACCTGCAAGACGCTGGAACTTCGTTCATGCACGACATCGGCGCGGGTGGGGCAGCGATGGTCCTTCGAAAAGGATACCCGTTCAACGAGGTGCTGGGTTCCGCCTTCCGGGGAGACGGTTCTTTTTCGGAAGATTGCGTCGTTCCGGTGGGAGGAACCTGCCGCTGGCCCATGCAACCGGAGGATGTTTCCCGGATGTACTTCCAGGTGCAAGGGGATGCCAAGTCTTTCAAGACCCGCTTGGGCGAAAAGACCATGCCCACTTTTTTCTGGGTCATCCGTGAATCACTCCGCCGTTCCGGGTTGTCACAAGAGAACATCGATTACCTGGCCATCCTGCATTTCAAGAAATCCGCCCACATGGCGGTTCTGGAGGAATTGAAGCTGTCCGAGGAAAAAACAACCTACCTGCAGGAATACGGCCACATCGGGCAAAACGACCAGGTTCTTTCCCTCGAACTCGGACTCGAACAGGGAAAGATCAAGGATGGTGACGTGATCGTGATGGTGGGCGCGGGTCTGGGATTCGTGTGGGCATCCAGCGTGGTGCGATGGGGCCCCGTTGTACAATCACCGGAGAAGGGAGACCAAAGATGAATGTATTTCACGAGGAGTACAAGCGCAAGAAAACCACCGTGGACAAGGCCTTGGCCGAAATCAAGTCCGGGGACGAGTTGGTCGTTGGCGTGGCAGCCATGGAACCCCAACTTTTCCTCTCCCGGCTCCACGAGCAACGCGCCAACGTGGAAGATGTGCAGGTGTACACGTGCCTGAACATGATGGAATACCCCTTCTTCATGCAACCGGAGATGGAAGGGCATTTCATCAACAATTCCTGGTTTCACAGCGTGGGCGCGCGCAAGGCGCTGAAGGCAGGTTTTCAAACGGTAACCTACGTTCCCAACAACCTACACCAAGCCGGGGCCAACTTGCTGGATCTGCGCGATCCGGACGTGTACGTGGGGGTTGCCTCACCCATGGACGACCACGGCTTCTTCACGCTGTCGCTTTCCATCATCCTGGAAAAGGACGCGCTGGAGCAGGCCAAGAAAGTGGTGCTGGAAGTGAATCCCAAGGCCCCACGTACCCATGGGGACACCCAGGTACACATTTCCCAGATCGACGAACTGTACGAGGTGGACTACGATATCCCCGAAATCCCGGATGGTGCTCCCAACGAGATCGATTCCCAGATCGCCACGCACATCGCCAACCTTGTGCAAGACGGTTCCACGCTGCAGCTGGGCATCGGAGGCCTTCCCAACGCGGTCGCCAAGTTGCTCGTGCACAAGAAAGACCTGGGAATCCACACCGAGATGTTCACCGAATCCATGATCGACCTGTTCGAAGCGGGTGCAATCACCAACATGAAGAAAACCCTCTGGCCCGGAAAGGCCATCTGCACGTTCGCCCTGGGCACGCGAAAGATGTACGACTTCGTGAACGACAACCCCGGTGTCTGGCTACTGCGCGGTCGATACGTCAACAACCCGTACGTGGTGGCGCAGAACGATAACATGATCAGTGTCAACACGGCACTGATGATCGATCTCACCGGGCAAGTCTGCTCGGAATCCATCGGCACGAGGCATTACAGTGGAACGGGCGGACAGCTGGATACGCATCGTGGAGCACTGATGAGCAAGGGGGGGAAGGGAATCATCGCGCTGACCTCCAGCACGAAGTCCCGCGACTCCAAGATCGTGCCGCTGCTTCCCATGGGATCGGCCGTCACCGTTCCCCGCCAGGACCTTGACTTCGTGGTCACAGAGTACGGCGCGGTGCACATGCGCGGGTTGCCCGTGAACAAGCGGGCAAAGGCGTTGATTTCCATCGCCCACCCGGACCACCGCGAGGAACTGCGCCAGCAAGCCAAAAAACTGGGACTCTTTTAGGGAAGGGGTGCAAAGCATTGATTCAAAGCCTTTTGGTAAACGGTACGATCAACAGTTCCATCTACGCGCTTATCGCCCTGGGGTTTTCCCTCACCTTTGGAGTTGCGGGTATCGTGAACCTGTACCATGGCGCCTACTACATGGTGGCTGCGTACCTTGCTTTCACCTTTGTCCGGATCAACATTCCGCTGTGGCTGGCCGCGTTGCTCTCCCTTGTGGGGGTTTCGTTTTTGGGAGCCATGATGATGAAATACCCCATCCTGTACCTCAAGAAAAAGGGAGAAAACATTTACATGTTGATTTTCACCCTGGGTGCGGCGTACATGACACAGTTCTTGTTCAAGCTCTTTTTCGGAGCCCGTATGTACGCCCTTCCACCCTTTTTCAACCAAAGTATCCAGGTGGGAAGTGAAACGGTGCCGGGCCCCCGGGTATTCGCCTTCCTTGTGGCAGTTGCCTCCATCGTGGGTGTGCTTCTTTTCATCAACAAAACATCGATCGGCAAAAAGATCACCGCAACTTCCCAGGATTCCTACGCCGCGGAACTCGTGGGCATCAACACGCAGGGGGTTTTCATCATCACGTCGGCCATTTCCGCCTTGCTGGCAGGCATTGCGGGGATCGTAATCTCTCCGTACCTGTCCATTTCCCCGACAATGTGGTTGCCGACGCTGATCAAGGCCTTCGCAATCGTGATCTTCGGTGGACTGGGATCCATCACGGGAAGCATCATCGCCGCCTTCCTGATGGGGTACCTGGAGTCCTTCATCGCCCTCACCTGGACCAGCAGCATGACAGAAGTGGCTTTCCTTGCGGTTGTCTTCCTTTTCTTGATCGTCAAACCTTCCGGGATTCTCGGAAAGAAAACGGTTTAGGGGGTGGGTGAGATGCGCGCTCTATGGAAGAAAAATGGCATTACCGTGTTGCTGCTTCTAGCTGGGGTTGTCTTCCTGCTCCTATTCCCGGTTTTGGGCGATGACCTGTACCTTCTCACCGTCTTTTCCATTGCACTGATGTATTCGGTGTACGCAGCAAGCTGGGACCTCCTTTCGGGGTACACCGGCAAGGAAAACTTTGGGCATGCCGCGCTTGTCGCCATCGGGGCATACAGTTTGGGTATCATCTCCCAGTCGACTCCCCTACAGCCGATCCTTTCCATTCCCCTGGCGGGGATCCTCTCCATCGTCTGGGGCATCTTGATCGGGATTCCTACGCTTCGGCTCAAAGGTCCGTACTTTGCCCTCGCAACACTCGCAGTAGCCTCGATCATGGAGAAGTTGACGCTTTCGTTTTCCGAGGTCACGGGTGGAGAAGAGGGCTTATACGGCATTCCCTTCCTGGCGCAAGACTTCGTGCCCTCGTACTACTTCGTGCTTCTGTTCGCCATCCTTTCCATCGGTTTTTTGTTTTTCCTCGGACGCTCGAACTTTGGGCTCACGCTCAAGTCCATCCGCAGCGACGAGGATGCTGCACGGGCAGTCGGTATTTCTACCACCCGGTACAAGGTAACCGCTTTTGCCATCAGTGCGGGGTTTGCGGGAATGACCGGGGCGATTTCCGGGCATTACTACGGCTTCGTGGGATTCGACATGGTCTTTCCGCTATCCTTGAACATCATCATCCTTTCCGTGGTCGGAGGTCTTGGCGGAATCCTACCCGCAGCCTTGGGAGCCTTTTTCCTCACTTACCTGACGGAACTGCTGCGGGAGTTCGGCGAATTCAACCAGTTAATCTACACGGGGATACTGATGGTCGTTGTGCTCGTGCTTCCACACGGAGTCTTTAACCTACTTGGAGATTTCTTGCGAAGGGGGAGGAAACATGGCGTTACTGGCCGTTGAGAACCTGCATAAACAATTCGGGGGCCTTACCGCGTGCGACCACGTTTCCTTTTCCGTGGAGAGAGGGGAACGCTTCGGTATCCTTGGCCCAAACGGGGCGGGGAAAACAACCCTTTTCAACCTCATCACGGGTTTCATCCGCCCCGATAGCGGAAGTGTGCAACTGCAGGGAAAACCCCTTACGGGTATGAAACCCGAACACATCTCTTCACTGGGGTTGGTGCGTACGTTCCAGATCGTCAAACCCTTCAAAGGGTTGTCCGTTTTCGAGAACCTCAAGGTACCCACCCTTTCCCCCCGGATGCGAAAACGCTTAAAGGGGGAGAGAGAACGGGAAAAGTGGATCGAAACCATCGCGGACCTGTCGGATTTGAAAGCCATCCTGCAGGAAAAGGTCGACGAGCTTCCCCACGGCTATCTCAAAAAGCTGGAAGTAGCAAAAGCGTTGTGCATCCAGCCGGAAATCGTTTTGCTCGACGAACCGTTCGCGGGGTTAACCAGCTCCGAGATCCAACCCATTTCCACGGTGATCCAGAGAGCAAACGAAAAGAACGGGACCACCATCGTGCTCATTGAACACCGCTTGAAGGAATTCATGCAACTGGTACACCGCATTATCGCCATAGACTACGGCCAGAAAATCGCCGAGGGTACTCCCGGGGAAATCGTGCGGAACCCGCTGGTCGTGGAATCCTACTTGGGGAAGGGGGGCGCAGACCTTGTTGGCCCTTGAATTGCAACATGTCATGGCTGGATACGGCAAGGCAATCGTGTTGGAAGATGTTTGCCTCGCACTGGA
>Ga0209607_1002290_pt1 | contig 15387 bp, 14 predicted proteins | sample AD_UKC117_MetaG_FD_184413 | JGI IMG/M metagenome (GOLD analysis project Ga0209607, IMG submission 184413) | Active sludge microbial communities of municipal wastewater-treating anaerobic digesters from Hong Kong - AD_UKC117_MetaG (SPAdes)... | ecosystem: Engineered > Bioreactor > Anaerobic >... | reverse complement strand
TTTTGAGGCCGTCTCAGCCCTGAGGCGGCCTCGTCAGATCGAATGACATGGCGACATTGCAGCGGGCATAGCGCTTGCCGTACCGCTCCATGATGTCTGCGTCATGGATGAAGCCTGACTTTTCGTAGAGGTGGATCGCGGCCTCGCACTTGCTGTTGGTCAGCAGGAAGAGTTGCCCGATGGGCATCTGCCGCGCGCGTTCGATCGTCCGTTGCAGGAGGAAGTCTCCGGCTTTCAGGCCGCGGGCACTGGCGCGGACGCCCATCTTGGTCAGTTCAAACGAGTCGCCTTCCACGGGCATCAGCGCGCAGGTGCCGATGATGCCGAGGCCTTCGGCTTCGACGAACAGGATGACCCCGCCCCGGTCCATGATCATCTCGCGCGGGTGCTCGATGATCTCGATGTCCTTCTTTTCCAGCACGAACATGTCCTCGACCCATTCGCGGGTGATGGCGTCGAATTCCGGGGCGAACCGGTCGTCATACTCGACGAGGCGAAGGGCGCGGGCGCCGGAGGCGGCGGTGGCTTCATCGCGGATCCGGTCATAGAGCGAGCGGGATTGCAGTGCGTCCTCGACCTGTGCGATCTGGCTGAGGAAGTCTCCGTCCGTGCCTTCACTCAGCGCCTGCGCGGCGCGGCGCACATGCGGCCAGAGATCCCGCTTCAGCTCCGTCAGCATGGCTTCGCCCTCGGGCGTGAGGCGGATCTGCTTCTGGCGGTTGTCGCCTTCGACCGGGGCGACCGTCGTCAGGCCGAGTTTCCGGAGCGCGTTGTGGATGCGGGTGACGGCGGGCTGGCTGATGCCGACCGCCTCGACGGCTTCGCTGACACTGAGCGGGCCATAGGTGGCGAGCGCGGCGAGCAGCGGGAAATGCGTGCCCTGGATCGGCAGGCCCCGCTCGGCAAAGACGCGGGTCGCGTCCGCCTGCATCCGCTCGGCCAGGCGTTTCAGGCGGCTGCCCAGGGCGAGATGACCCATTTCTGCGAGAACGTCACGCGGCATGTCGGGGCTCCATTACTTAGCGTGATATATAACGAATTATATATATTCATCGTCAAGAGGGCCGGGCAGATGAAGAATAATAAAGTTTTGGCTTGACTATTAGATGCAGCCGGAATACTAAATTGAAAACTTCAATAACTCGGGAGCAGACCATGTCCATCCAGACCGCCTCAGCCAGAACCGTCACCCATGGCAGCTTCACGATCGAGCGGGCCTTCCGGTCGGGGCCTGCGAAAGTGTTCGACGCCTTTGCCGATCCGGCGAAGAAGCGCCGCTGGTTTGCCGAGGGTCCCGGCTTCCATCTCGACTCTTTCGTCATGGATTTTCGCGTCGGCGGGGAGGAGAAGTCGCGCTTCCGCTTCGTGGCGGACAAGCCGATCGAGGAAGGGACGCCCTGCTCGAACGATACGGTCTACATGGACATCGTGCCCGGCCGGCGGATCGTGATTTCCTATTCGATGAGCCTTGGCGGCGCGCCGTTCTCGGTCTCGCTCGCGACCATGGAATTCCTGCCGCAAGGCACCGGCACGCTGCTCGTCTTTACGGAACAGGCCGCCTTCTTCGAGGGGTCGGACGGGATCGTGATGCGCGAGCAGGGCACCCGGGAATTGCTGGGCCAGCTTGCCGCGGAACTTGGCGAATAGGAGGCGCGTGCGATGCAGGCCACGCCGGCTTCCTATTCCGTGGACGATGTGTTTCACGCGCTCGGCGATCCGACGCGCCGGGCGATCCTTGAGCGGCTGACCGACAGGCCGGTCTCCGTGTCCGACCTTGCGGCGCCGTTCGATGTGTCGCTAGCGGCCATCGGCCAGCACGTCCAGGTGCTGGAGCGCAGCGGCCTCGTGCGGACGGAAAAGATCGGGCGCACGCGAACCTGCCGGATCGATCTTGCGGGACTTGCGCTGGCGAACAAGTGGATCAGCGACCGCAAGCGGTTCTGGGAGCAGCGGTTTGACCGGCTCGCGGATTTCCTCGACGAGGACGACGCCGGTTAGGCGGCGGTTGCCTTGTCCGGAGAGGGGCGGGTTATGGCTGCGACGGCAAGACCGGCGGCGGCCGAGAAGACCATCATCCAGTAGATGCGCGATTGCGCCGCCACGCCGCCCGGCGCCAGGGCGTCATAGCCGACGCCTGACAGGAAGCTCGTCAGGGCGAGGATCGGACCGAAGACCAGCGCGCCGTTGACCGCATAGGAGAGCGGCAGGCGTTCGTCCGGCAGGGCCTGCTGCAGGAAGCGCATCGTGCCGAGATGGGTGAGCGCGAACGACGCGGCGTGCAGGGTCTGGAACAGGGCGGCCGCATAGACCGGGAGGGCGAAACCCGCCGCTGTCCAGCGCAGCATCGCGCCGAGACCGCCGAGCCAGAGCAGCGTCACGGGCCCCACCCCGCGCAGGAGGCGTGAAGACAGGATGAGCAGACAGATCTCCGTCATCACGCCGATGGCCCAGAGCGCGCCGACGCCCGAGCCGGAAATCCCCTGCGATACCCAGATCACGGAGGAAAAGGCGTAATAAGCCCCGTGGCTCGCCTGGATGAGGGCTGCCGCGAGGATGAAGGCGAAGACCGACGGGATCCGGTAGAGCGAGAAGCCTTCCCGGAATGTGCTGAGGATAGTCCGCTTCGGCAGCGCCTGCCGGGCGCCCTGGCGCGTGAATAGGGGCGCCAGCGTTGCGAGGAAGGCGGCGGCGGCCAGATAAGTGAGCACACCGTCCGGGCCGAAGGCGGAGAGGATGGCACCACCTGCAAGGTTCGCGACGACGAAGGCGAGGGAGGCAATGGCCCGGCCCTGCCCATAGTCCGGTTTCGCATTGCGCGTGCCATAGGTGAGGACCGCTTCGAACAGGGGACCGGCGACATTGTTCGCACTGTAGATCGTGACGCAGATCACGAAGGCAGCTGCATGCGGCAGGGTCGGGAAGAGGAGCGTGTAGCCGGCAAGGCAGACGGCCATCGTTCCGGCGAGCGTTGCGCGCAGGCCGTGCGACTGCGCGCGGCCGGCGGCCAGCGGGCCGGCGACAATGCGGATCAGCGCGGCAAGCGTGCCTGCTCCGGCGATTTCGGCGCCGGACATGCCCCCGGCCTTCTCCATCCAGACCGGCAGGTATGGCAGGTTGGCCCCGAGCACGAGGTTGACTGCGCCAGCCGCGAGCGAGGCGCGCCAGGCATCGTTCAGGCGCATGCGGCGAGCCTGCAGGAAAAGAACGGGCCAGACGGCATCTTCGGGAACATGCGGACTCAATGTGAGGATCGCAAACGCACTACCCCGGTTGCGGCGGTCCGTGTAGCGGAATTTGACGGCGCCGGCCGCCTACCCTGAAATTTCAGCAGAAGGTGTCGCCAGCTGTTCGCGGATCACTTCCGCGACCTTGCGGGCATCGGCCTCGCGCGGGCTGCCGGAGCGCCAGGCGATTCCGATCTGGCGGCCGATCACCGGCCGGACGAATTCGCGCACGGCAACGTCGCTGCCAACGTTCAGGCCATGGTCCACCGCGAGCTTGGGCAGCAGTGACACGCCGAGACCGCCGGCGATCATGTTGACCAGCGTGCCGAGCGAGGTGGCGGCGACCTGGTCCTTCGAGGCGCCCGTCCGCATGCGGCAGATCGAGAGCGCATGGTCACGCAGGCAATGTCCGTCTTCCAGCAGGAGCAGGTTCTCGTCGGCGAGATCCTCCGGCGCCAGGCCGTTCTTGCGCGCAAGCGGATGAGTGGGCGGGGCGGCAAAGAGGAATTCGTCGTCCAGAAGCGTGATCGTCTCGATGCCCGGCGCATCCCAGGGCAGGGCGATGAGGGCGGCGTCCAGCGTCCGGGTCCGCAACTGGTCGATCAGGCGGCCGGTCTTTTCTTCGTGCAGGTAAAGCTTGAGGTCCGGATAGGCCGCGTTCAGCGCCCGGACGGTCTGGGGCAGAACGAAGGGGGCAATGGTCGGGATGGCGCCAAGATGGAAGGGACCGGTCAGCAGGGCGCCGGCGCTCTGGACGGACTGGACGAGTGCGTGGGCGTCATTCAGCAGGGCGGAAGCGCGGGCGAGGGCGATCTTGCCGGCATGGGTGAGGCTGGCGCCGCGGGCTTCCCGGTCGGCGAGTTTCACGCCCAGCAGGTCTTCAAGTTCCCGGATCCCGGCCGACAGGGTGGGCTGCGTGACATGACAGGCCTCTGCAGCGCGCGAGAACGAGCCCGTTTCGCCGAGGGCGACCAGAAACTGCAGCTGCCGGAGGGTCGGTATAATCATAGGTGAAATCTATACTTATTTGAAAATGCATCAAAATTTCTTTTTGTCGCACCCGCGCCTGCGGAAACTGACGGATGCCAAAGAAATATTGGAACGCAATGCGGGGTTTAAACGTAGTCCAAATGAACCGCCCGGGTCGGGATTCCCAACTCCCCACCCAAGACCCTCGATCCGGTTGGTGAAAATGGCCCGGCAGGCCGGAAAATACGTCCGCCACCCATCTGGACGTACGGCACCGTCCCCCTCCCAAGCCTGAAGGCTTGTCGGGCCTATCTCCCCAATCTGCATTGTGAATGGACCCGCGCACGCGGGTCCAGACGCTTGTCCGGCCCATCAGGGCGGGTTGCGCGAGGGTGATTTGCCTGGCGCGTTTCAAAGTAATGCGGGTGAAATCGGAAGTGAAAGCCCGGCAAAGCGGCAGCTGGACTTCACGGACTGCGCAATTCGCGGGCTTGTGATGTTAAAAAGTCAGTAACCTTTCATCTCCCTGTGGATGGCCGGCTTCTGTTTCTCAGCGAACTGATTCAAAAAGGAAATTAGCGCGCCGCCCATGCGCGCCCATGGGTTCGTTCCGCTTTGTTCCCGACTCGTCCATGCCCTGTTCTGGCTCGATGCTGTTGTGGATATTTCGATTCCCGTGTCCCGCCCATTGAGGCCCACGGCTGCCCATGATACTCCAAATTAAGACATGGTTTACCCATGCGGGGTTTAGGCAAAGCAAGAACGGGCTGGCGGGTGTTCATATCCACCTATGAAAGCGCTATTGATGCGAAAGGGCGGGTGTCGATCCCCGCACCCTTCCGCGCGGCGCTTGGTGGCGGCACCCGGATATTCCTGTGGCAGGCGCTCGATGGTTCGGGGTGCCTGGAAGGCGGCGGAGAGGCCCTGATGGCCATGTACCGCGCCACCCTGACCCGGCTCGCCCCGCAATCCGCCGTCCGCAAGGCGCTCGTGAACCGGATCATCGCCGGGGCGGCCGACCTCAAGATGGACGATACGGGCCGGATCCGCCTGCCGGAGGACCTCTGCAAGGCGGCAGGCCTGACCGACCGGATCAAGTTCGCCGGCAATATCGACAGTTTCCAGATCTGGAATCCCGAGAAGCACGAGGCGTTTACCGTCGCCATGGCCGAAGCGGCTGCGCAACCGGAGACGCTGGAAGCACTGGGCCAAGCCTATAATGAGGTCCTGCGCCAGCAGGAACTCGGCCATTTCCCGGGCCTTAAACTGGTCGAGGGAGGGGAAGGATGATGGCGACCAAGCCCCTGACCTCCCCCGCCCCGGCTGGCCACAAGCCCGTCATGATGGACGAAGTGCTCGAATGGCTCGCGCCGAAGGACGGCGATGTCATCGTGGACGGCACGTTTGGCGGCGGCGGCTATACCCGCGCGATCCTGATGGCGGCGAAGTGCTCGGTTTATGCCATTGACCGTGATCTTGATGCGATTGTGCGGGCCGAGGAACTGGCGGCACAGACCGACCGCGTGACGCCCCTGCTCGGCCGGTTCGGCGAAATGGACACGCTGGTCCGTGCGACCGGGACGCAACAGGTCGATGGCGTTGTGCTGGACATCGGCGTGTCGAGCTTCCAGATCGACGAGGGACATCGCGGTTTTTCGTTCAACAAGGACGGCCCGCTGGACATGCGCATGGGCGCGGCGGGGCCGACCGCGGCGGATGTCGTTAACCTGATGCCGGAAGGCGACCTCGCAAACGTCATCTTCCGCCTTGGCGAGGAGAAGCAGGCCCGCCGGATTGCCCGCCAGATCGTGCAGCGGCGCAAGGAGCGCCCGTTCGAGACGACGCTGGACCTGGCCGAAACGATCGAAACGGCGGTCGGCGGCCGCAAGGGCTCGCGCATCCACCCGGCGACGCTGAGCTTCCAGGCCATCCGCATGTACGTGAACGACGAACTGGGCGAACTGGCCCGGGCGCTGGTTGCGGCCGAGCGCCTGCTGAAGCCGGGCGGCCGGCTGGTGATCGTGACCTTCCATTCGCTGGAAGACCGGATGGTGAAGCAATGGCTGCGCGACCGGTCCGGCAAGAATGCGGGCGGATCGCGCCATATGCCGCTGATGGCCAAGGGCCCGGCAGCGACCTTCGATCTGCAGCCGTCCAAGGCCGTGCTGCCGCAGGATAAGGAAGTGGAAGGCAATCCGCGTGCACGATCCGCCAAACTGCGGGCTGCCGTCCGGACAGAGGCGCCTGCCATCAATGAGGACGCGGATGACGGCATGAACCTGCCGCCGCTGTCGAGACTGGAGGATGCGTCATGAGCCGCCGTGCATTCATTCTGGGCCTTGTTATCGTTGGCCTTCTCGTCTTCAGCCTCTACCGGGCGAAATACGGTGCCAAGGACACGGCTGCCGAACTGATGGCCGTCGAGGCCCAGATCGAGGAGGCCAATCACGAAAAGGCCCTGCTCGAGACCGAGCTGTCGCACATGAGCCGCCGCGAGTGGATCGAGGAATACGCCCGCAACGAGCTGGGCATGGCGCCGCCGCGTCCCGAACAGATGGCCGGCGAGCGTGATCTCGATGCGCTTGTCGGCGTGCCGGCCGATCCGGCGAAGACCGATGCGGGCCAGGAGGCGCCTGAATGACGGAAGCCTCGCGCCACCGGACCCGGCTGGTCGGCCTCGGCCTCAGCGCCCTGTTCGTGGTGTTGGCAGGCAAGGCCGGCTATCTCGCGCTGTCCGCCTCGGAAGGGAAGTCCGGCGGGCTGGCATCAAAAACCGGTGCTGCTGTTGTGCGCGCCGACATTGTCGACCGGAACGGCGAGCAGCTGGCGACTTCGGTGTCGGTCTATTCGCTTGTGGCCAACCCGAAACAGATCTGGGATGCGCGCGAGGTTGCGACGCGGCTGTCCGGCGTGCTGCCGGATATCGATGTCGAGGACCTGACGACGCGCCTGTCGGACCAGACCCGCCAGTTCGTCTGGGTGAAGCGCGGGCTGACCCCCCGCCAGCGTCAGACCGTGTTCGATCTCGGGCTTGAGGGCCTGCGGTTCGAAGAAGAAACCAGCCGCGCCTATCCGCGTGGCACGCTGGCCGGGCAGTTGCTCGGCTTCGTCAATGTAGACGGCAAGGGCGCCGGCGGCATCGAATACAGCCAGGACGTGCGCCTGGCCGCTGGCGGGGAACCGCTGCGCCTGACCATCGACAATGGCGTGCAGGCAGCCATCGAGGCCGAGCTTGCCGCTTCGGCGGCGGAAGACGGGTTTGAGGGCGGGGCGGTGATCCTGATGGAGGCCCGCACCGGCGAGATCCGTGCCATGGCGAGCTGGCCACCCTTCAATCCGAACCGGTCGTCCGACACGCCGATGAGTGACCCTTCGCGCCTCAACCGCGCGACCGGTGCGGTCTATGAGCTCGGCTCGGTGTTCAAGCCGCTGACCGTGGCGGCCGCTCTGGAAGCGGGTGCGATCCGGCCGGGCGACATGTTCGACGTACGCGATCCCATCGAGATGAAGGGCTACACGATCTCGGACCTGCACCCGATTGGCTCGACGGCGAGCGTGACCAAGATCCTCGCCGAAAGCTCGAACATCGGCACCGTGCGGATCAACGAGAAGCTCGGGCCGCGCCGGCAGAAGGCTTTCCTCGAAGTTGCTGGCCTGCTTGAGAAGGCGCCGGTGGAACTTGCCGGCAGCGCTGCGCCGATCCTGCCGGAACAGATGGACGAGCTCACCGCCGCGACAATGGCCTATGGCCACGGGGTCGCGGTCTCTCCGATTGCCTTCCTGTCGGCTTTCTCGGCCTTTGCGAATGGCGGCGAACGGGTGCCGCCGACGCTGATCGTGGACGAGACCCGCAAGCCGGAGCCTGTGCGGGTCATGTCCGCCATCACGGCCGAAATGGTCAATGCGATGATGCGCGAAGCGGTGCTGAACGGGACGGGGAAGAATGCCGAGGTCGCGGGCTATCGCGTGGCGGGCAAGACGGGCACGGCGGAGAAGCCGGTGCCGGGCGGCTATGATGACGGCCGCAACATCTCCAGCTTCGCAGCGATTTTTCCCTATGACAGCCCGCAGTATGCCATGATTGTGACACTGGATGATCCCAAAGCAGGGCCGGGAGGTTCTGTTGCCTCCCAGAATGCGGCGCCGACCGCAGGTCGCATCATAGAACGTGTCGCGCCGCTGCTCGGCATCGCCCCACGCTTTGACGATTTCCGCCCTGCAGGAGACGCGTACCGCGCCCGTTCGGAGGAGAGGACCGCGCTGTGACCTGCAAACTGAAAGACCTGTTTCCTGAAGCCGACCAAGGCGAGACCGTCATCACCGGGATGACGGCCGACAGCCGCAAGGTGAAGCCGGGCTACCTGTTCGCCGCCCTCAAGGGGACGGTGACGGATGGCAGCCGGTTCATCGAGGATGCAATCTCGAAAGGGGCGGCTGCGATCCTGTCCGATGAGGGCGTGAAGGGCATCAGCGTTCCGCATGTGGTTGCTGCAGAGCCGCGCAAGGCGCTCGCGCTCGCCGCCAAGCATTTCTACAATTCCCAGCCAGGGACCGTGGTGGCCATCACCGGTACCAACGGCAAATCCTCGACCGTGGATTTCTGCCGCCAGATCTGGTCGCGGGCAGGTTACACGTCCGCATCTATGGGTACGCTCGGCGCCATCGGCCCGAATGGGCGGATCGATGTCGGCCACACGACGCCGGACCCGGTGACTATCCATGAGACGCTCGCGGAACTCGCCCGCCAGGGCGTGACCCATTGCGCGATGGAAGCCTCCAGCCATGGCCTCGAACAGCACCGGCTCGATGGCGTGGACCTCTCGGCCGTCGCCTTCCTGAACTTCACGCAGGACCATCTCGATTACCACTCGACGATGGAAGAATACCTCTCCGCGAAGCTCCGCCTGTTCCGCGATCTCGGCCGGCCGGGCATGCCCGCCATCGTCAATGCCGACAGCGACCAGTGCAACGACTTCGAGGCGGCCGCCCTCGGCAAGCAGATGCCGATCGTGTCCTTCGGCTGGCGCGGGGAAGACCTCTGGATCGACGAGATCATGCCGCGGGCGACGGGGCAGGTGCTGCACCTGTTCTGGCGCGACGTGGAGCAGAAGCCGCTGGAACTGCCGCTGATCGGTGAGTTCCAGGCGCTGAACGCGCTCGCCGCCGCCGCGATCTGCCTGTCGCTGGGCATGAGTTTCGAACAGGTGTCCGAAGGCCTGACCCATCTTGAGCCCGTGAAGGGCCGGATGGAATACGTCGGCAAGACCGCGACCGGCGCTGCCATTTTCGTGGACTATGCCCACACGCCGGACGGGCTCGACGTGCTGCTGCGCGCGGTGCGCCCGCACACGGCCGGCCAGCTGAAGGTGATCTTCGGCTGTGGCGGCGACCGGGATGCCCGCAAGCGCCCGCTGATGGGTGAGATTGCGGCCCGGCAGGCCGACGAAGTGATCGTCACGGATGACAATCCGCGCACGGAAGACGCCGCCGAGATCCGCAAGCAGGTCATGGTCGGCTGTCCGGATGCCCGCGAGATCGGCGACCGGGGCGAGGCCATCCGCACCGTCATCGCGGAACTGAAGCGGGGCGATACGCTGGTCATCGCCGGCAAGGGCCACGAGACCGGGCAGATCATCGGCAAGGAGGTTCATCCCTTCTCCGACCAGGATGCCGCGCGGGCCGCGCTGGAAGCGGAGCGTGCATGACGAAACCGCTCTGGACCTCCGACGACATTACCCTTGCCACCGGCGGTGTCGCGACGGCGCCGTTCACGGTGACGGGCACCGTGTCGATCGACACGCGCTCGCTGCAGCCGGGTGACCTGTTCGTTGCGCTCCAGGACCAGCGCGACGGGCATGACTTCGTCGAGACGGCCTTTGCTGCCGGAGCGGCCGGCGCGCTCGTCTCCCGCCGCAAGGGGGATGGCCCGCAGGTCATTGCCGACGACACGCTGACCGCGCTCGAACAGCTCGGCATCGCTGCCCGCGCCCGCTGCGGGGCGCATCGCACGGCAATCACCGGCTCGGCTGGCAAGACCAGCGTCAAGGAAATGCTGGCGCGCATCTACCGCGCGCTCGGTCCGGCGCACTGGAGCCAGAAAAGTTTCAACAATCACTGGGGCGTGCCGCTGACGCTGGCGCGGATGCCGGAAGAGACGGAACGGGCCGTCTTCGAGATCGGCATGTCGACGCCGGGTGAGATCGCCCCGCGCAGCCACATGGTTCGTCCGCACACGGGCATGATCACCTGCATCGCCGGGGCACACCTTGAAGGCCTCGGCAGCCTCGAAGCTGTCGCGCGGGAAAAAGCCGATATCTTTGCGGGCCTTGAGGCGGGCGGCACGTTCATCCTGCCGGCCGATGACCAGTTCTTCGACTATCTGGCGGGCCGGGCGCGGGACATGTGCCCGACAGGCAATCTCGAATCCTTCGGCCGCGCGCACGATGCGACGGCCCGTGTCGTCGGCTATGAGACCGATGGTGTGGCGAGCCGTATCCAGGTCGATGTGGTCGGCAAACCGGTTCTGGTGACGCTGAACGCTGTCGGCGAACACTGGGCGCTGAATGTGGCGGCGGCGTTGCTTGCGGCCTCGCAGACCGGGGCGTCGGTGACGGACTGCGCCGAAGCGCTTTCGGGCTACGCCCCGCCGCCGGGCCGCGGCACCGCCGAGCAGTTGTCGCTGCCGGGTGGCGGTGCGATCACGCTGATCGACGATGCCTACAATGCGAACCCCGCTTCGATGCGTGCGGCGCTTTCCTCATTGAAGCAACGCGGTGCCGGACGGCGCCTGGTCGCGCTCGGCGAGATGCTGGAAATCGGCGATAGGTCGGATGCGGAGCATGCCGGACTCGCAGGCCCTGTCACCGAGACCGGGGCGGTCGGAGTCTTCCTTGCAGGAGACAAAATGACTCACCTTGCCGAGGCGCTTCCGCCGGAGCTGCAGAAGGTGTGGGCGCCCAAGGCGGACGAGCTGTTTCATGCACTGGAAAATGCACTTCGTGATGGCGACGTGCTCTTGATCAAAGGGTCGAATGCGTCCGGGATGGGCCGACTCGCAGACCGCCTGCGCCAATGGAGCGCGGCGGCAAATATGGGCAAGATGGTTGGCAGCGCCGAGGGCGCTGCAGGGGTCAGTTGATGCTGTACGAATGGTTCGCCGCTGATCGCGGTATCCTGAATCTTCTCAACTACATAACCTTCCGTTCGGGGGCCGCGGTGGTGACCGCGTTCCTCGTGACCGTGATCTTCGGCGACTCGATCATCAACTTCCTGCGCGCCCGCCAGGGCAAGGGCCAGCCGATCCGTGACCTCTCGCTCCAGCAGCAGCTGGAAAAGCGCGGCACGCCGACCATGGGCGGTTTCCTCATCTGGCTCGGCCTGCTCGCGGGTACGCTGCTCTGGGCCGACCTGAAAAACCCCTACATCTGGGTCACGCTGTTCGTGACGCTGTCCTATGCGCTGCTCGGCTTCCTCGACGACTATGCCAAGGTGACAAAGCAGACCGATGCTGGCGTTTCGGCGAAAGTACGCCTGCTCGCCGGCTTCGGTATTGCAGCGCTGGCCTGTGCCTTCATCATGGGCCTGCACGGCGCGCACACGCCGGCCGGACATGCCGAATGGGGCCCGCTGAACGGTCTTGCCGAACGGATCGCGGACCTCGCCCCGAAGACCAGCATCACGCCGGCCGATCCGGATTTCTCGGGCGGCGTCGCCGTGCCCTTCATCAACAATTACTTCCTGCCGCTCGGCATGTTCTTCATCCTGTTCGGGATGGTGGTCGTGGTCGGAGCGGCGAACGCGGTGAATTTCACCGACGGTCTCGACGGCCTCGCCATCGTGCCGATGACGTTCGCGGCAGCCGCCTACGCGATGATCGCCTACCTCACCGGCAACTTCGTGTTCGCCGAATACCTGGGCATCCAGTTCGCGCCGGGGGCAGGGGAACTGTCCGTGCTTCTGGGCGCCATGATCGGCGCCGGCATGGGCTTCCTCTGGTACAATGCCTATCCGGCCAAGGTGTTCATGGGCGACACCGGTTCGCTCGGCCTCGGCGGCATGCTGGGCGTCGTGGCGGTGGCGACCAAGCATGAGTTCGCCCTGGTCGTGATCGGCGGCCTGTTCGTGATCGAGGCGCTGTCCGTGATCATGCAGGTGAGCTGGTTCAAGCTGACGCGGCGCCTGACCGGCGAAGGCAAGCGCATCTTCCTGATGGCGCCGCTGCACCACCATTTCCAGAAGAAGAACTGGCCGGAGACCCGCGTCGTCGTCCGCTTCTGGATCCTGTCCGTCCTGTTCGCCCTTGCGGGCCTTGCCACCCTGAAGCTGAGGTAGCGCGAGGCCATGATCCCGATCACGGAATACGCAGGAAGGGATGTCGCGGTGTTCGGCCTTGGCCGCACCGGGCTCTCCGCTGCCAAGGCCCTGAAGGCCGGCGGCGCGCGTGTCCATGCGTGGGATGACAATGAGGAAACCCGCAAGAAGGCCGAGGCCGCAGGCCTGACCCTGTCCGACATCAACAAGCGCGACTGGCAGACCTTTGCCGCGCTCGTCCTGTCGCCGGGCATTCCCTACAAGTTCCCGCAGCCGCACCGGATCGTGCGGATGGCCGAGATGACCGGCGTGCCGGTGGTCGGCGACATGGAGCTGTTCGCCCGCGCCGTGCAGGCGCTGCCGGAGCGCGGCCGTCCGAAGATCGTCGGCATCACCGGCACGAACGGCAAGTCGACCACGACGGCCCTGATCGGTCACATTCTCAAGCAGGCCGGGCGTGACGCCCGTATCGGCGGCAATATCGGTACCGGCGTGCTGGACCTTGCCGCCCTGCATGCAAATGCGATCTACGTCCTGGAGCTCAGCTCCTACCAGCTCGACCTCGTGAAGAGCCTGCACTGCGATGTTGCCGTCCTGCTGAACATGAGCCCGGACCATCTCGACCGGCATGGTGGCATGGAAGGCTATCAGGCGGCCAAGATGCGCATCTTCCAGAACCAGACTGAGCGGGACACCGCGGTCATCGGTTTCGACGATGTGATCACGCAATCGATCGCCATCGGCCTGTCGGCGCGTGGCCCGGCCCGCGTGATTCAGGTCTCGTCGAGCTATGCGCTCGGCCGCGGCGTTAGCGCCGTAGACGGACGGCTCTACGATTCCAATGGCGGCAATGCCACCTATGTCGGCAACCTTGCCGAATGCGTGGCGCTGCCCGGCAAGCACAATCACCAGAACGCGGTCGCCGCCTATGCGGCCTGCCGTGCGCTCGGCCTTGATCACCGGACGATCATGGCCGGCCTCATCTCCTTCCCGGGCCTTGCGCACCGCATGGAACGTGTCGGCGAGATCGAAGGCATCCGCTTCGTCAACGATTCCAAGGCGACCAATGCGCAGGCCGCAGAGCAGGCGCTGAAAGCCTACGAGAACATCTACTGGATTGCCGGCGGGGTGCCGAAATCCGACGGCATCGCGCCGCTGACGCCTTATTTTCCGCGCATCACCAAGGCTTACCTGATCGGTGAGGCCGAGGATGCGTTCGCCGCGACCCTCAAGGGCAAGGTCGCCACCCAATCCTGCGGAACGCTGGAAAATGCCGTTCAGGCAGCTTTCCGCGACGCCCGGAATGCCGGAACAGCCAATCCGGTCATTCTTCTTTCACCAGCCTGTGCGAGCTTCGACCAGTTCCGCGATTTTGAGCATCGGGGCGATGTGTTCCGATCGATCGTGGAATCGATGATGCCTACAGAGCTGAGGGAAATGGCTTGAGCTACGCAGCCACTGCGCCCTTTCTTGCCCGGTCCGATACGTCCTGGTTCATGGAATGGCGCCGCACAGTAGATTGGGGACTGCTGGCCGGTTCCTTCTTCCTGATGGCAATCGGCCTTCTGATGTCGCTGGCGGCTGGCCCGGTCGCGGCCGCGCGCATCGGCTATGAAAATCCCTATTTCTTCCCGATGCGCCAGGCCCTGTTCGCGGCGGCAGGCGTCGTGCTGCTGCTCGGCACCAGCATGCTCGACCGTACCTGGGCGCGCCGCTTTGCGGCCGCGGTCCTGTTCGTGAGCCTTGCGCTGATGGTCTACATCCTGATCGGCGGCGGGCATGAGGCGAAAGGCGCGGCGCGCTGGATCCGCCTGTACGGCTTTTCGCTGCAGCCGAGCGAAATGGCGAAGCCGGCCCTGATCGTGATTGCAGGGTGGCTTCTGGCGCAGCGCGAGTTGTTTCCGAACCGGGTCTGGGAAATCGTCGCCTTTATTTTCTTCGCGGTCACGGTCGGCCTCATGCTGATGCAGCCGGATGTCGGGCAATCTTTCCTGCTGACCGTTGCCTTCGTGGTCACGTTCTTTGTCAGCGGCCTGCCCTGGCGCTGGGGCGCGGCCTTTGCGGGGGGCGGTGCGACGTTGGGCGGTCTTCTCTATACGCTGCTGCCGCACGTGCGCGAGCGGCTGCGCGGCTTTGCCAATTTCCGGGAAGGCGACAAGTCGCAGATCGACTTTGCTGCCGAAGCGATTGGCCGGGGCGGCCTGTTCGGCGTCGGACCGGGCGAAGGCCTGGTGAAGAGCAAGCTGCCTGATGCGCATACGGACTTCATCTTCGCGGTGATGGCCGAGGAATTCGGGCTGGTTGCGGCCATCGTGCTGCTCGCGGCATTCGCACTTATGGTGCTGCGCGGTTTCCGCGCCTCAGCGCATGTCGAAGACGGCTATGCCCGTGCAGCAAGTGCCGGACTTTTCACGCTTTTCGGTCTTCAGGCCGCCATAAACCTGGCGGTAAATCTGGCCCTGATCCCTCCGAAGGGGATGACCCTGCCATTTGTGTCCTATGGCGGCTCATCCATGCTCGGCACGGGATTGACACTGGGCCTTGCGCTGGCACTTGTGCGCGGTCAAGGCACGCGCACAAGGGGCCGGTATGGTTGAAACGACAGACGGAAAGCTGGTCATTATCGCTGCAGGCGGAACCGGGGGGCACATGTTCCCGGCGCGCGCCTTTGCCGACGAGATGCGCGCCCGTGGCTGGCGCGTCGGTCTGATTTCCGACAGCCGTGGCCTACATTATGCCGGAGACTTCCCTGCCGAATGGAAAGAGGAAGTGTTCGCCGCTTCGCCGAACTTCCGCAAGCCGTGGACGTTGCCGAGCGCTTTCCTGAAAATCCAGGCCGGTATCGGCATGGCCAAGCGCATCATGCGGCAGACGAAGCCGGCAT
>Ga0209607_1002284_pt1 | contig 15417 bp, 14 predicted proteins | sample AD_UKC117_MetaG_FD_184413 | JGI IMG/M metagenome (GOLD analysis project Ga0209607, IMG submission 184413) | Active sludge microbial communities of municipal wastewater-treating anaerobic digesters from Hong Kong - AD_UKC117_MetaG (SPAdes)... | ecosystem: Engineered > Bioreactor > Anaerobic >... | reverse complement strand
GAACAGGAAAGTCAATGAAATCAACGATCTACCAACACCACCTCCGCGCCAGTGCTAGCTTTTCGTACCGTCACTTATTGCACTGAAAACGAGGAGACCCCTACCTGGCTCATCCCGAGCCGGAGTCCCCATGACCCAGACCGAAACACAAGCGATCGTCACCCTCAGCCTCATGGCCGCCTTCGTCGACGGCGACAAGCATGACCGCGAGCGCGCGGAGGTCAGGCGCATCGCCGAGGGGCTGGCGCAGTCCGACGCGGTGCACCTGCCCACGCTGGTGCAGGACGTGCTGATGAAACGGGTGGACCTGGCCGGTACCGCCGCGGCCCTGCGCTCGGCCGACACGCGCCAGCTGGCCTACGAGATGGCGGTCTGCGTGTGCGATGCCGACGGTGTGCAGTCGCTGCCGGAGCAGAAGTTCCTGGAGCAACTGCGCAGCACCCTGGGCCTGGATGCGGGCCGGGCGCGGCAGTTCACCGAAGACGCCGAATCCGTCGCCGCCGCGCCCATGGCCGGCCCGGTGCCGGCGCCGGGCGGCAGTGTCGAGCCTCCGCCCGTGCCCACGGCGGGCGTGGCTGGCGTGGGCGTGGGCGTGCGCACGCCCAACGTCAGCGAGCAGGAGCTCGACCAGACCATCCTCAACGCCGCCATCACCAACGGCGCGCTGGAACTGCTGCCGGAGACGCTGTCGACCATGGCGATCATCCCGCTGCAGATGCGGCTGGTCTACCGCATCGGCCAGGCCTACGGCTACGAACTCGACTCCGGGCACGTCAAGGATTTCCTCGCCACCGTGGGCGTGGGGTTGACCTCGCAGTACCTCGAACAGGCGGGCCGCAAGCTGCTGGGCGGGCTGCTCGGTCGCGTGGCTGGCGGGCTGGGGCGCGGTATCGTCCAGCGCGGCCTGCAGCTTCTTCAGCGATGCGTACAGCGCGGCGCGCTCCTGCGGATCCAGCACCTGCAGCAACTGCTCCTGGCTTGCGCGCGCCTGCGGCAGGATGCGGCGCGCCAGCGCGCGGCCGGCGGGGGTGATCGCCACGATCAGCCGGCGGCCGTGGGCCGGATCGGCTTCGACCGTGACCAGCGACTGTGCGCCGAGGGAGCGCAGCAGCCGCCCCGCGTACGCCTTGTCCATCGCCAGCGCGCGGCACAGCGTGGCCAGTTGCACGGAGCCTTCCGAATTCAGCCGTGCCAGCATGCGCCACTCGGCCACCGACAGGCCGTGCGCACGTGCGTAGGTGGCGCTGACCTGCTGCTGGATCGCCTGGGCGAGCCGCAGCAGCATGGTGCTGGGATAGTCCTCCAGCGGCAGGTCGGCAGCGAAGCGACCGTCGGCCTGCCAGGGGCAGGACTCGGCGGAGCGGGGCCGGCGGGACGGTGTGGACACGTCCACACTGTGATCCGGGCCGGGCGGCGACCGGAGAGAGTTTTCCCTGCGGTCCTAGGTATGCGTGGTGAGGTGGCGCCGATCAGCCCGGAGGCGAAGACCGGCGAGTGAGCACCACCGGCGCCCCACCCAGGCGACTGCGGGTGCGGGTATGCGCGACGCCTGCATCCATGGCCGTCACGTGCTCGGGCAGCCAGCGGCGCAGCTCGGCCGTCAGCCGCGCCACCAGATGGGCGGACTCGGTCGAGTCCGGACCGGCCGCGACGATGCCGCGCACCTCGTCCATCGACTTGAGCACGGCCGCGTGCTCGTCCAGGTGGCAGCTGGCGTTGCCGTCACGCATCTGCCGCAATTCCTGGTCCTCCAGCGCGAAGTGTTCGCTGGCGTGCGCCTGAAGCGCGTCGAGGCTGGCGAGCACGTCTGCGCCTTTGGCAGCGGCGAGGCGGTCGACGAGGTCGGCCAGCTTCGCGTGGTCAGCATCGAGTGTGGGATCTCCGAGAGCGGGTGCTTCTGTCATGGCTGGGCGGCGTCGAGCTGCAATTCAGGAATCGGGAGTAAGGCGGGAACGATAGCCGGCTTTTCTCAGCGCATGAAGAGCCCGCCGTTCATGTCCAGAGTCGCCCCGACGAAGAACCCGCCCTGGTCGGACGCCAGTAGCGCCACCGCGGCGGCGAACTCGGAGGCTTCTCCGAATCGGCCGATCGGCACCAGCTTCTCGATGCGCTCGATCTGTTCCTGCGACAGCCGCCCCTTGGCCGTGGAGATCGGGCCCGGCGCGATGGCGTTGACGGTGACGCCGGTGCCCGCGAGCTGCTGTGCGAAGTACTTCGACAGCATGGTCGCCCCCGCCTTGGCTGCCGCGTAGTGCGCCGACGCGACCGTGCCGCCGTTCTGCCCGGCCAGCGAAGTGATGTTGACGATGCGGCCCCAGCCGTTGGAGCGCATGTGATCGGCAAAGACCTGGCAGCTGAGGAAGACGCTGCGCATGTTGATTGCCACGATGTCGTCGAACTCCTCGGTCGTGATGTCCTGCACCGGCGTGCGCTTGGCGTAACCGGCATTGTTGACCACGATGTCGGTACGGCCCCAGGCGCTGGCGATGCGGTCCCGCGCATCCTCGAACGCCCGTTTGCTGCGCACGTCGAGTGTCAGGGCCATCGCAGAGACGCCGGAATCGTCCAGGCGATCCGCCAGCTGCCGCGCGGCTTGCCCGTCGATGTCGCTCACCGCGACGCGCGCGCCGGAGGCGTGGAACAGGCGGGCGATCTCCTCGCCCACGCCGCGGCCGGCGCCGGTGACCAGTGCCGTGCGGCCGTGGAAGTCGAAATTCACGGTGCTCTTGTTGCCGGTCGGCATGTCCATCTAGAGGTCCAGGGTAAGGGACGGGGTGCGTGCCCCGGAACAGCACACCATCACGGCGTCGTTCGCATCGCGTTCGTCCTGGGTGAGGAAGACGTCGCGGTGGTCCGGCACGCCATGGAGCACAGGCACGCGGCAGCTGCCGCAGACGCCTTCGGTGCAGGCGAAGCCCACGTCGACACCGGCGTTGAGCAACGCGTCCAGCATGGTCTCGCCGGCCTTGACCTCGAGGGTCTTGCCGCTGCGCTGGAGTTCCAGCCGGTAGCCGCCCTGGCATGCAGGCTGCGTGTCCGCCGAGAAATACTCGAAGTGCAGGCGCTTGCCCAGGTGGGCGCCATGCTCGCGGTACGCGGCCAGCATGCCGGCGGGCCCGCAACAGTAGGCATGCGCCTGCGGCGCCAGCGAGCCGAGCAGGCGCTGCAGGTCGAGCCGCGGCGTGCTCGGCTCATCGTCGATGGTCACATGTACCTGCGCGAATGCCGCCAGCTGGTCGAGGAAAGCTGCACGGGCCCGCGTGCGCACGGCGTAATGCAGCTCCCAGGAAGATCCCAGGCGTTGCAGTCTCGCGATCATCGACAGCATGGGCGTGATGCCGATGCCGCCGGCGACCAGCACAGTGTGAGCTGAGTTCTCCTCCAGCGGAAAGTTGTTGCGCGGTTCCGAGACTTCCACCAGCTGCCCGGCACGCCATTCCTCGTGGATGTGGCGCGAGCCGCCGCGGGTGGCGGGGTCCAGTTGCACGGCGATCTCGTAGGCGCCGTGCTCCCTGGGGTCGTTCAGCAGGGAATAGCTGCGGGTGAGGCCAGGACGCAGCGCCACGTCGACGTGGGCACCGGCGGTGAAGGGTGCCAGGTGCGCCCCGGGCAGTGGCTCCAGCCGGAAGCCCAGGATGTCCTGTGCCTCCCAGCGGACCGATCGAACCCTCGCCTTCATGCCCGCTCCTCGGGCTGCGCCGTCCAGCGCACCGCCTTTTCCAGTTGCGCCTGGTAAGCCTGTTCCAGCGGCGCGTCGGGGGCGAACAGGAAGGAGCCGGCGCGTGCGCCCATGAAGGTGTCCGGGTCGCTGGCGCCCGGCGGCAGTTCGCCGCTGTCGCGATAAGCACGGGCCGCGAGCAGCAGGCGACGGCGGGTGCGGGCGATCATCTGGTCGGTCGGCGCGAGATGTTCCCAGTCATGGTCCGTGATGGGCCCCATGCTCTCGGTCACCGCCTGGTCCTGGATGGTGATGTTGCCGATGCCGGTGTATTGCGTCCCGTCGCGCTGCGACTGGCGATCCAGGCCCCAGTCGTTGTGCGCCCGGTCACGGCAGCGCCAGCGGCCATGCCAGTCGTTGGTGTTCGGCTCGTACTCGAACTTCTCGTACAGCGGCTGCCCGTTCCTGCGCTTGGACACGTAGGCAGGGTTACCTTCGTCGACCCCGCCCGAGATGTCGAACAGCATGCTGTGGTGGTCGTCCATCGGCACCCAGGCGCGCGCGATGGCGCGGCTGGAGAAGCGTGCGTTGGGCGTCTGCGTCCAGAACGGGAACATGAAGTGGGCGACGCGCCAGGACATCTGGCCGTCGTCGTTCGTGCGGAATCCCCCGTACATCGTGCCCCAGTCGGTGTTGCGCACCTCATACTCGGGAGCGCGGTTGATGACGGTGGGGCGCATCGGATGGTCGTCGTCGAGGTCCTCGGGCTTGAGCATCCCCACGTGCAGGAAACCCACGTGAGAGGTGTCGATGTCGCCCTCCAGCGCCTGCAGCCAGTTGCACTCCCGCTGCAGGCACCAGATCTCGTTGCCGGGGATCAGGTTGGCCTCGATGTTGGGCAAGGGCGGGGGCGATTCCTGCTGCCGGCCCATGTACACCCACACCAGGCCGTTGCGTTCGGTCGTGCGATAGGCCTTGGCATGCACCTTGTCCTTGAATTCCTGGCGCGCCGGCACGTTGGGCATGTCCACGCAGTTCCCTCGCACGTCGAACTTCCAGCCGTGGTAGACGCAGCGGATGCCGCTTTCCTCGTTGCGGCCCAGGTAGAGCGAGGCGCAGCGATGCGGGCAGCGGTGGTCGAAGATGCCGACGCATCCCTGCGAGTCGCGAAAGGCGACGAGCTTCTCGCCCAGCAGCATCAGCCGCATGGGATCGCCGTCCGCCTGCAACTCGGAGGAGAGCGCCGCGGGTATCCAGTACTGCCGCATGAACTCTCCCATGACGGTTCCGGGACCCACCCGCGTCAGGTCGGTGCTGTCTTGCGCTTTCATGAATGCCCTTGCCGCGGTGCATGCCGCGATGGATGGTGAGGGGCCCGGAGACTTCCGGGCCAGTGCACTGATCGTAGGAGCAGACGCGGCGCCGCGTGATTCGAAGCGCGCCGGCGACATTCAATAACCGGAAGGATCGGCATACCGGCTTACTTTCCGCAGGTCGCCAGACGCATTTGCGCGTAATTTCCCGGTCGCGGGAAGGTCAAGGTTGGCGCGGTACTTCCAAGTCGATGAGACGCTCGGTCTGCTCCTCCCACTCACGCATAAGCTGCTTGGCACGGCGGTGGTTGTCGATCGCGTGTTGTAGAAGCTCGGCCTGCGCTGGCGTGACCATGCGATGCACGAGCTTGCCGCCGATCATGTGCCCCCATTCGTAGTACGGGCCATGACGGGCCTGCGGATCCTGGGCGCAACGGCACCCGGGCTTGCCGCACACCTTCATGCGCATGTGCAACGTGCCCGAGCACAGGTACTCGATGTCGGCCAGGGCCGCCCGGACGCCGCCGATCTTGTCTCGGACCTGCTTGATGTTTTGTGCGAGTGAACGCGGCATGAGTGCTTGACTTTTGCGATTCTGTCGTTAATCAAGACCATTGCATAACCGCTCGGATTGAGGCGTGATGCTGGTCTACGGCGCCATCTTGGATGTTTTCGAGCGTTTGTTGCCCCGGATTTCTGTGCTTGGGGGCGTTTCAGCGCCCCGTTTCGCCTTTCAGGGCGCACCTGCCCCAGCAAGCTCCATCGCTTTGAGCTTGCGATGGGCCTTCAGCAGATTCATCCCCAATGCCGCCCAGCACATCTGCGCCTGTACCTTCGCTGTGCCGAAGTAGCGCGCCCTGCCCAAGTGGAACCTGCGCTTCATCGTGCCGAAGGCCTGCTCAACCTTGAAGCGGATGGAGCCGATCTGCTTGTTGAATTGCTTGAGTAGCGCATGCACCGGCTTGCCCGCGCTGCCCTTGTGCTGGATCAGATCACCGATGCCACGCTCGGCGAGCCACTGCCGGTTGGCCTTGCTCGCATAACCCTTGTCGGCCAGCACGGCCTCTATCCCAGGCGAGAGTGCCTCGACGATCTCAGGCAACTTGTTGATCTCGGCTTCGTTGGCTGGGTGCACCTGCACATGCTCGACGTAGCCGTCTTCGCTGTCGACTGCCGTGTGGCCCCGGTAGCCGAAGAAGGCGTGTTTGCCTTTCTTGACCCAGCGCGCTTCACTGTCGGCGCTGTCAACGAGTCTGGCTTGCTCGCCTTCACCTTCGACGTGCTGCCTCGGGCGTGCAGCGCTGGGGATGATGGTGGCATCAATGATGGCCCCGCGCGCGCCTTGCACCTTCAGGCCTCGTTGCTCCAACTGGCTGTTGATGAGCGCCAGCAGTTTCTGCTCGAGTTCGGCCTTGACCAGGCGGTTGCGGAAGCGGCAAATGGTGCTGGCATCGGGCAACTCACCGGCCGAGGGTTCGAAACCAGTGAAGACCATGAAGTCCAGGCGCACGCGCAGGGCCTGCTCCAGTTGGGTATCGGACAGACCGTGCCACTGACCCAGCAGCATGAGCTTGAACATGCCCAGCGACGAATAAGGCTGGGGACCACCGGCGCCGCTGATCTCGCGCTGGTACAGGCCCGTCAACTGCCCAGCAATGGCGCTCCAGTCAAGCAACTCGTGCAGCTTCATGCTCGGGCTGAACTCGACCAGCGGGCGCGCGCCCATCAGAAAGAAGCTGTCCATCGGTCATCACCTCCTGGGGCGATTGGAGCGCATCGGCCAAGGACGCGCATCAGGAGTGCTACCAGTTATGCAGCGGTCTTAAATCCGTCCCGTTTGAAGAACTGGCATCCGTTCCTACCCCAAACTCGTTTATCAACTGGCAACGCGACAGAACCAGTTGACGCTCCTTAATCTTGCGGTTACTATAGGAAAACATCGTTCACAATGAAGGAACATACAGCATGATAACGGACACACCTAATCCGCTAGAGATCTCTACAGATTACCCCCTAGAAAGCACTCGGGCACATCCTCCGATGCTTACTCCAAGCTACGTTTTCACCCGCAAGCGCGCGCCGCATCGTCCTCTTCGGGTGATCCCTCATACTCTCACAGAGTTGTCCGGTCCAATCTACGGGCATGATTCTGTGCAGCCCCTTGACAATGACTTGACTAAGCAGGGCGAAGGCGAGCCGATCGGTGAGCGTATCTTCGTGCATGGACAGGTTATGGACGAGGACGGCCGCGCAATTCCGAACACTCTGATTGAAATCTGGCAGGCCAATGCTGCTGGCCGCTACATTCATGCTCTGGACTCTCACCCGGCACCACTTGATCCGAACTTTTACGGCGCGGGACGTACGGTAACGGCAGACGACGGCACTTACACGTTCACCACCATCAAGCCGGGCCCTTATCCAATCATGGGGCTAAATAATTACTGGCGACCTGCACACATTCATTTGTCGTTGTTTGGCCCATCATTCCTGACGCGACTGGTTACACAGCTCTATTTCGAGGGTGACCCACTTATTCAGCATGACATGATTTACAGTACCGCGCCGGAATCATCTCGGGAAGCAATGATTGCCAAATTCGATATGAGTGCAACAAAGTCAGAGTGGGCGCTCGCTTACCGTTTTGACATCGTGCTGCGCGGTCAAAAAAACACACACATCGAGGCATAAAATGGTCACAAATAAGCCTAAGACAATTACGCCGTCTCAAACAGTCGGTCCGTTCTATGCATACTGCCTTAGCCCGGTTAATTACAAGTTTCGCATGTTGGCATCAAATTCGCTGGTGACGAAAGATGTCGAGGGAAAGCATATTACATTGCGTGGCACCGTTCTTGATGGTGATGGACTTCCAGTTCCAGACGCGCTGATAGAAATCTGGCAACCGGATGGACTCGGTCGGTTTTCAGGCCATCATCCCTTACTCAAGACCGCCGAGTTCAAAGGTTTTGGTCGCGCGATGTGCGATGCTTTAGGCCTATTTTCTTTCGAAACGGTGAAACCAGGTGGAGCCCCGATGCGGGATGGAGTTATTCAGGCGCCGCACGTTGCTGTTTCGATTTTCGGCAAAGGATTGAATCGCCACCTGTACACGCGGGTGTATTTCGATGATGAGGAGGCGAACAAGAGCGATCCAGTTCTGAATTCCATTCCAGAAGATCTCCGGTCGAAACTGATTGCCAAGGAAATCGAACCAGATTGCTATGAAATTTCAATCAGACTTCAAGGCGAAGGCGAAAGCGTATTTTTCGACGTGTAAACAAGCTACGTTGATCGTTACTGGTCATTGAGTAAATGAATTTCTTCAATCTATAAAGACTCTTGGCCGGTAACATCGATAAAAATAATAAATAGCTCGCTATATTTGCAAGATGAGTTCTGATGCTGCATAGGTCAATAAATATTATTAAAACTTATTTCATTTGAAATAGTATTAATATTTTACCAAGTGCACAAAAAAATACTGACCACCGAGTTGATATGCTCCTAATAAGAGCAAGACGCACTAGGTGCACGTTGTAGAGCGATCCATGGCCAGTTCTATCTATAGAGATCAATGCAATTCTCTTTAATAGTAGCGCCAGAATGCCAAGCTCGCAAGCCCCGACTTCCACCAAGGAGGCGGCAGGCTTCACTCTTCACACCGAGCGCCTGGGCCCGCTGCCCCTGATCAACCACTTCATCGAGCGCATCGGCCTGCACGACACCCTGTCGCGCCACATCCCCTCGGACGCTCGCTGCAGCATCACCCATGCCAGCGCGCTGGGCGTGCTGCTGCGATCGATCATCGTGGAGCGCGAACCGATCTACCGCCAGCACGAGACCGTGCACGGCTTCGCCGATGGCATGTTCGGCATCAGTGCCCAGGAGATGGAGCACCTGAGCGACGACCGCCTCGGGCGCGCCTTGGACCGGCTGTTCGATGCCGATCGCACGGCGTTGCTGACTGAGCTCGTGTTGGCCGTTGGGCAGCGCTTCGGGGTGCGTTTCGAGGAGTTCCACAACGACTCCACATCGATCAGCTTCTGCGGCGGCTACCGCCGCGCCCGAGGCCGCCAGATTCGCGCTCGCACCGCGCCCGCGATCACCTTCGGGCATTCGAAGGCGCACAGGCCGGACCTCAAGCAACTGCTGTTCATTCTGACCATGAGCGCCGACGGCAACGTGCCGGTGGCGTTTCGCTGCACCGACGGCAACACCAGCGACTCGGTCACCCACGTGCAGACCTGGGAGACGCTCAGGGCGGTGGCCGGCAGGAGCGACTTCCTGTACGTGGCCGACAGCAAACTGTGTTCGCGCGAGAACATGGATCACATCGACCGCGCAGGGGGCCGCTTCGTCACCGTGATGCCACGCAGCCGGCTTGAGGATGCGCAGTTTCGCGAATGGCTGCAAACCCACACGCCCGAGTGGTCCCTGGTGTGGGATCGGCCCAACCCGCGCTACAGCGACGGGCCGCGCGACTGCTGGTACGTCCATCGGGCGCCGCTACCCTCCATGGAAGCCTGGTCCATCGTGTGGGTCTGGAGCACGCTGCTGACGCTGCGCCAGCATGCCCGGCGGCTACGCAACATCGCCGCTGCCATCGAAGAGTTCGAGCGGTTGCGCCAGCGCCTGGCCTCCGCCAAGACCCGGCTGCGCGGCGCCCCCGAGATCGACCTGCAGATCAAGCTCATCGTGGACAGGCACCATGTGGGTCGCTACCTCAAGGTTCGCCGCGTCGTTCGCGAAGAGCACGTCTTCAAGCAAACCCGCCGTGGCCGCCCGGGCCCCGACACGGCCTACCGCAAGATCACCAAGCGACGCTTCGACGTGCAATGGAGCACCGACGAGCAGGCCATCGCCTACGACCGGCGAAGCGACGGCATGTACCCGTTGATGACGAACGACCGCAAGCTCAGCGCCGCACAGGTCCTGCAGGCCCACAAAGGCCAGCCCATGATCGAGAAGCGCTTCGAGCAGATCAAGACCGTACACCAGATCGCCCCGGTGTTCCTCAAGGACGAGGGTCGCATCGAGGCACTGTTCACCCTGTACGCGATCGCACTGCTGGTGCAGGCCCTCATCGAGCGCGAGCTGCGCCAGGCCATGGCGCACGAAGCCATCGAGGAACTGCCCATCTACCCCGAGCAGCGCCAGTGCGCGCATCCCACCACCGAGCAGGTGCTGCGCCTGTTCAGCCTGGCCGAGCGCCATCAACTGCGTCAACACGGCCGCACCGTTCAGGCATTCAACCTCACACTCACCGACCTGCAGCGCAAAGTGCTCGCGCTGCTCGGCGTCCCCGCAAGCACGTTCTAGGCACCTCGAAACGCAGCCCGGAAATTACGCGCAAATGCGTCTGCTGACCCGCGGAAAGTAAGGCACGCGACCCCTCGGACGCCATAAGCCCCACCTCGCACACGCAGTGACCCTCTGGCCGAGCTGCGCACTTTGGCGGGAAAAAGAAGCTTGCGCGTCTCTCGTACACACACCAAGCTCGCGGCGAACGCGCAAGGATGGGATCGCGAAATTTTACTGTTGCGCACTACGAATGTGTAAGCAGCCGTTGTGCCGCCCCCCCGGTACCCGCAAAAATTATGGTCAGCGATCCGCACCTAAGCAGCAAGCATGTTGACTTCCTTGCCTGTCTCGATCTATGATCCTCCGAGACTGCAAATATTGCGTTTCGCAATTATTACTCAGTGCTCGCGCATTCTCACCACTCCACCTCTCTGCGAAAACCATATGACCGAAGCTCCTCTGCCTCATCCGTCAGTGTTCCTGGGCCAACAACGGCTGAAGGTGATCCGCGGTTACCGTGTCCACGAGCAGCGCACGCCGAGCCAAGACATTCATGTGATCACACCTTCGCAAACAATTGGCCCGTTCTTCGGGGTCGGCTTGGTCCGCCCGGGTGACGAGGACCTGGCATGCAAGCAGCCCAGAGGCGCGCGCGCTGAAGGAACGCCCATCATTATCCAGGGGCAGGTGATGGACGAGAACGGCAAGCCGGTGCGCAAGGCGTTAATCGAGGTCTGGCAGGCGAACCGGTGGGGCAAGTACGAGCACCCGGACGACACGACGCAGGCGCCGCTGGACCCGAACTTCAAGGGGTGGGGTCGCGCGCTGACAGACTCGCAGGGGCGCTATACCTTCCGCTCCATCAAGCCGGGTGCGTATCCCAACCCGGGCTACGACAACTGGATGCGACCGCCGCACGTGCATTTCTCCCTGTTCGCGGCCGGGCTGATGCAGCGCCTCATTACGCAGATGTACTTCCCCGGCGAGGAGTACAACGATATTGATCCAATCCTTAACGGGGTGGAGGACCTGCGCGCGCGTGCCTCGCTGATCGCGCGCCGGATGCCCGACGAGCCGGAGGGCACACAGGTGTACCAGTTCGACATCGTGCTGCGCGGTAGCCAGGAAACGCCGTTCTTCGTGGAAGGAAAATGAGTGTGCGATCGGCGGGCGAGATCTTCGGCGAGGCCGAGACTCTGGCCCTGTACCTCGGAATCGAGGTGGCGCTCGCGCATGCGCAAGCCGAAGTCGGCGTCATCCCCGAAGATGCGGCGCGCGAAATCGAGCGGGGTGCGACACTGGACGCCATCGACGTTCCGCGCGTGCGGCAGGAGGCTCAGCGCACCGGCTACGCTGTAGCTCCCCTGGTGCGGCAGCTCACGGAGGCGTGCGGAGATGCGGGCCGGTTCGTGCACTGGGGCGCCACGACACAGGACATCGTCAACACCGCACTTGCACTGCAAGTCGACGAGGCATTCAGAGGCGTGCTGGAGCGGGTGGAGCGGCTGGCGCGAGCGCTGGCTGCGCTGGTGCGGTCGCATCGTCACAGTGTGATGGCCGGGCGGACTTTCGGCGGCCACGCACTGCCCATCACATTCGGCTTCAAGGCGGCGGTGTGGCTGTCGTCCGTGCTGCGCCATGCGGAGCGCGTCCGCGCGGCCGTCGCGCGCCCCATCCCGGGGGAGTTTGCAGGCGCGGCGGGAACGCTGGCGTCGCTGCAGGAGCAAGGCTTGGCCGTGAGGCGCGCGTTCATGCGGCGTCTGCGCCTGCCCGAACCGACGATCACCTGGGCCGCGATGCGCGACGAGGTGTTCGTTCGGGTGGCAGCCCTTGCGGGATTGACCAACAGCCTGGCAAAGATCGCGCAGGATATTGCGGAACTTGGCAGCACCGAGATCGGAGAAGTGGCGGAGCCCCACGCCGGTGGCAAGGACACCAGCAGCACGCTGCCACTGAAGGCGAATCCCATTCTGTGCGCGCACACCGTCGCCGCGGCGACGCTGGTCGGCCAGAATGCGATGAGTGTCCTGCTGGCCGGCCGACAGCGGCAGGAACGCAGCGGCGAGGCCCTGCTCGAGCTGCAGGTGGTCGGGCCCGCGTTCATCGCAGCCGAGCGATGCCTGGACTTGGCCGTCCTGCTGCTGGAGGATCTGCAGGTATTCCCTAGCCGCATGCGGCGCAACCTGGACGGCACGCGGGGCGTCATGCTGGGCGAACGCTTCATGATGGCGCTTGCGCCGCGGCTCGGTCGCTTGCAGGCGCACGACCTGGTGCACGAGGCCTGCCGCGCAGCGATAGAGCGAGATGTCCCGCTCGAATCCGTCCTGGCGGAAATTCCAGCGGTAGTAGAGGTGCTTTCGAACGCTGAACTGCAGGCGCTGGCGGATCCGGCCACCTATCTGGGCAGCGCCGACGCCATGTGTGCCGCGGTGCTGCAGCAGGCCAGTTCGGTCATTCCGGAGGCAGCCCATGAGTGAGCAACCGATCCCTGATTGCCTGGGTCCGCGGCCTGTGACGGCGCGCCCTGCATGGCATGTGCCTCACGGATCATGGGACACGCACTTTCACGCCCTGGGGCCGCAACTTCGCTTTCCGTATGGAGCGAAGCGCAAGTACACGCCGCCCGACGCACCGGTGGAGCAGTGCCTTCGCCTGCACGAGGCCCTTGGATTCGCACGCGGCTGGGTGGTGCACGCGAACACGCACGGGTTCGACAACGCGGTCGACCTGGATGCCGTGGCGCGCTCCGACGGCCGTTATGTAGCCGTGGTCCGCCTGGATGCGTCCGCCTCACCCGCGTCGTGCGCCGAGCTGCACGCGCGCGGCGCACGCGGCGTGCGCTTCGCCTTCAACCCGCAGCACGGCGGCTCGTTGGACCTGACCGTATTCAATCATGTGGTGCGCTGCATTGCGCCCCTGGGCTGGTTCGTCGAGCTTCATTTCGATGGTGCCGACATCGCGCGCCTGCAAGAGTGGCTCGAGGCCATTCCGGTGCAGGTTGTCATTGACCATTTGGGCCGGGTGGACCCAGCAGGAGGTGTCGCACAGGAGCCGTTCCAGATCCTGCTCGCGCTGCTTGCGCGCGGCAACTTCTGGATCAAGCTCAGCGGCGCAGACCGCATCTCGCGGCAGGGGGCGCCGTATGCCGATGTAGCGCCGTTGGCGCAGGCGCTGGTGAGCGCCCGTCCCGACCGCTTGTTGTGGGGAACAGATTGGCCGCACACGGGCTACTTCGATGCCGCCAGGGTGCCGGAGGACACCGCGCTGGTGGATGCCTTGGCCACCTTCGTTCCCGAGGCGCCGGAGCGGGAAGCTATCCTGGTCCACAACCCGCTGCGCCTGCTGGCATTGGCGGCCTGAATCTCGTTTGCACGCGCTGCGTAGGTCGTCAGCGCTGACGTCCCCTCGACAGGAGGTGGCTGGAAGGCAGCTTCGGGTGGAGCACCTTGCGCACCGCATTGATGCAGACCACAGGCAGTTTGTCCGGATCGAGCAGCCCGATCTGCACCAGAAACGAGGGCTGATCCCAGTAGATATGTCCATGTGCGATCTTGCCGACGCGGAAGGTGATAATGCGGATCAGTGCCACCTCGCGTGACGGTCGGCTGGCGGGATGCCGGGGAGCATCCACGCGATCTCCGGGTCGGGGGTGAAGCAAAGCAGCCTTCCTGACTATATCTTGTAATCGACCATTGGCCGCGTGGCCAGTCGTGCAGTTGTTGCGTCAGCGGCTTGGTCTGCGCCTGCCGCACTTTGAGCCGGCGGTCCGGGTCGGCGAGCGCCCCCACCGAGATCCAGTCGCACCTCGAGTCGGCCCGCGGCAGTGGGCATCGTGCCGAGCGCGCCCGATCGACAAACGGCGCCGCCGTCACTGCGCCCGGCTTCGGCGCGTCCCCCCCTCGGCGACTTGGTCGCCGCCGTCGACGCTTGCTCGTCCAAACGGGCCTTCCAGCGCCGATAGCTTGCGCGCTCACCCCCTCGCGCCGGCAGAACGTGCCGATCGGCTCTCCGCTTTCCGCATGCCGCCGAAACAGTTCCTGCCATGCTTGGCTGCCCAAACGCCGTCGCTTGATGCCTTCCAGTTCGCCTGCTCCGCATTCGTTGAAGATGCAGGCATTCGGCCGCGCACGCACCGACGGTGTTGCCGAAGTCTCCGCTGGGAGAGGCGTTCGGCTACGCGCTGAGCAACTGGGTGGCGTTGAACACCTTCGTGGAGCACGGCATCCTGGAGGCCGACAACAACTGGGGCGAACGCGCCTTGAAGCCGGTGGTGATGGCCTGCTCATAGTGCCCGCTTTCGTTAAGTGCTTGAAAACATTGGAATCTGATTCCCGCCATCGATGCGACACGGGCGAGCTGTTCGCGCGGCAGCCTCGATGACGCGCTGATCGAGCAGATCGTCGGCGCGGATCTGGTACGGCGCTCTCGCGACGACCTGTTCGGCGGGCAGCAGCCCTGCCTTGATCAGGCGCCGGATGCAGTGATTCGTGACACCGAGCTTGGCTGCAGCCTCCGACATCGTCAACCATTCGCCATCCTGATGCGCGGAGCGGTAGGCACGAATGTCATTGACCATTCGCACCGAGGCAACGCGATGCGCGGTCCAGGTCTTGCCCTGACCCGTCGGAAGCGTCATGCGGTTGAGCGACGCGGCGATGTGCTCGCCCACTTGCCGGCCATGCTGCGCATGACGGCCAGCGCCTCTTCGGGCGTGCGGCAGCCATGCAATGGGAGGTGATGCTCAAGGTCCTTCACGAGGGTGCGCAGCAGCTGCTGGCGCGTTCGCATCGTGACATGCGGCGAATTCCACGCTGCGGCGAGATCGTCAGCTAGGCCGGCCAGATCCGGTGCAGGTGCCGAGGTCTGCGCCTGATCGCTTGCGGTAGCGGATCGGCGTCCAGTCGAAGCTGACCATCTTCTTGCCGTCTGAGGGCCGCGGGAAGTGCACGCCATCAGCTGCCAGCGACAGCAGCACCTGGCGAGCGCTGCCCAGCTTGCGAACGCGCTCGAAGATTAATCGGATCGCCTCCTGCAGCCGCGCGTCGGGATCGAACCCGAGGCCGACCTCTCGGTGCCAGACGTAGCCGACTGGCACGCTGATGCGCAGTTCGCCGCGATGGGCCTTGGCCCGCGCAGCGAACT
>Ga0209607_1002283_pt1 | contig 15419 bp, 15 predicted proteins | sample AD_UKC117_MetaG_FD_184413 | JGI IMG/M metagenome (GOLD analysis project Ga0209607, IMG submission 184413) | Active sludge microbial communities of municipal wastewater-treating anaerobic digesters from Hong Kong - AD_UKC117_MetaG (SPAdes)... | ecosystem: Engineered > Bioreactor > Anaerobic >... | reverse complement strand
CTGGCAGTTCGGCACCGACTTGGCCCGGGTCAAACTCAAGCGCCTCTATCCTCCCTTGAAATCTTCTGAAACCCCGGTGGACCTAGAAACCTCTGAACCTGTCAAAACTTCTGTGTCAGCCCACTAGATGGCGAATCGCCAAGTAAAGGAAGAGCGTAGTGACAATAACCGTAAAAAGTCCAAGCCAAGCCAGTTGGCGAGACTTGGCGTTGGCCGCGTGGGTGATCTCGTCGACGAAAGCGCTGCCCGTGATAATCCACTCCAGGCTGCTGGTGAAATCGAATACCGCGATTTTTTCACGAGGCGCTGTTCCCCCCGCTTTTGCGTCGATTCGGGAGTAGCGGATGACGCCGCGCTGTTTTTGAAGCACCTGTTTGATCGTCTCTGCAACAGGGTCATTCCCGGACTCCAATAAATTTACTCCCTCCTGAGTAGGGTGCAGAACAAACCGGCCATAATCTTTACCGGGTTTGGCGTCGATGACGTAGTAGTAGCCGGTTTCGCCGATTTTGAGCGCCTTGATTCGGTCTTTGATACGGGTTCTCAACGGCGCGCTAATATCGACGCCCACAAACAATACGCCGATCACTGCGCCATTTTCTCCCTGAATCGGCTGATACTTGGTCATGTATTCCCGGTTAAACAGCGTCGCGATCCCGTGATAAGATTGACCTTTGAGAAGTTGTTGGTAGCCAGGGTGCTGACGATCGAGGAGAGTGCCGATAGCTCGTTCGCCGTTTTCCTTCTTCAGTGAAGTACTGATGCGGATGAAATCATCGCCTTGCCTGACGAAGACTGTAGCGACCCCGCCGGTTTGTCGAGTAAAGGCATCCGGCATCGAGAAGTCCAGGTTAATCGGCTGATCGCCGCTTTTCAGCACGGGTGTAGGGCGACCGGCAATGTCGACCGTGGCGGAGGAATCGAGGATAAAGGGATCGGGAAAGTTTTGCGCAAACAGCTGCAAGGCGTAGTCGGTTTCCGTTTTGAATCCTTCCACGGCAGTAGCGACCATATCCAGTAACCCGTCGATTTTCGTTTTTATCTCGGCAAGCGCCTGTTCCTCGATCAGCATCGTGGTCGAGACCGAAATCAGCCAGGCGGGAACAGTAAATACCAGGGAAATGACCAGCGGAACCAGCAACGCCAGTTTTGTTCCGACGTTAAATGACCTTATCTTGCTAATTATAAATCGCATTTTTTCTACCCCCCATTGAAAAACAAGCCATTCTATAGCTCGATCTTTCAATTTTAATTTTAATTTCAATCGGGTATAGGAAAGTGAGATTATCGCTAGACAATTGGCCTGTTTCACTCCTTTTTCACCCAGAGTCTAACCCGCAATTCTTCTCCTGCTAATGCAAATTCCGGTTCCCGTCCCGACAACAGGCGCGACAGTCGGATGATCAGTCGGGGAATATCAGTGCCAATGTTGGCGAAGGCCACGATTTCCCCAGCCACGCTTTCTGGGTTTTCCAATTGACGCTCGAGTTCCCAGCGCTGATTTTCTGCCTTGAGCAAGCGCCGCTAACAGGTCTTCTCATTACATCGTGTGCTTTAACGCCCGGGAGACCGTCCCCGCAGCCATGCCACTAGCGTCTCCCGCGCAACCTGTATGCTTTCCGCATCACGCCGGCCACGATATTCCACCTGTCCCGCCTTCAGATTGCGCTCGCTGATCACCACCCGATGCGGAATGCCGATCAACTCCATGTCAGCAAACATCACGCCGGGCCGGGCGTCGCGATCATCCAGTAAAACGTCGATACCGGCGGCCAGCAATTCCTGATACAGCGCCTCGGCGGCCTCGCGCACCACGACAGAACGGTTCGCGCCAATAGGCAGTACCGCAACTTCAAACGGCGCCATCGCCGCTGGCCAGATAATGCCGCGCTCATCGTGATTCTGTTCAATGGCCGCTGCGACCACTCGCGATACGCCGATCCCGTAGCAACCCATGGTCACGGTTACCGGTTCGCCATTTTCACCCAATACTTCGGCCTTCATAGCCGCGCTGTATTTGCAACCGAGTTGGAAAACATGACCGACCTCGATACCCCGGGCAACGGCCAGTGCGCCCTGCCCGTCCGGACTGGGATCGCCTTCGACCACATTGCGAATATCGGCGACCAGCGGCTCGAGACAATCACGGCCAAAGTTGACCCCCGTTACATGCCAGTCGTCCTGATTGGCGCCGGTGACGAAATCCGCCATGTTGGCGACGGTGCGGTCGGCAATGACCGTTCCAGCAAACCCGACCGGTCCCAGCGAGCCAGGATGCGCGCCAAACGCCGCGTGAATCGCTTCGGGGCTTGCAAAGGCCGGCGGTTCTTTCACTTGCGGCAGTTTTCCCGCCTTGATCAAATTCACCTCATGATCGCCGCGCACCAGCAGCAAAACGGGTTGCCCATCCTCCCCATCCACGATGACCGCTTTTACTGTGCGTTCAGCGGAAATTTCGAGGAAGGCGCACAATTCGGCAATGGTTTTAATGCCGGGCGTGCGAACTTGGGTCAGCGTTTCTTTCGATGCGGGTCGCCCGTCTGGAGGCGCCAGCGCCTCGGCCATTTCGACATTAGCGGCATAATCGCTGCTCGTGGAAAAGGCAATGGCGTCCTCGCCGGAATCGGCCAGGACATGAAATTCGTGGGAGCGCGCGCCGCCGATGCTGCCCGTGTCGGCCAACACCGCGCGGAATTTGAGATCGAGCCGACTGAAGATGCGCGAATACGCCTGATACATGGCCTCGTAAGTTTCCTGCAACGAGGTCTGGTCGATGTGGAAGGAATAAGCATCCTTCATCAGAAACTCACGCGCCCGCATCACGCCGAAGCGGGGGCGAACCTCATCACGGAATTTGGTCTGAATCTGGTAATAATTGACCGGCAACTGCCGGTAACTTTTGATCTCGCGGCGGAACAGATCGGTGATCACTTCCTCGTGCGTCGGCCCGAAGCAAAAGTCGCGCTCATGGCGATCCTTGATTCGTAACAACTCGGGACCGTATTTTTGCCAACGACCCGATTCCTGCCACAGCTCCGCCGGCTGCACGGCGGGCATGGACAATTCCAGAGCGCCGGCACGGTTCATCTCCTCCCGCACCACCGCCTCGGCCTTGCGCAACACACGCAGACCCAGCGGCAGCCAGGTGTAAATGCCCGCAGCCAGCTTGCGGATCAGACCGGCCCGTAACATGAGCTGATGGCTGACGACCTCGGCGTCAGCCGGGGTTTCTTTGATAGTAAATAGCGGAAAACGGGATACGCGCATGAATCATCGACCTTGTAAAACGAAATATCAGGGATTGCAGAAATAATCCTGGTCTTTTTGGGCTTTCTGCAACTCTGTTGCGCGCTCCTCAGCGCTCAGAGTCACCTTGTTACCCTTGGCGTCGGCTCTCACGACCGGCCGGTCGCCTTGCAGGACTTCTACATTTTTCTTGGCGATTTCGCAGTTTTTGGCGCGTTGATCTTCCGCTTCTTTTTTCGCCTGTTCCTGTTGTTCCTGAGTCTTGGCCTCCTCCTCGGCCAATTTCCGGGCCAGTTCCTCCTGCTCCTTGGTCAGGTCGCGGCCAGCCTCGGCCCCAGACACCGCGCCGCCGGGTTTACGCACCGTTTCGTAGGGGACGCCAGTCGGCGGCGGCAACTCGGAATATTGTGGCTGGCCCTGGTCGTCCATCCACTTATAAATGAATTGCTGAGCCTGGGCGCCGGTCATTAGTCCGCAACCACCCATCAGCACCATGCATAACAGTGTTCGTTTCAACATCACAAAATCTCCCATCACGTTGAAATTTTGGGAAGGCGGTCGCCACGCCGGGGCGGTTAACGCCTTGCGAGCATTCTCCAATAATCCGACGGGATTTTGCTGGAAAATAAACTTGTGTAGTATAGCGAGTCCGCAAGGCCCGCGCTTGACGTGTACTTGACGGTTCACGGCGGGTTGCGCCCGCTGGGGATACCCCTACCGCACGGCGGCGATCCCGCCCAGTCGCGACCCCGGCAGCCACCTTGAGACCACGCCATGACGCCCTGTACCTTGGCAAAGGTGTATCTTGTTGACTAGCAAGTTTAAATTAACCCTGCATTATGAGGAGTCCACCCCGTGGAACCGATCACTGGCGCTGAAATTCTGGTCCGCTGCCTTCACGAAGAAGGCGTTGAATGCATGTTTGGCTATCCGGGCGGTGCTGTCCTGCATATCTACGACGCCCTGTACGCCCAGGAAAAAATCAAGCATGTCCTGGTCCGCCATGAACAGGCCGCGGTCCACGCCGCCGAGGGCTATGCCCGCGCCAGCGGCAAGACCGGCGTGGTGCTGGTCACATCCGGCCCCGGCGTCACCAATGCCGTCACCGGCATCGCCGACGCTTACATGGATTCTATTCCGCTGGTGATCTTCTCCGGTCAGGTGCCTACCGCCCTGATCGGTAACGACGCCTTCCAGGAAGTCGATGCGGTCGGCATCACCCGGCCCTGCGTCAAGCATAACTTCCTGGTCCGGGACATCAAAAATCTGGCGGAAACCGTTAAGAAAGCCTTTTATATCGCCAGCACTGGCCGTCCTGGCCCGGTATTGGTCGACCTGCCAAAGGACATCACTATCGGCAAGGCCGAGTTTCATTATCCCAAGAAAGTCAAGTTGCGTTCGTACAATCCGACGATCAAGGGTCACGCCGGGCAAATACGCAAAGCGGTGGATTTGATCCTGTCCGCCAAGCAACCGATGATCTACAGCGGCGGTGGCGTCATTCTGAGCGAAGGCTCCACGGAATTGGTGGAACTCGCCCAACTGCTCGGTTACCCGATCACCAACACCCTGATGGGGCTGGGCGCTTATCCAGCCACCGACCAGCAGTTCATCGGTATGCTAGGGATGCATGGCACATATGAAGCCAACATGGCGATGCATCATTGCGACGTGTTGATCGCCATTGGCGCGCGTTTTGACGACCGAGTGACCGGTAAGATCGACCGGTTCTGCCCGGAGGCCAAAATCGTTCACGTCGATATTGATCCGTCGTCGATTTCCAAGAATGTACTGGTCGATATTCCCATCGTCGGCTCGGTGCCGAATGTGTTGCGGGCCATGATCAGCGTGATCCGCGACGAGAAGCTCAAGCCTGACGCCAAGGCATTGGAGCACTGGTGGCGACAGATCGACGAGTGGCGGGCGATGAAGTCGTTGAGCTATCGCCAGAGCGATGAAGTGATCAAGCCGCAGTACGTGATCGAGAAGTTGTATCAGGTCACTGAAGGCAAAGCGATTATTACTTCGGATGTCGGCCAGCATCAGATGTGGGCAGCGCAGTATTATCATTTTGACCGGCCGCGCCAATGGATCAATTCCGGCGGTCTCGGCACCATGGGTTTTGGCTTGCCGGCGGCGATGGGCGCCAAACTGGCGTTTCCTGATCAGGATGTGGCCTGCGTGACCGGCGATGGCAGCATCCAGATGATGTTGCAGGAATTGTCGACCATGAAGCAGTACTACACGCCGGTCAAGATTGTGAATCTGAATAACGGCTATCTCGGCATGGTGCGGCAGTGGCAGGAGTTTTTCTACCAGAAGCGCTATAGCATGACTTATCTGGAAGCGCTGCCGAATTTTGTCATGCTGGCCGAAGCGTATGGCCATGTCGGGATGCGCATCGAGAAACCGGGCGATGTGGAAGGCGCGTTGCGCGAGGCGTTCGCCATGAAGGATCGCACAGTGTTCCTGGATTTTATTACCGATCAAAGCGAGAACGTGTTCCCGATGATTCCCTCGGGCGGCGGCCAGAACGAGATGCTGCTGGCCGAGCGCGACGAGATGGTTTCGACTCATGAAGAAGGGATGGTGCTGGTGTGAGCAATAATAGCAATCGTCATGTGATTTCCATTTTGATGGAAAACGAGGCCGGCGCGTTGTCGCGGGTGGCCAATCTGTTCTCGGCGCGCGGCTATAACATTGAAAGTCTGACCGTCGCCCCGACCGATGACCCGACCCTGTCGCGGCTGACCTTGGTCACTTCCGGCAATGAGCAGATCATCGAGCAGATTGTCAAACAGCTCAACAAGCTGATTGATGTAGTCAAGTTGATCGACCTGAGCGAGACCGATTCCATCGAGCGGGAGTTGATGCTGATCAAGACTAAAGCGATTGGCGAGCAGCGCGCCGAGATGATGCGCCTGTCGGAAATTTTCGGCGGACACATTCTCGACGTGACCGAGTCGACCTATACCATCGAGTTGACTGGTACCGGTGGGAAACTGGACAACTTCCTGAACGCGGTTGAGAAGGACGCCATTCTGGAAGTAGTGCGCTCCGGCGCAACGGGTATTGCGCGAGGGCAGAAGGCGCTGCACGTTTAATTCAGGGTATTTCTCACGCTTTGTTGCTTTGACAGGGGCCGCAATCGGCCCCTGTCGTTGATTTCAAGTCATTCGCCGATATCGATAAGCTTAAAGGAAAAGTAGATGTCTTACAGTGACTTTACTCTCGAAAAAATTCAACAAAGCTTTGCGTTAAAGATGGTTGAAGATCAGGATTTATTTTCTTCCATTCTTGAAATCGAAATCAGCAATATTCTCAAGCAAAATCTTGAGCTGAAGGTTCCTTTGGCGTTAGCGATCAACACCGAAAAAGCCCGCTCAGAGTTCATCATTGCCGAAGTTTTAGTTGAACTGAAAAGAATATTAAATGGCAAAATTAGCCTGTTTTCCGGTATCAATCTGGATGTGGATAAAGAGAAAGGTTTGAATGGATATTGCGATTTCATTGTCAGTCAATCATCTGAACAATTTTTCCTGAAAGCGCCGATCATTACGATTGTGGAAGCTAAAAACGAGAATATACCCAGTGGCATCGGTCAATGTATCGCGGAAATGATCGCTGCCCGTTTATTTAATGAACAAGCCGCGCAACCCATTGAAAGACTCTATGGCGCTGTGACGATTGGCAACATCTGGAAATTTTTGAAATATGAACAGGGCGCTGTTTATATTGATCAGCAGGAATACCATATCAGCCAAGTCGGCAAAATCGTCGGCATCCTGGCGGCGATGGCGACTGAAATGGCCTGAGTGAAACAGATGTAAAAAACATGTCTTTCAGCGATTATAAAACACTGGCCCAAGTGCAGCGGGAATATCAGATTAAATACGCTGAAGGGGTTTTTATTGAAAAAAATCTGCTTCCTCCAGCCGACACGTTCCTGGTTGAGTTCGATTTCAACATCAACACGATGGACGCCTTTTCGTCGGAAGCCGCCCGTTGCGAACTGTTGATCTTTCCAGTTTTGCGGGAGGCTTATAAAAAGCTTTCCACGGAAATGGAACTGTGGATTCAAAAACCGATTGCTTATGATGAAAAACTCAATGGGACGCCCGATTACCTGTTTGCCAAGCGTTCACCCTTGGGCAAAACGGTGCTGGAATTTCCACTGCTCGCCGTGGTCGAGGCCAAAAAGAGCGACTTCGAACAGGGCTGGGGACAATGCTTGGCCGAACTGGTGGCCATGCAGAAATTGAATAATGATTCTATAAGCACTGTGTATGGGATTGTCACGGATGGCAAATACTGGGAATTTGGTCAATTAACCGAAAATCTCTTTACCAAAAATCGCGAAAGCTTTTCCATCGATGCCCTGCCCGAACTCCTGGGCGCATTGGATTTTCTCCTGAGCGCTGCCCGCCAGCCAACCTGAAGGTATCATCAAAAATGAAGGTTTATTACGACAAAGACGCCGACCTGTCCTTAATCAAGGCTAAAACCGTTGCGATCATTGGTTATGGTTCTCAAGGCCACGCCCATGCGCTCAACCTGCGCGACTCCGGCGTGAACGTGATCGTTGGGTTACGTCCGGGTTCTACCTCCGCCGTCAAAGCTGAGAACGCTGGATTAACGGTTAAACCCGTTGAAGAGGCCGCCGCCGCTGCAGATGTAATAATGATCCTCGCGCCTGACGAGCATCAGGGCGCCATCTATCGGCAGATCGAACCTAAGTTGAAGCAGGGCGCAGCGCTGGCCTTCGCCCACGGTTTCAATATTCATTTTGGCGCAGTGATGCCACGCGCCGATCTCGACGTGATCATGATCGCTCCCAAGGGACCGGGTCATCTGGTTCGCTCCACTTATACGCAGGGCGGCGGCGTTCCCTCGCTGATTGCCGTGGCGCAGGACGCTTCCGGTCAGGCCCGCGACATTGCGCTGTCCTATGCTTCAGCGAATGGCGGCGGTCGCGCCGGCGTGATTGAAACCAGCTTCCGCGAGGAATGCGAGACCGATCTGTTCGGCGAACAGGTGGTGCTGTGCGGTGGTTTGACCTCGCTGATTCAAGCCGGATTTGAAACGCTGGTGGAAGCCGGTTACGCGCCGGAAATGGCCTATTTCGAGTGCCTGCACGAAGTGAAGCTGATCGTGGATTTAATCTACGAGGGCGGCATCGCCAATATGCGCTACTCGATCTCCAACACAGCGGAATATGGCGATCTCACGCGCGGGCCGCGCATTGTGACCGAGGACACCAAAGCGGAAATGCGCCGGATTCTCAAGGAAATCCAGACCGGCCAGTTTGCCCGCGAATTCATTCTGGAAAACCAGGCCGGTGCGCCGGTGTTGAAGGCCAACCGCCGCATCAGCCGCGAGCATCAGATTGAGCAGGTCGGCGAAAAGTTGCGCGGCATGATGCCGTGGATTAAAGCCAATCGGCTGGTGGATACCAGCAAGAATTAACCAGTGAACGAAGAGTCCCCGCAAGCGCGCCGTTCGCGCGGCGTCTATCTGCTGCCCAATCTGTTCACGACCGCCGCGCTGTTCTGTGGCTTCTACGCGATCATTGCCGCTTTGCGGGGACGCTTTGAAGTCGCCGCCATCGCCGTATTCGTAGCTATGATCCTGGACGGATTGGACGGGCGGGTGGCGCGCATGACCCATACCGAAAGCGAGTTTGGCGCACAGTATGACAGCATGGCCGACCTGGTGTCCTTTGGCTTGGCGCCCGCGTTGATCATGTATGAATGGGCGCTCGGCTCCATGGCGGACATGGGCGGTTTCCTGGCCAAACTCGGCTGGCTGGCGGCGTTTTTCTACACGGTCATGGCGGCGTTACGACTGGCCCGGTTCAATGTGCAACTGGGCAGCACCGACAAACGCTACTTTATTGGCCTACCCAGTCCTTCGGCGGCGGCGATCATGGCGGGGATGGTCTGGTTCTGCACCGACCTGGGACTGGACGGTCCGCACATGCGATGGCCTGCGCTGATCGTTACCATTGGCGCGGGCGCGCTCATGTTCAGCAATATTCTTTATTTCAGCTTCAAGCAGTTCGATTTGCGCGGGCGCATGCCATTTATGACGGCGCTGCTGGTGGTGCTGATCTTCGTGTTCACTTCGATCGATCCGCCCAAGGTGCTGTTTCTCGGCTTCCTGATTTATGGGTTATCGGGTCCGGTCCTGTATCTAACGCGGCGGTTGCGCGCCCGCCGCCGCGCGCAGGAATCGGAGCGGACAGAGTAATGCCGTTAAGAGGCTACAGCGTCTTCAAATACCCTTGAATTTTCCGAAACTCCTCTGGTCTGGGCGCTGGTTCAGTAATATTCTTCGATAACATAGTTAAGTAAGATCAATAACAAGCGCATCAATCGCTTCCTGAACCTCCAGCCATTCCGTTTCCAGCGCTGCCAGCTCTCGATCTACTTCACCCTTGCGCAACAGCCATTCCTTGAGCCGGTTCTTATTGACTTCCTCGTAACTAGCCGGATCGGCGAGAGCCATATCCAGGGTTTTCTGTTCCTGGTGCAACCGATCCATGCGCTGTTCAAGCGTGCGGATTTGCTGATCCAGCGGCTTGCGTTTAATCGCCAGTTGCTGACGACGCTCCGCATCCTGGCGCTTCTGTTCGCGGCGCTCTACTGCGCTAATCCCGGCGCTGGCATTGCTCGCAGTCGCATCGCGCTGGACCGCACGCTGTTGGGCATTCAACCAGTCCCGATAATCCTCCAGATCGCCGTTGAACGGTTGCGCTCCGCCGTTCGCAACCAGCAGGAATTCATCCGTCACGGTGCGCAGCAAATGGCGGTCATGCGAAACCACGATCAGCGCGCCCTGATAATCCTGCAAGGCCAGCGTCAGGGCGTGACGCATTTCCAGATCGAGGTGATTGGTCGGCTCGTCCAGCAACAGCAGATTGGGCCGTTGCCAGATGAGCAAGGCCAGCGCCAGGCGGGCTTTTTCCCCGCCGGAAAAGGGCGCGACTGCTTCCAGCGCCCGGTCGCCGGCAAAACCGAAGCCGCCGAGGAAATTGCGCAAGTCCTGATCGCTGGTCCGCGCGTCGAGTTGCTGTAAATGCCGCAGCGGACTCCAGTCCGGTCGCAGTTGCTCCAGTTGATGCTGGGCGAAGTAACCGATCATCAGCCCCTGGCCGGTTTCCATCCGCCCGGCTAGTGGGGACAGTATGCCAGCCAGCAGTTTGATCAATGTGGATTTGCCAGCGCCGTTGTGACCGAGTAACCCGATCCGCGCGCCGGAACCGATCACCAGATGAACCCGCTCCACTACGGGCCGTCCGTCGTAACCTGCCGCCACGTTTTCAACCGTCAGCAAGGGATTCGGCAATCGTTCCGGCGGCGCGAACTGGAATTGAAAGGGTGAATCGACGTGAGCGGCGGCGATGCGCTCCATGCGCTCCAGAGCTTTCACACGACTTTGCGCCTGCCGCGCTTTGGTCGCCTTGGCGCGGAAGCGGGTGATGAAACTTTCCAGATGGGCGATTTCCCGCTGCTGCTTCTCATACGCCGCCTGTTGCAGCGCCAATCGGGCGGCGCGTTGTTCCTCGAAGTCGGCGTAGTTGCCTGGATACAAGGTTACGCGCTGTTGATCGATATGGACAATGTGATCGGCGACGTTGTCCAGCACATCGCGGTCATGGGAGATGAGCAGCAACGTGCCGGGGTAGGCGCGCAGCCATTGCTCCAGCCACAGCACCGCGTCCAGATCGAGATGATTCGTCGGTTCGTCCAGCAACAATAGATCGGAGCGGCACATCAGCGCCCGCGCCAGGTTCAAGCGCACCCGCCAGCCGCCGGAAAATTCCGCGACCGGTCGCTCCAGTTGTTCCGCGGAAAAACCCAGTCCCGCCATCAGCTTGCCGGCGCGAGCGCGGGCGCTGTAACCGCCAATCGCATCAAAACGGGCGTGCAACTCCGCCTGGTGCGTTCCGTTGTGAGCCGCTTCGGCGACCTGGATATCCTGTTCAATCCGGCGCAGTTCGGCATCGCCATCCAGCACATACTCCAGCGCTGGAGTGGGCAACGCCGGGGTTTCCTGGGCGACATGGGCAATCGTCCAGCGGGCCGGCAGGTCGAGATCGCCAGTATCGGGATGCAATTCGTCGCGCAACAGGGCGAACAGACTGGATTTGCCACAGCCATTGGGGCCGACCACGCCGACTTTCCAACCAGGATGGACGGTCAACGAGACGTGATCGAACAGCGGCTTGCCGCCGCGTTGCAGGGAGAGTTGGCGAAGGGTGAGCATGGGCGGCAAGTTTAGCAATTTACCGGCCATCATGGGATTCAATTCTTACCGGGACTCACTACAATCATTTTCTGAGCAACCTTCCCTTACTGCGCCCCGCATCCCATGACCGATCAAGAGCTTCTACGCTACAGCCGGCAAATTTTGCTACCGGAATTCGATATTGCCGGTCAGGAACGCTTGCGCGACTCTCATGCGCTAATTATTGGTCTGGGCGGCTTGGGATCGCCAGTCGCGATGTACCTGGCTGCCGCTGGCGTGGGCCGCTTGACCCTGGTTGATTTCGACACGGTCGATCTGTCCAATCTGCAACGACAGATCATTCACTGCACAACAGACATCGGTCGACTCAAGGTTGAATCCGCGCGGGACACCCTGCGGGCGCTTAACCCGCTCATCGAAGTTGAGACCCTGGCGCGGGCGCTGGGTGAAAAGGAATTGCTGGAACAGGCGTGGGGGGCGGATGTGGTCATCGATGCCTGCGACAATCGGTCGGCGCGACTGGCCATTAACACTGCTTGCGTCCAAACCGGAACACCGCTGGTAACCGGCGCTGCGATCCGGCTGGAGGGACAGGTGCTGGTCTGGCGACCAGGCGGAGAGAACGCCTGCTATCATTGTTTGTATCGGGAGGCTGCTGTGGAGCCGGAAACCTGCGCCCAAACCGGCATCCTCGCTCCAGTCGTCGGCATCATCGGCAGCATCCAGGCGACCGAGGCCATCAAGGTTTTGACGCAGCTTGGCGAACCGCTCGATGGCCGCCTGCTATTGCTGGACGCACTGCACATGGAGTGGCGGACCATCAATGTGCGACGCTGGCCAGAGTGCCCAACGTGTGGATGCCGGTAGCACGCTGGATTTGATAAAGGAGGCTATGCTGATGGCAGCCGCTTCGAATACGTTGAATTTGACCCGTCTGGAACACTCCTCGCAAAAAGTCGCTGAAATGCTCGACGCTACGTCTTGGGCAAAGGATTTTTCCTGGCAACAAATGCTGTTGATGGGTAACTATTTTAAACCCTGTTCGATCGACGCAGGATTGCTCCTGTTCGATGAAGGCGGTCCGGGCGGTTCCATGGGTATTTTGATCAAAGGCTGCATTGAAATTTATAAGAAAAACAAATTAATCGCTACTCTGCGGCCCGGCAGAACCTATGGCGAGATGTCCTTGATTGACCATCAGCCCCGCTCGGCGAAAGCCATCGCTAGAGAAGAGAGTGAATTGCTGATTATCGACGATGCGCTGTTTAAGAAACTGTCGGAAGACCATCCGCGCCTAGCGTTGCAGATCATTTTCAAGATCGCCTATTTCCTCAGTCAAAACTTGCGTAAAACCAGCGGAGATTTAAGTGACCTGTTGGCGGAGCACTCGGAATGACATCCGCGGCCAGGATCGCTATGCTTGCGCATCATGAAAGCAACCACGACTTCCCGTTGGCGACGCCGTCGGCGCTACGGGCGTTTGGCATTCGATGCGCTGGCCTTCCTGGCCGTCTTGCTGGGATTAGGCTGGCTTCTCGTTGAAGGCGCGAGCGCCCTGCATTACAACTGGCAATGGTACCGGATTCCGCAATACCTCTACCGCATCGAGGAGGGCGTGTTTTACCCCGGCCCCCTCTTGCGCGGACTGGGCGTGACGCTGGAACTAACCGGCTGGAGTTTGCTGCTGACTCTGATTTTCGGTTTGGCGGCGGCGTTGCTGCAACGCTCCTCCTCTTGGGCGGCCCACGCTGTGGCGCGCATCTATGTTGAAATCGTGCGCAACACCCCCCTGCTCGTGCAGCTTTACCTGGTTTATTTCGTTCTCGCGCCTATTTTGGACCTGGATCGTTTCGTGGCGGCGGTGCTGGCCCTAGCGATTTTCGAGGGCGCTTTCGCTGCGGAAATTTTCCGCGCCGGCATCGAGGCGATTCCCAAAGGCCAGTGGGAAGCCGCCCGCGCGCTCGGGTTGTCGTCCCCTGCCGTTTACCGCCTGGTCATTCTGCCCCAGGCCATCCGTCTGGTGCTGCCGCCGCTGACCGGCTTGGCCGTGTCGCTGATCAAGCATTCCGCCCTGGTCAGCGTAATCGCTGTGGCCGATCTGACCACTGAGGGGCGTAATCTGATCGCCGACACTTTCATGACTTTTGAACTCTGGTTCATGGTCGCCGCGCTGTACCTGACACTGACCATCAGCCTGTCCTTAGTGGTGAGCGAACTGGAGCGCCGCCTGCCGGTGCGCGGTGCCGGGCATTAAAATGCCGCCGCGCAAGTTGCGTTTTGGTCGACTGGACGCCCTCATTCTGGCGGTCGTTTTCGGACTGATCGGCTACATTTCCTATCGAGCGCAATTCCATTTCCACTACAATTGGAATTGGCAGCTCATTCCCGGTTATTTCGCGCGCCATGACCCCGATTCCGGGCGCTTGGCGCTTAATCTGCTCGGACAGGGTTTTCTGGCGACCGTGCGACTCGCGATCTGGGGTGGACTACTAGCGGCGCTGATCGGCGGGGTGATAGGAGTCTGTCGCGTAGCCAACAGCCTGTTTTTACGGCTGCTCAGCCTGACTTATGTTGGACTGATCCGTAACATCCCGCCTTTGGTGTTCATCTTCATCTTCTACTTTTTCATCAGTGGTCAGCTGATGCCGTTGCTGGATATAGAAGGACGGATCAGCAACGCGGATTCAGAAACGCTGAACGTGCTGGCGATCCTCTTCGGTCCGCCAGCCTTGCTACCCAATTTTCTGTCCGGATTGATCTGCCTGGCGCTGTTCGAAGGCGCTTACGTGGCGGAAATCATCCGCGCCGGCATTGAAGCGGTGCCCAAAGGCCAATGGGAGGCGGCCAGGGCGCTGGGGATGCATTCCGGTCAGACGATGAGCAAAATTGTGTTGCCCCAGGCGCTAACTAAAATGGTTCCGCCACTCGCCGGCCAATTCATCTCACTGGTTAAAGATTCATCATTAATTTCATTGATTTCTATTCAGGAGCTGACCTTTGCAGGAACCGAACTAGCGGTGTCTTCCGGACGAGTATTCGAGGTGTGGCTGACGGTGGCGGCTCTCTATTTCCTATTATGTTTTGGACTGGCGCGGCTGTTTGGCGAGGTGGAGCGGCATTTAAGCCAACATCGTTAATGGTTCATATTTGCTGATGACGCCGATGCATAGAACAGGCTGTAATGAATTGCGATAGAAATAATATATTTTTAAATTAATAACTTTGATCTTAATCTGCGCGAACGGGCCGAGGCGTTGCTCAAGCGGTCGCGCGAGGAGCAGATTGATTTCTCCCCGGGCGAAATTGCGCGCTTGCTTCATGATCTCTCAGTACATCAAATCGAACTGGAACTCCAAAACGAGGAATTGGGTACTGGTTCAGTCCAGTTGTAATTTAACCTCTTATTTTTATAATTAAAAGCCAAAAATAGGTAGGCTTTGAATTCGAAAGATCTGTTCTCATGAAAGCGCCTTCTTCAGGATGCCCAAAGCCACGGCGGGTACTTGCTGAGTCGTGAAGTGTGTACGAATAAAATGATGAACGATCTAAAATAGATCTAAAGTTCTTTGTAAACCGGTCTTCTTTTTAGCATAGGTATTGGTTTTCCGTCGATAAGCGGAATTACGTCGCCGAAGTGAGGCATTAAACGCCTCGGCATGATTCGCGTGAATCTCGGGATCGGAGAGATTTTGTGAGGTTTCGGGATGCTCTGCGCAAGGGGCCTCATATTTTGGGTGTTTACGGCCTCGCCAATTGCCGCCTAGCCCAGTGGCGATCAGGGCTTTCGCTGATTCTGCTAGTGGGCTGACACAGAAGTTTTGACAGGTTCAGAGGTTTCTAGGTCCACCGGGGTTTCAGAAGATTTCAAGGGAGGATAGAGGCGCTTGAGTTTGACCCGGGCCAAGTCGGTGCCGAACTGCCAG
>Ga0209607_1002280_pt1 | contig 15429 bp, 13 predicted proteins | sample AD_UKC117_MetaG_FD_184413 | JGI IMG/M metagenome (GOLD analysis project Ga0209607, IMG submission 184413) | Active sludge microbial communities of municipal wastewater-treating anaerobic digesters from Hong Kong - AD_UKC117_MetaG (SPAdes)... | ecosystem: Engineered > Bioreactor > Anaerobic >... | reverse complement strand
GCCGCAGGCTACGGAACCGGTAGCACACGCTACTTTACGAGCGGTTCTCCAGATCAAACCGCAGGGGTGATGACCCAATTGCTCGGGCAGCCGGTCAAACTAGAATCCTTGCCCGAATGCTTCGAGTCAATTGAAGCATTCCGTACCGGAAAATTTACCGGAGAGGATTTCTCCCACTGCCGGTAAATAGCCTGTACCGGCCAATTTATGCTTTCTGCTGGCGCAAAGACCGCCATAATCCGCCTGCACTGAAGCAGTTCCAGCCCCAACCCAGCCACTTGAGCAACGCCAAAGCCAACCACAGCGCCCAGACCAGCATTAAGCCACGATAAACCAGCAGTGGCACAGTGATGACCCAGGCTGTTGGCAACGGCCCGGCGATCCGGTCCTGATACCAGTTGAGTTGCCACGCGCTGGAGCCGTTGCCTGCCACCTGCATATCCGGCGATCCTAGCAAACCCTGCTCGACCGACCCCAGCAACGCCGCCAGTGCTGCCAGTGTTAACAACGCCAGCGCCACCTGCCATAGATCGAACCTGAGCGCGCCGATCTCTTGTGCTGCCAACACCTTACGTCGTGCCAGCAATAACAGCCAACTGGCAACCAGTAGAATCGCCAGCACATGGCTCTGACTCAAACCAGCCCCCAGTAAAAACCATTGATGGGTCCGTAAAGGTGTCCCCCCCCAGCGCGCCAAGGCGATGGAACCAAATAGAATCACCAGCAATACCCCCCAGAACAACACCGCCGGCCCCAGCACTGGCCCCACAGCCCATAGCAGCCAGCGATCATGCGGCAGCTTCAAACTCAACGAGTTATTGACGCTGGAGCTGCCTAAATCCACCATGGGCGTTGCATACCGCGCTTGCATCGCCTGCTCACTGCGCCAGGTCAGAACGACACGCTGCGCACCGGGAGTCAATGGTAATACCACCTGCTGACCTTGCTGTTGAAGAGGTTGCGGAACCTCATTAATCCGCACCTCAGTCAAGGCTGCACCGGGAGGCAAGGTCAACGGATGTTCAGCACCGCGGCTGGCGCGGATGTTCAATGCCAGCAATGCTTCGCTTAATCGTTGACCGGGACTGATCTGCAAATGGCTACGGTCAATAGTTACCGTGGCACCGGGCGCACCCTCGGGCCGCGTCACATTTAATATCACCTGCTCACCCGGCCATGGCCGCCACTCCGGCACCCATTGACCTTTAGCATCAACCCGCTGCACCAGTGGAATGCCAGCACTTTGCACATGCCACAGCGGACTGGCTTGCAATCGCCAGATTTCTACAAAGATTTCATTGTCCGCGGCCTGAAGGCTGAGTGCATCGGCGCGGCTTAGGGTTGCAGACCAGCCGGTCTCCGCACGCTCCGGCGGCAGATTAACCAACACGCGCCCTTCGCGCACCTGAATGTCAGGCGTGGTGATCCGCTCGCCCGGCAATAAGGGAATTTCCACCACTGCGGCTGAATCGGCCTGACTCAACCGGCGCACCCGCGTGTTCACCTGCCAGTCCACATCCAGCACGATATCGCGCTCGACTTGCACAAACGGGGGCATCACGCCAGACTGCAAAGGCGTCGCGGCATCCAGCCGCTGGCGGGTCAATTGCAGTTGCTGGTCAGCCCGGCCTTCAACATAGCCTTCCACCCGCCAATCGTTGACGTTAAGTTCTATCCGGCCCGGCGCCATCGGCAACGGCAACTGCAGCGTAGTCACCTCGGCTGGCACCGTGGCGATCACCGTCAATTCATGCAAACCCGCCGTCAATCGCAGCCAAAGCAGTTGCGCAGGGTCGCGAAATAGAATTGCAGGTTGTCCGTCCAAAGCAATAGACCGGATGATCAATCCCTCGCGCGGCAACGGCAGAGGCACCGTGGTTTCAGTCTGTGCTTGCAAGGACAGTTGCAAACGCAAGTCACTGTTTCTAACAGTGACTGTCATCGCTGCCAGATCACCGCAGCGTTGGCAATCCGGTGGTTGCGTTAAATGATCGCGTAATTCCTGAAGCAGCGCCGGCGATGGAAACTGCGCCTGGGCCGGCGCGGGAGCAACCAACCCCCCGCCCCCTGCCAGCAACATGAGCAACACCGCTACAACCCCCCTCCCCTCGTGCGGCATTGAGTCAGAGTGAGGCGGCTGCGCATCAGTGCCGCACGAGGGGTTAACCGCATGGCTTGCTGCAGGGGGAGCGCTGGAGTGCGAGGCAGCATCGGGAGGCGATGATCGCCGCCGGGTGATGAAGACCCGCGCCGCCATCGCCAGCAGCAGCAACAGTCCACCCAGCATCAAGGTACGCGTACCCCAAGGAGGCAACAGCCACAAGCGCAAGCGCTCATCCATTGCCACCGGCCCACTCCAGTGCAAAGCCGCCCGTTGCCAGCGCCAGACCGGCACACCGGGACCGGTCTGCACCTTGATATTCGCCGCGTACTGTTGCTGAAGCCTCTGCGACAGTTTCTCTTGAGATTGCTGCTGGTCTTTGATCAAGGTTTGCACGCGATTATAAGTGCTTTGCACCTCGTTCAATGCTGCGATTGCCTCAGGCGCTGGAGGGGGGGCGTTAGCGCCGATCGAGGACAGTGACAGGCCAAAGGCGAACGCCTCCAATTGAGGATACAACGCACTACGCACCTGCTGAACCGCGAAGAGGCCGCCGATGATCAGCAACCCCAGTAACGCTAGCCGGCGATAAAACTCCACTAGATTACGGAACCATCCTGACGGCAGAACCCGCAACAGCGCAATCGCCCCCAAGATATTAAGCCAGACATACAGCGGCGCATTGGGTTCGTGATAAACCAAGGCCATCCCTATCAGCGCGATCAGGCCCCAGCCGATATTCCACAGCTTAGTAAAAGCCAAAGCAACCACAAGAACGATAAACAGATCCAGCAAGTTCCATGAATAGAGCCAAGCATTGCCGGTGCGATCGGGTCCCTCCGCCGCCAGCAACCGCCAACCCGGCGGCAGATTCAGTATGGTGTCAATACGCTGCGGAGCAATGCGCCAGCCAACTGCTGGAAGATCTTCAATCATCTCTGGTTCTAACCGGCTATCGGCAGTCAATTCCAGGTTGTTCAACTGCCGGACCTCCACACCGGCCCCTTCAATGCCTGGGATTTTGGTAATGAACTGATCTTCCTCTCCGATCGCCACCCGGCCCAATTGCAACACCGGAGCGGCGCTCAGGCGCGTCGTTTCCAGTGTCCCGCTCAAGCGATCCTGGACTGTATAGCCATCTCCTGCGAAGTCCAGCCAAAGAGTCCGATTCAGCGCCAGACGTTCTGGCATTGGTTCGGCGGCGCCCCGGTTACGCACGGCCAAGCGCAGAGTTTCACCAGGCTGCAACAGATATGCCGGCCATGACCGCCATTCTTCAGGCAAATTAGTCTGCGCCGGATCCAGTGCCGGCACACCTTCCACGGCGGCAACTCGCAGAGCATTTTGCGCCTGAAAGCTCCAGATTTCCTGGACCGGCCAAGGCACCTCGGCGCTAGGCAGCGTCAGGGCTTCCAAAGGTCTCCGATAGCGGGCGGCCAAATCGATCGTCCAGGTTCCCGGACGCAGTTGCACACGCAACCGGCCATCGGCTTCCAGACGAGCGGGTAAAGGACTGTGCAGCGCCAAAGGCAAAAAATCCGGCAATAGCACCGGACCCAGCAACTCTTCACGAATCTGCCCCGATACTTTCAGCTCCAGGCGCGTATCGACCCGGAATGGAATGCCATCGCTTAATAAGCGAAATACTTGCAGGTCAAGCGTATCCTGCTGTGCTGATTCTGCAGGCCGTTGACGCAGCCACAACACACCATCCTCTTCCAATCGAAACACCGGCGCGGGCTGTCCATCAATCCAAAGATCGAGCAACGCGTTATCCGGTGGAACGCGCATCGACTCCGGCAGGGAGCTCCAGAAAAACCGTCCGGTTATCAGGTGATTGCCAGCAGGCGCCTTGAGGGCGGGCCGCCCGCTTCGTTCCATAACAGGCACAGGCAGATCATCCAAGCGCACCGACTGCGGCCAATAACGCCGATCCCCAGGTAACGTCACCCAATCTTCAGCGTCTTGATACACCCGCTGGCTAAATTCACCGCCATGGACATTAAGCCGCAGTTCCATCACCGTCGACCAAACACAACGATGCCGTTTAACCTGATCGTAATAAACCGGACAACGCAATTCTTCTGGCACACTGCGCAATACCCACTCCAGCCAGGGATGCAGTGGAACCGGGATTTGCGTTAGCACAGCAGGCGGAATGGAAGCTGCCTGAGCTGGCAGTGCATACAATACAGGCATCAACAGCAACACCACTGCCAGCAAGGGTAAAGTAATGGCTCGGAGGGAGGGCCGGTCTATACGCATAAGAGTCTTTCATCCGTCTGGTTTTGGAGTACTGCCCGTTTACGCAAAGTAGCCGGTCTCAAGTGCAGATTCAACGGCATCTTTCAGGCAGCGATATTCCCATCGATTTGTTCCAACTGCCTGCTTTACCGTAGAACAAGCACGCAGTTTGACTGGAATACATTTGCTGGCTATATCACGTTTGATTGGAATTGATTCGATCCGATAGCGCAAATACCGCTTGAGAATTCGCAATGCCACCGGTTTGTATAAATGATAGTAGTCAATCCAATGCAGTCAGCGAATCAGGATCGTCATTCAAATCCCTCTGTGAGGAAATTTTAATATGAAAATTGCCGTTGCCAGCCAGAACCGTCACACCATCACGGAGCATGCAGGCCGTTGCCGCAAATTCTGGATTTACCAGATTGCGCAGAACAAAATTCTCCACAAAGATCTGCTTGAGTTACCTAAAGATCAGAGTTTTCATGAAAGTCCGCCACACGCGCCACACCCTCTGGACGATGCGCAAATTCTGATTGCCGGCAGCATGGGTCAAGGTTTGCGGCAACGTCTGGCCATGAAAGGCATCACTGGATTGGTAACCCCGGAAACCGATCCCGATCAAGCCGTTTCTGCCTATCTGGCAGGCACTTTGCCGATTGGAATCCCAGAACCGCACGCGCATGGTGGCGGGGAACACCACCATCGCCACGAAGACCACAGCCATCACTAAGAACAGTCTCTTTTAAAGCAGGAGGTTATGATTATGGCTACTGCTCAATCGCCCCTCGACATCGGGGTTTTGAATCGTCTGCGGATTCTCTGCATCTCCGAAACAGGCTGGTTCGACACCAAAGAAGTATTTAACGATATCCGCGCTGCGGGCGGCGCTGACATCGATCAGTACACAATTCCCTGGCCGCCGTTTGGCGATCTACATGCAGATAACGCGGCTGGCTTCGCGGCACTGCTGGAAGCAGAAACCGCGGATGGCGAACAGCATCGTCTGCTATTCGACACCGGCTGGAATCCCGCTTGGATGGATCGCCGCTTCACCGAGGAAGGCATCGACCGGCTCTTGCAAGACGGCCAAATCGAGGCCCTCGTGATCAGTCATGAGCATTTCGATCACTTTTGGGGAATTGGTTCGACCCTCCGGCATTGCCCCGATATTACCCTCTACATCCCGCAAGGCTTTCATCCGCATGGACTGGCTTTCATCAAGGAGCAAGGCCACACAGGCCAGCTGATCACAGTGCCTCCTGATCAACCGCTCCTGTTGCTCCCTGGCCTGGCGGTGGTCAATTTTCCAATGCACACCCTGCTGAGAGTCGATGGCGAAAACGTCCTCTACGCCCAGATCCGGGACCGGGGCATGGCGATGATGACAGGCTGTGGACATGGCGGCGTGCTGAATTTGCTGGATTACGCCCGCCGCACCTTCCAGGGCGGCGATCGTATTCATGCCCTCTACGGCGGGCTGCATATCGCACCTCTGGAGGACTGGGACGAATCGCGCGATCGAATGGTGGCATCTCTCGGTCAGTACGGCATCGCTAAGCTGGCTTGCAACCACTGTACCGGACGCCGGGCCGTGGAGAAAATGCTTGAAATAGGCTTGCCGGTCCTGCGCGGCACAGCCCAGAACGGTTCGCAAAATGAATTGTTTGTGGGTAACGGGGATGTGGTGGAATTGGCTTGATAAGCGGGCTTTAGTGCAACATCTCAGATTACATCAAACGCTTTCGCCACGCCTGAGCATGACAATAAGGTACCCTTGAACCGCCCCGGCTTTCACGATGACATGGGCCGGGGCGGTTGCGCCGGTCACAATCATCATCCCCGCTTGTGCCTCCTTGCGATCAACACTTCTTGCGATTCCAGGCACATCCAGATGATTTTGCAAAGCTGATTACTGGACAGCGCGAATTCGCACAGCGGCACCGTTTTGCAAAGCGCCATCGGGGTGAGTTACGACCTGCTCGCCCTCCGCCAAGCCAGAACGAACTTCCACATTCAACGCACCGCGCTGCCCGGTCTCAACCGCGCGGCGGTGAGCCTGGCCATTCTCGATCACGAACACCGCCCAGCCTTCACCCTGACGAAACAAGGCATTAGCAGGAATCTGTAATACTTGCGCCTCGTGCCACACAATAAAGCGCGCTTCGACTCGATAACCATCACCGAGACGCAACCATGTCCCGGCTGGTGAGCGCAGGCTGGTAATCACCCAGACCCGCTGTTCTTCCACGCCTAACGCCGAGAGTTTGGTGAAACCCACCGGCTCCACTCGCCGGGTGACCCCAGTCAACGGTTGCTCGCCGCCCCAGCGTTCGAATACGACGGGCGTATCAGGGCGGATGCGTACTGCATCGGCAGACAGCACGTCCACCACGATCTCCAAGGAGTGAGGATCACCAACTTCCAATAAAGCTGCACCCGCCTCCACAACCCCTTCACTTTGGCGATGGCGATTGAGGATCTGGCCATTCACCGGCGCACGGACGATCACAGTTTCCTGTGCTGCATCGCCCGTTGGAACAGCCGAATGCCGCAGCGCGGTTTTAGCTGCCTCGACTTCATGCCGTGCCACTTCCACAGCAAACTGGGTGGATCGCAGTTGAGCCTGGGTCTGGCGCGCCTGGGATTCAGCACGATCACGTTCAGCTTCGGTCACTATACACTCTCGCTTGCACAGTGTAGCGATGCGTTCGAATTCCAATTGCGCATACTCGGCTGCCGCACGCGCGGCAGCTGCAGTTTCCTGGGCAGCTTGGAGAGAGGCCTCGCTAGCAGCTACGCGCACCGCAGCCTGAGCACGGCGGCGCGGATCGAGCACTTCCGAGGGCACGGGGTCAATCCATGCCAATGGCTGGCCTTGCTGGACCGTATCGCCTACCTCTGACTCAATTCGACGCAGGTAGCCCGTCACAGGCGCTGAGAGAACGTAGCGATCGATGATGCGGGTTTTACCTTCCGCTTCGACCGTCACGTGCAATGGCTGGCGCGCAACAAATGCCGCTTCCACCTGCAATGGTTGCGGCCAGAAACCATAGACCAGCGCGGTTGCGATCACCAATGCCAGTAAAATCAGTCCGGAACGTCCGCGTTTGGCCATGGTTCAGTCTCGGGTCTTGAGCACGGCGATCAGATCCAGTCTATCTAATTTGCGCCGGATCAACAGCCCGGATACAAGCGCTGAAACCAGCACCACCGTGGCCGCAAAAGCATAGGTAGAAGGATGAATAATCAACGGAATACGGTAGAGTTCCGAACGGGCTCCCTGCACGAACAGGGCGCAGATACCCTGACCGATGAGAAAGCCGAACGGGATAGCGAGCAACACCAGCAAGCCGAGTTCGCCCAGCAGGATGTAGGCAATCTCCGCACGAGTGAACCCCAGCACCCGCAGGCTGGCCAATTCCCGGCCTTGTTCGGTCAAAGCGATACGCGCGCTATTGTAGATCACGCCGAAGGCGATGATGATCGCAAAAATCGTGGCGATAAAGGTGAAAAACAGCATGGTCTGTTCCATGGTCCGGTGAAAGTTACGGATCTCCTGTTCGCGGATCGCGGTACCAGCGATTCGCGGAATTTCTTCCAAGCGACGGTAAAGCACAGGCCGGACGCGGTCATCAACCGCCAGATAGGCACCGGAGATGGCCGGTCCCTCGCGCAATAACCGATTGAGACCGGCAAGCTCCATATAACCGGCGACACCGAGATACTCCTTGACCAGGCCGGCAACCGCCACCTCTCGCACTGGCCGGTTGCCTTCCAAGACTTCGATGAGCAGCCGGTCACCGGCACGCACGCCCAGCATCTGGCCCAGATAATCGGTTAGCAGCACACCTTCCGCCGGCAGCGCAAGCGGGCGCAGGCCGGCATCCAGCAAGCGCTGCAAATCGCCGCCGGCGGGAACCCCCTTGAGTATCGTGCGATGAGAGCGCTGCTGAAACCGCAACCGGACCGGTACTGTGCGGAAAACTTCGACTCGCTCCACGCCAGGCAACCCCATCAGAGAAGAGATGGCTTGCCAGGCAGTCGCTTCTACAAAGGTGACTGCGAGATCCTCTCGTTGGGAAAGTTTGTAGTGAACGTCCAGCATATGTTCGATGGTCGCTTCCTGGAACCGGCCCACCATCGTGATACCACAGGCCAAGGCAATGCCCAGCATCGTGAGCAGAGATTTGAGCGGACGGCGCTCAATATGACGCAGGATCATCCGGCTGGGCGGCGATAAAAATCGTTGCAAGCCAAGCCGTTCGATCACAGTAGCGCGATAGCGAGCCGGTGGCTCGGGGCGCATCGCTTCGGCAGGACGCAGGGCAAAGGCGGCACGCAGCGCAACGGCAGTACCAATCACAGCCGCACCGGCATTAAACAATGTTGCACCGAGAACGAGTGACCATGTCAACCGGTAATCCAGGAATGGAAAACGGAAAAACGTCATGTACAACTCAGCCAAGCTCTGGCCAAGCCAGGCGCCGGTGAAGATTCCAGCCACCACGCCAGCGAGGACAATCGCCAGCACCAGCTTCAGATAATGCAGAGCGACCGCGATGTTGCCGTAACCGAATGCCTTGAGTGTGCCGATCTGCTCACGTTGCATGCCCACAAGCCGATTCACGACCACATTCAATAAGAACACCGCCACACCCAGGAACAGCGCCGGAAACAGCGTCGCTGACAAGGTGATCTGATTGAATTCCTCGGACAGGAACCGGTGCGATGCCTGATCCTCACGATCATAAGCGCCTAATCCGCCATAGGGTGTCAAAAGCCGGTCAAGCGCATCGATGACCTCTGGGACAGCGTGATCACTGGCCAATCCTAGCACCACATCATTGAACGCGCCTTCCATGCCATAGGCGACACCTAACGCCCGGCGCCCCATCCACAGCACGCCATAACGCTGGTAGTCAGGAAACAGCGAGCCGGGACGCATCTGGTTGATGTATTCCGGTGACAAGGCCGTGCCGACGATCGTCAGAGTCTGGCGGCGGCCATTGATGACGACCCGTAGCCGGGCACCGGGCGTCAGGTGGTGAGCGCTGGCAAACGCCTCGCTGACAATCACTTCGTCATTACGGTCCGCTGCCACCAGACGTCCTTGCCGCAGGTAGAGGCGATTCAACCGGGATTCGCGGTTATCGGGAATGGAAATCAACCGGCCGGTGATTGGCTCCGGGAACCCAGCAACCTCCAGATTGATAGGAGCGACCACCCGGGTTTCGGTCTCGACAACTCCGGGGATGGTTGCAATGCGCGCTCGCAGCGGCTCTGGTGCGCGCTTCATTGAAACAAACACATCAGCAAAACGATAATCTTGATAATAACGGGCCTGAGTCTGGCGCAATGCCTCTAGGGTGGCGCCAAACATGATGTGGATAGCGACCCCGCACACGATCACCAAGGCGATGGCGATGGCCTGACTCTTCATTTGCCACAATTCACGCCAGAGTTTGCGATCCAAGGATTTCATAATGGCGCCAGCCTACCAAACGATCTCGTGGGGTGCTTGCCGCTGGGCGTTGTGATCAATGCGGGCAATCAAACCGTTGCTGAGATGGATGACTCGATCGGCCATCGCGGCAATAGCGGCGTTATGCGTGATGACCACAGTCGTGGTGCCCAGCTCCCGGTTCACCCGATCGATCACCGTTAGCACACGGATGCCGGTCTGCACATCAAGCGCACCGGTCGGTTCATCGCACAACAACACTTCGGGGCGCTTGGCCACTGCCCGAGCGATGGCTACTCGCTGTTGTTCACCGCCTGAGAGCTGCGCAGGGAAGTGATCCATACGGTCCGCCAACCCGACCAGGTCCAGCGCCTCTTCCGGCGCCAGCGGGTTTCGAGCAATTTCTGTAACCAGGGCGACATTCTCCCGGGCCGTCAAACTGGGAATCAGATTGTAAAACTGAAATACGAAGCCCACATGCTCGCGCCGGTAGCGGGTAAGCTCAGCATCATCGTACACACTCAGATTGCGCCCCCCGTATTGCATGGTACCGCTACTGGGCGAATCCAATCCGCCCAGAATATTGAGCAGCGTTGACTTGCCGCTCCCCGAAGGACCCAGCAACACCACAAATTCACCGGCGAACAACTCCAGATCGACACCACGCAGCGCCTGTACCTGAATTTCGCCCATCGGGTAGATCTTGGTTAGGCCTTGGGCGAGAAAGACCCGGTCGTGGAAAGCGGTCACAAATGAAAACGATCACTGATAGATGAATAGAATCGAAGGGGACGCCAATACCATGGATTGAATGGATATTCCAGCATGGCGACAGCGGAGTTGGCATACATTCAGAACATCATGGGTATTGGAGACGGTGGATCAACTCTATATAACGTAAAAGAGCATACCAGCAACGAACGTGCTGTAGAGGTTGCCGGGGTTGACCTCGCCAAGCAGCGTCTTCATGTTTACGGGGTGAATGAACACGGGCAACGGGTCATCATCCAGACCTTCAGCCGGACGCGGCTGGATCACAGCCACGCTTTCACCATCGCTGGTTCACCCAAACGCGGTAATCCAATTTTGGGCAAGGCCGTAAATCCAGGGCAAACTGATTTTGCCACGGCAGCCGATGGTATGCCCTACACCACGGTATCCTACGCCAACGGCCTTGGCCATCATGTGCTTGCTGCCAGCGGGCTGGCGACACGGTCGATAACGCGCGTGTCCAAGCTGGTTATATATCGAGCCAATCCATCAACGCGGCATCGAATACCGGGTGCGGGCGAGATGGAAACCAACGAGTCCATAGCGTGGTTGAAGCACGCCATGGCGGCTCCTGGCTTTGAGCATTACGCTCATTGAACGCACACTCAATTTGTTATGCCTCATCACGTTACAAAGCCTTGCTTACCCTTCACCTCCATCAAACCAAGCGGTATAACCCCTCATCCCGTTAAATTGTCACTTGGCTTCCACTGGGCCTTATTGCGGAGGTATGGGAAATACGATATGCGGCCCTTCCGGGATTTGATCCGGCGGAAGATATGCTGGGGCTGGTTCGCCGGCAGGTCCCAAATACCTTATGAGCTGATAAATGGCCCGCAAATCTTGCTCTTTCATATCATGAAGAGCAAACCAAGGCATCGGTGGGCGGAGCTGGGTTGTGTGCGCTATCTTAACCCACTGATCTTCAGTTATTTTGTGCATATATAGCCTCAAGTTGCTTGGATAGGTAGTCCCCCACGGGCCGCGCCAGCCCAAGCGATCACCGAGCAACCATTCTCGTTCGGGAATTTTTCCGCCTGCCTGCGCATAGCCCGGTGTGTGGCAGTCATTACAGCCTGCGATTTTGACAAGATACCTTCCACGATCAACAAGCTTCGCCACTGGATCTGCCCCTGCATACTGCGTGGACGTGGCAAACACGATGAGCGCAGTTCCTATCATCGAAGTAAGGCGTATTGACATGGTTTCTCCTTGGCGGCTGGTAAGGTTTTTAAATTTTATTTAAAAAATCAAAAATTTATATCTGTTTTTCGCGTCAGCTACCCCGTCTTATGCTGATTTAGCATCCTCAAGAGCAGCGCGGACAAGGGCCCGCACCGCCCAGCTTTTAACCATGCGTGCTGTTTCAGCGTCAAAACCCAGGACATCACGAAAGACCACCATCGATTCCGGCCCGAAAATCAGCGCCAGCGCCGCGCAAAGCCGCTGGTAATCGTCCTCGCGAAACCGGTGACGCGAAGTCGCTAGCGCCGCTTCAATTAACGGCAGCCGGCGATTTTGCCGGGCGGGCAACGTATCATCCGTCATATCCCGCCCGATCGAATTCGCCAGCATAATCCGCAGCTGCGCCTCATTCTGATAGACCACCTCGTGCAGGGATGCCTCGGCACGATCGGCGCGCGCCTCAGCATCGTCTGATGGATCATTTGCGAAGAGTCCAACCGGGTCTGCGACCGCCGCGTCAATCGGCGCTTCCACCAACAGCGCGTCCAAGCGGGGAAAGTGCCGGTACGCCGTGGCGCGTGAGACCATGGCCTCCGCTGCCACCTCGTCCATAGTGGGTTTGCAACCCTTTTTCATCAGCCGGCCGGCAGCCCGCAGCAAGTCCTTGCGTGTACGTAACTCCTGGTTGCTCGGCTTACGCTCAGTCATTGGGTTTGGGGAAGCTGCTGGATGATCGCCGCCAGATCAATCCAGACTTGCTCCCTTTTAATCTGGCCGGTGGCTGTAAACTCCATCACATGGAGAAGGCGAAAATCTAAGGGTCGTCCATGACCTTCCAAGCCAAAAGGCCGTCCGGGTGCCTGGCCTTGCCACAAGGATTCATCGATCAGAAAACCGTCACCGTAGAGCCGCCGAAGAGGGACGACCTGGTTCCCGGATAAGTCCGCAAACAGGGTTTCATAGAAATTCCGTGCCGCTTCCCGGCCATGACTGGGGCCGTGGGGCCAGCCGACGATGTCATGCGTGGCATCCGGGGCCAACGTACTCAGGACGCCTTCGATATCGTCGTTGTGCTCGTATGTAAAGTGTTCGTTGATTTTTTGGTCCATTTCTTGAGGTGTGAGAGACATTGTTGATCTCCAGGTAGGATCGAGACGCTAGTATTTTAATGAGACTTTGGTCTCTTTACAATATTTTTATATCAATCTATAAAAAACCAAATAATTCTGATTCTTATTTACCGGTGACCGACTCATCAGACTTTCGCCGGAAAGTGTTGCCGGTCTGTGAAGGGGAAGGCTTAACGCTTGCGGAGATAGCGCAGCGATTAAATGGGGGGAAGGCGCACGAACGAGCAGTTCGCTTGCGTGTGGCACAGAACGCGATTTTCCATAGCCTGAAAAAGCATCCTGCCACTTATAAAGTGGCCCAGCGCGGGTTCGCCAATTAACTGCCTATTGCCAGGCTGAGGGATTGAGAGCGCCGCCCGTCCTAGGAAGCTTGTAGACTGAATCTCGTCCCGATGCACCAATTTCATAGAAACCGGTTGAGGAACCGCATCATTGATGCAGGGGTCCTGCTTGCGGGCGATGATGAGGGCAATCGCCCGCAAGTGGACCCCTGCAATCAATCAATTGGCTTTTGCATCGCTGCTCAGAGATACCGCCAATACAGATAGACCATACTGATGGCGATCGACATGAGCATGATCGGGAAGGCCAGCATAGTATACTGAATGAAGCGGATTGGCTGGCCCGCCCGTTCGGCAAAGCCAGCGACCACCAGATTGGCGCTGGCTCCGATTAACGTACCATTGCCACCCAAGCAGGCTCCCAAGGATAATGCCCACCACAGCGGCATCAAACCCTCCGGTCCGCCGAAAGTCGGGGCCATGGCCTTGATCAGCGGAATCATAGTGGCAACGAAGGGAATGTTGTCGATGATCGCTGACAGAATGGCCGAGGACCAGAGAATGATCATGGAGGTCGCGGTCAGATTGCCGCCGGTCAAGGCCAGCATCTTGTCGGCCAGCAGCTTGAGCAAGCCGGTGCCATCCACGCCATGCACCACGATGAACAAGCCAACGAAGAAGAAAATGGTGATCCATTCCACTTCGTTGAAGGCTTCCAAAACATGTTTGCTCTGGTGTTCAGCGTCATGGCCGAAATTAGCCAGCAACAGCAACAGCGCGGCGCCGGTCATAGCGACAGTGGCAGCTTCCAGGTGCAACGCCTTGGCAAAAACGAAGCCACCGATCACCAGCCCGATAACGCTCAGGCACTGCTTGAGCAAACGCGGGTCGGTAATAGCCTCGCGCGCGTTGAACTGCATCACCCGTTGACGATCTTCCGGGGCGGCCTTGAGGTGCCGGCCCCAGATGAAGTAGATGGGGATCAGGGTCACCGCCATAATCACAACAATGACCGGCATCAGGTTATAAGCAAAATCGTTGAAGGTCAGCCCAGTGGCCGAGCCGATCATGATGTTGGGCGGATCACCGATCAAGGTCGCTGTGCCGCCGATGTTGGACGAGAAAATCATCGCAAACAGGTAAGGATACGGGCTGACCTTGAGTTCTTCGGTAATCAGCAATGTGACCGGCGCCACCAGCAGCACGGTGGTCACATTATCCAAAAGCGCCGAAGTAACTGCCGTGACCAGCGCAATCATCACCAGGATGCCCCAAGGACGCGCATCGACTTTCTTAGCCGCCCAGATTGCCAGAAACTGGAACACGCCGGATTGGCGAGTGATGGCGACGATCACCATCATGCCGATCAGCAGGCCGATGGTGTTAAAGTCGATACCGCGAATGGCGGTTTCCTGATTGAGAACGCCGAGCACGATCATCAAGCCCGCCGCCAACAGGGAGACGATGGCCCGGTTGACCTTTTCGGTCATGACCACGATGTAGGTGATCGCGAACAGAATGGCCGCGACCCACATGGGGTTCAAGCCAAATAACACTGATGCTGCACCTGCTTCCGATCCGTGCATTCAGGCGTTCTCCCCCATCAGCTTTTCCAACACGTCCCAGAAAGAAACGATACCCTCCAAGCGATTACTCGTTTTGTCCACCACCGGCACGCTGGTGGTGCGCCCGTTCAGCATCAGCAGCATCACTTCCATGGCGGGCATGCTGGGATGTGCAACCTCATGAATATTCAGCCAGTCTTGCACTAGGTCCTCACGGCGTCTATCCAGACGCTGAGCCAGATCTCCAATACTTTCAGTAATGAAGGACACATTATCGAGTCCGTATTTGTCCAGTACCGCCTTGGGCAGGGTCAGTTTCAGCAACGAATAAATGCTGAACGTGCCCAAGTAACGGCCTTGTGCGTCCACCACGGGCAGATGGCGCAGATGGTGTTTGAGAATGCGGTCGGCGGCGGTAGCGACCGTATCGGACGGGCGCAGCGTCATCGGATGGGGGTTCATGAGGATTTTTGCGTTCATACAGTACCTTGGTTGATGGAAAGAACAGCGGCGTGGCAGTTTTGGATGTGCCCGCCGCCGATGAGTGGCTTTAGCCGAACGTGCTGCCGTTCCAGCCCCAGTGAGTGGCAGCGACGCTGGTAAAGCCGAGATAAATCCGGTCCGGCGGAATACCGAGTTGCTCATGCAGCAAAGCGCAGATACGCTCGGACAGTACGCGGGTGAC
>Ga0209607_1002275_pt1 | contig 15432 bp, 15 predicted proteins | sample AD_UKC117_MetaG_FD_184413 | JGI IMG/M metagenome (GOLD analysis project Ga0209607, IMG submission 184413) | Active sludge microbial communities of municipal wastewater-treating anaerobic digesters from Hong Kong - AD_UKC117_MetaG (SPAdes)... | ecosystem: Engineered > Bioreactor > Anaerobic >... | reverse complement strand
TCGAGTACGGGTCATGTTTATATGGCCTCAATTCGGCTCATGCTACGAAGAATTTGTAAAGAGCGAGTATTATTACAAGGAGCTGCTTTAGAGGCAGCTTAGGTAATTGAGTTTTTTCACAGCTTCTAAGCTCATGGGGGACTCTTGGAGCAGTAAGCGCTCATACTGGGAACCTTAGCCTGCTCCGCTCAAGGCGCCAACTCCCCATCCTTATCCAGAACTTACGTTAGACAAAGCGCGGCAATTGGAATCGCAAATCCAGGATGCCGCCCAGCAGCAACGCCAACGCATCGACGAGCAGGCGCGATGAGAAAACGTCTCCTCCGCTAAGATCGAGGGTGATCGACTCGCTCCATCATGACCGGCATGGATGGACCGCCTGATAAACCATCACGACTTCAACGCCGGCTCCAGCACCGCCCAGACGTTATCCAGAATCTGCGGCTGCGCCTCGGCGCGCGGGTGCAAGCCATCGTCCTGAATCAGCGCCGGATTGCCCGCCACGCCGTCCAACAAGAATGGAATCAAGGGAATCGCGTAGTGCTGAGCCAGTTCCCCAAACGTCGCCTGAAACTTTTGCGCGTACAGGGGGCCATAATTCGGCGGAATACGCATCTCCGCCAGCAACACCCGCGCGCCGGCCTGCTGGGATCGTTCGATCATCCGTGACAGATTGCGACTCATCGCCATCGGCGGTTGACCGCGCAAGCCATCGTTGGCGCCCAGTTCCAGAACGACGATGGCGGGACGATGCAGCTCCAGCGCCGCCGGCAGCCGGCTCAGACCTCCGCTGGTGGTGTCGCCGCTGATGCTGGCGTTGACCACCCGGTACGGGAAACCGCGCTCCACCAATCGGCGTTGCAGCAAGCTGACCCAACCCTTTTCGACCGGTATCCCGTAACCGGCGCTCAAACTGTCGCCCAGCACCAGAATCACCGGCGATTCGGCGCGGACCGCGGAACCGAATAAAACCATCAGCCCCAACAGCAAAATCGGTAAACAAGGTGAGTGATTCGTTTTCATCATCGGAGAACCTGGCAATGCGCGTGGATCATGACCTGGAAGCGGCCAGCGGAGTAAGCGTAACCGCCGCGCCGCCAGTGGACAACCAGTCCGCCAGCGGTATCGTGCGGGCCGAGCGGCTGAGCAAGCAGGTCGTCAGCCCGGAAGGTCCGCTGCTCATCCTCGACGACATCAACTTCAGCATCGTCAAGGGCGAAAGCGTGGCAGTGATCGGCGCCTCCGGTTCCGGTAAATCGACCCTGCTGGGTCTGCTGGCCGGCTTGGATGTGCCCAGCCAAGGCCGGGTGTGGCTGGCGGGGGTCGATCTTGGTGGCCTGGACGAGGATGGCCGCGCCCTGTTGCGGGCACGACGAGTCGGTTTCGTGTTCCAGTCCTTCCAACTGCTGACCGGACTGACCGCGCTGGAAAACGTCATGCTGCCGCTGGAGTTGGCTGGCCAACCCGACGCCCGCCGGCAGGCACTGGAGCTGCTGGAACGGGTCGGCTTGCGGGTCCGCGCCCGGCACTATCCCTCGCAACTCTCCGGTGGCGAACAACAGCGAGTGGCCATCGCCCGCGCCTTCGCCGGCAATCCCGACGTGCTGTTCGCCGACGAACCGACCGGCAATTTGGACCAGAAAACCGGCCATCGCATCGTCGAACTGCTGTTCACGCTGAATCGAGAACAGGGTACCACCTTGATTCTGGTCACTCACGATCCCGAACTGGCCGCCTATTGCGATCGAATGTTGGAACTGGACGACGGCCGCTTGCGCGCGGAACCGACGCAACGCCTCCACCCGGTTTGAAGCCATGCCGAAAACCGCAACCTCGAATTCCCCACTCGGAGCCGATTTCCCGAACTGGCGCAATATCGGCCGCATGGCCTTGCGGGCTTTGCGCCGCGATTGGCAATCCGGTGAACTACGGGTACTGGCGATTGCCCTGTTGATTGCCGTCGCCAGCGTCGCCGCCGTCGGTTTTTTCACTGACCGCATCCAGCAGGCCATGGAACGCAAGGCCAGCGAGCTGTTGGGTGCCGATGAAGTGGTCTCCGCGCCGAATCCGATTCAAGCGCTACTGACCGATGAGGCCCGCCGACGTGGCCTGCGGGTCGCGGAGACCTTGGGTTTCCGCAGCGTGGTGCTGTCCGGCGACCTGACTCAACTGGCCGAAGTCAAGGCGGTCGGCCCCGCTTACCCGCTGCGCGGTATCCTGCAAATCAGCGACCGGCCGTTCGATCCACCCCGCGCCATCGACACCATCCCCGATCCAGGTCAGGTCTGGCTGGACGAACGGTTGTTGCAGGTGCTGGGTCTTCAGGTCGGTGATACGGTTCATCTCGGCAGCCGCGAGTTCCAGATTGGGGCGGTGCTAGCCTATGAGCCGGATCGGGCCGGCGATCTGTTCAGCATCGCGCCGCGCCTGATGATGAATTTGGCCGACATTCCTTCGACCCAACTGGTACAGCCCGGTAGCCGGGTCGAATACCGCCTGTTGCTGGCCGGCGAGCCGGCGGCGCTGGTCGCGTTCAACACTTGGGCGCAATCCCGGCTGGCGACCGGCGAAAAGCTGCAAGGCGTGCGCGATGCCCGCGCCGAATTGCGAACGGCACTGGAACGGGCGCAGCGATTCTTGAGCCTGGCGGCATTGGTCAGTGTGATCCTGGCCGGCGTCGGGGTGGCCATCGCCGCTCGCCGCTTCGCCGCCCGTCACTGGGACAGCGTCGCCATCCTACGCTGCGTCGGCGCCACCGAAACGCTGATCGTCCGGCTGTTCCTACTGGAGCTGCTGGCCTTGGCGCTGCTGGCCGGCGTGGCGGGCCTGCTGGTCGGATATCTCGCTCAGTACGGCTTGAGCGGCGTGCTCGGCCAACTGCTCGGCAATGGCGAGCTGCCAGCGCCGTCCTGGCAACCGATCCTGCCGGCGCTGGCAACCGGTTTCGTGACCCTACTCGGCTTTGGTCTGCCGCCGTTGCTACGACTGCGGGAAGTGCCGCCGCTGCGGGTGCTGCGCCGCGATCTCGGTCCGGTCAACCCGCGCTTGCTGGCGCTATACGGTCCCGCCGTGGCGGCGACACTGGCGCTGCTGATCTGGCAAGCGGGGGAATGGCGGCTGGCGCTGTACGTCTGCGCCGGGGTGACGGGCACGGTGGCGGCGCTGGCACTGGCGGCCTGGGGCTTGGTGCAAGCGCTGGGTCTGTTGCGCGGTCGGGTTGGGGTAGCCTGGCGATTTGGGCTGGCCAACATCGCCCGACGCGGATCGGGTAGCGCGGTACAGGTGGTCGCGCTGGGTCTGGGCTTGATGGCGCTGCTGATGTTGACCTTGGTGCGTACCGATTTGTTGGCCAACTGGCGGGCCAGCCTGCCGGCCGATGCGCCCAATCATTTCTTGATCAACATCCAGCCCGGCGAAGTGGCCGGGGTACGCGCCTTCCTGCGCGAGCATGGCTTACACGACGCGGAGCTGTTTCCGATGGTGCGCGGGCGACTGACGGCGATCAACGAGCGGGCGGTGGGACCGGACGATTACGACAATCCGCGCGCCAAGCGCTTGGTGGAACGGGAGTTCAATCTATCCTGGACCGACCGCTTGCAGGAGGACAACCGCATTCTCGCCGGCCGCTGGTGGAAGCCGGGCGATCAGGGTCAGGGCGTCGCTTCGGTGGAAACCGGGCTGGCGAAAGAGCTCGGCATCGCCATGGGCGACACCCTGCGCTTCCAGACCGCCGGCCAGGAGTTACCAGCGAAAGTCGTCAGTTTACGCAGCGTCGAATGGGATTCGTTTCGGGCCAATTTCTTCGTGGTATTCCCGTCCGGCGTGCTGGACAACTATCCGGCGACCTGGATCACCAGCTTCCATCTACCCGCCGGCCAGAAGCCGCTACTGGCGGACCTGGTGCGCCAATATCCATCGATAACGGTGCTGGACGTGGATGCGCTGATGAGCAAGGTCCGTGAGATCATGGACCGAGTGATCGCCGCCGTCGAATACGTGTTCCTGTTCACTCTGGCGGCCGGACTGGTGGTGTTGTACGCGGCCATTCAGGCCACTCAGGACGAACGCCGCTTCGAAAGTGCCGTGCTGCGCACCCTGGGCGCGCGGCGGGCGGTGGTGCGGCAAAGCCTGCTGGCGGAATTCGCCACGCTGGGGTTGTTGGCCGGGATACTGGCCGCCACCGCCGCAACCGTGCTGGGCTATGTGCTGGCCGCGCGGGTCTTCGAATTCCCCTATCAATGGAATCCATGGATCTGGCCGCTCGGCGGTGGCGTGGGTGTGCTGGGGGTGGGTTTGGCCGGACTGCTGGGCGCGCGTTCGGCACTGAGCCACCCCCCCTGGCGCAGCTTGCGAGAACTGTAGCGCTTAGCGCCATGACCGGCCGGGGACCATCGAACTCAGCACGAACAGAAAGGCGGCGGCCAGCACGACCGACGGTCCGGCTGGGGTATCCCAACGCAGCGAAGCCCACAAGCCGAGCCCCACCGCCGCGCAGCCCAGTCCGCTGGCCAGTAGCGCCATGCCTTCCGGCGAGCGGGCGAAACGCCGCGCCGCCGCCGCCGGAATGATCAGCAGCGAGGTGATGAGCAGAATACCGACCACCTTCATCGCCACGGCGATGACGATGGCCACCAGCAGCATGAACGCCAGCCGGACGGGAAAGACCGGCACGCCTTCCACCTGCGCCAGTTCCTCGTGCACGGTGATCGCCAGCAGCGGCCGCCACAGCCCGGCCAACGCCCCCAGCGCCAGCAAGGCGCCACCCCAGATCCAGTACAAATCGATTGGGCCGATCGCCAGAATATCGCCGAACAGATAAGCGGTCAGATCGACCCGCACCGTTTCCAGAAACGCCAGCGCGACCAATCCCAGCGACAGCGTGGTATGGGCAAGAATGCCCAGCAGGGTGTCCGTCGCCAGCCGGCGCTGTCGTTGCAGCAGCACCAGCACCAGCGCCACCACCAAGCAGGTGATCGCCACGCCGAGTTGCAGGTTGAGATTCAGCACGGTACCGAGCACGATGCCCAGCAGCCCCGAATGCGCCAGGGTGTCGCCGAAATAGGCCATGCGCCGCCAGACGATGAACGCGCCCAACGGGCCGGCGGCCAGCGCCACGCCAACGCCGCCGAGCAGGGCGCGCGCCAGGAAATCATCCATGGTCCTGCTCCACGAACGGACGATGGCTGCCCTCTCCTCCCGACGCGGAAGGAAGAGGCAGGTCCGGCATCACGGCGCCGTGCAGATCGTGATGGTGGTTGTGATGGTGATGGTAAACCGCCAACCGCCGCGCGCCGTCGATGCCGAACAGATCCAGGTAGGCGGGATCGCGGGCGACGTGATCGGGATGACCGGAGCAGCAGACGTGCCGGTTCAGGCACAGAACGTGATCGGTGGTGGCCATCACCAGATGCAGTTCATGCGAGACCATCAGCATCCCGCAACCATGGGTGCGGCGCAGGCCGCCGATCAGGTCGTACAACTCGTATTGACCATTCAGGTCCACGCCCTGAATCGGTTCGTCCAATACCAGCAAATCAGGCTCGCGCAGCAGGGCACGGGCCAGCATCACCCGTTGCAGTTCGCCACCGGAAACCGCCTGCACCGGCGAATCGAGCACATGGGCGGCGCCGACTTCAGCCAGTACCGCTTGCACTCGCGCCCGCGCCGCCGGAGTACCGAGGGTCACGAAGCGCTGCACGGATAGCGGTAGGGTGCCGTCCAGCGCCAGCCGCTGCGGCATGTAGCCGATCCGCAGGCCAGGCCGCGACCAGACCCGGCCGCTGTCCGGTCGCAGCAAGCCCAGCAACACCCGCACCAGGGTGGATTTACCGGCACCGTTCGGGCCGATCAGGGCGACAATTTCTCCGGCCGCGACCCGCAGGTTGACGTTGTGCAGGATCGGGTTGCCTCGGATGGTCAGGCCGATGTTTTCGGCTGTCAGCAACAGCTCAGTCATGACGCGTCGGCTTCTCCAGGCAGTCCGGGCAGCGGCCGAGAATCTCCACGATCTGCGCCAGCACCTCGAAGCCACGGGCGTCGGTTTCGGCGCGCAGCAATTCGTCGATCGCCGGGTTGCTCAATTCGCTGACTCGGCCGCAATCCCGGCAGATCAGAAACTGGCCACTGTGGTGACTACCCGGCCGCCGGCAGCCGGTGAATACGTTCAGCGAGGCCAGCCGATGGATCAAGCCCTGCGCCAACAGAAAATCCAGTGCCCGGTACACGGTGGGCGGCGCACCTTGGCGGCCGTCGTCGCGCAACACGTCGAGAATGGTGTACGCACCCAGCGGCGTGGCACTGCTCCAGATGATTTCCAGCACACGCCGACGCAAGTCGGTAAGGCGGGCGCCACGCTGCTGGCACAAGGCTTCCGCCCGCGCCAGCGCCTGTTGCGCGTCGATCGAAGGTGCACAGCTCAGATCTCCGGCTTGCCGCATGGAAGGCTCCATCATTTCAGCTTGACTGAATGTTTGAAGTGTTATCTTATAACAAATGTTATTCTATAACATAACATCAGGAGTGAAACGATGCAGTTTAATCCAATGAGAGCGGGCGTACTGAAAAAACTGTTGGGAGGACTGCTGTTCCTGCCGCTGGTCGCCCTGGCCACCCAGCCCCAGATCGTGACCAGCATCAAGCCGGTACACTCGTTGGTGGCCGGCGTCATGCAGGGCGTGGGCGAACCGCTGTTGCTGGTGTCCGGCGGTGCTTCGCCGCACGATTACAGCCTGAAGCCCTCGGAGGCCCGCGCCATCGATCAGGCTCAAGTGGTGTTCTGGATCGGGCCGGACCTGGAGAGTTTTCTGATCCGGCCGCTGGACAATGTCAAAGACAAGATCCGTGTCGTGGCGTTGCTGGACGCGCCGGGCATGACGGTGCTGCCGCTGCGGGAAGGCGGCGCCTGGGAATCACATGGGCATGAACATGGGCATGACGAACACGGTCACGAAACACCGGAAGACGGCGACGATCATGAGCACGGGCATGTTCACCAGGCCGATCACGATCCCCACGTCTGGCTGGACCCGGTCAACGCCATCGCCATGGTGCGTCGGATCATGACCGTGCTGGGTGAGGTGGATGTCGCTCATCGCACCGATTATCAACGCAACGGCGCGGCGCTGATCGAACGCCTCGACCGCTTGAACCAGCGACTGGCCACGGAACTGGCACCGGTCAGACAGCAGCCTTACCTGGTATTTCACGACGCCTATCAATATTTCGAACGACGCTACGACCTGGACGCGATCGGTTCGGTGACGATGAGCGCGGAGCGGCGGCCCGGCGCCAAGCGGGTAGCGGACATTCAGGCCCGTATCCGCGATCTTCAGGTACGTTGCGTGTTCAGCGAGCCGCAGTTCCAACCGGCGTTGGTGGAAACGATCATCGCCGGCAGTGCTGCCCGCCGCGGCGTGCTCGACCCACTGGGCGCGGAATTGCCGCCGGGTCCCGACGCCTATTTCCAGCTCCTGCAAGGGCTTGCCACCTCGTTGCGTGCCTGTCTGAGCGGTGTCTAAATGATCGATCCTCACAAGTTGCACACTAGTGTCGCAGTTTCCTTCTAGAATAATCCGTGCTTGACGCATAACCACCGAGCGTTACATCGGATGGCCAGGCGCAACTGGCCATTGGATTTTCGAGGCATTCTAAAAAGCTAAAGGCGGATAACGATGACTGAAACGCTTGCGGGCTTTGTGGCCTATCGCGCGAATGAAGGTGAGGAGTACATGAATGACCAGCAAAAAAACCACTTTCGCACCATCCTGCTGGCCTGGAAACAGGAGCTGATGGAAGAAGGTCGACGCGCCGTGACCAACATGCAGGACGAACCATTGAACCTGCCGGACCCAAATGACCGGGCTAGTCAGGAAGAGGAATTCACGATCAATCTGCGCGCCCGCGACCGGGAACGCAAGCTATTGCGCAAGATCGACAAGGCGCTCGGTCGGCTCGCCAGCGACGATTACGGCTACTGCGAGGGCTGCGGTGTGGAAATCGGCCTGCGCCGGCTGGAAGCTCGGCCCACGGCGGAACTGTGCATCGACTGCAAGCATCTGGAAGAGGAAAAGGAAAAAAGCCAGGCGGCGTGAACGATCCACCGACTCTGCCGCCGGAATTGCGTAGACGCACCGCCATCCCGACCACGCCGTGGACGCGATCCTCGGCGACACGATCTTCGCCGACGAGGTGAAACGAGAGAGGCGTTTCCATATCGAGCGTTATCGACAACCGATGTCGTTATTGCCCGAGGAAAGCTCTAAGGTGTTGAAAAAGCGTAAGAACTGCTGAGCCAGCAGGAGGTATCGCGATGTCCGCCGTGATGGAAAAAGCGACGCGTTCGGATGATTTATATGCCCAACTGGAAGCTTTGCCAGCCAACCTGACCGGCGAAATCATCAACGGGCGCTTGTACGCGCAACCACGCCCCGCCAATCCACATGCATTAGCCAGTTCGGGCTTGGGAATGGATATTGGTTCCGCCTATCACAGAGGGCGTGGTGGACCGGGAGGATGGTGGATTCTGGACGAGCCGGAAATTCACTTCATCCGCGACACCGAAGTGCTGGTTCCCGATCTCGCCGGTTGGCGACGGGAACGGATGCCGCGTCTACCCCGCGATCATCGAATCGAAGTCGTGCCGGATTGGGTCTGCGAAATCTTGTCGCCGTCCACCGCCAAAACGGATCGTGTGATCAAAATGCCGGTTTATGCCCGCCATGGCGTGCCGTATCTCTGGCTGGTGGACCCGCTGGCGCATACTCTGGAAGTGTTCGCCCTGCGCGAAGAACGCTGGACGGTGATCGGGCTGTTTCAGGAACAGGACGCGGTCAGTGTCGAGCCGTTTACCGACATTGCCCTGGAATTGGGTGCGCTGTGGACAGACATGGAAGAGCAATAGCCTACTTTAAACCCACCAGCATGGCTTGGCCGGGCGGGGAGCGAGATTCCAGCCGGCAGATGCGGCCCTCGCCAGCGTAACCGAGGGTGATTTCCAGATCGGCCGGCGGCAGTTCGCCGAAACCATGCGCCGGCCACTCGACCAGCAGCACCGCCTCGCCGTCGATCTGATCGCGCAACCCCAGATACTCCAGTTCCTCGGGATCGGCCAGCCGGTACAGATCCCAGTGAAACAGCCGCCAGCCAGCCAACTGATAGGGTTCCACCAGCGTGAAGGTGGGACTTTTCACCGTGCCGCGATGGCCAAGGGCACGCAGCAGGCCACGCGTCAGCGTGGTCTTGCCGGCGCCCAGATCGCCGCTCAGATAGAGCACGCAACCGGGCGCCAGCCCGCCGGCCAACCGCGCTCCCAAGGCTTCGGTGGCGGCGGCGGAATCGAGATCAAGTTCCAACATAGTTCAGACATTCACCAGTTGCCGCAAATAGGGCAACAGATCGGTGGCCAGCAGACCCCGCTCGCCGCCCTCCCGCGCCGCCAGATCGCCAGCCCGCCCATGCAGATAGGCGCCGGCCTGGGCCGCCGCGAACGGCGGCAGTCCCTGCGCCAGCAGCGCGGCAATGACCCCGGTCAATACGTCGCCCATGCCACCGCTGGCCATGCCCGGATTGCCGGCCGCGCAGAGCGCCACCAACCCATCCGCCTTGCTGGCGATCAGTGAACCGGCGCCCTTGAGCACCGCCACGCCGCCGAAGCGCAGCGCCAGCTCCTCGACAGCGGCGAAGCGGTCGGCTTCGACCTCGGCCGGGGTCATTTTTAGCAGTCGGGCGGCTTCGCCGGGGTGCGGCGTCAGTATCCAATGGTCGCAAAAAACCGGCTCGGCGGCCAACAGATTCAGCGCGTCGGCGTCCACCACCAGCGGTTTATCACTGGCGAGAACAGCGTGTAGCAAGGTTCGGCCCCAAGCGCCGCGACCCAGTCCCGGCCCGATGGCGACCACCGTCGCCCGGTCCAGCAGCGAGGTCAATTCGGCCGGCGTTTCGACGCCGTGGAACATCAGTTCCGGTCGGACCGCCGCCTGTAAACCAGCGTGGGCGACCCGGGTGGCGATGCTGGTCAGCCCCGCGCCGCAGCGGGCGGCGGCTTCGGCCGCCATCCGCGCCGCGCCCGCCATCCCCAAGTCGCCGCCGACCACCAGCACATGGCCGAAGTGCCCTTTGTGGGCGCTGCGCCGACGACGCGGCAGCAGCGCCGGCAAGTCTTCGCCGTCGTAACGCCAACTGGCGGGATGCAACGCCGGATAAATGTCGGGCGGCACGTCGAGATCCGCAAAACCGATGTCGCCGCAACAGGCCGGTCCTTGTCCGGTGAACAGACCTTGCTTGAGGCCGATGAAGGTCAGAGTGGCCGCCGCGTGGACCGCCACCCCCAGAATCGTGCCGGTGTCGGCGTGCAGGCCGGAAGGGATATCGAGCGCCAGGATATCGGCGGGGCTGGCGTTCATTGCTTCGATGGCTTCCCGCCAGAGGCCGCTGACCTCCCGTTCCAGGCCGGTGCCGAGAATGGCATCGACGATCAGATCGACATCATGCAATTCGGCGGTATTGAACGGCACGATCACGATCTCGGCGGCGCGGGCATCCCGCCAGGCGGTTTGCGCGTCGCCGCGCAATGTGGCCGGGTCGGTGACCGCCAGCACCCGAACATCGCACCCGGCTTGACGGGCCAGTCGCGCCACCACGTAGCCATCGCCACCGTTGTTGCCACCGCCGCAGACCACCACGATCCGCCGCGCTTTCGGCCAGCGCTTGCCCAACAGTTGGCATGCCGCTTCGCCGGCCCGGCTCATCAAGGTATAACCGGGAATGCCGCGTTCCGCGATGGCGATGCGATCCAGTTCCCGCACCTGAGCGGCGCGGTACAGTTCGACGGGCAGTTCACGCATGGGAGACCTCCTTCGTCGCCTCGATTGGGGCACAATAAGCCAACCTTCTCCTTATTAATTCTACTCGCTTCCATGACCGTTGCCGCAGACGACGCCCAGCTTGCCGAACTAGCCGCCGCCATCAAAATGTGGGGGCGCGAACTCGGATTCCAACAGGTCGGTATCGCCGATATCGACTTGGGCGCACATGAGGCGCGGCTGCTCGACTGGCTGGCCGAAGGCTTTCACGGCGAAATGGACTACATGGCCCGGCACGGACTCAAGCGCGGCCGACCGGCGGAACTGCTACCGGGCACGGTGCGAGTGATCGCGGCCCGGATGGATTATCTACCGCCAGCCGCCGCCGCGTCCTGGAGCGTGCTGAACCAGCCCGAACTGGGCTATGTGTCGCGCTACGCCCTGGGTCGGGATTATCACAAGGTATTGCGACAGCGCTTGCAACGACTGGCCGAACGCATCGCCGCCGCCATCGGTCCATTCGGTTATCGGGTGTTTACCGACAGCGCCCCGGTGCTGGAAAAAGCGCTGGCGGAGAAAGCCGGGTTGGGCTGGATCGGCAAGCACAGCAACCTGCTGGACCGCCGCATCGGTTCATGGTTCTTTCTTGGCGAGATTTACGTGGATCTGCCGCTACCGACGGACCGGTCGACCGGCACGCATTGTGGTCGCTGCACCGCCTGTCTAGCCATCTGTCCGACCCAGGCCATCGTCGCGCCGTACCGGGTGGACGCCCGCCGCTGTATTTCCTACCACACCATCGAACTGCGCGGGCCGATTCCCTCGGAGTTTCGCCGTGCCATCGGCAATCGCATTTACGGTTGCGACGATTGCCAGTTGGTTTGCCCCTGGAATCGCTTCGCCCAACCGAGCGGCGAGCCGGATTTCCGCGTTCGCCACGGGCTGGACGCACCGCGCTTGATCGAATTGTTCGGCTGGGACGAGGCGAAATTCCTACGCCGCACCGAGGGCAGCGCCATTCGTCGGATTGGCCATGAGCGCTGGTTGCGCAATATCGCCGTGGCCCTGGGCAACGCGCCGCGTTCGGTGGCGGTGGTGGCCACTTTGCAAGGCCGGATGGCGCATCCGTCAGCGCTGGTGCGGGAACATGTCGCCTGGGCGCTGACGGAGCAGAAAAGCAAATCAGCCACGCCAAACAGGAAATAAAGCAGCTATAGCTTTCCTTTTTAATTCGTGGAGGTTTATCTATAATTAATGCAAAATTCCTACGAAAGGTTCTTAATGATGTTAAAGTTAGAAGAAATCATTAATGCTGCGGAAGGTCGTGAGATAAAAAGAGCGATAGCAGTTAAAATGATCCTGCTTGGGTTTAAAGCAAAAGATATTTGTGATTTATTGGAAGTCTCCGATGCATTTGTCAGTAAATGGAAGATCATCTATGAAAACGAAGGTGCCAGTGGACTGCGGTTGCATTACAAGGGTGGCCCTCAATTTTTAACGGACGCCCAGCGCCGTGAAATCTATTTTCATTTGAGAGACAAACCTCATTATAGCATTATAGCGTGGAAGCACTCAGGGATTGGATCGAGCGGCGCTATGATGTCGTTTATCAATCGAAACAATCTGACTACGATCTTCTGAAAGAAGCGGGACTGAGTTGGCATCGAACTCAGGCGACGAACCCGAAAAAAGCAGAGGATCTGGTGTTGCTGAAACAAGAGGAGATTAAAAAACTGGAGGCTCGGCAGGCAGAAACAGCAGAAGGTCAAGTCATTGTTTATGCTCAAGATGAGTGTCATTTGTTGTGGGGCGACACGACCGGGTACGTGTGGGGTCGGCGGAACGAAAAAACGGAAGTCCCAATTCAAAACATCAAGCAAAGACAAACCTATTATGGCGCGCTGAATCTCTATCATCGTGATTTTGTCTTGATGCCCCACAATGGTGGGAATGGAGAAAATACCGTTGCCTTCATCAAACACTTGCAAGGTCTCAATCCAAATAAGAAGCTTATCCTGATTTGGGATGGGGCTAGTTATCATCGTAGCGAAGCCGTTCAAGCGTATTTGAACAAAGTGAATGAAAACCTGGAAGAGCAAGAGTGGAAAATCACTTGTCTATTATTTGCACCGCATGCTCCCGAACAAAACCCGGTTGAAGATGTCTGGTTGAGAGGAAAAAACTTCTTGAGAAAACATTTTTATAAAAACAAAACATTTCGACAAGTAAAGAGCTGCTTTCCTGATTTTATCAATAATCAGACTTTTGATTTCAATAAGATTAATTGGTATTTAAATATTCCACAATCTGTATAGGAAACCTATACAACCGTCTGGCTTAATTGAGGACACGCCCTAACGCCCCTGATGCCGGTGAATGGGTTTCCTCAGGTTGCGAGGTGGTGAGTGACAGCGATGGCGTGAATAGCTCAGACCGGCATCCCGAAAGCCTGCATTACCCACCGGCCCTTGAGGCCGCAGTTTGTGATAAGGCCCGGGGTGCGCGGATTTCCATCGAGGCCCGGGGTTCCTGCCCAGCAGAGGCCGGATACATGTTCACAACCTTCCTTCACTTCATTCAAGCCAAACTCATCCCTTGACAACGCGGGGTGGACCATACATGGGTAATCGGGTGGGATTTGACCTTGCATCTGCAAGTTGCGACCGATGCCGATTTTGCACGACTTGTGGTCGATCAAGCCGATTTCATCGCTTCGGCAAGCCATGATCGCTGCATATCATTTACTTTCATTGGTTTCTTAAGGACTACCGGACAAAACCCGAGCGGAGGAAGTTGAGGCTAGCGGCCAATTGAATCCAGCCGAGAAAGCGCTTGGCGGAGCGATCCAGCCGGCGGCCGATGCGGCCGAACTGGAGGAATACCCGCACTATCCGGCGGTCTGCGCCGGCTGTGGCCCGCCGAGCGGTCGCGTCGGAAAACTGTTCTTGATCGTTCGGACCAGGATGGAGGGAGCGCGGCGGGATACCAACGAAAAACTATCCGTTCTTCGTTGGCGCAGACTTGTCCACAAAAGCTGTGGATAAACTGGTCTCTAGATGTACCAGCAAAGCTCCAACCGATTGAATCGTCTAGTGTTGCATTAACTTGACGAAAATTTAATCAACTAATCCGCCGACAATCCGGCTGGCAAGGGAATACGTTCGGTTTCGCCGGGAATGAGCGGAAACTGTTTCTGTGCCCAAGCGAGCTTGGCCGCCTCGATGCGCTCGCGGGAAGTCGCCACGAAATTCCACCAGATCAACCGCTTGCCATCCAGCCGCTGGCCACCGATCAACATCAATCGGACGGGCTGGGTGGCGCGCGCCACGGTTTCCGTCCGAGGATCGAGCACCGCCATCTGGCCCGCGCCCAGCGTTTGTCCGGCCAAAACCAACTTGCCGGTCGCAACGTAGATTGCCAGTTCCTCGACTTCGGTCGGCAACGTCAGAGTCGCTTGCGCTTCCAATTCACCACTCACGCACAGGGTCGGTATCTCGGTTCGCACCGGGGAGATGGCTCCCTGAAAAGCGCCGGCCAGCACGCGCAACCGCACGCCATCCGCTTCGATCAGCGGCAAGGTCTCCGCTGGGTAATGCTGGAAACCCGGCGCGTCGTCTTCCCGATCCGCCGGTGCCGCCAGCCACATCTGGATACCTTCCACCGGTTGCCCCGAATCCCGGATATCGGCGGGAATTCGCTCGGAATGTACCACTCCGCGCCCCGCCGTCATCCAGTTGACCGCGCCCGGTTCGATGCGCTGTACCATGCCCAGGCTATCCCGATGCAACATGGCCCCCGAGAACAGATAGGTAAAGGTGGATAAGCCGATATGCGGGTGTGGCCGCACGTCGCCTTCCGTCGTTCCCGCCGGAAAGGTCGCCAGCCCCATGTGATCGAAGAACACGAACGGCCCCACCGCCGGCACCGCGGCGGCGGGCAGCAAGCGCTTCACGGGGAAACCGATATCCCGCTCGTGCGGGCGTAGCAAATGCAGCAAGGCTGACATGGACTCTTTCTCCAGTGGGGAAACGAAAAGTCGCGATCATTCGACCTGTCCCGCGTGCCAGGATTCCGACCGTCCTCGTCCTCGCCCGCTTCCGAAACATCAACCCCCCCATTAAGCGTTGGCTATCAAGGTCATTGATTTAGTCAATTAGCTGCATGGCGAATCACGGACTACACTTTTTTTGACCCTAATGATAACGGGGTCTTGTGCTTGCCCGATCATCCAAAGAGAGGAGTTCATCCATGCAGCTCAAGGGTTCCCAGACCGAAGACAATCTGAAAGCGGCTTTTGCCGGCGAGTCGCAGGCCAACCGTCGTTATCTGTATTTCGCCAACAAGGCCGACGTCGAAGGTCAGAACGATGTCTCCGCCCTGTTCCGCTCGACGGCGGAAGGCGAAACCGGCCACGCACACGGTCACTTGGACTATCTGGCGCAGGTCGGCGATCCGGCCACGGGTCTACCGATCGGTTCTTCACGCAATAACCTGAAATCGGCGGTTGCGGGCGAGACCCACGAATACACCGACATGTATCCGGGCATGGCGAAAACCGCCCGTGAAGAAGGCTTCGAGGAAATCGCCGACTGGTTCGAAACGCTGGCCAAGGCCGAGCGCTCCCACGCCAACC
>Ga0209607_1002269_pt1 | contig 15459 bp, 12 predicted proteins | sample AD_UKC117_MetaG_FD_184413 | JGI IMG/M metagenome (GOLD analysis project Ga0209607, IMG submission 184413) | Active sludge microbial communities of municipal wastewater-treating anaerobic digesters from Hong Kong - AD_UKC117_MetaG (SPAdes)... | ecosystem: Engineered > Bioreactor > Anaerobic >... | reverse complement strand
CAGCGCTTTGAATTTTGCCTCTATCGTCGTCATCTCACCCATAGAGCAACGATAGATAGATGATCCTATGTGTTCAAGTTATTTTTGCTTGATACCTTAGGCGCATGCCGAAGGCCATGTCAGTTCCACCGCCTCCTGATCGCCGACTCGGAACATGGATCCGGCTGGTGACGCATGACGGTGGGTCAGGTCGCCATTGGTGGTCTATTCACCGTTCGGCAACTCGCCTGCCCCGCAATGTGCGCCGCAACTCGGTTTCACGTTGCGCTCTTGGTCAATAGCCTCAAGGATGATGCGATGTAGCTCCTTGACCGACTCTGGATGAGTAACACCGCTATGGCCGGCGGGCACGACCAGCTCGGACTCCGCGGTGGCGAGGTGGGCACTGGTGTAGGGAACCACGCCGTCGGAACTGGACAGCAAGTCGCCACCGCGCCCCCGGTCGCCAAGGATCGTGTGAGTCGGTACCACTGGCGTGGTCGCGTCCAGCACCCTCAGGAACTGGGAGTTCGGCGACAGTCCTTGGATACTGGTCGGCAGACGCATGTCCGGAAGCCCGGCGAGGTGGTCGAGAGCGGCGCCCAGCTCGCTGATCAGAGTGTCGGGAAGGCGAATCAGTCGAGTGCCCCAGGCCCCCAGACCGCTGGAGGCGAGACGGCTGCCTCGATGGGGGGTGAACATGAAGACGACCCGACCCACGTCCGCCCGAGGCTCGAAGATCAGGGCGCGTCGCACCAAACTATCTGAGGGCAGAGACCCGATCCCCGGCAACATGGTCTCTGCTTCGGCCAGGCCGAGTTCGGACACCTGGACCCGAGATAAGATGCCGCCCATGCTGTGCCCGACCAGGATCATGGGCTTGGTCGGCCCATGCTCGGCCACGGCGGCGTCCAGGGCGCCGCGTAGTTCAAGGGCGGACAGAGGCACTGGTTGCCCGGTGGGGTAGTAGAAGAACCAGAATTGGACGTTCTGGCGGATCGTTTCGTCGGTCAACAATTCCATGACCAATGGCGTCCACATCCGTGGGGTGGACATCAGCCCGTGGACCAAGACCACAGGGATCTTGTCGGGGTCGAAGGGTTGCAGGAAAACGATGCGGGAGTCGCCAGCGAAGGCCCCGGGGCGCAGCAGGTTGCGCAGGCCAGCGCCTATGCGCGACCTGCTAACTTGGGTCGCCGCCAATGGGGCCTCCAAATCCATCGCCACCTTTAGATCGCCATGGGCGGTGCGCACCACCTGGATGCGCTGTGGATCCACCAGGACCGCTCGACAGCAGTTCTCCCCATCCTTCTTCGGCTGGGCCAGAAGGGTGAGCGGGATCTGGTAGCCCGAGGGTGGAGCATTGGGATCTCCCGACTCGATGCGGCCGATCATGGGTAGCCCTAGCCCAGGGCGCCGCAGGTCGGACCAGGCGGAACGGGAGCGAACCACCACCGGAGTCAGCTCGGCGAAGTCGTCTGGGACAGAGATCCCGGGCTCGTCCCTGCCGGCCGCGACCAGGGTTGGGTCGGCGGCATCTTGCAGCAGCTCCGGGAGGTGGTCTACCACCAGGCTGCGGTAGTCCGCCTGAGCTTGGCGTTGCTGGCGTGCGCTGGCTTCTGGGGCGGCCAGGGCCTTGATGGACGCATCGAGGCGGGCGGCCAGGGACAGGGTTGGTGGAGCTTGAGGGACGGACTGACAACCTGCCAGGGCCAGACCCATCAGGAGACCAGTGACTTGCTGGCCAACACGGCGGACGAAGCCTGAGAGACGCACTTGATTTACTCCAGCCCAGCAAAAGACGTCGTCTCACCGATCGCAAAGAACCGCTCCGACACGGCGAACGGGTTCACGCGCCGCGCGCAGGCGCCGTGGTCGGGCAGCCGGGGGAAATCCGACAGACTCTCAGCGACTACGCGGACCTAGAACGAACCGAACAGGGTACCCAGGACAATGACGGCCACCAGCGCAACCATCGCGCCGACGATACCGACCATCACGATATCAAAATAGCTTTTTTGGTGCGTGGTACCGCAAACGGCCAGCAACGTAACGACGGCACCGTTATGTGGCAGGCTGTCCAGAGTCCCGGCGCTAATGACCGCCACACGGTGCAGCAGCGCCGGATCAATGCCCAACCCCGCCGCCATTTGCATGTAGGTCGCACCGAGTGCATCGAGGGCAATGGTCATGCCTCCCGACGCGGAGCCAGTCAACGCGGAAAGGATATTCGTGGACAGGGCCAACGAAACCAGTGGTCCGCCTTCGATGGACAACACCCAATCACGCACGATCTCGAACGCCGGCACGGCAGCCACGACGGCCCCAAAACCCACCAGGCTGGCCACGCTCAGTACCGGCAGGGCTGAGGCGTTGGCTCCGGCGTCGACCGTATCGCGCAGCGCCGGCAGCCGCCGGTGGTTGAACGCGACCAGAATGAGGATGGCCGAGATCAGCGCCACGATCACCGACCAGACCCCGCTGACCGACGAAAGCGGAATGCTCCCCCACCGCGCTTCGGCCAGGAAGCTCGTGTCAAGACGCGGCAGCACCCACATGGACATGGCCAGATTGACGAGGATCACCACGATCAGCGGGAGGATGGCCACCAGGATCGAAGGACCGGATTCGCTATGATGGCCGCGATGGACTTCGGGCGGGTCGAACGCGCTGGCGGTCGTGGCCCGTTCGCGCACCAGAGTGTCGTCAGCGGCGGTATCGGGAGCAACGAGGGCGTCGCCATAGCCTTCACCCCTGCGGCGGGCAACGGCCTCGGCGCGCGCCAGCCACCACAGGCCGAAGCCCAGCATGATGATGGCCGCAATGATGCCCAACCCCGGCGCGGCGAAGGGCGTGGTGCCGAAGAACGGCATGGGAATCGCGTTCTGGATCGCCGGCGTGCCCGGCAAGGCGGACATGGTGAAGGTCGAGGTACCGAGGGCAATGGCCGCCGGCATCAGACGATTCGGGATATCGGCCGCGCGAAACAGGGCTTGGGCCATCGGTCCAATCACAAAGAAGGCGACAAACAGGCTCACGCCGCCGTAAGTGACCAAGGCACCCGCCAGCACGACCGCCAGCATGGCGCGGCGCGGACCGAGCCACTCGGTCATGAAGCGGGCGATGGTCGAGACCGAACCGCTGTCGTCCATGAGCTTCCCGAACACGGCGCCGAGGAGGAATAGCGGAAAGAATTGAGCGAGAAAGCCGCTCGCCGAAATCATGAAGGTTTGTGTCCAATGCGCCAGCAGGGGTTCTCCCGCCGCGAGCGCGGCGATTAATGCCGCCGCTGGGGCGAGGACCAGAATGCTCCAACCTCGAAACGACAGCCAGATCAGGGCGCCAAGCCCCACCAAAATGCCTAATAATCCCATGAGTTAAATGCCTTCCAGTATTTCGTCGAGATCAAGTGTCGAGCGTACGCCCAGATCGGCCCCGTGAGCGTCCAGAAACGCTTCGGCGGCGCGGCGACCCTTGTCGCGGAGTCGGCAGAAAAACTCCCACTCAGCCAGCACCTTGGACGAGGAACTGAGTTGAGTCATCTCTTCGCTGGCAATCCGGTGGATGCGCATTTTGGCCCAGACTTCGCCCTCGGTATGGCCGGGATCAGCAACTCGCCGCAACAACGCCGCCGCACGCAGCTCTTTAATCAAGTTGGAATTGAAAGCGATTTCGTTGAGTCGGTTATGGATTTCGCGGGCGGTCTTGGGCGTCCCAGGGCGCTCGACCGGGTTGATCTGGATGAGAATCGTGTCTTGGGAGGTGCATTCACGCACCAGCGGCGCCATGGTTGGGTTGCCCGCGTAGCCGCCGTCCCAGTAGGCTTCGCCATCGATCTCCACTGCCTTGAACATAGTCGGCAGGCACGCCGAGGCCAGCAGGACATCGGGGGTCAGGTCGGCGTTGCGGAAAACTCGGCCGCGACCGGTGCGGACGTTGGTGGCGGTCACGAACAGCCGGATCGGAGCACTGGCGACCCGGGCAAAGTCGATGTTTTCCTCCAGGATCGCGCGCAAGGGATTCACGGAACCGACCGCGCCCAGATCGTAAGGCGAAAAGACCCGTGACGTGAGGTCCATGGCTAAATACATGGGCGAGTAGTCGAGGGTCCACATGCCGGTCAGGATTTCGAGGGGTCCACGGCGCAGGGGGCTGAGCATCGCACCGTCCGAAACATGCTTCCAGAACTTTTCGAGCGCGGCCCGCGCGCCCTCCGGTCCACCAGCGGCATAACCATCGGCCATCACAACGGCATTCATCGCGCCGGCCGAGGTGCCGGAAATCCCGTCGAAGCGCAGCCAGGGCACTTCGAGCAGGCGATCCAGCACGCCCCAGGTAAATGCGCCGTGCGCGCCACCCCCTTGCAGCCCGAGATCGACGAGGACGGTATCACGAGGCGGCTGCGCCTCGGCGAGGGTCTTGGTGGTCATGCAAGGTTCCTTGAACTAAAGAATTTGAAGAGTCTGGAAGCAATTCATTAACTTTCGGGTTACGCGAGCGCCTTGGCCTTGAGTCTGGCGAACTCCTCTTGATTGATCGTGCCGGCGTCGAGAAGTACCTTGGCATCGGCAATTTGGTCCGTCGGCGATTTTCCCGCGACTTCCCGGATGTAGGCATCGGTGTCGGATTTGGCCCGCTGCATCGCGACGCGCTGCCGCTCCGCCATGCCTCTGCCGCGGACAAGGATATAGAGGAGCGCGGTCAAGACCGGCAGGAATATGAGGCCGATCAGCCAAATAACCTTGGAGCCCCCGCCCAGCTCGGCGTCCCGAAACAGGTCAACAACCACTTGGAACAAGACAATGAGGTACGCCACGAAAAAGAAGGTCGAGGCGATCAGCCATAGAACATCCCAGAAATTGCTCACTACATTTCTCCATTACAGTTCGGTCAGGCGGCCTCCCAAAGCACGGACGCCGGTAGGATCAATCCGATTACCGCAAAAATCATCGGGTCACGGTTCTTGTTCCGGGCCATCTCGCCCGCAACGGGCGCTCGGCCCGCCGCAGTATGGATCACCACGAAACCCAACAGAAAAGCCGGGCACCACCCAGCAACTATGTCATCAACGACCTTTATATTTGCGGTAGTATTGTACGCGTGAAACACCTGTTGAGGGTCCCCCATTGGAACAAATAGATACATCCGCACTGTTTGAAACGGCCCACGCAACCCCCGGCGCGCGGGTGGCCGGACTGTCCGCATTCACGCTCCTCGCGCTGCTCACCGCCTGCAAGCCTGTCGAAGAGCCCGAACCCGAACCCATTCGCCCGGTTCGGGTGGTGTCTATTGAAACACGGGAGGGTGGCGAAACTGTGACACTCACCGGGCGAGTCGAGGCGCAAGAAGCAGTGAACCTGTCCTTCCGGGTCGGTGGACGGATGATCGAGCGCTCCGTCAATGTCGGCGACCAGGTCAGGGCCGGTCAGGTGGTCGCTCGGTTGGAGCCAGAGACCGCGCGCAACACCCTCAAGTCGGCACGGGCGAATCTAACCGCCGCGCGGGCACGGCTGGTCGAGGCGCAAAATAACTTCGAACGCCATCGACCATTATTGGACAGAGGTTTCATCACGCGTGCCATGTTCGATCAGGCGGAACAAGCCTATCGGAGCGCACAGGCCCAGGTCGATTCGGCGCGGGCGCAGGTGAGTACCGCCGAGACCCAACTGAGCTACACCAATCTCATTGCCGATTCGAGCGGCACCGTGACCGCCCGTGGCGCCGAACCGGGCGAGGTGGTGGCGGCGGGCCAAACCATCGTCCAACTAGCCCGGGAAGGCGGCCGGGACGCCGTCTTCGATGTGCCGGCGCGGGTCATCGAGACCTCGTCCGCCGACGCTCAGGTTCAGGTCGTCCTAAGCAGCGATCCGAAAGTGCAAACCACCGGGCGGGTGCGAGAAGTGGCTCCGCAGGCCGATCCGGTGACGCGGACCTTCAAGGTTCGGATCGGCTTGAACAATCCCCCAGCGGCGATGCGGCTCGGATCGACGGTGACCGGCAGCGTCCAACTCGGCGCCGGGCCGGGCATTGAAATTCCGGCTTCGGCGCTGACGGCGACGAATCAACGTCCGGCGGTCTGGATCCTCGACCCCGCCACCAATACCGTATCGCTGCGCAATATCGAGGTGCTGCGCTATAACTTGGACCGAGTGGCGGTCGCCGATGGTCTGCAATCGGGCGACATCGTCGTGACGGCTGGGGTTCAAACCTTACGTCCGGGCCAACAGGTTCGGTTGCTCGGGACGTCCCCATGAGCGGGTTCAACCTTTCCGAGTGGGCTATTCGCAACCGCTCGATCACTATTTTCATCATGATCGCGGTGCTTGTCGCTGGACTCAGTGCCTTCTACAAGCTCGGCCGCGCCGAAGATCCGCCCTTCACCTTCCGCACCATGGTCGTCAGGGCGATCTGGCCGGGCGCGAACATGGATGACACGATCAAGCAGGTCACCGAACGACTCGAACGGACCCTGCAAGAGGTCCAAAACCTGGACAATCTGCGCAGCTTCACGCGCGCCGGCGAGACCACCATCTTCGTGGACCTCAAGGGGAGTACGCAGGGCCGGGAGGTTTCGGACACTTGGTATCAGGTGCGTAAGAAGGTCGCCGACATGCGCCACACCCTGCCGCAAGGGATCGTCGGCCCCTTTTTCAACGATGAGTTCGGTGACACCTTCGGGATCATCTATGCCTTCACCGCCGATGGCTTCACCCACCGGGAGTTGCGCGACGCGGTTGAGGACATCCGTTCGCGCCTCCTGCTGGTCCCCGATGTCTCCAAGATCGATATCCTCGGCGCCCAGAACGAGGTGATCTACATCGACTTCTCGGTCGAGCGACTGGCGGGGCTCGGTTTCAATCCCAGCACCTTGATCGCGGCCCTGCGGGCGCAGAACATCGTCCTGCCCGCCGGGGTGCTGCGTACCGATCAGGAAACCATTGCGCTGCGCGTCTCGGGCGCCTTCACCTCCGAGCAGGACATCGCCGCCGTCACTTTCTCGATCGGGGATCGCATGTTGCGGCTCAGCGATATCGCCGAGGTTCGGCGAGCCTTTAGCGATCCGCCCCAACCGATGTTTCGAATCAATGGCCAACCGGCGATCGGGCTGGCCATTGCCATGCGCGACGGCGGCGATACCTTGGCGCTCGGGCGGAACGTGGCGCGAGCGATCAAGGACATTACGGCGGACTTGCCCGCAGGCATCGAACCCCGGCTGGTAGCGGATCAGCCCTTGACGGTCGACCAGGCGATCAACGAGTTTACGGTCTCCCTCTGGCAGGCGATCGGCATCGTACTGATCGTCAGCTTCATTGCTCTGGGAGTGCGGGCCGGCACCGTGGTGGCGGTGGCGATTCCACTCACCTTAGCCATGGTCTTTCCGATCATGGATATCGTGAATATCGACTTGCAACGGGTCTCGCTCGGCGCACTCATCATCGCCCTGGCCCTCATGGTCGACGATGCGATGACTACCATCGACGCCATGAGTCGGCGTCTGGCCGCAGGCGACGACAAGGTGAGCGCGGCCACCTATGCCTATAAACACCTCTCCTTTGCGATGCTGATCGGCACCCTGGTCACCATCGCTGGTTTCGTCCCTATCGGCTTCGCCCAAAGCTCCGCCGGCGAGTACACCTTCTCAATCTTCGCGGTCGTTGGCATTGCCCTCATCGCTTCCTGGCTGGTGGCGATGGTGTTCGCGCCCTTGATCGGCATGGCGCTGTTGCGGCCACCGAAGACCGATCAGCTCGACAAGCCGAACCGCACGGTCCAGATCTATCAGGGCTTCCTGACCCTGGCGATGCGGGCGCGTTGGGTCACCATCGCGGTGACGATCGTGGTCTTTGTCGTGTCCCTCATGGCACTGGGCCAAGTGCCGCGTCAGTTTTTCCCGTCTTCGGACCGCCCCGAACTCCTGGTCGATCTGCAACTACCGCAAAATGCTTCGATCCATGCGACCGAGCGTCTCGTCAACCGCTTCGAGGAGTTTCTACGGAACGATCCCGACTTCGCGCCTGAAATCGAACGCTGGAGTACCTATATCGGTCAGGGCGCGATCCGCTTCTATTTGCCCCTCAACGTTCAGTTGGCCAATCCCTTCTTCGCTCAGGCGGTGATCGTATCGAAGGACATCGATGCCCGCGAGCGCCTGCAACCGCGTCTGGAACGCTTGCTCCTGGAAGAGTTTCCCGAAGTGGTCGGGCGCGTCTCGCCACTCGAACTTGGCCCTCCGGTGGGTTGGCCGGTGCAGTATCGCGTCGTGGGTCCAGATCCAACCCAGTTGCGCGACTTCGCCTTGAAGCTGGGGGATATCGTGGCGAATCATTCGGGTACGTTGCGTGTCAATTTCGATTGGATGGAACCGGAACGGGAACTGCGGATTCGCATCAACCAGGAGAAGGTGCAGCAGCTCGGTCTGAGTTCGCAGGCGGTCGCCACGGCGCTCAACGCCAATATTTCGGGGACGGCCATCACCCAGGTCCGCGACGATATTTACCTGATCAACGTGGTGGTCCGTGAGCAGGGCGGGCAAAACCTCTCGATCGAGACCTTGAGTAACCTGCCGGTGGCGATGCCAGACGGCCGGACCATTCCGCTGACTCAGTTCGCGACCATTGAATACGCTCAGGACTACCCCATCGTGTGGCGACGCAACCGGCTGCCGACCTTGACCGTTCAGGCCGATATGGCGCCCGGGATGCTCCCCGAGACCGTGGTCAGCGATCTGGCCCTGGCGATCGCCGAGTTGGAAGCGAAGCTGCCCGTCGGCTACCAGATTGAACTCGGAGGCACGGTCGAGGAAAGCGCGGCATCGGGGGCGTCGGTCTTCGCGGTCGTCCCGCTGATGATCCTGATGATGCTGACCCTGCTGATCTTCCAGCTAAAAAGCTTTCAGCGCCTCATCATGGTCCTCAGCCTCGTACCGCTGGGCCTGATCGGGGTAGTGGCGGCTCTGCTGTTATCCGGCAAGCCGCTCGGGTTCGTTGCCATTCTCGGAATACTGGCCCTGATTGGCATGATTGCAAAGAACGCGGTCATCCTGATCGACCAGATCGAAGCCGAGCGAGCGGCGGGAAAAACGGTCTGGGATGCAGTGATGGAGGCAAGCAGCTCGCGCTTTCGACCGATCATACTGACTGCCCTGTCAACGGTACTCGGCATGATCCCGATCGCGCCCACCGTCTTTTGGGGTTCCATGGCCTACGCCATCATGGGTGGCCTGCTGGTGGCGTCGTTGCTTACGCTGATCTTTCTACCGACGCTCTACGTCACCTGGTTCAAGGGGGTTCCGCCCACTGCGTCCGGGAATACGACGGCCGCTCCGAAAGATGCTTCACTCGCATGACGGTCAAATCATCGTGACCTCGTCTGAGAACGAGCAGAAAATTCTCAAACGGTCGATTGCAATTACGATGGGCTTCGCCAGCTCTGGAATTTTGTTTGGCCTGCTGTCGGGGTCGTAGTCGATCGTTTTTGACGGCTCGTTCTCAGTCAGAGATACGCGGGTGCTGATATTGGCGCTGACCGCGGCGCGGCTGCGCGGCGCGAAGGTGACCGCCGCTTTCAGGCTGCTGGCATATCGAACCGATAGTGCTGGCGTTCAACGGCAGTGTGCTGATGTTCCTGTGCTTGTACGCGTTCATCAACGCGATCGGCGGTTTTCTGGCGGGCGGGCACGAACCGGAACTGGACTGGGCCCTCGGCTATGCCACCGCCGCGCACAAGTGGATGCGCGCTTGCGGAAAACCTTTAGGTTGACGCCTCATTTTTTGAAACGCTCGGCGATGCTGTTCTGGAGGCATCGCTTGATGCGTTCCCGGTCAGGTTCCTTCAGTGTCCGGCGCAGCAACATGGAGCAAACGATAAAACCAGCGATGGCCGCCGCCAGGTGCTTCAGCGTGTGACCGCTGACGAAACCGCCTAAAAGCTCCAGCACCTCGGTGTCGAAGCTTTCCAGGAGCTTGCTCAGAACATACCACCCAAACACCCAGTAGAGATCATTGCCTCGGGTATAGCGCGACGGACTCAGCACCGCCAGCAATAGTACGATGACCACCGAATAGCCTTGCAAGATCCCATAAGGCAGCACGTTGCCAACACCGGCTCGCTCCGTGGCCCGCCAATAAATGACCGATGCGGCCCCGATCAACAGCATCGGAACCAGCAACGCCAATCCCACCCGAATATTGATCCGATCGACGATCTGACTGGCGACCAGCCCCATGAACGCGATGGTCATCGGCAACCGGTCCCAGAACAGGCTCTCGTTGTCTGGCGCTAGGTGGTAATAACCCGATCCCAGGGCCGTCAGTAGTGCGCCGAGGAAAAACACCGCGTAGGGCCAGCGCTCACTCTTGAACTCAAATCGCGCCCGCCCGGTGAAAACAATAACTAGCCCGGCAATGCCGACGATCAAGAACCCAACATTGGATACCACATCGAAAAAGTTGGGGATTCCCAATAGCTCGCGCTGATCGGCGAAATGATGGTATTCGAGGGATTGTGGCACAGCGGGCAGTAGCAAAGCTGCCGCGATGCACAACATCGTGAACACAACGATCAACCCGGTTCGCATCGGCATCGATTTTTTCTTCATATCATTGGTTTTTTTTTCACAGGCTCTCACTGCGAGATCGTGGGCACTCGGATCTCGCGCGGACTGATTTCAACCGCTGGCTAGAGCACCGGCCCGAGCATCGCGATGGCGTTGTTCCAGAGGCGGCGTCTCACGGGCCAGGCAGTCACTTCGCTCAGCGCGACTGGACGCGAACGGGCGATATATTCCTGCTGACGTTGCCGCATGTCGGCGGTCAGAACCGGATCGTAAAACAGGATGTTGTTTTCGTAATTCAGTTCGAAACTGCGCCGGTCCATGTTGGCGGAACCGATCAGCGTCACCTCTCCGTCCAGAGTCAGGGACTTGGTGTGCAGCAAGCCGCCTACGTATTCGAAGATCCGTACGCCGGCGGCGAGCAGGTCGCCATAATAGCTATGACTCGCTGCGCCCACGATCCACGAATCATTTCTGGCCGGAAAAACAATGGTCGTGTCCACACCACGGTAGGCACTCGCGCACAAGGCCGATTGCATGGGATCGTCGGGGACGTAATAGGGGGTGGTGATCAGCAGCTCGCGGCGGGCGCTGTAGATCAAGGACTCGAACATCTCGGGCATGGCCGAGTAGCGCACCGTCGGCCCGGTACCGATCACCTGCGCCGGTAACCCCGGCGGAAACGGCGGGATCGGTTGCCGCAGCAGGTCCGTGATGTCGTCGTCCACATGGGCCATCCAGTCGCTGGCGAACAGAACCTGGTTTTGACGAGCGATCGGTCCTTCGAAACGCATCATCGCATCCACCCAGGGCGCATACTTCGGTTTGACTCGGAACTCTGGATCGGCGCAATTCTGGCTACCGCAATAGGTGATACGTCCGTCGATGACGACGATCTTGCGGTGATTGCGCAGGTCGATACGCCCCGTCAGCGCGCGTCGCAACGGATTGCCGATCGGCAGGGCGCGCGCCAGGTGGATGCCAGCGGCACCCATGGCCTGCCAATGCTCGGATTGGATCATGAGGCGCGAACCCAAATCGTCCGCCATCGCCCGGCAGGCGACACCCCGCACGGTGGCACGTTTCAGTGCCTCGATGATCTTGCGGCCATTGTTGTCCGGCAGCCAGATGTAGAAGAGCAGGTGGACATGCTCCCGCGCGGCATCGATATCCGCCACCATGGCATCGATCACGGCGTTGGAATCCGTCAGCAGGCATGCCGAATTGCCGCCGACGGGCTCGAATCCACTGATCGAGTGTCCGACCCGGAACAAATGCGTATGGCGTTCCGGTAGATCCGGCCGCGAGTTTCCCGCATCCGTATCCACGGCGGTGGGCATATTCGGCATCCGCGCCAAGGCGGCCCGCATCCGTTGCACGCGGCGACGGCCGATGTTCACTTCTCCGAGCAACAGGTAGGAGAGGATGCCCAGCACCGGCAGAGAGATAATCACCACCACCCAGGCAATGCGCGAGGCCGGATCTCGATGCGGGCGCAACAGTGCTCGTGCAACGAGCGCGAGCTGGATGAGGACATGTAACGTCGTCAGGAAGGTCACCGATAAAAACGGGGTTTCGTTCACGAAAGAATCCTGAAAGTGCGTTGGTCTCTGAGGTGTCGAATCGCCCGCATGTGCTGGCGCATGGCTTGCGGGAAGTGGTCGACCGTTAGTCCGATCTTAGTCCTTCCGGCGCTTGATGCAGTGGACTCTTCAAGATGATGTTATAAATAGATCAATTTTTGATCAATTTTGTTTGAATATCAAAATATATTGTTTCTACACATAAATAGTTTCATATAAATTTCCATTAACACGAACTTATCCACAGTATTTGTGGATAACCTCTCAAAAATCATCATTGGCCACCTCCGCCATGATCCGCAATCAATCTCACTTGACAAACAACGAAACGCGTACAAAATACATACTATGTATTGCCAACGTATATACACCATAGGCTATGGGTAAGAAGAAAAAGAAATCTGACAAGGATGAAGACGTGAAGCTGGTGGTGCGGATCGAAGCAGGGTTACGTGATGCCTTCATCGAAGCCTGCCAAGAGATGGATACCACCGCCTCAAGGGAAGTACGGCAATTCATCCGTGACTTCCTCGCCCGCTCACGCAAAGCCGACATATCCAGCATGGACGATAGCGATGAGCGGTAAGCACCGCGCGCGATTAAGTCATTTAGCAAAAATAAGTTGAACATTATCAAGCCTCGACAAGCAGGCAAAATACCATGAAGTGTTCAAGTTATTTTTTCTAGGTTCCTAAGCAATACGAACGTCCGAGGTCCAGCGAACAACGTTTGAGCCTCGGCGGGACCCCTGCCCAGCAATTTTCTCATACCACCACAGCGAGAGGTGATTACCCATGATTCAACGCCCCCCCGCTACCGCTCCCCAAGAGCAGACCCAAGCGGCCATCGCAGCCATGCACGCCTATTTCGACGCGACGGCGCGAGCCCGGCCCCGGCGCGAACGTCAGTATCTGGCCCATGAATGGCTGGCGGCCATTCGCCGGTTGCGGACCGTCGGTCACCAAGACCGCTGACTATTGCCTTCCCACCGGCGGTTACTGTTCCCCTCGCCAGCGCTCGCGCCGAAACCGGCCACCCTCTCGGAGACAGCACGTGCGATCCATTCGCCAGCGGCTGCTGTTGTGGCTACTGGTCGGTCTGGCACTGGTACTAGCCGTATCTGGATATGCCACCTACCGGCAGGCCCGTGCCGAAATCAACGCTCTATTCGATTACCAGCTCAAGCAGACCGCACTAGCGCTACGCAACCAAAATCTGCTGACCCTGGCGATGAGCGCCGATCCGAGTGAAGGCGAAAGCAACCTGCTGGTTCAGATCTGGGATCGAAATCGCGGCCTGCTCTACGTCTCGCGCAGCTCGCGGGAGCTGCCGTTCGCAACCCAGCAGGGCTTTACCGATCTGCTCTGGCGGAACGAAAGCTGGCGCTTGTTCGCCCTGAGCGTCGGCGATCGCATTGTGCAAATCGCCCAGCCGACCCGCGTGCGGTTGCGGATGAGCGCCGACATCGCCCTGCGTAATCTGGCACCGTTCCTGCTGTTGTTACCGGGAATGGGCGCGGTGATCTGGTTCGGCGTTGGCGCGGGGTTGCGACCGTTGCGCCGACTCACCGCCGAACTGCAAAGCCGCCACGCCGACTCCCTGGAGCCGGTGACGTCGATTCAACCGCCCGTGGAGATCGCGCCGCTGATTGGCGCCCTCAACGACCTACTGACGCGGCTGGCCCGCACTCTCGACACGCAAAGACAATTCATCGCCGACGCCGCCCACGAACTGCGCACGCCACTGACCGCCGTCCGTCTGCAAGCCGAACTGGCGCAACGACAGACCGTCAGCGCCGAACACCGCGCTGGCGCGCTGGCGGATTTGCGGATCGGGTTGGAACGCGCCTCTCACCTGGTCGAGCAACTGCTGGCCATGGCCCGGCTGGACGCCGCGCCCGGCACCGGGACAATCGAACCGGTGGAATTGCGCGCCCTGGCCAAGAGTGTCATCGCCGAGCTGGCCGCCATCGCCGATGCCCGCGATCTCGATCTTGGCCTGCTGCCCGGCGAAACCGCCACCATCGCCGGCGACCCCGCCGAACTGCGCACGCTGCTCGGCAATCTGGTGGATAACGCTCTGCGCTACACGCCCAGCGGCGGCCGGGTGGATGTCGGCATCCAGCGCGGTCCCCATGAAATCGTGCTGAGCGTGCGCGACACCGGACCCGGTATTCCGCTGGAAGAACGGTCCCGGGTGTTCGACCGCTTCTACCGCGGCACCCAGGCCAGCGCGCCCGGCAGCGGCCTGGGTCTGGCAATCGTCAAACGCATCGCCGACCGGCATCGCGCCCGCATCGAGCTGCGCGAACCGGAAGACGGTCCGGGTCTGCGAGTCACGGTGCGCTTCGCGCCGTCCTGAACGCGGCGGATGGCGGCCGACCCCGGCGTGCGCGGGCCGGATTGTGGAGTATAGTTGGCGGATATGACGGAAGCCGCCACAGGTACCCTCCATGCCGTTCGTTGATAAACTCGGGGAAGCGGTCATCGGCAAGCCACGCGATCCGCTCAACCCCGAAGCCAAACAAAATATTGCCCTAGTGGCTTTTCTGGCCTGGATCAGCCTGGGCGCCGACGGTCTGTCTTCGATCTGCTACGGCCCCGAGGCGGCATTTCTGGCGCTGGGTCAGTACACGCACTTTGGCTTGTATCTGGCCGCCGCCACCTTCCTGACCGTATTTGTCATTGCCCTGGCCTACAACCAGGTCATCGAACTGTTCCCGACCGGCGGCGGCGGCTACAAGGTGGCCACCCAGTTGCTGGGCTCCAAGGCCGGGCTGGTGTCAGGCTCGGCGTTGCTGGTGGATTACGTGCTGACCATCGCCATTTCCATCGCCGCCGGCGTGGACGCACTGTTCAGCCTGCTGCCGGCCAGCGCTCAAGCCTACAAGCTGACGACCGAGATCGGGCTGGGAATCCTGCTGATCGTGTTCAATCTGCGGGGCATGAAGGAATCCATCAAAGTGTTGCTGCCGATTTTTCTCGGCTTCATCCTTACCCATGCGTTCTTGATCGCTTACGGCATCGTCGCCCACGCCGAAGGCTTGCCTCGGCTGATTCCCGACACCATCGTCGAAACCCAGCAACTCACGCAACAAATGGGCTGGGTGTTCGCGGCCTCGCTGTTCCTACGCGCCTATTCATTGGGCGGCGGCACCTATACCGGCCTGGAAGCGGTTTCCAACAACGTCAACATGCTCAGCGAGCCGCGCGTGCGCACCGGCAAGTACACCATGTTCTACATGGCCTGCGCCCTGGGTTTCACCGCCGGTGGCATCATTCTGCTGTACCTGCTGTGGAACGTGCAGCATGTCCCCCATCAAACGCTGAACGCGGTCACCTTCAC
>Ga0209607_1002258_pt1 | contig 15504 bp, 10 predicted proteins | sample AD_UKC117_MetaG_FD_184413 | JGI IMG/M metagenome (GOLD analysis project Ga0209607, IMG submission 184413) | Active sludge microbial communities of municipal wastewater-treating anaerobic digesters from Hong Kong - AD_UKC117_MetaG (SPAdes)... | ecosystem: Engineered > Bioreactor > Anaerobic >... | reverse complement strand
CCGCCAGCAGCGCCGGGATCAGCACCGTGCCGATCGGGTCGATATGCCGCAGCGGGTTCAGGCTGAGCCGGCCCTGGGCCTTGGCGGTGGTGTCGCCGCAGCGCAACGCCGCCCAGCCGTGCGCCACTTCGTGCAGGGTGATGGCCAGCAGCAACGGCGGCGCCAGCACGATGAGCAGTTGAACCGTGGTCAATTCTTGCATGGCGCGATTATACGCAGCCCGGCCGGGTGCGGACTAGAGAAACGGGCTGGCGTCGCCCAACCCCTGACGGATCAGTTGCGGCGCTTCTTCGGTCAGATCGAGCACGGTGGTCGGTTCGCGCTGGCCGGGACCGCCGTCGATGATCAGATCCACCTCGTTGGCCAGGCGTTCCTCAATCTCTTCGGGGTCGGACAGCGGCCAGTCGTCGCCGGGCAGAATCAGCGTGCAACTCATGATCGGCTCGCTCAGTGCCGCCAACAGGGCGCTGACGATGGCGTTGTCCGGCACCCGGATGCCGATGGTCTTGCGACGGGGATGCTGCAAGCGACGCGGTACCTCGTGGGTGGCCTGCAAAATGAAGGTAAACGCCCCCGGCGTGACGGCCTTGAGCAAGCGGTAGCGCCGGTTATCCACCTTGGCGTAGGTGGCGATTTCGGACAGATCGCGGCAGACCAGGGTGAAATTGTGATGGCGGTCGGTCTGGCGGATGGCGCGGATGCGTTCCGCCGCCGCCTTGTCCCCCAGTTGGCAACCCAGCGCATAGCTGGAATCGGTGGGATAGACGATCACGTCGCCTTCGCGCAGTCGCGCCACCGCCTGCGCGATCAGGCGCGGCTGCGGGTTGGCGGGATGGATTTGTAAAACGCGGCTCATGGCCCTACTATTTCCAATTCGTGGATGACAATCGGTCAGGCAACTTGCCAGCCTGGCGTTGCCCGGTCAAGACGGCGATGGCAAAGCCGTCTCTTTTTTTGTCCCTCGCCGCCGTTTCCCACACTCCATGGAACCTCGCTACCGGCATGAAACTGCTGTTCGACTTTCTGCCCATCCTGCTGTTCTTCGTCGCCTACAAGCTCGCGGATATCTACGTCGCCACCGGCGTGCTGATCGGCGTCACCCTGGCTCAGGTCGGCTGGATCTGGCTGCGGCAACGCCGGGTCGAGAAACTACCGCTATTTACCGCCGGATTGGTGCTGGTACTGGGCAGCCTGACGCTCATTCTGCACGATCCGGTTTTCGTCAAATGGAAACCCACGGTGGTGAACTGGCTGTTCGCCCTGGCCTTTATCGGCAGCCGTTTCATCGGCCGGCAAACCCTGTTGGAACGCATGCTGGGCGGTCAAATGGAACTTCCGGCCCGAATCTGGATCAACCTGACGTTTATGTGGGCTATTTTTTTCTTCGTCATGGGCGTGGTCAATCTATATGTGGCGTTCACGTTCGACGAAAACACCTGGGTCAATTTCAAACTGTTCGGGATGTTGGGCCTGACTCTGGTGTTCGTGTTGGCGCAGGCGGCTTACATGAGCCGTCATCTCAAAACCGACGATGCCCCGTCAAAGGAGTCCTGATCCATGCTATACGCCATCATCGGCCGTGATGTGCCGGGTACTCTGGAACAGCGCTTAGCGGCTCGTCCCGCTCATCTGGAACGCCTGAACGCCCTGCTGGCCGAGGGTCGGCTGGTGTTGGCCGGACCGCTGCCAGCCATCGACAGCCCCGATCCCGGCCCGGCCGGTTTTCAAGGCAGCCTGGTGGTCGCCGAATTCGCCGCGCTGGAAGAAGCCCGAGCCTGGGCCGACGCCGATCCCTACGTGGCCGCCGGCGTGTATGCGGCCGTCGAGATTTACCCGTTCCGCAAGGTGCTGCCGGCATGACCGACCGCATCGCCCTGATCGAGGAACGGCTGCGTGGCGCGCTGGCGCCCGAACGCCTGCAAATCATCGACGACAGCGCCGCCCATGCCGGTCATGCCGGCGCGCGCGAGGGCGGCCATTTCACTATTCACATCGTTTCAGCGGCCTTTACCGGCAAGACGCTGATTCAGCGCCACCGCCTCATCAACGCGGCGGTGGCCGACCTGATGCGCCGGGAAATCCACGCCTTGAGCATCAAAACCGCGATTTCTCCGGCGGAGCAAGGTTTGCATTGACAACAAAGTACGCGACCCCGGTCGAATAGTCCTCTCCTGGAAACAACTCAACCCTTGGAAACAACGAAATGAATAAACCGAACAAGCTGACTCTTCCGTTACTGGCGCTGTCCTCCGGCCTGCTGCTGTCCAGTGTGGCGCTGTCCGCCGACGACAAAAAAGCCGAGGCAGCCCCCGCCGCCACGCCCACCACCGTCAAGGCCGCGCCCGCCGCGCCCGCCGCGCCGCAAGCGGCGTTCACCATCCCCGATCCAGTCGCGGTGGTCAACGGCAAGGCGATTTCCAAGGCGGCCTTCGAGCAGTATGCCCAGCAGTTGCGCGGCAAGGCCAAAGTCGATTCGCCGGATGCCAGCAAGTCGCTGGTCGACCAATTGGTCATGGAAGAACTGTTGGTTCAGCAGGCACATCAACAAAAACTGGAAGATGACCCGCAAATCAAGCAACAGTTGGAAATGATCCAACGCAGCCTGCTGGCCAGTACCGTGGTGCGACGGATGCTGAACGAAAACGCCCCCAGCGAAGATGCCATCAAGAAAGAGTATGAAACCGCCGTCGCGGCGATGAAGGGCAAGGAGTACAAGGCCAGCCATATCCTGGTGGATTCCGAGGACAAGGCGAAGGAGATCATCGCCGAACTCAAGAAAGGCGGTAAGTTCGCCGAACTGGCCAAGGCCAAATCCAGCGATAGTTCCGCAGCCAACGGCGGCGATCTGGGCTGGTTCACGCCGAGCATGATGGTGCCACCGTTCGCGCAGGCCGTCGCCAAGATGGAAAAGGGCAAGTACAGCGAAGAGCCTGTGCAGACGCCGTTCGGCTGGCACGTCATCCTGCTGGAGGATGTCCGCGACGCCAAGCCGCCGACCCTGGACGAACTGCGGCCACAGATCGCTCAAATGTTGCAGAGCCGGATGGTGAACGAGTACCTAGAAAAGCTGCGCGCTGGCGCCAAGATCGAAATCAAGGCAATTCAGGTCAGTGCGACCGAACCCGCCAAGGCTGAACCCGCCAAGGCTGAACCCGCCAAGGCTGAACCCGCCAAGGCCGAGAAGAAGTAAGTGCCCGAGTAAGCCTTGAGATGGCAGCCGGCTTGCCGGTTGCTATCTCTCCAGCAGACTCAACAGTCCTGCCTCGTCCAGCACTTGCACCCCCAGTTCCCGCGCTTTGTCCAATTTGGAACCCGCGTCGTGGCCCGCCACCACGTAATCGGTTTTCTTCGATACGCTGCCCGCCACCTTGGCGCCCAGCGCCCGCAACCGTTCGGAGGCCTGGTCGCGAGTCAGCGATTCCAAGGTGCCGGTCAGCACGAAGCTCTTGCCCGTCAGGGATTCCCCGGTACTGGTTTGCACGGCCGTCGCTGGCCACCGTACCCCAGCGGCCAGTAATCGAGCCAGCACTTCCTGGTTGTGCGGCTCCTGAAAGAAGGCAAGAATGGCGGCGGCAACCACCGGACCGATGTCCGGCACTTGCAGCAAACGAGTTTCATCAGCCGCCAGCAGCGCTTCCAGCGTACCCAAATACCGCGCCAAAGCCCGCGCCGTGGCTTCTCCAACCTCACGGATTCCCAGCGAATACAGGAATCGTTCCAGCGAGGTGGCCTTGCTGCGTTCCAGTGCTTCGACCAGATTGGCGGCGGATTTGGCGCCCATCCGTCCCAAACCGGCCAGTGTCATCGCATTGAGCGTGTACAAATCGGCGGGATCGTGCACTAGGTTCCGCTCGATCAGTTGCTCGACCAACTTGTCACCCAGTCCGTCGATATCCATCGCCCGGCGCGAGGCGAAATGACGGATCGCCTCCTTGCGCTGGGCGCGGCAATACAGGCCACCGACACAGCGAGCGACCGCTTCGCCTTCTGGACGGATAACCCGTGACCCGCATACCGGGCAGATGGCTGGCATCGCGAACGGTCGAGTGTCGGGCGGACGGCGCTCCAGTACCACGCCGACGACTTCGGGAATGACATCGCCGGCCCGACGCACGACGACGGTATCGCCCACCCGCACATCCTTGCGCGCCACCTCATCGGCGTTGTGCAACGTTGCATTGGTGACGGTGACGCCGCCGACGAACACCGGTTTGAGCCGCGCCACCGGAGTGATCGCGCCGGTGCGGCCAACTTGTAGCTCGATGGCCTCGACCACGGTCAGCTCTTCCTGAGCCGGAAATTTATGCGCCACCGCCCAGCGTGGTTCGCGGGTGCGGAAACCCAGTTGCCGTTGCCAGGCGAGGCGGTTGACCTTGTACACCACACCATCGATATCGAAGGGCAGCGTATCGCGCTGCTCGGCGATGGCATGGTGAAAATTGATCAGACCCTCCGCGCCCCGCGTCACCGTGCGTTCTTCGCATACCGGCAGCCCCAGTGTGGCCAGCGCATCGAGCATCGCGCCGTGCGTGGTCGGGATCTCCCAACCTTGCACCTCCCCCAGCCCATAGGCAAAAAAGGACAACGGTCGTTTCGCGGCCAGATTCGGGTCGAGCTGCCGGATGCTGCCCGCCGCGCCGTTGCGGGGATTGACCAGGGTGGGTAACCCTGCGGCGCGCTGCCGGGCGTTGTAGCGTTCGAAATCCGCGCGGCTCATGTACACTTCGCCGCGCACTTCCAAGACCTCGGGCACGGCGCCTTGCAACCGGAGCGGCACGGCCTTGATGGTGCGCACGTTCTGGGTGACATCCTCACCGGTTTCGCCATCGCCGCGGGTGGCCGCCAACACCAGTATGCCCTGTTCGTAGCGTAGGCTGATGGCCAGGCCGTCGAATTTCAACTCGCAGGCGTACTCGACCGGTTCCGCATCGTCGCCTAGGTCCAGCTCGCGCCGTACCTGGGCATCAAAGGCCACCGCGCCGTCTGGACCGGTGTTGGTTTCGGTGTGGATGGATAGCATCGGAACCCAGTGCCGCACCGGTGCGAATGCAGGCAGCGGCTTGCCGCTCACCCGTCGGGTCGGAGAATCGACGGCGATCAGCTCCGGGTGGGCGGTTTCCAACTCCTGGAGTTCCCGAAACAGCCGGTCGTACTCGGCGTCGGGAATTTCCGGATCGTCCAGCACGTAGTAGCGGTAGCCATGCCAGTTGAGCCGCTCACGCAGCCAAGCAGCCCGATGTTGCGGATCGGTGAAAAACGCCATGTCGCTCTTGCGCCATCAGAGCGGCTGTGCGCGCCGCTGCCGCTCCAACTCGGCGACTTCGCCGCGCAAGCGCGCGAGCGCCTGATTGGTCATCCGGTTGCGTTGCTGGTCACAGATCAACCCGCCCAATTTCTGAGCCAGTTGATCGGCGGTAATGACCAGCAGGTCCAGCGCCTTCATTTCCTCAAGCGGTCCGGGTAGCTTCATGAATAGCAGCAGGCCCGGCGTATGCAGTTCCTGCAAGGTTTGCGACTCGAACGAGCCGGGCTTGCGCAGATGGGCGAGTCCAAGGATCGGGACATCGGCAGCTTCCGTCTCCGGGAACAGTTCGTACAGCCCTTCGGTACTTAAACGGAATCGCAGCGCCTCGACCACGACCCGGATTTTGGGGCCATGAAAGAGCTGGTGGCGTGGCGCCATCACGGTCAGTACCAGGGTAGTTTTTGGCGAGCGCGGCAGCGCGGTGGACTCCTGCCGCGATTCCCGCAGTGGGGGCGCTAGCGTGGTAGGCGGGCGCGCTTCGCTATTATTGACCGGCGTCTCCGCTTCGACCGCCGCAGTGGACTCCTGGCGATTGATGGGCCGGATTTCCACATCCACCAGTGCCTTGTCGGCCAGATGGTGATCGGGAGTGATGCGGCCTAGCTCACCAAAAACATACCCGTCGGCCTCTTCGTCCGGTGGCGGCTCTTGCGTGTCGCCCAGTACCGGCTCCTTGGAGAGCCGATGCCGGCGGTTGCCGATCTCTTCCTTCAGATGCGAACGGATGCCCCAGAGGTAAATCAGGATAACGACGACGGCCCCAATGCCGGCCAGCAGCCACTGTAATTGTGTTTTGTCCAATTCCATGAATCAAAAGCCTCAGATTGCGACTGTCGCAATAATGAGATTATGTCTCGAATAAGAGGTTGCAGTATCAAACCTCCATTGCCGCCATCGGCGGACTAGGGGTTGAGCCATCGTTTATACTGTAATCCCTAGGCTTTCACAAATGACATCCGCCGCGCCCAGCCCGGACGCAACCCGCGCGTCGAGAGCGGCTAGCCGGCCACGGCCAGTCGCGCCGCCGCCGCGACATCGACCGCGACCAATCGCGACACTCCAGACTCCTGCATGGTCACACCGGCCAGATACTCGGCGATCTCCATGGTCGCCTTGTTGTGGGTGATGAAAACGAACTGTACCCGCATCGACATATCGCGGACCAGCGCGCCAAACCGGCCGACATTGGCTTCATCCAGCGGGGCGTCCACCTCGTCCAACAGGCAAAATGGAGCCGGGTTGAGCTGAAAAATGGCGAACACCAGGGCGACCGCGGCCAGTGCCTTTTCGCCGCCGGACAGGAGGCTGATCGACCCAACCCGCTTACCTGGCGGTTTGGCCATGATCGCCACTCCGGCGTCCAGCACGTCCTCGCCGGTCAGTTCCAGATGGGCTTGACCGCCGCCGAACAGCCGGGGAAACAGTTCGCCCAAGCCAGCGTTGACCCGTTCGAAAGTGTCCTGGAAGCGGGCGCGAGTCTCGCGGTCAATTTTGCGAATGGCGTTTTCCAGAGTAGTCAGCGCTTCCAGCAGATCGGCGTTCTGGGCATCGAGATACTGCTTACGCTCGGACAATTGGGCAAACTCCTCAATGGCCGCCAGATTGATGGGACCCAGCCGCTGGATACGCCGCTCCATCTGTTCCAAGCGCGCCAGCCAGTCGCCTTCGGCCGCGGCTTCCGGCAGGGTGGGCAACACCGCTTCCGGTTCGGCGGCCAGCTCGTGCAATTGTTCGCGCAGATTCTGTTGGCGTACCCGCGCCTCACCCAGCGCCAGCCGCTGCTCCTCAATCCGCTGGCGCTGGGTTTCGACCTGCCGCTCGCGGCGGGCGCGGGACTGCTCGCCGGCTTCCAATGCCGCGTCCTGGGCTTCGAGAGCGTGACGGGCCTCGCGTAGTTCCGCCTCGACCGTGAGCCGGGTTTCCAGCCAGCCCTCCAGTTCATTCTCAATGGCGGCCCGCGTCGCGTTGTCATCGCCGGCGCGTTCCTCGATCAACCGCGCCCGCCGCGCCTGCAACTGTTGCCGTTGGGCATCCAGCCTTTCCATGGCCTGGCCGGCGGCACTCACCCGCACCCGCAGGGTTTCGATGGCCGCCGCCTGGCGGGCCGCCGCCTGGCGGGCGGTATCCGCTCGGGCGCGGCACTGTTGGATTCGCGCGCGCAGTCGCTCCTGGTCTCCACTCAGCGCCGTATGTTCGATCTTCAGACTCTCCAGCGCCAATAGCGTTTCCTCCAATCGCAGCCGGGCCAGTTGCACCTGTTCCCGATCCTGTTCGCACTGATCATGCAGTTCGGCGAGTTCCTCGGTCAGCGTGGCCCGGCGGGCGCGGGCTTGCTCCCAGCGAGCCTGCACGGTGTTACATTCTCCCTGCAAGCGGGCATGGTCGCGATGATCCTGATTGACGGTCTGCTGGAGATCGCGGCGCTCGCGTTCGCATTCGCGCTGTTGGGCGTGGAGTTGTTCCAGGTGCGCAGTTTGCCGCTCCAGCGCCACCGCGTCCGCATCAAGCGCGGCGGCGAGCCGGCGGATTTCCCGCTCGCGCGCCAGTACCCCGTCGCTGCCTTCCCGCGCCAGCCGCAGCCAGCGACGCCCGCACAACACGCCATCCGGCGTGACCAGCGCCTCGCCGTCGCGCAACTCCGCACGACGCGCCAGTGCTTCCGTCAGGGTGGCGGCGGTATCGACCCCCAGCAAGGCGGCGAGTGGCCACGGCGCGCGCACCCGCGCGGCCAAGCCCTCCGGCGGTGCCGCGTCCCCGAACTCGTCCGGGAAGGTTTCCAATAGAGTCAACCGGCCCTGCGGTAGTTCGACGGCGGCGTGCGCCAGCGGGTCCAGACTAGGCAGGCAGACTGCGTCCAGCCAGCCGGCCAGCGCCGTTTCCACCGCTGCTTCCCAACCAGGCTCCACTTCCAACTGCTCCGCCAATCGCGGTGCTTCGGCCAGCCCTCGGGCGCGCAGCCAGGTATCCGACTCGCTTTCATGCCGACCCAGCGCCGCTTCCTGCAAGGTTTGCAGCGAGGCCTGCCGGCCGCGTCCGGCCAGCAGCCGTTCTTGCAATTCCCGCAACGCCGGATCAGCCTGTTGCTGGGCTTCGCGGTTGGCGGTCAGGTTGGCTTCGATCCGCGCCAGTTGCTCTTGACAATGTTTCAGGTCGGCGGCGGCCGCCTGTTCGGCCGAGCGCAATTCGGTCAGCTCCACATGCAGGTCGGCCTCGGCCAGTTGCTCCCGTTCGAGCCGCAGCCGCTCCAAGCGCTGCTCGTTCCGCGGCAGTTGCCGCTCCAGGTGTTCGATCCGGGTCCGCTCCACTTCGGCCTGCCGCAGCACTTCGCCATGGCGCCGATTGAAGGTTTCCCAGGCGGCTTGTCCCTCGTGCAGGTCGGTTTCGGCGGCGGTCAGCGCGGCGGCGGCATCCGCCTCTTCAGTCAGCAGCCGGGTCAGTTCCGGTTCCGCAGCGGCGAGGGCCGTCGCCAGTTCGTCTTGTTGCTCCCGATCCACCCGCCATTGCTCGTCCACCTGCGCCAGCGCCGCCGCGACCTGATCCCATTCCTCTTCGCGCCGTTGACTCAGTTCGCGTTGGTGTTGCAGCGCCTGTTCGAGCCGGCTGATTTCCGCGCCAGCTTGGTAGTAACGGCCTTGGTGATCATTGAACGCATCGTTCAACTCCAGACGCCGGGCGCGGCCGATCTCCAATTGAGTTTCCAGTTGGCGCTGTTCGGCCAGCAGCGCTTCCAACGCGGTTTCCTCTTGGCGCAGCGCGTGTTCGCGGTCGCGACTGTCGGCTTGCAGGTTGCGCCAGCGCAGCGCCAGCAGTTCGGCGCGCAGGCGGCGTTCTTCGGCGCGATAGTCGCGATATTGCTCGGCGGCCCGAGCCTGCCGCTGCAAATGATGCAGTTGCCGGCCCAACTCCTCGCGCACATCGGTGAGTCGATCGAGGTTTTCGCGCGTGTGGCGGATGCGGGTTTCGGTTTCGCGCCGGCGCTCCTTGTACTTGGAGATGCCGGCCGCTTCCTCCAGGAAGATGCGCAATTCGTCGGGTTTGGATTCGATCACCCGCGAAATCATGCCCTGTTCGATAATGGCATAGCTGCGCGGCCCCAATCCGGTGCCCAGGAAGATGTCGGCGATGTCCCGGCGGCGGCAGCGCGTGCCGTTGAGGAAGTAGCTGGACTGGCCATCGCGGCCGACCAGCCGCTTGATCGCGATTTCGCCGTAGCTGGCCCAAGGGCCGCCCAGGCGGCCCTGGCTGTTGTCGAACACCAGCTCGACGCTGGCCTGCCCGACCGGTTTGCGACTGGCCGAGCCGTTGAAGATCACGTCGCTCATGCTCTCGCCACGCAAGCTGCGGGCCGAGCTTTCCCCCATCACCCAGCGCACTGCGTCGATGATGTTGGATTTGCCGCAACCGTTGGGACCGACGACGCCCAGCAGGTTGCCGGGCAAATGCAACACGGCGGGGTCCACGAACGACTTGAACCCCGCCAGCTTGATCTTGCTCAGCCGCATGGGTGCGTCGGACGCGGGCTCCGCACCGGTCAGGCCCGGCGGACCAGCGGTTGCAGCACCGCTTCGATGGCGTCCAGATCCGGAATGACGATCGGCTGATCCTGATAACGCGCCCAACACAGGGCGCCCGGCCGGCGCAGATCCTCCGCCGAAACCTCCGGGTCCAGCTTGATATCTTGGCGCGTCAGGTTAAGCGGCCTGGGCGCTGCAGTACCCAGGATGCCGAAATACGGCAGTTTGGTGTCGGTGCCCAGGGTGTTCAGGATAATGATGCGGGAATTGAGATCGGCCTCGGGTGTCACCCGGAAAATCAGTCGTCCCAAACTGATCAGTGGCGTGGTCAGGTTCCGCCACAACATGGCGCCGACCACCCAGTGTGGCGCCGCTTCGATCCGCAAGGGCGTGGCGAATGGCAGGACTTCGACCACGAGGCTGTTCGGCAGGAGGACCTGACCACCTTGTAAGGCGACCAACAAACAACGCAGGTTCGCGGAGGCTTCTTCCATTATGGTATCCATGCAAGGTGCAGAGATGCCCGGACCTGGTCCGTGCGTCTCAGGTAATCAGGTCCAGGGCGTGCTCGCCGAGAATCTTGCGGATCGACTGCATCAACTGTTCTTCCTGATAAGGCTTGGTCAGGTAGTCGCTGACACCCAGCTTCATCGCTCGCTCGCGGTGTTTCTCGCCACCGCGCGAGGTGACCATGATGATGGGCAGGTGTTGCAGGCGCGCCTGATTGCGAACATGGGCGAGCACTTCGAAACCGTCCATGCGTGGCATCTCAATGTCGAGGATCGCCAAATCCGGCACTTGGGCCTGCAGCATCGCCACCGCGTCCAAACCGTCCTTGGCCGTGACCACCTGAATGTTGTGACGTTCCAGGATGCGGGCGGTGACCTTGCGCATGGTGATCGAGTCGTCGATGACCATGATGCTGATTTTCTCCAACCGGGCTTCCTGACGCGCCATCCGCAGGGCACGACTTTCCGCCTGCTTCTGCTGTTGCGAACCGATATTACGTACCAGCGCCGCCAGATCCAGCACCACGACCACTCGACCGTCGCCCAGCACGGTCGCTCCGGAAATACCCGGAATATTGTTGAACTGAGGGCTGACCGGCTTGACGATGATTTCCTGGTTGCCCAGCACGGCCTCGACCTGCAGGGCGGCGCTGGCCTCGGCACTGCGGAACAGCAAGGTCGGCGGCCGGCGATCTTTGACTTCCTCGAATGGCAGCATGTGTTCGCTACCGACCAGGATGCCCAGGTTATGGATCGGGTAAATGCGCTCGTTGTGCTGGTGCTGTACCTGTTCGCCCGTCAGATAAGCTTGGAACGCACTCTCCTGAATCCGGGTCACCAATTCGATGCTGAGCAGAGGAATGGCAAAGATGGCGTCACCGGCCTTGGCCAACAGCGCCTGGGTAACTGCCAGCGAAAACGGCAGGCGAACGATGAAGCGTGATCCCTGGCCCGGCTCGGTCTGGATCAGCAAGGCGCCGCGCATGGCCCGAATCGCCGCGTTGACCACATCCATACCGACGCCACGCCCGGAAATCTGGGTGACCGCCTTGGCAGTGGAAAAGCCGGGGCGCAGCAGCAGCGCGATCAGCTCTTCCTGACTAGCTGGCTGATCAGGCAGCAAAAAGCCTTTTTCCTCGCCCTTGGCGCGGATTACTTCGAAATTGAGGCCAGCGCCATCGTCGCCCAGTTCCAGCACCAGTTCCGCGCCTTCCCGATGCAGGCTCAGGGTGATGGTGCCGATTTCGGATTTCCCGGCCGCCCGGCGCTGTTCCGGTGCCTCGATGCCATGCGCCAGCGAATTGCGCAGCATATGTTCCAATGGGGCGATCATGTTTTCCAGCACGGTACGGTCGACTTCCGCCTCCTCGCCACCGACCAGCAATTCGGCGCGCTTGCCCAATTCCTGGGCCGCTTGCCGCACTACTCGTCGCAGCCGCGGGACGATGCTGCCGAACCGCACCATGCCGGTGCGCATCAAACCTTGCTGGATTTCCTTGTTGACCTTGGCCTGCTGGTCGAGCAGCGAACTGACCTCGCGGGTCTGTTCGCCCAAGGTATTGCCAACGTTGCCCAAGTCGTCGGCGATTTCCATCAGCGAGCGGCTGAGCTGCTGCAGTTCGGTGAAACGATCCAGTTCCAGCGGATCGAATTCCAGTTGGTGCGCCCTGGTACCCGTATCCTGCCGCGACTGAATGCGGGCTTCGGCCTGCGTGGCAAGATGGGTCACCTGCCGGCGCAATCGGATGACGGTTTGCTCCAACTCGTTGAGGTTGAAGCTCATCGCATTGACGCCCTGATCGATCCGGGCACGGAAAATGCTGCTCTCGCCCATCTGATTGACCAGGGTATTGAGCAGCGCGGCGCTGACGCGGATGCTGTCGGTGGGCGCGGCGGCGGCCGGTTTTTCCGTGGGCTGCGCCATCGCCGCGACCCGGGTGGCGGCGATGGGGGCGGCAACGGGCTTGGGCGGCGCCAGGGGTTTGCCACCCAGTACACCGTGCAGCTCGCCGATCAGGTTTTGCACGTCTGGCGCTGGCTCGCCGCCACCCCGCAGCATGCGATGCAGGCCGTCCAGGGCATGCTGGACGGTGTCCAGGATGGCCGGTGCGGCTTGCATCGCTCCCTTGCCGAGCGCGTCCAACACCGATTCGGCGGCGTGGGCCAGATCGCCGACCGTCATGAAGCCGGCCATGCGCGAGCTGCCCTTGAGCGTATGCATTTCCCGGCGCAGGTCGTTCAGCAGTTCCACGCTATCCGGTTCGCCGCGCAACTGCTGCAGGATGGCATCGCTGGAATCGAGAATTTCGCTCGCCTCGGACTGGAAAACCTGCGCCAGCTCCTGATCCAGCTCGGTCATGGCCTTGAGCGCACTGGGCTCCGGTGCCGCAGTCGACTCAAGAGACGCGGCCGGTGTCGTGGGCGGCAGTTCCTCGACCGGCTGGCCGGCAGCGGCTGCATCGGCTAAACGATGCAAATCGCCGATCAAATCGGTCGCGGGTGCCGGTTCCAAGCCGCCGCCGGCCGCCGCCAGCATCCGGTTCAGTCGATCCAGGGCCTGCTGCAGGATATCCAGCACGACCGGCGTCGTACCCCCCGCCTTACCAAGCACATCCAACACCGATTCGGCGGCGTGAGCCAGATCGCCGATCGTCATGAAACCGGCCATGCGCGAGCTGCCCTTGAGCGTATGCATGCCCCGACGCAGGTCATTCAGTAGGCCGGGCTGATCATCGGGATCGCTACCCAGCCGCTGCAGGATGGCATCGCTGGCATCGAGAATTTCGGTGGCTTCGTACTGGAAGACCTGGGTCAGTTCCAAATCCATCGCCAGGGGCGCACCCGATTCCAGTTCAACGGCGACGGGTTTGGCCGGCACCGGGGAGTGGACCACGGGCAATGGCAATTCGATCCTGATCGGGCCTGTCGGCGCAACCGGCGGCGGCTCGACCTCGATCGGCCCGGTCGGTTTGGCCGGTTTGATCGGTTCGATTGCCGTCGGGACGACTTCGCCCGGCGCGCCTTGCAACAGCGCGGCGGCGCGCGCCGACAGCGCCGCCAATGCCGCCAACGCGTCTTCCGTTACCGGTGCCTCACTGATCAACGGTTCCAATGCGCCAGCGGCTTCCTCGACCAATTCGGCCATGGCCATGGACGCCGGTGCCGTGTTGTTCAGTACGTGGCTCAGCAGGTCCTCGAAACACCAGGCGAAATCGCCGATCGCGGTTGCGCCGACCACGCGCCCGCTACCCTTGAGGGTATGGAAAGCTCGGCGCAAGTTGACCAATGCCTGACGATCGGCCAGGTTTCGCCTCCAGAGGACCGAATACTCGCGAACAGCAGCCAGTTCGCCGCGCGCTTCCTCAAGAAACACCTCCATGAATTCCGGATCGATCGCCGACGCAGCCACGCGCTCCGACGGCGGTGCGGTAACCGGCTCCACCCGGAAGGACGGCGGCGTGGTGATCGGCTCCACCCGGAAGGACGGCGGCGCGGTAACCGGCTCCACCCGGAAGGACGGCGGCGCGGTGATCGGCTCCACTCGGAAGGACGGCGGCACGGTGATCGGTTCTTCGACTTCGGCCTCTTCGCTTTCGGCAGCCAAGGTTTGTGCTCGCGCCGCCAGTGCCGGCAAGGCGTCCAGCTCACCCCCTCGCAATGGGGTTTCACCCACCAGCGGCTCCAACGCCGCCACCGCTGCGGCAATCGCCGAAATGATGGTCTGGCTGGCTGGTATCTTGCCGGCCAGAATCTGGTTCAGTAAGTTTTCGTATTCCCAGGCGAAATCGCCGATCACGGTCGCACCGACCATGCGACCGCTACCTTTGAGGGTATGGAAAGCGCGACGGACGATGGCCAACGCGTCATGATCCTGCAAATTTTCCTGCCAGCGGAGCAATTGCTCCCGCACGGCCGCCAGCTCGCCGCGTGCCTCCTCTAAAAAAACCTCAATGAATTCGGGATCGGCATCCGTCAGTCCGAGCAGAGCCTCAAACCCGGACACACTGGTTGCTGCCTCTGGCGTGGACGGCGCGATCCTGTCGATCTCGGACACCCCCTGCCCCGTATCCAGACCGGACACGGGGCAGGGCGGCGGAAACACCGATGTTTCAGTCAACACCGGCAAATTGAGCAGGGTCTCCATCTGAGCCAGATGTTCTTCCGCCGCAAGCAAAATCGTCGTCGGTGCCGGCCCTCCGCCACTCAGAGGCTCCAAGCAGTGGCCCAACCCAGCCAGGATCTCGGCGCAGACCCCATTGAGCAGTGGGCCGTAATGCTCGGCGGCACCGCCGGCCAACACCTCGACGATCCGACTCAGCCGGCCGAGCACTGCGGTGGCACGGGTCCATTTTCGTTCGGCCAGCACCTGATGGAGCGTCCGCAGATCGCCTCGCAGGGCTGCCCAAGATTCCGGCTGATCGGCGGCATTTTCCAATTCGGTGGCGACGGTTTGCCGCAGTCGCTTTAGAATATCCATGATCGCGTGCAGCGCCGTGAACGCTTCCATGGGATCGGCGGCTGGTTCGGTATCAGTATCGGTGGTTGGCGCGCTTGATCGCGCCAGCCGCAGGGTGTCCGCCATCTCCAGCAATTGGCCATCCGGGCGCTGATCGTGGGGAGAGAGACATGCATTCAGATAGCCGATCAGATGTTCGGCGGCCTGCTGTAGCATCGCCAGATCGGGAGGCTGGAACGTTCCATCCATCAGCGCCAAAATCATCAAGCGCATTTCGTCTAACAGGACGACCGCTTCGCGATGCTCCAGCATCGCCAACGGGTCGCGGATCCGCTCAATGGTGCCGAGCATCGCTTCCAGCGACGCCAAATCGGCGCCATCCTCGCGATATATATCCAGATTGGGCCGGAACCGGCTCAGAGTGAGTAGCAGGTCGTTTTTGAAATGCGCCAGAGGATTACCGACGTTACGATGCGAAGAGGCCATTATGCCACCTCCGCGCCGGATACCCGGTTCGACTGGCCGTTGCCATTCGACCTCAAGCTTCTCGGGATAACCGTGCGCTTTTGCATCCCCAACCCCGCTTCGCCAGCCAACCTCAACCAGGCAGCCTGAACCCGGCCACCGATTGCCGCAGTTCCTGCGCCAACTGGTTCAATTTACCGATGGCGGATGCGGTCGCCACGCTGCTTTCGGCGGTCTGCCCGGTAATTTCGTTGA